>Ga0310345_10005206_pt1 | contig 11629 bp, 9 predicted proteins | sample HC15DNA20500_MG_FD_204667 | JGI IMG/M metagenome (GOLD analysis project Ga0310345, IMG submission 204667) | Marine microbial communities from station ALOHA, North Pacific Subtropical Gyre - HC15-DNA-20-500_MG | ecosystem: Environmental > Aquatic > Marine > Oceanic | place: Pacific Ocean: North...
ACGCGGTTCACTGTCCGCCCCTACCTCTTAGTTCCCCTGTTTACTGATCTCTGAAGTGGCCCGTGGCGCTGCGGCTCACCAGATGGAGGGGAAGCGTTCCCGCTAAAGCGCGATGAACCTTTTTTATTTGCGGTCAGGGCGGACCAGATTCGAACCCTCCGTTCGACCGAGCGGCGCAAAGCGCCGCGAGGGACGTCGCCGCAAGCGGCGACGCCCCGAAGGGGTGAGACGGCGAAGCCGGCGAATCAATCCCTCCCTCACGGGCGCGCGAAGCGCGCCCCCCATCAGGGCCCGCTCCCACAAGGCAAGCTCCCACAATCACTTCTTCCGATTAAACCCCCAGGCCCCACGGCGCCCCTCGCGCTGCACATCCATGTCGTTGCGGATCTGGGCGTGGCTGATCAGCGCGAAAATAAAGGTGCCGCCGATAATGTTGCCGGCCAGGGTGGGCAGGCCGAAGCGCAGGAAGAAGTCGCCCCAGCTCACCTTGCCGTCGAACACCAGATAGAGAATCTCGCTGGCGCCGACGATGATGTGCGGGAACTCACCGATCGCCACCACATAGGTCATGATCAGAATCACCCAGGCCTTGGCCTGGTCCGCGGACGGCATCACCCACACCATGGTGGCGATCATCCAGCCGGCGACGATGCTCTTGGAAAACATCGAGAAGGGGTCGTTCTCCATCACTTTTTCGCCGATCGCCACGAAGGCGTCGTTCACTTCCGGTGAGAACATCGGCAGATGCAGGAAGGTGAAGGCGGCGATGCCGGCGCCCAGCACGTTGCCCGCCAACACCACGCCCCACAGCCGCATCAGGCTGCCCAGGTTGCCCCGGGTGGGGTGGCTCATGAACGGCAGCACGGCGGTCACGGTGTTTTCGGTGAACAGCTGCTGGCGGGCCAGGATCACGATCAGAAAGCCCAGGGTGTAGCCCATGCTTTCGATCAGAAAGCCGGCGTCGCTTTCCGGCACATGGGCGTGCAGCAGGCCGCGCGCCACCATCGAGGCGCTCATGGAAATGCCGGCGGCGATCGCCGACCACAGCAGCGCCATGGCGTCGCGCTCCAGCTCCTTCTCGCCGCTGATGCGCAGACGCTCGTGGACCGCCGCCGCCTTGGAGGGCAGGGCGGCTTCCCGGCGCCGGTCCTGTTCGTCGTGGCTTTCTTCGTCCTCGTCCCCGTTGTCGTCGCGGGCCTCGTCGCGCTCCCGTTTGACGGCTTCTTCCCAGGGCGTGTCGTCCTGGTCGTTATCCCTCGAATCCTGATCGTCGTGCGCCAAAGGGGCTCTCCTGGTGGGAAGTAAGAATCACACTATAACGGCTGTCGGCCTCAGCCACCCAGCACCAAGGCGATCCCCAGGCCGTAAAGCAGCAGAACCGCCAGGCTCTCGAAGCCGATGCCGCCGGGGCCGTGCTGCTCACGGCGTATCAGGCCCATCAGCAGGAAGCCGGTCATCAGGATCGACAACGACACCCACAGCAGCAGGCCGTCGTCCATCTGCTTATAGATGGAGCCCTCCCGGTAGGCGATATCCGAGGCGGCGGTGAACAGGGTGTCGAAGGCGTTGCCGCCGATGATGCCGCCCACCGCCAGGGTCAGGGCGCCGCGCCGCACCGCCGCCACCGAGGTGACCAGCTCCGGCAGCGAGGTGGCGGTGGCGGTGAGCAGCAGGCCCACCGTGGTCTGCTGCAGGCCGGTGTGCCGGGCGACGCCGCTGGCGGCGGCTTCCAGCACGAAGCCGGACAGGCCGAGCAGGGCGGCCAGGCCCACGAACACCAGCAGCAGCCGGGTCAGCGACAGGCGCAGATTGTCCTCCTCGGGGACGTCCTCGCGGGTCTCCCGGGTGCGGGCCGGCCGCCACATGGGTTCGTCGCGCACCCGCTGCACCAGATGCAGGCCGTACATATAGATCGCCAGCAGCGCCGGCGTGGCCGGGTGGATGCCGAACACCGTCACCGCCGGCGAGAAGGCGCCCACCAGAATGATCGCCATCAGCGTGATCAGCAGGGCGCCCTGCATCAGGTTGGCGGCGGAGGCGGCGGCGTGTTCCAGGTTGGCGCGCCGGTAGGCGATGTCCGCCACGGCCAGAAACGCGGTCTGCACCGCGATGCCGCCCAGGGCGTTGCTCAGGGCCAGATCGGCATGGCCTTTCCAGGCGGCGGTCACCGACAGCACGCTACCGGACAGCGAAGTGGTGGCGCCTAATAACACCGCGCCGGCCAGCGCTTCGCCGGCACGGGTGCGGTCCGCCAGCTCGTCCACCACGGCGGTGATCCTGACGCCGGCGGTGGCGATCACCGCCACGCAGGCGGCGAACGCCAGCAGGCTCAGGGGCAGGGATGCTTGCAGGGTGTCGATGGCGGGCTCCCGGTCGGCTCAATGAGCGCCAAGGATACCCAGCGTGCCCGGCCGGTGCGAACCGGTTACAGATTACGTACAGATGTGCACTAAATATTTTGGCACCATGCTTTGTCTTTTAATTGTACCATCGTACCAGAAATAAGGCGAAGCCATGACTCTATCCTTTTTCCGCCTGGGCCTGCTGGCCCTGTTCAGTGCCCTGCTGATGCTCTCCGGCTGCAATTCCTCCGGCAGCGACGACGGCGATAGTATCGCCGAGCAGCCCCGCGATCCGGCCCCCGAGCCGGAGCCGGAGCCGGAGCCGGAGCCGGAGCCGGACCCCGGCCCGGAGGCCCGCGACACGGTGCTGACCCCGGCCGCCGAGCTGGTGCCGGTGATTCTGGTGGACCGGCTCGCCAACCAGAGCGGCCAGCTCGACGCCGACATCCGCGAGCGCCTGTTCAAAACCGAGCCGGTGGATGAGCTGGCCGTGCACCGGGTGCAGATGTATTGCCTGTCGCGGCTGTACCAGACCGAGCTGGCGATCAATGACGCCTTGCTGGGCTGGCGCAACGCCTACCCGGCCGGCACCGATCCGGTCACCTGGCTGGAGCGGGCCGCCGAGGAAGAGCTGGTCACGCTGCTGGCGGATTACGGCGAGCACCTTTACGCCGCCGCCGTGCGGCCGCTGGACCCCAACGCGGATTCTGAATGCGCGCCGTTCGCCGCCGACGACACCCTGCCCAAACCGGAAACCGACGACCCCGCGCTCAACGCGCTGCTCGCCGCCATGAACGAGGTGCAGCGCGGGGCGCGCGACTACCGCCTGGCGGTGGAGCGCTTCCAGGCCAGCAACCTGAGCGCCTCGTTCGCCGACCTGCGCGCGCCGCTGGCGGTGATGGCCGACGGCATCCAGACCCTGCGCGGCATCGCCCGCGACCAGGGCCTGCAGCGCATGAAGGCGGCGCTCACCAACCTGTCCGGGCGCGCCGACGGCACCGGCGGTTCCGGCTCCATTCCCCGCCTGGACGCCTGGCTGGTGAACCTGGGCGCGCTGGACACCACCGGCATGGACGACCGGGTCGCCGGCGACGTCACGCAGCTGTTCGACGACCTGCTCAACAAGACCGGCTTCCTCAACTGGCTGGACAATCACCGCGACGACATCAAGGACGACGACGCCCGCGCGCTGGTGTTCGAACAGATCGAAGCGGTCCGCCTGCAACTGCAGCGGATGCGCGTGGATCCGTCCCGCCAACCGGCCTCGATTCTGCAGGACGAGACCGACGGACGGGTTACAAAAATGGCCATAAGCAACGCCATGCAGCGTCTGGAACAGGAAAGTGAAACGCTCTACGCTGCCATGCTTGATTTGGCCGGCGCACTGGCCGGGCTGCTCGCCGTGCTGGTTCTGGCGGCCGGTTTGCTGCGCCATCGGCTTCACCGTCAACGGGGATAAGAGGGAAAAGATGGTATCCGTGATCAATAAGGGCCGCGCCGCCGCCGCGCTGGCCGCCGCCGTCGCCTGCGCACCGGCGCTGGCCGAGGAACGCACCGACCCGCAGGGCTGGAACGCGTCCGCCATGGGCGTCTATGTGATCGAGGATTCGGACCGCTTCGACGTCGATTACGGCGCCGGCATCCGCTTCGGCCTGGGCCGTCAGATCAGCGAGAAATGGGATCTGGAGTGGAACGGTTTCGGTAACTCCCTGCAGCGCAACCGGGGTTCCGGGCAGCACTGGCAGTACGGCGTGGGCGCCGACGCGCTGCGCTATATGTACCGGGAAGGGCCGTCACCCTATCTGCTGGTGGGCGGCGGCGGTGTCTACACCGATTCCACCGCCGGTACCGACACCAACGGCTACCTGAACGCCGGCGCCGGTCTGCACTTCCGCGAAATCTGGGGCTCCATGGGCCTGCGCGCGGAGCTGCGTTACGTGATGGATTTCTCCGACGACGGCAGCCACAACGAGCCGTTCGGTGACGTGCGCGCCCTGGTGGGCCTGACCTTCCCGCTGTTCGGCGGCGGTGACTACGGCACTACCCGGGTCATCGAACGCGAGCGCGTGGTGATCAAGCCGGTGCCGATGGGGCCGCCGGAAGTGCTGCACGGGGTGAACTTCGAGTTCGATTCCGCGCGCCTCACGCCCAACGCCAAGACCGTGCTGCGCGGCGTGGCGGAACGCCTGCTGGCGCACTCCGACACCGAGGTGGAGATCGCCGGGCACACCGACTCGAAAGGGTCCGACGAGTACAACCAGGCCCTGTCCGAGCGGCGCGCCGAATCGGTGCGCGACTTCCTGATCGATCTGGGCGTTGATCCGGGCCGCCTGCAGGCCCGCGGTTACGGCGACACCCGTCCGGTGGACAGCAACGCCACCGACGAGGGCCGCGAGCGTAACCGCCGCATCGAAATGCGGCGCATCAACTAACGGACGCTAAAGCGAGTCGAGAAAGGCGCCCAGGTGCTGGTTCACCGCCTCGGGCGCTTCCATCTGGATCCAGTGGCCGAGATCGTCGAGCAGCACCACCTCGCGCAGATCGTCCATCATCGTCGGCATGCGCTCCAGCGCCTTGCCGGCGAACTGGATCACCGGATCTTCCTTACCGGCGATGAACAGCGCCGGCGGATGGATGCGTTCGCGTCCGTCCTCTTTCTGCTGCCGCCAGGACGCGTCCATGGCCCGGTACCAGTTGATCGGTCCGGTCAGGCCGCTGTGCTGGAAGCGTTCCACGTACACGTCCAGGTCCGATTCCCGCATCCAGTCCGGCTGGCCGCCGGTGGGCGGCTGCAGAATGTCGAGCAGGCCGGTGACCGGTTTTTCGGCGCGGAATTTTTCCTGCATGCCGGGGCCGGACAGGGCGTGGTACATGCGGCGTAGAAAGTCGCGCACGTCCGCTTCCAGTTCCTGCTCCGGCACCTCCGGCTGCTGGAAATACAGCTGATAGAAGAAACGCTCGCCGAAGGCGGCGCGCATCTGTTCGGTGGGCGCCTTGGGGCCCAGGCCCGGGTAGGGCACCGACAGGCCGGCCACCGCGCGCACCCGGCCCGGCTCGCTGCGCGCCACCTGCCAGGCCAGGGCGCAGCCCCAGTCGTGGCCGATCACCACGGCGCGCTCGGCGCCAAACGCATCGAGAATACCCATCACGTCCGCCACCAGCTTGTCCTGCCGGTAGGCGTCCACCGCCTTGGGCGCGTCGCTGAAGCCGTAGCCGCGCAGATCCGGCGCCAGCACATGGAAGCCCTTGGCGGCCAGAAACGGCATCTGATAGCGCCAGGAATAGCCGCACTCCGGGAAGCCGTGCAGCAGGATCACCGCCGGGTCGGCCGGGTCACCGGCGCTGCGCACATGGAAATTAAGGCCGTTGGCCGGCACTTTCTGTTCTCGAATCTCGGTCATTGGGCGTTCCCCAGGTAGTCCATGTAGTCCTCGCGCAGGTGGCGCTTGGACACCTTGCCGGTGGCGGTGTGCGGCAGCTCGTCCACGTAGATCACGTCGTCGGGCAGCTGCCATTTGGCGATGCTGCCGGCCATGTGGTCGAGCAGCGCCTGCTTGTCCCGCGCCGCGTCGGCGTGGGGCACCACGATCAGCAGCGGCCGCTCGTCCCATTTCGGGTGCGGCACGCCGATCACCGCGCATTCCTGCACGTCCGGGTGGGCGGCGGCCAGGTTTTCCAGATCAATGGAGCTGATCCACTCGCCGCCGGATTTGATCAGGTCCTTGGCCCGGTCGACGATGTAGAGCACCCCGTCCGGGGTCAGTTTGGCCATATCGCCGGTGGCGAACCAGCCGTCCTTGTCGAACGCCTTGGCGCTCGCCTCGTCGTTATTGAAGTAGGCGCGGATCACCGTGGGGCCCTTGACCAGCAGCTCGCCCACCGCCTCGCCGTCCTGGGGCACTTCGTTGCCGTCCTCGTCCACCAGCTTCATGCGCACGCCGAACAGCTGCCGGCCCTGGGTGGTTTTCAGTTCGATGCGCTCTTCCAGGGGCAGCTCCGCCTGGCCTTCGGTCAGGGTGCTCATGGTGCCGGTGGGGTTCATTTCGGTCATCCCCCAGCCCTGCATCACGTCCACCTGATAGTCCTGCTCGAACGCCCGCACCATGCTGCGCGGCGCCGCCGAACCGCCGATCGACACGCGCTTGAGCGCGCCCGGCTTGCGCCCGTGGCGCTTCATTTCCGCGAGCAGGCCCAGCCACACCGTGGGCACGCCCCAGGCGGAGTCCACGCTTTCCTCGTCCATCAACCGGAACAGGCTGTCGCCGCCCAGTGCCGGGCCCGGCATGATCAGCGACGCCCCGGCCAGCGGCGCCATATAGGGCAGCCCCCAGGCGTTGACGTGGAACATCGGCACCACCGGCAGCACCCGGTCGCCCACTGGGAAGGAGCCGCTGGCGCACACCATGGTGAACATCGCCTGCAGCAGGCAGGAGCGGTGGGAATAGAGCGCGCCCTTGGGGGCGCCGGTGGTGCCGGAGGTGTAGCACAGTGCGCAGGCGGTGTTTTCGTCCAGTTCCGGCCAGTCGTAGTGGTCCGGCTGGCCGTCCAGCAGGTCCTCGTAGCAGAGCAGGTCCTGGCCGTCGGGCATGTGGGCGCGGTCGGTCATCGCCACATAGCGGGTGTGTTCCGGGAACTGGTCCCGCAGGCCGGACACCAGCGGCGCGAAGGTGGTGTCGAAGAACAGCAGGCTGTCGTCCGCGTGGTTGACGATATAGGCCATCTGGTCCGCCGGCAGGCGCGGGTTGATGGTATGGCAGACCGCGCCGATACCGGCGATGGCGTAATACAGCTCCAGGTGGCGGTAGCCGTTCCAGGCCAGGGTGGCGACCCGGTCGCCGGGTTTCACGCCCAACGCCACCAGGCCGTGGGCCAGCCGCGCCACCCGCTCCAGGGTCCGTGCGTAGCTCTGGCGGTGCAGGCCGCCCTCGACCGTGACCGATACGATTTCCGCCTTGCGGTGAATGCGGGCGCCGTAATCCAGCACGTCGATCAACGACAGCGGCGCCTCCATCATCAGCCCTTTCAGCATCTAAAAATCTCCCGAGCGCGATAGTTATTTTGAACGCTTGTTTTGAAATAAGGCCGTGCAATTCATACCGGGCGGGACCAGGGTGGTCAAGGCGACGTTAACGGCGCGCCGGTGGCGGTGTTACTTGAGGTAACAGTAACACCGGAAAAGCGACGATTATTTTCGGGAAAAGGGAAACAAAAGGCGTGAATTAATAGAGCACCCGGGCCGTCCGACGGAGCCGCTGACCACGCGGCGGCACAAACTGTGTGAAATTGTTTCGTCGCTTTGGACGTTAATCACCGTGTACGGGGCGTATTCGGCCATCACCGCGCTTTTTTTTGCGGCCGTGGAGCGGCGGCACGGCGCCGGGGGATTGTCCGCCGGTTTTATTCCGTTCATGCTCAAAGCACTGAATTCAGTGGCTTTCAGCCGCACATAGGATAGCTTTGTTGACCTATCTCAACGCGGCGGAAGACCGGAAAAAGTTAAATGAGCAGGCTGGACAGAAATATTTTTGTGCGCACATACTACCAAGTATGTAGTTCACCAGAAGAGCGCTGATGGGACCGAAAAACGGCGCCGGGAACATGCATAAAAAAGCACAGTAAACAAAAAAGATTGTTGCGTACCGGACAATGTTGCCGGGTACGACAGCGAGATGCCGAGCAGTCGGCAGAAAAACAACAACCGTGGAGAGCGTCATGTTGAAACCCATTTTCACCTTTCTCGCCGCCTCGCTGCTGCTGGTAGGTACCGCCAGCGCCGAGACAGTGAAACTCGCCCTGATCGATCCCCTTACCGGGCCCATGGCCGCCGCCGGCCAGCCCGCGTTCGAACACCTCAAGTACGAAGCCAAGCGCATCAACGCCAATGGCGGCCTGAACGGCCAGGACCTGGAAATCGTCGGCCTGGACAACAAAGTGAACCCGCAGGAAAGCCTGGTGCAGCTGCAGAAGGCGATCGATGACGGCGTCCGCTACGTGACCCAGGGCAACGGTTCTTCCGTGGCCTCCGCGTTGATCTCCGCCATTGAGAAGCACAACCAGCGCAACCCCGGCGAAGAAGTGCTGTATCTGAACTACGCCGCCGTGGACCCCGCGTTCACCAACGAGCGTTGTTCCTACTGGCACTTCCGCTTCGACGCCAACGCCGACATGAAGATGAACGCGTTGACCGACCACATCGCCGCCAACGACGACATCAAGAAGGTGTACCTGATCAACCAGGACTACAGCTTCGGTCAGGCGGTGTCCAAGGCGGCCCGGGAAATGCTGAAAGAGAAGCGTCCGGACATCGAGATCGTGGGTAACGATTTCCACCCGCTGGCGAAAGTGAAGGACTTCACCCCGTACGTGTCCAAGATCCAGTCCTCCGGCGCCGACGCGGTGATCACCGGTAACTGGGGTCAGGACATCACCCTGCTGGTGAAAGCGGCCGCCGAGTTCGGTCTGGAAGCCCCGTTCTTCACCTACTACGGCGCCAGCTCCGGCGTGGTCACCCAGCTGGGCGACAAGGGCGTGGACCGCATCTACCAGATCAACGAGTACTACGGCGAGTTCGAGGATCCGGAAATGGCCAAGCGTCAGACCGAGCTCTACGAACAGACCGAGTGGGATTTCTACTACCTGCGTCTGAGCACCATGCTCGACATGCTCAAGAAGTCCGCCGACCAGGCCAAGAGCACCGATCCGGTTGATGTCGCCAAAGCGATGGAAGGCATGAAGCTCGAAACCACCACCGGTGAAGTGGTCATGCGTGCCGAGGATCACCAGATCCAGCTGCCGATGTTCATCTCCGTGATGAAGGACGACATGGAGTACGGCGCGGAAGGCACCGACTACAACTTCAAGAAGGTGGCTCGCATCGATCGGGAAGCCGTGAGCTTGCCCACCACCTGCCGGATGCGTCGCCCCAAATAAACGGCGCCATCCTGTAACTCCAGTGACTAAGTAGTAGGAACAGCGGCGCGAGCCGCTGTTCCGGGAGCCTCGTCATGCTCGAAATTGTTATTTTTTCGACGCTGAACGGTATTTTATACGGCCTTTTGCTGTTCATGCTGTCCAGTGGTCTTACCCTCATCTTCTCGATGATGGGTGTGTTGAACTTTGCCCATGCCAGCTTCTACATGCTGGGTGCCTATTTCGCTTACACCATGGGCATGGAGATCGGCTTCTGGCCGGCTCTGCTGCTCGCCCCGATTCTGGTCGGCGGCCTCGGCGCCATGGTGGAAAAATTCGGCCTGCGCCGTGTCCACGAAAACGGCCACGTGGCCGAACTGCTGTTCACCTTCGGCCTGGCCTATGTGATTGACGAACTGGTGCAGTTGATCTGGGGTACCGTGGCGGTCTCCTACCGCGAGCCCGACTACATGCGCGAGCCGCTGTTCACCCTGTTCGGCACCGACTATTCGATTTTCCGCGGCGTGGTGATTCTGATCGCCGTGTTCATGTTTATCGCCCTCTGGTTCCTGCTCAAGAAAACCCGTGTCGGCATGATGATCCGCGCCGCGCTGACCCACGGCAACATGGTCGGCCACCTGGGCCATAACGTGCCGCGTCTGTTCATGGGCGTGTTCGGTTTCGGTTGTGCGCTGGCCGGCCTCGCCGGTGTGATCGGCGGCCCGCTGCTGGCCACCGAGCCGGGCATGGCGGTGACGCTGGGCCCGATCGTGTTCGTGGTGGTGGTGGTCGGCGGCATGGGGTCGCTGATCGGCGCTTTCTACGCCTCCCTGTTGATCGGCCTGATCCAGACGTTCTTCGTCGCCATCGACGCCTCCATCGCCGACATTCTTAACGCTTTCGGCATGAACGTGGATCCCTACGGTGAGGTGACCGGGATCACCCTGGCCAGCCTGGCGCCGATGACGCCGTTTATTCTGCTGGTGCTGATCCTGATATTCCGCCCCCGTGGCCTGATGGGAGAGCTTGAGCCATGAACGACATTACCGCAGTCGCACCGCGGCAGAATCGTTTCTCCTGGCGCGCTCTATCGCCCTGGTTGATCAGCGCGGCCGTGCTCCTGATTCTGCCCTTCGTTCTCGATAGCGGCACCGCCTTCACGCTGATGAACGTGATCGCCGTGAACATCGTGTTCGCCCTGTCCTACAACATGCTGCTCGGCCAGGGGGGCATGCTGTCCTTCGGCCACGCGGTGTTCTTCGGCCTCGGCAGTTACGCGGCCATGCACGCCATGAACGCCATCGACGAGGCGTCCTACGCCGGCGAAGGCTTCTGGGCGCACATCCCGGTGGTCAGCATGCCGCTGGTGGGCATGATCGCCGGCGGCCTGGTGGCGCTGGTCATCGGTTGGCCGTTCTGCCGCCGCGCCGGCACCGCCTTCGCCATGATCACCCTGGGTCTGGGCGAAATGGTGGCCGCCGCCGGCCAGATGTTCCCGTCCGTGTTCGGCGGTGAAGCCGGCATCTACGGCAACCGCATGGTCGGCCCGCAGTGGTTCGGTCTCGAGCTGGCCCAGGCCACCGACGTGTACTGGTTCATGGCGTTCTGGACCTTCCTGGCGGTGTTCGCCATGTGGGCCTTCACCCGTACGCCGCTGGGCCGTATGTCCAACGCCGTGCGTGATAACCCGGACCGTCTGCAGTTCATTGGCTACCCGCCGCGCAACATCCGTTTCATGATCTTTATCGCCTCCGGTTCCTTCGGCGGTCTCGCCGGCGGCATGGCGGCGGTCAACTACGAGATCATCACCCCGGAAGCGCTTGGTCTGATTCCGTCCGGCCTGGCACTGCTGATGGCCGCCGTGGGCGGGCTGGGCGTGTTCTACGGCCCGATCGTCGGCGCCATCGTGGTTTCGCTGATGAACTCCATGCTCAGCGATTACACCGAAGCCTCGATCCTCTACGTGGGTCTGGTGTTCCTGGCGATCGTGATGTTCGCCCCGCGCGGTCTTGGCGGCGGCATCGAGCAGGTCCGCGTGGCCGCCCGCGAAGGCACTCTGGGCAAACGTCTGCCCGGCTGGCTGACCGGCGCGGTGGCGGTGGTGCTGATCAGCCTGGGTCTGGTTCTGCTGATCGAGCTGCTGTTCCAGTGGCGCCACGGCGACGACGAGTTCGCCCAGTTCTTCGGCCTCAACTTCGTTGCCGAATCCGTGATGAGCTGGGTCTGGGCACTGATCATGTTCGCTGCCGGCGTGGCGGTAATGCGCGTGACTAAAAAGTTTCGGGAGGACAACGCATGAGCGCCTTGTCTATTAAAAACCTGACCAAGAACTTCGGCCTCGCCGAGGTGATCTGCGGGGTCGACCTGGAAGTGGAAAA
>Ga0310345_10005207_pt1 | contig 11629 bp, 9 predicted proteins | sample HC15DNA20500_MG_FD_204667 | JGI IMG/M metagenome (GOLD analysis project Ga0310345, IMG submission 204667) | Marine microbial communities from station ALOHA, North Pacific Subtropical Gyre - HC15-DNA-20-500_MG | ecosystem: Environmental > Aquatic > Marine > Oceanic | place: Pacific Ocean: North...
TGCACCTTTAACGCAATTTACAGGATATCTGTACTTATGGAGCGGGAAGACGAAGCTGATACCATTGCGCAGCAACTGTACGAGTCAACAGGTGGCGAGATTAGGTTAGATCTTCCATTAGGTTTGGGCAAACCACTGACGCTGGTAGACGCTCTGGTACGTGGCGCCCGCAACGTACCAGAGCGGAAGCTGTCTATTTTTACGGCGCTCACCCTGGAGCGACCTCCATTGTCATCGGACATGGAACAGCGATTTCTTGAGCCAGCGCTCGACCGACTTTTCGGTGCCTATCCCGGCCCCCTCTATGTGAGGATGCTGCGCGAAGGGACTTTGCCGAGCAACGTCACGGTAAATGAATTTTTCCTGTTTGCTGGTCGATGGCTGGGGGTGGACGCAATGCAGCAAGCCTATATCGCAGCGAATTACACCCATGCCCGCGACGTTCTGTTGGATCGACAGCCCAATGTTCTGCTCCAACTGGTCGCAGAGAAAGGTGGTCAGTTTTCGCTGTCGTCCAACACCGATATTTCCGCCGATCTGTTTGCATTTCGCGCCGCGGGTAAGGTCGATTTCCAAGTGGCATTCGAGGTGCATCCCGAGATGCCTTTCATGCAGGGCGATGGTGCCGTAATGAACGCAAATGAGGCGGATCACGTCCTGCATGGCGTTCCCGACTACAATCTTTTTTCGGCAGTACGCCGCCCGGTCGAGGACGCCGCGCATGCGATCGGGCTGCACGTGAGCGGCCTCATCAGAGACGGGGGGACGCTGCAGATCGGCATCGGGGGCATCGGCGACGCTGTGGCGCATGCTTTGATACTCCGCGATGAAGGAAAAATGCACACCATCCAACGTGGTTGCCCATTCCCGCAAGGGGATCGACACGAGGCGCCGTTTCGAGAGGGCCTTTACGCTGTCACTGAAATGCTGGTTGGCGGGCTACTAGCACTTTTCGAGGCTGGGATTTTAAGGCGCGAAGTCGATGGCGCCGTGATTGATGCAGGTTTTTTTGTCGAAACGCGCGATTTTTACAAACGCTTGCGATGCTTGCCCGAAGATCAACGCGCGAAAATCGCGATGCGGCCCGTGAGTTTCACCAATTCCCTTTATGGCGATGAGGAGGCGAAACGTGCTGCGCGCGTGAACGCTAGGTTCGTCAATGGGGCCATGCAAGTGAGCCTTTTGGGCGACGTCATGTCTGACACGTTGGACGACGGACAGGTGGTCAGCGGTGTCGGCGGGCAATTCAATTTCGTCGAACAGGCCTTTGCGCTGGAGGGGGGGCGTTCCATCATCACGCTTCCTGCCTGGCGAATGAGCAAAGGCAGACCGTGCAGCAACATTCGCTGGGCGATCGATACCGTGACAGTGCCGCGTCACATGCGCGATCTGGTTGTGACCGAATATGGTGCCGCCGACCTGCGCGGATTATCCGACGCGCAGGTGATCGGCGCTCTGCTGAACATATCCGATAGTCGTTTCCAGGACAAATTGATGGCCCAGGCCAAATCAGCGGGGAAACTTCCCGATGATTATGAAATCCCGAAAGCCCACCGCCAGAACTATCCTAAGCGGGTCCATGCATGGATTGAGGAGCATCGTAGGACGCTTCCAGCTTTCCCGCTCGGCAGTGACTTCGATGATATCGAGCGCGTTTTGCTGCCTGCGCTGGAAGAGCTCAAGATGCTTTCATCAACATGGCGAGGCAAAGCGCAGTTGTTGGCCGCATCGTTGTGTCTTCCGCCGCATGTGAAGGAGCGCGAGGCATTGTTGCGTATGGGGTTCCAGACCAACAAGAGCGTCGCCGCACGCGCCTTGCAAGGTGCGTTGAGACGGACGGTGCGCTGACTTCGCCTGTGCAGAGCTTCGAATTCATTCTCTGCTAAAGTCGCAGAACGGTAATTCGGCAACATCATGCTGCTCTCGAATGAACCTGGAACAAGCCAGCAAACCGGCTGTTGGGCCTACAGTACCAAGAGAAAGGAGAACGCCATGACTATTGCACGAGTAACCGAGATATCTGCAACGTCACCGGATAGTTTCGACGACGCCGCCAAGCAGGGTATTGAACGTGCTTCAAAGACGCTGCGAGGGATCAAGAGTGCTTGGATAAAAGATCAGAATGTAATGGTCGAGGATGGAAAGATTACGGAATTCAAGGTCAATTTGTCCGTAACTTTTGTCTTGGACGACTGACAGCTACTATCGTAGCTTGTCCGGGTTAGCATCTGAATAGATGCCTGGGCCATCTGACACTATTCTGGTGCCAGATGGCACCGTTTTTATGCGGACCGGAATTTTCCCGCCCGCTGCGTTTCTTCATTTGGGTCACTCGCAATATAAGTTCAATAAAGAATAAACATTCCGATCAGACACTACACTGATCAGCCTGCGACCATCATCGCATTGAAAAGGAGTAATACGGGGACAAGAGATCTGGTCGACGGTCACACAAGAGCTCTCCGACGTACAAGACATTGCCACCATAACCCGTGTCACGTTGCGCTTAACTCTCGCTGCCTTGCTGGGTGGCATGCTGGGCTAGAGCGCGAACTCAAGGAGCGCAATGCAGGGGTGCGCACCCATATGTTGGTGGCGGTGGGCGCAGCATTATTTTTGATCGGGCCGCTGCAAAGCGGCATGGAGATCGCCGATCTATCACGGGTCTTGCAAGGCATTGTTCAAGGCATCGGCTTTCTCGGAGCGGGTGCAATCATCGTGCGTACCGCAGAGCGAAAGATCCAAGGACTGACCACTGCTGCCAGTATTTGGGCGACCGCCGGGATCGGGATCGTAGCTGGTCTGGGTCTCGAGGCAATGGCCGTGCTGTCGACTGTTGTAGTATTGATTATCTTGGCCGTAATTCCTCAGATGACCCGACGCTGACACCCCGATGCGGCGGACATCAGCCATTGTCGAAGGCTAAGCGGAACAGAGCACTTCTGTGGGAAGTTTAGCTGTTGCAAGGGAAAAAAACCTGAATGTTCGTTCCCAAGAACAGGTGCCGGCGCTGACAGTCAACGGCGCGGCGTCGGGCCATAGCAAGAAGGCATGACTCACATGGACACTCCTTTGGAAATCGCTTGGCACAATGTCGAAAAATCGGAACCGCTTGAAGCGCGCATTCGTGAGCGGGTCCAGAAATTGCATCGCTACTTTGATCGTATCAACAGTTGCCATATCGTCGTGGAACGGCCGCATCGAAGCCAACATCACGACAAAGAATTCCATCTGCGGATCGAAGTCCGCGTGCCTGAACATGAAATTGTCATCAGCAATGATCCCGGTGACCGGCGGGATCATTTCGACCCCAATATCGTCATCCGCGACGCGTTCGACGCGATGGAGCGAAGGTTGGAAGGGCATTCCCAGAAGATGCGGGGGGATAACAAAACTCTCTCCGGTCCGCCCCAGGGCATCGTCGTGCGGATGTTCGACAACTATGGGTTTGTGCGAATAAGCGATGGTCAGGAAATCTATTTTGCGCCCAATGCTGTACTGAACTATGGATTTGAGGCTCTCAAGGTCGGATCGGCGGTAGAGTTGAGCGTAGCCGAAGGGGAGGGGGCCATGGGTCCCCAGGCCTCAATGGTACGGCCCATCAGTGAGGTGAGCCTCGAATCCGAACGGCGCGCAGCGCCCTGACAGATCCGCAGAACCATGGGTAGACCGTGCCTTGGGTCCGCCTTCGGTTCGCAAAAACTTTCGGGCGGAGCTGGCGTGAGGTTTCAGCCGAGAAAAGCCCCCTTCCTGTGTTGCAGGGATCTTTGAGCGAGGGCCCATGGCCCGCCTAGGCTTCAAAGAGGGAGCAACAGTAAAAAGGAGCAAGTATAAAGCTTATGAACAACTTCAAGGAAATGTATGTCGCCGAACTGCAGGAGGCCCGGTCGTTGGAGGCCCAACTGGTCAAGGCGTTGCCCGGTATGATCGACGACGTCAATGAAATTGACCTGAAACAGGTTTTGGAAGTCCACCTTACGGAAACGCAAGGTCATCTCGAGCGGGTAGAGGCTATCCTTCGGCGCCATGAGGCCGCGTCGGAAGAACATAAGGATCACTCCATGCAGCGGCTGGTGTCAGAAGCCGACAAATGGGCGGGCATGATCGAAGATCGCGATCAACGGGATGCGGGTATCATCGCCTCAGCGCAGCGGATCGAACACTATGAAATGGCAGTGTACGGCACCTTGGCCGCTTGGGCGAAGCAACTCGGCCTGGGCGAGGATGAGAAGGATCTGCGGGCGATTCTGATGGAAGAGCAAGCTGTGGATCACAAGCTTACCGTGCTTGCTGAAAAGGAAATTAATCCCTTAGCAACATAGTCCGGCCAACTTGCCATGAGAGGATGACGTGAGCGTTGGTGCATTTTGCAGCGACTTAGCCCTTCTCGGTGTTGACCGCGCGAATGTAGGTGGACGCAAGATCTGCCCGGTCGGGGCGATGTACTGTCGGCGTGGCATTGGAACAATGCGTCCCGCCAATGGTTGTCGTCCTAGGTGACCTGTTCACCAAAGTTCTGGACAGCTTGCCTATGTGCATCGTCAGCAAGGACGCTGGACATAACTAAAATAACGCAAGGAAGGGGCACATCATGACTCCGCCAGACGCAAATCTCAAAAAGCAGGAACGTCGCCATATCGGCCCTTTGATTGGAATGGCCGCGGTGGTGATCTTTGGCATTGGTATTATTGTTTACTGGATGGGCGAGGAAGTCGCCACGGCACCCGAAGAGGCTGATACCGCAATCGAGGCACCCTCGACAGAGGATGGCGTCAGAAATATAGAGCCTGCCCCAGCTGAATAATCGGGAGCACTTTCCATGTGGCCCCTACGGGAGCGGCGCCGCGAAATTTTGTTGCCCAAGCGTCGGAGCGACTTTCTCAGGACCGCTGCTTGCCAAATGCGATGAAGCGTTCGTTGCACATGAGGAATTTAGGAACTGTGCTGTGCGACAGCGCGTTGGCCCAAAAGTATGGAGGTCCATTCTGCACATGCCCAAATTCCGTCGGAACTATATCACTCGCCCCATTCACAAGTGGGCACGCAATGTATTACCCCAACTGAGCGCGACTGAAGCCGAAGCCTTGGAAGCGGGCGAGGTATGGTGGGAAGCGGAGTTGTTTTCCGGTCATCCCGACTGGTCCAAGCTTTTTTCGGTCACGGCACCCGAGCTGACCGAAGAAGAACAGGCATTCCTTGACGGTCCCTGTCAGGAATTGTGCAGCATGATCGATGACTGGGCGATCAATGAACAGGATGCCGATCTGTCGCCCGATGTCTGGCAATTCATGAGGGACAAGAAATTTTTCGGCATGATCATTCCGAAAAAGTATGGCGGACTTGGGTTCTCGGCCTTTGCCCATTCCGAGGTTGTGCGTTTCATTTCTACTCGTTCTGTTGCCGCGGCCGTCACGGTGATGGTTCCGAATTCGCTTGGACCGGGCGAGCTTTTGCACATGTTCGGGACCGACGCGCAGCAGGAGCACTGGCTGCCGCGTCTGGCCGACGGACGCGAATTGCCCGCATTCGGCCTGACCAGTGACGAGGCCGGATCGGACGCCAGCGCGATGATCGACAACGGCGTGATCGAAACGGGCACCTGGAAGGGCGAAGAGGTGCTGGGAATCCGACTGAACTGGGCCAAGCGGTACATCACGTTGGCCCCCGTCTGTACGGTACTGGGCCTCGCATTCAAGCTGCGTGACCCCCATGGCCATCTGGGCGGCGAAGAAGACATCGGCATCACCTGTGCGTTGATACCGGCTGATCTGCCCGGAGTCGAAACCGGGCGGCGGCACATTCCCAGCCAGACCATGTTTATGAACGGGCCGACAACGGGCAAGGATGTCTTCGTGCCGCTCGACAATATCATTGGCGGCAAAGAATACGCCGGTCGCGGCTGGATGATGCTAATGAGCGCGCTCGCCGCCGGGCGGGGGATTTCGCTGCCGTCGATGGGATGCGCCGCGATTGCGTTGTCGGCGCATACGACCGGAGCCTATTCCCGTATCCGCCAGCAATTCGGGCTGCCGATCGGTAAGTTCGGCGGCATTCAAACGCGGCTGGGACGGCTGGCTGCGGACAGCTATTCGATGGATGCTGCACGGCGGCTGACCTGTGCAGGCTTGGATGAGGGGCGTTCTCTTTCCGTCATATCTGCTATCATGAAGGCACATGCCACATACCGCATGCGCGACGCTATCAATGATGCAATGGACGTGCATTCCGGCAAGGCAGTGATCGATGGTCCATCGAATTACCTGCAAGCGCTTTACCGCGCCGTTCCCATCGGGATAACCGTCGAAGGAGCAAATATCGTCACTCGCTCGCTGATCATCTTCGGTCAGGGCTCAATCCGAGCGCATCCGCACCTGCTGGATGAGATGAAAGCGCTGAATATCGAGGACCCCGAGGAAAGCCTGACGGCGTTCGACAAACACTTCTGGAGACATGTCGGACATTCGACCAAGACCTTCTTCCGCGCTCTCGGTCGCGCATGGACCGGCGGGTTTCTAACCCCTGCGCCCGACGCCGGCGCGGCAAAACGGCACTACCGCCAGATGGCACGCTGGTCCGCGGCCTATGCCTTGACCGCCGATATGGCATTTTTGACCATGGGCGGCGATTTGAAGCGCAAGGAGATGATCTCGGGTCGGATGGGCGACATTCTCTCCGAGCTCTATATCCTCAGCGCTACGTTGAAACGCTGGGACGACGAAGGACGGCAGAGCGGGGATCTGCCGGCTGTGGAGTATGCCGCCGAACGCGGCTTTGCGCGGATACGGCTGGCGCTGGACGAAGTTTTGATGAACTTTCCGGCCCGCTGGGCTGCATGGCTGCTGCGGACAGTGACCCTGCCGAGGGGCGGCGCGCCGGGTCCGGATGATGCTCTGACCGAAAAGGCCGCGGATCTGATCTATGAACCCTCCGCCACGCGCAGCCGGATCGTGGGCCGCCTGCACGGTGGCTGCAACCGCGACGGCATCGTGTTGCTGAACGACTGCTATGATGCCGTGATGGACACCGCCCCCCTGATGAAGCGCCTGCGCGAAGCAGACCAGACCCCGGATGAGGCCCTGGAGCACGGTACCATCAGCCAGGAGGATCGCGACCGTATCGCGAAGATGGAAGACCTTGTCCACAAAGTGGTTGCCGTTGACAATTTCACCCACGAAGAGCTGGCCGGGCTTTATCCCGGATTGGATGCGCAGGTGTCGCAAAAGGAGGCAGCAGAATGAATCGCCGGGTTTACCTTGTTGATGGCGCACGCACGCCATTCCTGAAAGCAAAAGGAAAGCCGGGCCCCTTCACACCCGTCGATCTGGCGGTGCAGGCGGGACGGCCACTGCTCGCGCGGCAGAGCTTTGACCGAAAGCTTTTGGATTTGGTGATCCTGGGCTGCGTCAACGTCGTCCAAGATGAGATGAACCCCGCCCGTGTGGCTGCCCTGCGGTTAGGATTGGGTGAAGAAATGGTCGCCTTCTCGATGCAGATCAACTGTGGTTCGGGCATGCAGTCGATCGACACGGCCTACCGCTATATCCGCGATGGCTTTCACGACATGATCCTTGCTGGCGGCGCAGAGGCGCTCAGCCACGCGCCGCTGGTATTGCGGCAATCCGCGGTCGAATGGTTCGCGCAGATGTCCCAGGCCAAGGGGCCCGTCGTCCGGGCTAAGGCGATAATCGGGCTGCGGCCCGAGTTCTTCAAGCCTGTCGTCGGTCTGGAGCGCGGGCTGACAGATCCAATCACGACGCTGAATATGGGCCAGACGGCGGAAGTGCTGGCGCATCGGTTCAATATTTCGCGGCGGAGCGCCGACGAATACGCCAACGACAGCCATCACCGTTTGGCCCTAGCCCAGAAGGAAGGCTGGCTAAAGGATGAAGTCATGCCTGCCTTTGACCGAAGCGGCAATGCCTACGAACACGACGATGGCGTGCGCCCGGACAGCGATCTGGAGGGGTTGGCAAAACCCAAGCCCGCGTTTGAAAAACCTTACGGCAAGGTCACGGCCGGCAACTCCAGTCAGATTACGGATGGCGCAAGCTGGGTGATCGTCGCCTCAGAGGAGGCCGTCGAGAAGCACAAGCTCGAGCCACTCGCGCGGATCGTGGACAGTGAATGGGCCGGTCTGAACCCATCCGTGATGGGCTTGGGGCCGGTACTGGCCTCGACGCCTTTGGCGCAGCGCAACGATATGGCGCGCGATGATGTGGATTTGTGGGAGCTGAACGAGGCTTTCGCCGCACAGGTGCTGTCCTGTATTGCCGCCTGGGATGATGCGGATTTCTGTCGTGAAGTGTTGGGACTAGAGGGGGCCTTTGGGCGTATCGACCGCAACCGGTTGAACATCGACGGAGGGGCGATAAGCCTTGGCCATCCGGTCGGCACTTCGGGCAATCGGATTGTGCTGCATCTGGTCAACGCTCTGCGCCGCCGGGAATTGAAACGCGGCATCGCAACCGAGTGTATCGGTGGCGGCTTGGGCGGTGCGATGCTGCTGGAGGTGGCATGATGACGGGACCTGTACTGGAACATCTGGGCGAAACGAAACTTGAGCTGGGCCCTGTGACGCGCGGCGAAGGCCCTTGGCTGCATGGAGAGGCAGACGGTATCGTCTGGCTGGCGCTGGATCGGGGTGAGGGGGCCGTGAACACGATCGGGCAGGACGTGATCGAAGGGTTGCAAAGCCACATCGAAGCGCTGGAACGTGACCAGCCTCGTGCGGTGGTGATCCGCTCGGCCAAGATCGCGGGCTTTGCCGTCGGCGCCGATATCACCGGTTTTGATGACATGGCTAATGAGGGGGCGGCCGAGATGCTCACGCATGGGCACGACGTGCTGGACCGATTGGAGGCGCTCGATTGCCCCACGATCTGCATTGTGCACGGCGCGGCCTTGGGGGCGGGGTTCGAACTGGCCTTGGCATGTGACTGGCGCATCGCGGTCGAGGGCGCGTCTTTCGGTTTTCCCGAAGTCCAGCTGGGCCTGCACCCCGGCCTAGGCGGGACGTTCCGCCTGCCGGCGTTGATCGACCCGGTTAAAGCGATGACTCTGATGCTGACGGGCAAGACCGCGCATACCGGCAAGGCCCGCAAGCTGGGCATCGCCGATGTGGTCACCCAAGAGCGGCATGTGGCGGCGGCGGTCGATGCGATCAAGGCGGGCGAGGTCGAGCGTGATGCCCCCGGCCTTAAGGCCCGCGCGATGGGATTTGATCAGGCGCGCAGCCTGGCCGCGCGGCAGATGCGCAAGGAGACCGGGCAGAAGGCCCCGGAGCAACACTACCCCGCGCCGCATCGTTTGATCGACATGTGGGAAGAGCATGGCGACGACCGGGCCGCCATGCAGCGCGCGGAGAACCAGAGTTTCGCGAAGTTGCTGGACAGCGACACCTCGAAGAACCTGCGCCGCGTGTTTTTTCTGCGACAGGACATGAAGAATGACAGCCGGGGCGAGGACGGGATCGATCATGTACACGTCATCGGGGCCGGTGCGATGGGGGGCGAGATCGCCGCTTGGGCGGCAATCAAGGGCAAGACCGTGACGCTGGGCGATGTCGCACTGGATCCCTTGGCCGAGGCCGTCAAACAGGCGCGGGCCGTCTGCAAGAACAAGCATCTCTCCAACATTGAGACACGCGATGCGCTGGATCGCATGATGCCCGACCCGCACGGCTATGGCATCGCCCGTGCAGATCTGATCATCGAAGCGGTGCCGGAGAAGCCTGATCTGAAAGAGAAGATCTACAACGGATTGAAGGGCCGGATGAAACAGGGGGCGATCCTTGCCAGCAACACCTCCAGCTTGCGCCTAACCGAGTTGAAGGAGGGCGTAGCCGATCCATCGCGCTTTGCGGGGCTGCATTTCTTCAATCCGGTCAGCAAAATGGATCTGGTCGAAGTCGTGCGCCACGCCGATACCGCCGAGGATGTCATCTGCAGACTTGCCGCCTTCTGTGGCGAGATCGGCAAGCTCCCCGTTCAGGTCACCGACTCTTTCGGTTTTCTGGTCAACCGCGCGCTGATGCCATACCTGATGGAAGCGATGATGTTGATGGACGAAGGGGTGGACAAGGAGGTCATCGACACGGCTGCCATCCGCTTTGGCATGCCGATGGGTCCTGTCGCCCTGGCCGACCAGGTGGGCTTGGATATTTGCCTGCATGTCGCGGAGAGCCTTAAGGACGGGCTGGACAAACCGATGGCGGACATCAGCAACGGTCTTCGCAAGAAAGTCAAGCGGGGTGATACCGGTAAAAAGGCGGGGCAGGGGTTCTATGATTGGTCACAGGGCGCGCCGCACCCAAATGCCGATCTGGACAATGCCCCCGATGATCTGACAGACCGGCTGATACTGCCGATGCTGAACGCCTGTGTGGAATGTCTGCGGAAGAATGTAGTGAAGGATGCCAATGCCATAGATGGCGCAATGATTTTCGCCACCGGGTTCGCGCCCTTCCGGGGTGGTCCGATGCGTTACGCCCGCGCGCGCGGTGCCAAAGAAATACGCGAGCGACTAGAGGAACTGGCCGGGAAGCACGGAGAGCGTCTCACCCCTGACGTCGGTTGGCAAGACCTTTGAGCGCGCGAGACTACCGGAAGAAGCCGACGAGAACTTTGTTATGTCCGCTGAGATGGGGCTGACGCGCTTTTGTTGAGCGGCACTCAACAAGCCAGCGATGCCGAGCATCGAATAGACGAAATTTGAACTTGACCTCACCTATGATGCCTACTCGTTTGTAATTGATGTAGCTCCGTTAATGGGTTTGATCCTTTCAATGCCGCCCGAGATCGTCTCGACCGATCATAGGAATCGCAGGTTCCGGATGGTTTGTTTCGTTTGCGCCGGCGAGTTTTGAAAGCAGCATGCGCCGCAATGCGTGGTATCGGTATATTATGCGGCTGCATAAGAGGGGGCATAGAAGAGTTCGGCGCGCGTTTGGACGCAAAGCTCGGTAGGCTTTACCCGACGGTGCTCGTGATCAGAACCGTCAGCATAGTCGAAGTTGGCAAACCAAATTAATAAGCTACGTTGCAAGCAAAACTATTGACGTTTATCGAATTGGAAAAGTTTGGGACTATTCGATTAAAGTCGTTGCGGTATCCACGTCTGGCTATGACAATAGTAGACCAACAATTAATCTCCAAACTTGGACTAAAGCCGGCAACCCATCAAGTTCAACGAACTCCTTCCCTTGCTTGAACATAATTATGACTATGGGCGTCTTTCGTAGCGAAGGGCGCGCGCTACCCTCAAGTGCGACTCTTGGTAGAAAACAGTAGTTTATCTAACGGGAGGAATCGGTATGGGAGCCGTTTACGACCAACTGAGTATCACAGAACGACGCAAGATAGAACGCTGGAGGCACGCTAAGGTCCCAGTTGATGAGATGGCGCGCGTTCTGAAGCGCTGCAGATCAACGATATTCCGCGAGCTAAAGCGCAACCATTTCTCGGACGAAAACATGCCGGGATGCGATGGCTATTACGGTGCCGCTGCCCACCTCATGCAAGCGGAACGTCGTGCTCGAGAGGGAGTGTGCGTAATTTTGTGCCCTGACGCCTTTAGTTACGCCATGGGAAAGCGTTCTTCGAACATGATGGCGAGTTGGCTTTTAACGCGG
>Ga0310345_10005208_pt1 | contig 11629 bp, 8 predicted proteins | sample HC15DNA20500_MG_FD_204667 | JGI IMG/M metagenome (GOLD analysis project Ga0310345, IMG submission 204667) | Marine microbial communities from station ALOHA, North Pacific Subtropical Gyre - HC15-DNA-20-500_MG | ecosystem: Environmental > Aquatic > Marine > Oceanic | place: Pacific Ocean: North...
GGGACTGGAGCCTCAACGCTGGGAGGAACTCTCCCGGCTTGAGCGCATCACCAGACACTTGTTCTCCGTCCGCAACCGCATGGACCCGCAGGACGTTCGTCTCCAGGCCGCCAACGAGGGGGTTCTGCCTCCCCGCATAGACACCGTCGTTATCCTCGGCGTACCCGATCCATCCCCTCTCTTCTGCAGAACCCTCCGGCACCATGGCGGCAGATTGCGCACCGAAGTCGTGATTCATGCCCCGGAGTCTCTCGCTGAAAGTTTCGATGAATTCGGTCGTCCCCGGACCGATCACTGGCTCGAGCGCTCCATTGAGATTCCCAATCTCCAGCAGAGCGTCCACCAGGCCATTGATCCACAAACCCAGGCCGAACGCATCACGGCTCTTGTCGGCACCAGGGACAACCTTTCCAGCGTGACCGCCATCGGGGTCCCTGATCCCGAACTGCTCCTCCCTCTGAAAGAGGTCTTCGCAGCCCGGGGACAGGCCACCTTCAACCCGGCCGGGGAGAAGGCCTCCAACCAGGCCCTGGCGAATCTCCTCCGCACCCTCCACCGCCTCGCCGTTTCTGATTCCTTCCTCCTCTTCCTCGACCTGCTACGCATCCCCGGAGTGGTCCGCCAGGTGTGCGACTGGCAGGCCCGCGAGGATCGGACCGCCTTCGATCCCGCCGACATGCTGACCGCCCTGGACGACTTCCAGCGCAGACATCTTCCTGACTCGCTCGACGCTGCGGACCACATCATTCGAAGCTCCGATCACTCCTACCCGGCCTTGAGTCGTGCTCTCTCGTGGATCCAGACCTGGCTGCGCCGCTTTGAGCGCGAACGAATCTGGGAAGTTCTCCCCGAATTCCTCGGCCACCTCTACGCCGAGGCCGAATTCGATCCCGCCGACTCCTTCGACCAAGCCTTCGCCTCCACTACCCGACTCCTGCACGACATCCTCGACAGCTTCGAAGCCGGCCTCCTCAGGGATCTCGAGTGCGCCGCCTCCTTTCCCAACCGGCTGCGCTTCCTGCTGCACCTCCTTGAACAGGAATCAATCTACCAGGAGCGAAAACCGGAGGCCCTCGACCTGCAGGGCTGGCTCGAACTGCCCTGGGAGGACGCTTCCCATCTCGTGGTTGCCGGACTGAATGACGGGTTCGTCCCGGAATCCCTGAAGGGGCACGCCTACCTCCCGGACGGGGCCCGCCGCTTCCTCGGCCTTCGTCACAATGAAACCCGGCACGCCCGCGACGCCTACATTCTGAGCTCACTCCTGGCCTGTCGGAACAACCAGGACAGAAAGATCGATCTCCTCTTCGGGCGGCGCAGCGGAAGCGGGGATCCGCTCCGGCCCTCCCGCCTCCTCTTTGCCTGTCCCCCCGAAGAACTTGCCGGCCGGGTCCAGGCCTTCTTCCAGGAAGAACCCAAACCCCGGGAAGCACCCCCCTGGTCGCTCACCTGGCAGCTGACCCCGCCCCTACCAGACGATTCCATGCGCATCTTCGCGCGCCTCCCTGTCACTGGCTTCCGGGATTACCTGAGTTGTCCCTTTCGCTTTTACCTGCGGCGGGGCCTCGGCATGGAGCTGGACGAGGGGCCCCCGGTTGAACTGGATGCCCGCGACTTCGGCACCCTCTGTCACCAAGTGGTGGAAGAATTCGCCGCCCACGCCATTCGCGACAGCGATCATCACGAGGAGATCGCGGAGTTCTTCCAGGATACCCTTGATACCATCGTAACCCGCAAATACGGCGAAGACCTGCCCGTTCCCATCCTCGTCCAGCGCGAGAGCGCCCGCCAGCGCCTCAAATGGTGGGCCTCCATCGAAGCCGACCAGCGGAAGCAGGGATGGCAGATCCTGGATTACGAAAGTGACCTCGATTCCGAGGACGCTCCCTGGATCGTCAATGGCATTCGCATCACGGGAAAAATCGACCGGATTGAACGGCAATCGTCCGACGAATCGTTGCGCGTTCTCGACTTCAAGACCGGGAAACTCAAGAAACCCCGCAGCGCGCATCTGCGCAACCTGCGCAGCCACGAGAACCCCTCGCAGCTGGCGCCCTGGATAATGGTCCCCGAGGGAAAACGAATGCAGCGCTGGATAGATCTGCAACTCCCCCTCTACCTCCTTGCTCTCCGTGCCAGGGGCTGCCAGGAATCGGTGGTGGCCGGCTACGCCACCCTCGGCCGGGCCAAGTCCGAGGTCGCTCTCGAACTGTGGGAGGATCTCGACGGGACTCTCCTGGCTGCCGCCATGAAATGTGCGGAGGGTGTGATCGACTCCATTACCGCCCGCCGGTTCTGGCCGCCCGCCGAACGCATGGACTGGGATGATTTCGAAACCATCCTCCTCGGGGATCCCGGACGGGCGATTGATCCGGTCAACCTCATCCAACCGCAGAACGCCATCCTGCCGTGACCTCCCCGCTCCAGAACGAACGAATCCTCGCTTCGGCGGGCTCCGGGAAAACCTGGCAGCTCACCAATCGCTACCTTGCGATCATGGGACAGGCCCTCCTCGCAAAGGAGGAGATCCGGCCCGAGCGCATCGTGGCGGTTACCTTCACCCGCAAGGCGGCCGGGGAATTCTTCGAATCCATCCTCGGGAAGCTCGCCTCCGCCGCCCTCGACGAAAAAGCTCGGGCTGACCTGGCCCAGGATCCTGCCGATCCCTCCTATCCCATCCTCTCTCAGCTGGGACGGGAGGACTACGTTCATCTCCTTTCCGTCTTCCTGAAGTGCATGCCCTCACTCTTTCTCGGCACCCTCGACAGCTTTTTCTCCAACATCCTGCGCAGCTTCCCCGCTGAGTTCGGACTGAGCAGCCAGTTCGACATCCTCGACGAGCACGCCGCTGATCTCGCCCGGCACGATGTCTACCGCGAAGTTTTTCGCAGCCGGCACGATCAGCATCGCAGTGAGTTCCTTGAAGCCTTCAAACGCGCCACTTTCGGCCAGGAGGAAGCCCGGGTGATCAATCAACTCGACCGTTTCGTCTCCCGGCACCACGGGATCTTCCTGCATGCTGCCGATCGCGCTCTCTGGGGAAATCCCGCCGCCATCTGGCCCCGGGGTTGCCCCTGGACCGGCACCTCTGGCAGCCATGAGGACGACTTCGCCAGCCTCTTTGAAATCCTCGAGGACCAGGAGCTATCCGAGAAGCAGTGGGACTACTGGCGCGAGTTTCGCGACCAGACCCTCGTCCACAGTCCGGGCAACCCTCTGCCACAGCGCGTGGTGTTCTTTCTTGAGAAGTTTCTCGATCCCGGGAACTGGTCCGCCATCCAGGCGGGGGAATCCTCCTTCAAGGTCGGTCACCGTCTCCAGCACTTCAGGGACGATGCCTGTGAAATCATTCATCGCCTCATCACCCGCCTCATTTCCCACGAGATTGCCGTCCACCTCAAACGCACACAGGGTGTCTGGCACGTGCTCAACCAGTACGAAAGGAACTACTCCTCCCTCGTCCGCCGCCGTGGACAACTCACCTTCAGCGACCTGGAGATCATCCTGTCCGGCCGCGACCTCCATGCCCAGTCCTCACCCATCCTCAGCCAGAAACCCGACGAACTTGAACGCCTCCGGATTGACTACCGTCTTGATGGCCGTTTCGACCACTGGCTCCTCGACGAGTTTCAGGATACCAGCCACCTGCAATGGTCTATCATAGAGCCACTCATCGACGAGGTGGTACAGGACGTCTCCCAGCACCGCTCGCTCTTCCAGGTAGGTGACGTCAAGCAGGCCATCTACGGCTGGCGGGGCGGCGACACCCGGCTTTTTGATGACATCCATGAACGCTATGGAGGAACAGAAGATGATCCGCGCTCCCTCCGCTCCCGGTCCCTCGACGTTTCCTGGCGCTCCGGTGGGGATGTCATCCACATGGTCAACAGCGTCTTCAGCAACACCCGCGCCCTCGAGGCCCTGCAGATGCCCCACAAAACCATCTCACGCTGGGAGTGGAATCCGCACGAAGTGGCTCCGCCGAACAAAGACCTCCCCGGATACGCCGCCTTCTATGAGCCCATTCCAGGAGAGGGAAATACCGTCAAACGGGAGGACTGCTTTGCCCTGACCCTCGAATTGCTGGAGGAGATTCAACCCATTGCCCGCGGCCTGAGCTGCGCCATCCTGGTGCAGGACAACCGGACCGGCCGCGAGATCGTCGACTACCTGCGAGCTCACACCCGCAGCGAAATCCCGGTGGCCAGTGAGGCTGAAATCAGCCCTGCCCTCGACAACCCGGTCACCCAGGCTCTCCTCAGTCTCATCCGGGTCGCCGCCCACCCGGCAAACCGTTATGCCTGGCGGCACCTGACCTTCAGCCCACTCGCGACCCTCCTTCCCCCCACACCGGCCGGACTATCGGCCGAAGTTCTCGCCTCCCTGCACCACCGCGGCTACGAGCACACCCTGCGCGACTGGACCGACCGCTTCGAAAGCGCCGGGATTGCCCTCGACAATTTCGCTGAACACCGCATCGCCGAACTGGCCCTCGCGGCCCGCTTGTTCGACCAGACCGGCAACGGTGGTCCGGATCAGTTTCTCCGCTTTGCGGAGAACTACACTGTGCGGGGAGTCACCACCAGCGCCGCAGTGCAGGTCATGACCATCCACAAGGCAAAGGGCCTCACCTTCGATACCGTCCTCCTGCCCAGCCTCGATGGAGACTCCCTCTCCATCCCGCGCAGGGACAGCGGGCACATCGCGGTCCACCGCAACCGTGACACACGCAATCCGGAGTGGGTCTTTGACATTCCGCGCCGCATCATCTCCGATACCGATCCCGTCCTCCACGATTACTGGCAGGACCAGGAGGCCGAAGCCGCCTACGAACAACTCTGCAAATTCTACGTTGGCCTCACCCGCGCCCGACACGCCAACTATCTCATTGCCCCGGGACTTCCAGCCCGAAGCAAGAAGCGCAATTTCATCCGCCTCCTGCACGAGACCATCGCACAGGACAATCCGCCCACCGTGGAGATCGGCCAGGCCCGGGCCCTCACCCTCTACGAATCCTCCGGGGATACCGCTAACCCGAAGTGGTTCGAGGGCTACAGGTGCGAGCAGCCACCCGAACCACCCGGGGATGAAGAAAGCGCCCCTTCCGGCCTGGAGCCCCGCGAGCATCCGCGCCGCCACATTCCTTCCGCTCCCGGATCCGGCAATCTGGGCGGCGGCAGTCTCTTCTCCCGCAAGAGCCATCGTGCCCGCAACCACGGCACCATTGTGCACGCTCTTCTGGAGGATATCGAGTGGCTGGACGATCTTGACCCGCCCGGGGATGTTCCCTGCTGGGAGGAGCACCGCCATCGTGCGCCACACCTCTTCGAGGCCGCCCGCGAGGAAGTGAGGCGCAGCCTCGCCGACCCCTCCTTCCAGACGGCCCTGAGCCGGCCACGGTTCCGGAAAAACGAGACCATCGAATGCTGGCGCGAACGGCACTACGAACTGCTCCGGAAAGGCAACTGGATCTCGGGCATCTTTGATCGTGTCCACGTGAGCTACGGCTCCGATGGCATGCCGCTCCGCGCCACTATCCTTGATTTCAAAACCGACCGGATGGAGACCGAATCCGACGCCGCTGACGCCGCTAAACACTATCGACCGCAACTCGAGAGCTATCGTGAAGCCATCACGCAGCTTCTCGGACTTCCAACTGCGCGTATCACCACCCTCCTCCTCTTCACCAAGCTCCCCCTTGTCATGGAGCTCAACCCTTAACTGCCGGTCCCCGCATCACTACTGTCGAAACCGGACGGCTTTTCCGCGTGCTCCAATCCCCCCGCCCCATCACGCCCACCGACGTCGGCATCCACTACGACCGGCTGGACTGGTTCTACCGCTCCTTCTGGGGTGAACGCCTCCATCACGGCGTCTGGGAGGCCGGGGACGATCATTCCGTGGAAGAGGGCACGACCCGCCTCCTCGAACTCCTTCTTGCTCCTCTCGAACCCGGACCCGGCAGCCGGATCATCGACATCGGCTGCGGCTATGGGGCCGATGCCCGTCGGATCGCGGAGAAAAGCGGCGCTTCTGTCACCGGCCTCACCATCTCCCGCTCCCAGGCGGAAAGGGCCCGGCGGGAACCGGCTCCGGGCCGCGGAACAGTGCGGATTGAACAGGGCGACTGGCTCCACAACGACTTCCCTGACAACAGCTTCGATGCCGGCCTGGCCATCGAGTCGCTCGCCCACATGCCGGACAAGGAGGCATTTTTCGGCGAACTGCACCGCGTTCTGGTACCGGGTGGGCGAACCGCCCTCGCCTGCTGGACCGTCACTCCGAATCCCACCGCTCTCGAGCACCTGCTTCTCAGGCACCTCTGCCTGGAGGGAACCCTTCCATCCCTCGGCACGGTGGAAAACTACCGTCAGCTTGCCGAGAGCGCCGGTCTCGCCGTGGTCGCCTGCCGCGATCTCACGGAACTGGTTGAGCCGACCTGGAAACTCATCGCGCGGCGGGTCCTGCGCGCCCTTCCTCAAACACGTTTTCTGGGTCCCGCCCTGGGGCTGGCTTTACGCCGTCCCCCTCTGGTCTTCACCATCCCCGCCATGATCCTCGCCTACCGCACGGGCGCCCTCCGCTATACGGCCTTCTGGCTGGAGAAACAATCGTGAGGCCCCGCTGGCCGGCGCCCATCCCCTACCACTCCACGTGCACGTGCGTCCGGTGCCCCGGTATTCCCGGTCCGCGCACCTCGCGCGCTCCCAGCTGGCGGCATCTCCTCATGAAACCCTTCACATGGGGGTTCTCCCACCCGACCTTGATCCCATTGATGTAATCGACATCAAAGGCCGCTCCTTCGTAGTGGCGCGATTTGCCGCTATGCGAACCACCCGCAAGCTCCGTCACCCGGAACGACCAGCCGGAACGGGTCAGGTAGTGCATGGCCCACAAGACGCGGTTGTCGAGATAGGCTGATCCGCCGGGAGCCCGCTGATAGGAACTGCGCCTTGACCGCTGGCCCCGCTCCGCCTGGCGCATATTGTCAACGGCAGTGGCATTATCACGCCGACCGCTTACGTGAAAGTTGGCCAGACCCACTCTCGGATTACGCAGGAGCGAATAAGCCAGCGTCTGGCGCACCGAAATCGACTGTGAGGACCCCAACGAACCGGAGCTGCATCCTCCACTCAGCAGGACTCCGGCAAGAACCATGATCGCAATGGCCAGGGATGCAGTCCCTCTCACGCGGCCACTCTATCACAGGAACAGCCCTGGTGACAATCAGAGGTGCGCATTTTGATACCGGGAAGATCCCCTGATCCACGGCTTGCCTGACCCGCGATGGGAGTTTACCACCCCGCATGGCCAAGGGATACGACGTGAATCAGGAGCGCAGGCAGGCCCTCTCCCTCTTCGGAAAGGACCTCGCCCGCCGGGCCAAGTCGAAGTGTGAACTGACCCAGGCCAGTGGAGTCCCCCTGGTCACCTATGAGATCCCGCCCGTCCCCAACGATCCCTACTTTGAGCGCTGTCTCCTCGTCAGCGAGGATGTCCTGGCACAACTGGAACAACCACGGAGCCTTCGTCCCGGCGAGTGGCGTCATCTCAACGAAGTCATCTGGTCAGACATCCCTGCCGTCCAGGCCATGGCCCTGCGCATCCTCCGCCACCTCGCCCCCGCCGAACCCTGGGCGCAGAACCTCATTGAGGAATCCTACCTCGATCCCGGGGTGGAAGCACTGGCCAACGAGGCCCCCCTGTGAATTCCCCTGGATGAACAACGCCCCCGCACCGGGAAAACTGCAAACCAAGCCTTACCCCTCCACTCCGAAGAAGTCACGCAGGACATCGCGGTGGACCGGACGTTTGAAGGGCGGAAGCCACTGCAGGTCAAAGAGCGATGGCTTTACCCAGGTGTGGCTGCGAAACTCGCGGGGCTCCTGGTTCACGTTGATGGGAGGCGCCCCCTCCTTCAGGCGGCAGAGGAAATACGTCTGCGTCTGCCCGTCGAACTTTCCCTTCTTGCTCTTCTTGACCTCTGGCGGGAAGAGGTAGCAGTAGCCGTCCCGGGACTCGAGCACCTCGTAGCTGGAAGGTGGCAACCCGACCTCCTCCTCCACCTCACGGTGCAGGGCCTCCAGCGGAGACTCTCCCTCGTCCATCCCTCCCTGCGGAAACTGCCAGGCCCCCTCGATCTTCAAGCGTTCGCAGATCAGGAGTTGATCGTGGTCATCAAGAAGCAGGAACGCCACATTGGGACGATAGGTCGGCACGAACAAAGAAAAGCGGTTCGCAACGCCTCCTACAATCGAGAACTGCAGGGGATATCCCCCAAACGATCCTTTGACGCGCCCGGATCCAACCCTAATATTGCTGGTGACAAACCAAGGATACGATCATGAAAACACTGCCCGTCCTCGCTCTCTTCGCCATGTCCCTGCTCGCCGGAGCCCAGGACACTGCCAACCCCAACAGCACTGCCACCGGCCAGGACGGCAAGCCCTTCAACGATTCCCTGGCAGAGAAAGGTTTCTGGCAGGGCTCCCTGCCCGGTGGCAGCTACCTGGTGGCCCTCAGCCGCATCACCTCCATCAGCAAGCACGAATATCTCCTCGACGGAAACCTGATCGTCACCGAGGTCACAATCGACACCCTCGGTGCCACCACCCTGCGCGTCTATCAGATCACTCCCGCCGCCCAGTACGGCTCTCTCGCCACCGGTCGCAAGATCGTGGAACGCGGCAAGGACCTGCTGGACCGGGCTGGTCAACGCACCGGAGCCGACGTGGCCAACATGGTCCATAAGCAGTATCCTGCCACCACCCACTCCAAGACCATCGAGTTTCGCGTGAAGGATCTCGGCACCCTGGACGCCCTCCACAACAGTGCTCGCACCGCGTGGATCAGCGGCAAGGGGCGCAAGTTTGCCGTCAACGAGTAGCCACCGCGGAGCAGCTTGCCGCCCGGCTGCACCCTGCAGTCGCCATTCCTCCGTCCTCTTCCCGTTCTGCGAAGAAACCTGCGCCCGGATCAGGGACAGCCCGTTTACAGAGTTCTCACACAACATCGCCCACATCTCAGTAATCTCTCCTCAAAGTGACAAGACTCCACGCTCTCCTCCCTGCCGTTCTCCTCTGCATATCGGGGCCTACATTTGCCGAAAAGCAACCACAGGAAAGCCCAGCTAAGAACATCAATCCCAGACCAGAAGGAAACTTTGTTTTGGTTGAAGCATGGATGGATGGCCTTCAGAGGAGAGTCCTCGCCCACAAGACCTTCTCTGCGGACAAGCAGATGTTTGCAGGCTATTACCGCGATGGATGGGATGAGGTGATCTCGATCCATAACGCGAAATCTGGAAAGCAGATCAAGCGAATCGTCGGGCATGGGGACGACGTTCGAGAACTGAAGTTTACTCCAGAAGGAAATCTTCTGGCATCTCGGTGTGTGAACAGCAGTCGGAAAAGATGGGCCTTATGGGATGTCTCGACCGGACAGCTTGTCCTCCGTCTTCCTGTGCCTCCGAGTGACGATTGACGAGTAATCCCGTCGCGGCGGTCGACTCAAACAAACCGGAACGCAGAACAAGGCGGCGTAGGGCAACCGCGCACACAGCCCTTTCTGTTCGCTCGCTACGCTCGGCTACTTGGTCCTCGACGGTTCCCGCCGCGGATGCCTTGCCTTTGGCGGTCCCTGGCTCACTACTCCCGCCCCGGAAGGTTCTTCTACCGCTTCAGCGGCTTGTCGGGCAACTTGACCTTCTCCCCGGCTTCCAGTTTCTCCTTTTTCCCGTTCCCCCGCTTCTCCTTTTCCCCGGAGGCCTCCTCGCCCTCGGCCTTCTTCTCACCAGATTCAATTCCCAGTTCCCGCCCGATCAGGTCGAGGGCCTTCCCGGGCACCTTCCCCAGATCCCGCAACAGCGGAAGACCTCCCTCCTTCTTGTCGTCCCGACCGGTTTGCTCATCCGCCGGGGTCTTCTCCTTCGCTTCCCCGGTGGGGTCCTCTTTCTTCCCGGGCTCTTTCCCTTCCCCGGGTAATTCCGGGAGCTCTCCGGGCACATGGTTCCGATCGCGTCCCCGTGGCAATCCCAGGATTCCCTCAATCACACTGCCAACCCCGTCTTGAAGGGGCTTAACAGGGTTGGGAATTCCACTCAGGATGTCACTACCCCGTCCGATGATCTCGGCCCCGAGCTCGGCAGCCGCACCCCCGGTCTTCCAGAGCGTCTTGGCCACCTCTCCCGCCACCTTGCCTCCCTGCCTGAGGACCAGTTGGCCGTTCACCATTTCATACATCCACTCGAAGCCGGCCGCGATCAGGCGGTCGCTCAGGTCCTCCCGCGGGTACTTGGTCGTGCCCGTGATTTTTACCGGCGCCCAGTGCAGCCCTTCCCTGCCGGGATGAAAGACCCGGTGGGCCGCGCCCGGAATGCTGGCCAGCGTGGAGGGCGTAAGCCCCAGATGCAGATCCCCGTCAAGTTGACCGTCCTCAATCGTGAGCGAGCCCTCGATCCGCAACAGGCCATCGCTCACAACCACGATATCGGTAAGCTCCAGTCGCTTCCCTTCCTGCCTGAATTTCAGCTCCGCCCTGCGCAGTGAAAGACGACGGAAGCGTTCGGTCGCGGTGTAGGATGCGATCCGGTCAAGAACCGGAAGAGCGGTGAGATGACCATCGCTCACCCGCAGGTCTCCTGCGATGAGAGGCGTCTCCCCGACCTCACCTTCCACCGTGAAGTTGGAAGTTAACTCACCGGTGATGCGCTTGGCCCAGTCCTCAGGCACCACCTCGTCACACTGCACGTCGTCCAGGCTCCCCTCGAAAAAGTAGTCGCCGCTCCCGAAATCGATCTCTCCCTCGGTGGCCAGCCGTCCCGAGGAAAAGACCTTCCACGATCCATTCTTGAGGATGAGTTCATCATCGATGTAGCGCAGGTTCGCCTTCTGGAGATCCAAAATGGGGAAAAGCGAGAGCGGGGTAAGCAGCTGCCCACGGGAAAGAGCGGCCTCGTAGGATCCCCTGCTCTGTCCCGGTTTCAGTATTCCCTTCACCTCGTCCCAGCGCAGCGCGGTTTCACCAAAGTCCACCACCCCGCTCAGTTCATCGATGCGCGCGGTCTCAAACTTGACCACCTGCCGGCCGCTTTCCTCAAACTGAGGGCCATCTCTGGTCACATCCACCTCCACGTGCAGCCGGCGCACCTGCAGTTCTTCAGTCTCAACCCGTTTTCTCAGAAGGGGAACAAAGCGGACCTCGGTCTTCAATTCCTCTGCCTCAATGCGACGGATCAGGCCCTCACCCTCTGCAATGAAATTAGGAGCGCTCAATTCAATCCCGTCCCACTTGAATTTGTCGAACTCAGCCTCCACCTCCAGCGCCTCACTCACCTTGAGGTTCACCAGTAGACGGAAACCGTCACTGCGCAGGTAGTTCTTCAGCCACATGTAGCCAACCGGCACCAGCAGGGCACCCAGCACCAGAATCCCCACCAGCAGGCGCCCCAGCCACACCCGGGTGCTGCTGCCCCGGGAGGACCCGGCTAGTCTACGTGCTCTGCGGGAGGCCATTACTTACGAGAGGGTAACACTCTTCCGGGTGCGCTCAAGATTCCTCTTTCCTGCCCCGATCAGGGAAATCCCTGCCGAAACGCCCCTGGCCTTGCGACGTTTGTACTTCCCAGCAG
>Ga0310345_10005209_pt1 | contig 11629 bp, 11 predicted proteins | sample HC15DNA20500_MG_FD_204667 | JGI IMG/M metagenome (GOLD analysis project Ga0310345, IMG submission 204667) | Marine microbial communities from station ALOHA, North Pacific Subtropical Gyre - HC15-DNA-20-500_MG | ecosystem: Environmental > Aquatic > Marine > Oceanic | place: Pacific Ocean: North...
AGACCTGATTGCTCCTCTGCATCTGAGGAGACGAAGTAGAGCTCCTGCGAACCGACTGATTTCTAGAACTTGTACGGCGTCCCCCGAACAATCGACGACCACCTCCGGCTTGCCTAAGTCTTCCCATACACACTTCTCCCTTTCGAAACTTTCTCGCCTATAGTGTGAATCGTGAAAGAGTCCATGAGAAGTGGGGACTTGTAAAATGTCATCGGACCAAGATTGAGAATTGGAGAATAATAATCCTCAAATTTTTAAAAGCAGCAAGTGTCTCGTGCGCAAATGTTCATACATCGGAGGAACCCCGCGGCTGAAAAAGCGCCTCCCGCTCAGCCCCACCACCCAGGACATTCCGGCTGGAGCGAAATCTGAGTCGAGAGAGCCCTTTCATCCGATCGAGATCACTCTTCACCAGCCCCTGCCACCTGGTAGTGAGCGCTTCAAGGGATTTTTCAGACTCTCGATGGCGCCTGAACATCATTCCCACCAAGGTACCCGTCCCGGCACCCAGGGTCGCGGTAACCCAAAAGGGTGCCGCCGGACCCAGAGTTATGGCCCCAAAAACTCCAAAGCCGGCAAGAGGTAGCACTTCTCCTGTCCAACTGGAACGAGCCGGGCCGGAATCGGAAAGACTCTCTTCCACAACCTGCTCTTGAGGACGGGTCAACTCATAGGACTTGAAGTCGGCGGCTAGACCTGCCACATCATCGAGCACGGCCTTCAAAGCCGCAGCTTGAAATCGCTCTCTCATTTCGGAGCGAATGAGAGCTAGGCCGGAGAGGTCCGTACCTGCACCCTGTGCGGAGAAAACAAGAGTAAGCCCGGTAGCTGTCGTAACTCCGCGGGCCACGCTCCTCTCCACGATGACCCCATCCTTGACCCACAGCATCTCGTGTTGCGCCTTCCCCAACATGGGCCCTCGAATCTGTCTGGGTGTTTTGGTACGAAGCAGGTACCAAACAGAAGGCAGAAAGTCCCGTTCGGAGGTCATCTCGTCAAGAGGTACTTCAACTCTGCGAAAGGTTCGAGGGGCCCGAAGTTCGCCAGCGATCTCATCCTCGCCGGCGGGTGCGGATAAAAAGAGAGGCTGCCGTTTGGCGTAGAGTCCGAACTGTGGGTTCGTGAAAGGACAGTTCAGAAGACGACCATCCAGATAGATGGGGGTCCGATGGAAGATAGCGTTGTCTTCAAAAAGTCCCGCGAGCTTTATATCTCGCCTCTCCCAGGCGGTAAAAGTGGGAAAGAATCGACCGGTGAACGACTCTCTCCCCTTGTAGTGACCTATCACTAGATGGATCCCGGGTTCGCTGTGAAACACCATAGCGAGTCGTTCTTTCTCACTCAGCTTACTCAGGTCGTCACCCGAAAAGATGGGAGCCGAGACCTCTTCTGTTCCCGCCTGCACGGAGAGCACGAAGGAGAGCCCCGCCTGCTTCACCAGAGCCCTGAGTGCGAGACAGAACTGGGGGAGTGGCTCCGACTTGTTGGTCAGCCCAAGCTGAAAGGCTTCCACCAACTCTTGCTCTGTGGGCCTCTCCACAGAAGGTTGAAAAAAGACGCCGGTAAATTCCCGGGTCTGTCGTATCCGAATCTCGTTCGGGCGCCACATGGAGACAGCTTGCAACAACTTCAGAAGCCAAGTGTACTCACCGGCCAGGGCATAATGACTAAGCTTCTCCAGAGCCCGAGCGTTGGACACGGAAAATTCCCCGCTGGAATCCACTGCTCCGAGCCGACTCTGTTTGGCTAGAAAATTCCCGAGGTCGAACCCCTCCGACTCCCTCTCAGATGATAAATCCACGAAAATTTGTTCTCTAAAATCAAGAACGGTCTTTCTTTTTCAGCATTTATTCAGAGTTTTCCATTTTATGACCAGAGTGTAACAGTCTGATAAAGAGTCGTACGGCTTCTCTTTCATACTCTTAGTATTAGACAGAGATCAGAGATAATAAAGGAGTCCAAGTAGTGAACATTTCCAAAGGAACACCCCGTTTCGAGCCCCCCAAGCCACAGCCGCCTAAGCAGCCGGAGAACAAAGAGTTTTCTTATAACCCCCAAGATCCGGCTGTCATGGAGGAGCATCCCGCGGTTGTTGAAGATGTGGTGAGTCGTGAGGGGAAGCCGGAAACCGACACAGTCAAACTCGCAAACAAAAAGGCTGTATTCGGTCCCACCGGTCGTCTTCGAGATATCAAGGATGATCCCAATTTCAAGCTTGAGGCAAAATCGGACGGCAGCTACAACTACGAGCATGGCCACGAGAAGCACACCGCAGCCAACGTATTTGGTGGAGCAGCCAAAACAGTCGGTAAGTACAATCAAGTTTACTCCGACCTCACCGGAAAGACCATCGACTGGGCCTTCGGTGAAGACCAGTTAGCCGTTTCTCCCGAGACCGGCGACTGGCCCAACGCTTTCTACGCCAGACAGTTGGGCGGTATCCATTTCTTCGATACGGGCAACACCAGCACCGGAAACTCCGGTGAGGTTGTCTCTCACGAGGCGGGACACGCTATCCTCGATGCCGTGCGCCCCAACTACTTCAGCCGAGTGGGTGGCCCCGAAACCGGTGCCTTCCACGAAGCCTTCGGCGACGTCCTCGCCTTCCTGATGACTCTCAGTGATGATGCGGCAGCGGAAAAGCTAGCCGAAGCTACCGGCGGAGACCTGAAATCGAAGCGTAACTTCCTCTCCGATATGGGTGAGGACTTCGGCAGGGCTCTCGGTCGCGGAGACGGCGGCATCCGAAACTCTTTCAACAACTTTACTTACAAGGACCCATCCACCCTACCCGAGCGTGGCTCTGAAACCGAACTTGGACACGAAGTCCACGACTTCTCCCGTCTCTGGTCCGGCGCATTCTACGACGTACTCGACGGTATTGCCGACGCAAACCGCGAAGCAGGAATGTCTCCCAAGGATGCTCTCAAAGCCGCGGGCGAAGAGGGTTGGAAGTTGCTGATCGGCCAGATGGAGAACTCTCCTTCCGGGTCTTCCACAACCTTCAAACAGATGGCTGCCGCCTTGATGGATGGTGACAAGCAGTTCAACGATGGAAAGCGTCAGGAACTCATCGGCGACATTATGGTTCGTCGGGAACTTCTGACTCCGGAACAAGCCAACGGACTCTTCAAATCTCAAGGCCCCTCTTTCTCCGGTGAGACCGTCGAACAGGAGATTCTCCTGGGCGACGACTTCGGCAAACTGTCCGGTGTTACGGTTGATACGATCGTCGACCGACCTCTCTTCTCCGCCTTCCAGCAGAACGACCAACAGGTCGCTTCTGAAGTGGAGAAAGGTGTGAAGATGATGATGGACAGCGACCAGATTCTGTTTATGGAAGACGGCACACCGAACATCGGAGACCTCTTTAAGCCGAACGGTGAAGCTTACACTGCCTACGTAACCACTAACGAGCAGGGAGAGCGCGAACTGCATCGAGTGCCGCTCGTGGTATGCGATCACGGTCACGACCACAGCCACGAAGGTCACGACCATCACCACTAAGCTCCGAGGCCCGAAAATCGAGAAGACCCCTACCTGGGGGTCTTCTTTTTTTGTACCGGTCAGCGGCCGCTATGGGTCGGTCCATCAGGAAAGAGTGCGCCACCTTAAGCCTTGAAAGCGAGCGAAGTCGAGGTCGTAGGTGATCCACTCGCAAGACCATTCTATGGCGAGGGCCGCAAACCAGGCGTCGGGAACAAGATTTCCTGTTGCTTTGCTCTCCTCGCATAGTTTCTCGAATATTGTCCAGTGATGCTTTCCTGGTGTAACCAGAACCGCCAAGGGATGGTTCATCAGTGTCCGCGTAAAAGCCAGGGCCTGCCTGAGTTCTGAGGGATTCCTGTAGATTCGACGATGAGTCGAGATGCGCACCAATGCGGAGAGCGCCAGAGGAGAGACACCAAAGGCTGAAGAGCCGTTGATCGTCTTCTCCAGCCACTCTCTAGCTTCCTGATGGTGCTGCGAGTCCGAGCGGAAAGCATGCAACAGAACGTTGACGTCCGCCAGGGTCATTCCTGCTCCATCATCTCCAGTAGGCCCGCGCTGTTATTGATGTCAACGCCGGACCACGTTCCGCCCCCCGCCATACATACTGGAAGCTCCGGCACCTCATTCTCTTCCGGCATACCGGCCAGCACCACGGTCAGACCCTCCTCTATGAGCGCCGTGAGCGTGGTCCCTCGACGTTTCGCCTCTTTTCGCGCTCTTTCCATGAGCCCATCGCTCAGTCTTACAGTCGTTCGTTTCATATTCAAAACATATCCAGCTTGACACGATATGTCAAAGAGTCCACCGTTAAACTATGCGGTAGGATCTTTTTCTGGTAGACACTCTGATGGGCCTGGACAACTTTTGTGAAGGGAGAACGACTCATACTAATGCCGGCGCCTCGCCGGCTATTGAAGAGTGGAAAAACGGTAACAGTTCCCATCAAGGGGTGTTCGACAACGCTCTGGACATGGGAAGCACCGAGCAACTTAAAGAGGCGCTCAACGTGGTTCAAGAGATCCACTTCAACCGGATCGGTTACGCCAGTTTACGTGGGCTCGTCTACACCGACGGTTCTGTTTACAGCAGCAATCAGACTAAAATTGTGGGAGCCCTGATAGCTCGGAACAACGGAACCCAGGATAGCAAAGCAGTAAACGGCGTAGAACTCGAACCGGGTGACATCTTTCTTGAAAACGGCACCTCTGTAACTTTCAACAAAGAGTACTTCGAGGGCGAAGAATCGATCAGCACCGGAGACGCAAGACTTTCCTTATCGGCCTGGTTGCCCGCACCGTAAAGGTCCGAAAACAGGTCCCCCCGCCCCCACTTGCGAACGGCCCTTCACCCAACTCAGAAGCATAGGAGCGATTATGCCGGTTCTCGACTCTCGAGTGCAAAAGAACAGCCCCGAATTTCAACAGAATGAAAGCGCCATGAAAGCTCTTGTTGAAGAGTTGCGCGAAAAGAAACAAGCAACCCGGTTAGGTGGGAGCGAACGTTCCCGAAAGAAGCATACCGACCGGGGCAAACTGCTGGTGAGGGACCGCATAGATCTTCTCACTGATGAAGACACTCCTTTCTTAGAGCTCTCGGACCTGGCCGCCCACGGCATGTACGACGGTGCCTCGCCGGGCGCCGGCATGGTTACCGGTATCGGCTCGGTCTGCGGTACCGAGTGCATGATTGTGGCCAACGACGCCACGGTGAAGGGGGGAACCTACTTCCCCATGACCGTGAAGAAGCATCTCCGGGCCCAGGAGATTGCCCGGGAAAATCACCTGCCGTGTCTCTACCTGGTGGATTCGGGTGGCGCTTTTTTGCCACTGCAGGATGAGGTGTTTCCGGACAAAGAGCACTTCGGTCGCATCTTCTACAATCAGGCCCAACTCTCAGCTGCCGGGATCCCCCAGATCGCCTGTGTCATGGGCTCCTGCACGGCCGGGGGCGCATACGTCCCTGCTATGTCGGAAGAGACGGTGATCGTAAAACAACAAGGCACCATCTTCCTGGGTGGCCCACCCCTGGTGAAGGCCGCTACCGGCGAGGAAGTGAGCGCCGAGGACCTTGGTGGGGCGGAGGTTCACACCCGGGAGTCGGGGGTGGCCGACCACTACGCACAAGACGACCGGGACGCCCTGCTGATCTGCCGGGACATCGTGGCAAATCTTAACCGCAACTTCAAACAAACGTTAGACCTGAAGTCGCCGGAAGAGCCGCTGTTCTCACCGGAAGATCTGTACGGAGTGATCCCGGACGACACTCGAAAACCGTACGACATTCGGGAAGTGATCGCGCGCCTGGTAGACGGATCCAGACTTCAGGAGTTCAAAGCCAACTACGGAACAACGTTGATCACCGGCTTTGCCCACCTGTACGGAATGCCCATCGGGATTGTGGCCAACAACGGCGTGCTCTTTTCCGAGTCGGCGATGAAGGCCGCTCACTTTATTGAACTTTGCAGCCAACGCAATATCCCTCTCCTGTTCCTCCAGAACATCACCGGCTTTATGGTGGGCAGACAGTACGAAGCCGAGGGGATCGCCAAGCACGGTGCAAAAATGGTGATGGCCGTGGCCAACGCCAACGTACCGAAACTGACTTTGATCGTGGGCGGCTCTTTCGGAGCGGGCAACTACGGAATGTGCGGTCGCGCCTACTCCCCTCGATTTCTCTTCACCTGGCCCAACAGTCGCATCTCGGTGATGGGTGGTGAGCAAGCCGCCGGAGTGTTGGCCACCGTGGAACAAGACAAAAGGGCCCGTGCCGGAAAGCCTCCCCTCACTGAGGAGGAGCTCACCAAACTCAAAGCTCCCATCATTGAAAAGTATGAGAAAGAAGGCAGTCCCTACTACAGTACGGCGCGCCTCTGGGACGACGGAGTGATCGACCCTGCCCAATCGCGAGAAGTGCTGGGCCTGGCACTTTCGGCTACCCTCAACGCCCCCTTCGCGCCGAAGACCCACGGCGTATTCAGGATGTAGACAATGAAAAAGTTCCAAACAGTTTTCATAGCCAATCGTGGCGAGATCGCAGTAAGAATCGCGTCCACTCTGCGCAGTCTGGGGATCCGTTCGGTGGCTCCGTTCACCCCACCGGATGCGAACAGCTATCACGCCGAGGCGGTGGACCTTGCCGTACCGGTGGAGAGCTATCTGGACAAGAAAGCTCTCATCGAACTGGCGAAAAAGCACGGGGCCGAAGCCCTCCATCCCGGCTACGGATTTCTCTCTGAAAACGCGGAGTTCTGCCGAATGTGCGGGGAAGCCGGCGTGAAATTCATCGGCCCAAGCCCGGAAGCCATCTCGAAAATGGGCGACAAACTGGTGGCCAAAGAGTTCATGGCCCAAGCCGGATTACCCATGGTGCCCAGCTGGACCGGCCCCGTGGAAGAGGTCGCCGAGGGCGCCGAAAAAGTGGGTTTCCCACTGCTGGTGAAAGCGGCCGCCGGTGGTGGCGGTAAGGGGATGCGCCTGGTTGAGGAGGCTTCCCAACTCGAACAAGCCGTTGAGCGAGCCCGCGGCGAAGCTTTGAAGGCGTTCGGAGACGACCGTGTGTTTCTGGAGCGTTTCATCGTAAATCCCCGCCACATCGAGGTACAGATCTTCGGCGATGAGCACGGCAACGCGTACTGCTTCGGAGAGCGGGAGTGCTCTCTGCAGCGACGCTATCAGAAGATCGTGGAAGAAGCTCCCAGTTTAGCCGTGGACCAGGCCCTACGCGAACGCCTGGTACAAGCCGGAATCGATGCGGTGAAAGCCCTCGATTATACGGGCGCGGGCACGGTGGAGTTCATCCTGGATGATCAGGACAATTTCTATTTTCTGGAAGTGAACACCCGGCTTCAGGTGGAGCATCCGGTCACCGAGCAGGTTTACGGAATCGACCTGGTGGCCTTGCAGGTGGCGGCGGCTCAAGGCGAGGAACTCAAACTAGAACCCCGTTACCTGCAACCTCGCGGTTGGTCCATAGAAGCTCGAATCTACGCCGAGGACCCGGACAACGGATTCCTGCCCTCCACCGGGCGCCTGGCTGTTTACTCTCCACCGAAAGGGCACGCCCTCAGATTGGACACCGGTTTTCGCCAGGGGGACGAGGTGACCATCCACTTCGATCCCATGTTGGCCAAGCTCATCGCTTATGGACAGAATCGGGAGGAAGCGCGTCGCAATCTCCTCTCCGGTCTGAAGTCGTTTCCTGTTTTGGGGATCACCACCAACATCCCTTACCTGGTGCGCATCCTCGACCACGATTCCTTTAAGAGCGGTGATTTTCACACCCAGTTCTTAGAGAGCGAAGCCCACCTGTTCAAGCCCGAGGATAGCGCCGAGACGGAGGAACTGGCCGCCGCCCTGGCCGGGGCCTTTTCCCGCTCCGGGCAGAAACGGTCAAACTCGGTGGAGCCCACGGGCCGCCCCCACACGCCTTGGCAAACACTCGGAACCTGGAGGCACAACTGATGGGTAAATTCTCCTTTCAAACCGAAGAAGGCGTGAATGAAGTGGAATTTCACCACGACCCCGCCTCGGGAACACTCACTCTGGGAAACAGAACCTACCGTTGCACACCGGACTCGGTCATCCTCGATGACAAGCGGGTACCGTTTTGGACTCACCGAACCGAGACCGAGGTACTGGTATGGTTAGACGGAGTGGTTCACCGCTTCGCCGTCCACGACCCTCGCCGGCGCTCCTCCGGAGATACCCAGGCGGGCCCCGCCGGGGGCACGGTGAAAGCTCAGATGCCGGGCAAGATCTTACGCATCAAGGTGGAGGAAGGTCAGACGGTGGAAGCCGGTGACAATCTCTTGGTGATGGAGTCCATGAAAATGGAGTTGGCTCTTGACGCACCGGTCTCTGGAACGGTTGAGAAAGTGGCCGTAGCTGCCGAGGAGATGGTTTCTCAAGGGGCCCTACTGGTAGAGATCAGAGAAGTCGAAGAGTGAGTCGCCGGGTAGAAGTGATAGAGGTGGGCCCGAGAGACGGCCTGCAGAACGAAAAGGAGCCTCTCTCCACCGAGTTCAAAAAAGACTTGATCCTCGGTCTGGAGCAGTGCGGTTTTTCCGAGGTGGAGGTCACCTCCATGGTTCACCCCAAGTGGGTTCCTCAACTGGCCGACGCAGCACAACTTCTGCAGGAACTCTCCAAGACCCCCTCCTCCGCCAAGAGAACGGTGCTCGTGCCGAACCTGAAAGGGCTGGAGCGGGCCGTGGAGAGCGGTGTACAACGGGTGGCTGTCTTCATCGCGGCAAGTGAAACCTTCTCCCAAAAGAACACCAACCGTTCCATCGAGAAAAGCCTCGCCGACACCCAAGAGGTGGTAGAAAGAGCGTTGGATCTAGGATTGACCGTTCGAGGATACCTGTCCACTGTGTTTCACTGCCCCTTCGAGGGCAAGGTGGATCCTGAAACGGCGGCCACACTCACCCGCAAACTTCTGCAATTCGGCTGTGACCAGGTCAGTCTGGGGGACACCATCGGAGCCGCCGTGCCCGAGGATGTGGACGAGGTGCTTCAGCAGTTGCCAAATGTTCCCACAGAGCAACTGGCCCTCCATCTCCACGACACCTACGGCACTGCCCTGGCCAACGTTACCCGCGGATTGGACCGAGGGATACGCACTTTCGATAGTTCTATCGGTGGAGCCGGCGGATGTCCTTACGCACCGGGCGCCACCGGAAATCTTGCCACTGAAGACCTCCTCTATCTTCTTGAAAGGGGCGGGTGGGAGCACGGAATCGATGGAGATAAGGTACTTGAGATGGCTCGCTTTCTGGAAGCCGGACTGGGCAGACCGTGTACCAGTCATCTTATGGCGGTGAACCGCTCATAAGCGCGCTCAAGAGCCATCTACGGCTGGCTGTTCCCAATGTGCTGAGCAACCTCACCGTCCCGCTGGCGGGTTTGGTGGATACGGTGTTGCTCGGTCACCAGGACAGTTCCGAGCCCCTAGCGGGCGTGGCCCTGGCGGGAACCATCTTCAGCTTTCTTTTTTGGGGTTTCGCTTTTCTTCGCATGGGCACCACCGGCCTCACCAGTAACGCCGTGGGGGCCGATGAGAAGAATGAGGTGGGCTCAATTCTCGTTCGCAGTTTGGGGATCGCCCTGGCTCTTGGTCTGGTTATGATCGCCGGCTCTCCTCTGATCGAGTGGGTGAGCTTTCTACTGCTACAGGGGGACCCGGCGGTAGAAAGCCAGGGTCGCCTCTACTTTCAAGCTCGCATCTGGGGTGCCCCCGCCGTGCTCGGTCTCATGGTGCTCAACGGCTGGTTCTTGGGACGACTCCTTAGCAAGCACGTTTTGCTCTTATCGGCCGTTCAGAACAGCTTGCTTCTGGGGCTGGATTACCTCTTTATCTGGAAATGGGGATGGGGCGCCGCCGGTGCCGGATATTCCACCGCTCTCGCGGCCGGCCTTGCCTTTCTCTTCGCGCTGATTCTGGTAAAAACAACCTGGGTAGAGATCCCGGGTCTCGACTGGGATGAAATCTGGAGAAGGGAAAAACTCGGTCTCCTGTTTTCCCTCAACAGCCAGATCTTCGTACGCAGCTTCTTCCTCATTCTCACGGTCACCAGTTTCACCAATATCAGCGCCTGGATGAGTGAAACCATCGTAGCGGCCAACGCTATTCTGCTTCAACTGCTGCTCAGCTGCGCCTATTTCGTGGACGGCTACGCCTACGCTTTGGAGAGCTTGGCCGGAGTGGCGGCCGGCAAGAGAGATTGGCAAGGGGTGAGGACCCAGCTGAGAACGGCTCTCTTCACTTCCACGGTCACCACCATCCTGTTCGCGACCACTTTCATTTTGGGGTCGGAGGAAATACTGTCACGAATGACGGCTCATCCAGAGATCAACGCTCTGGCTCTCAGCCTACTCCCCTACTTTGTGGGTGCCCTGTTCTTGGCTAGCTTTTCTTACATTTACGACGGTCTCTGCACCGGTCTTACCTGGGGCCGGGAACTCAAAATCTCAGTGATCGCCGCTTGCATCATCGGTTTTCTCCCCTTGGCGCTGCTGGCTATCCAACTGAGTTCGCCGAAAGTCTTGTGGGTCGCTTACATGACTTTCTCGGGCCTTCGCTCTCTGGTGTTGGGAGTTCGAAGCGAGAGAGCCCTCTCCCACAGGATTTCGGAGGCCCGCCCTTAAAGATTCGGCCATGACGAAGATCGTGATTAGCGGGACCGGAGTCTTCACTCCGCCGGAGACAATCTCCAATGAAGAACTGGTAGCCTCCTTTAACAAGTATGTGGCTAGAGAACACGCCAGTTGCAACCCAAACACCAAACTTCAAGAGTCGTCTGCCGAGTTTATCGAGAAAGCCTCGGGAATCAAGCAGCGACACGTTATGGATAAGGACGGCATTCTAGACCCAACAAGAATGCGCCCCTCTATCGAGAGTCGTCCCGATGACGAACACTCCATTCAGGTTGAGATGGGCTTGAAAGCGTGTGAAGAAGCGCTCACTGCCGCCGGAGTATCAGGCGAACAGGTCGACGCTGTTTTGGTGGCCTGTTCCAATCATCAGCGCCCCTATCCGGCCATCGCGGTGGAACTTCAGCACGCCCTTGGAAGTACCGGGTTTGCTTACGACATGAATGTGGCCTGTTCCTCAGCCACCTTCGGCATCGCCCAGGCCGCATGCTTAGTGAAAACCGGTGCCGCCCGAAGAGTACTGGTGGTAAGTCCGGAGATCTGTACCGGCCACCTAAACTTTAGAGACCGTGACTCTCACTTTATCTTTGGCGACGCCTGTACGGCGGTCGTGGTGGAGACATCCGAAGGCTGTCAGGCTAAGGAAAGCTATGAGATCATAGACTGCAAGCTCTCCACCGTTTACTCCAACAACATTCGAAACAATCGGGGATTTCTCACCCGGTGTGAAGATCGACCGGAGCGCGACCCTTCTCTCCTCTTTTATCAAGAGGGACGTAAAGTTTTTAAAGAGGTGACCACTCTGGTGTCCGATCTGTTGTCGGAGCACTTGGAGAGTAACGGTCTCAAACCGGAGAGCCTAAAAGCCATGTGGCTCCATCAGGCCAATCAAGCCATGAACACACTTATCGCCAAACGCCTTTTAGGCAGAGAACCCAGCGAAGATGAAGCGCCCTGCATACAAGGCGTTTGGCGATAAGTGTGTT
>Ga0310345_10005210_pt1 | contig 11628 bp, 10 predicted proteins | sample HC15DNA20500_MG_FD_204667 | JGI IMG/M metagenome (GOLD analysis project Ga0310345, IMG submission 204667) | Marine microbial communities from station ALOHA, North Pacific Subtropical Gyre - HC15-DNA-20-500_MG | ecosystem: Environmental > Aquatic > Marine > Oceanic | place: Pacific Ocean: North...
GGAATGACCCAGAATAAACCTGAAGAATTAGTCCCCCTTGCCAAAAGCTGGTTACATCCCCCAGAAATGCAGCTGGATGATGGTGAGGTTATGTATGAACCTGCAGAAAGAGCTTATCTGGTAACTAAATTAAGCAATTCAATTTTGAAAGGAAAACTGTTGGCAAATTCGGATCAACCGGCCTTAAGGCCTGCTATTATATTAAACAATATCCGCATAACTGATCCAAAGGTTGAGGTAAATGAACAAAGACTCACCGTTGGGGAGGATTTTCAGCATGGTGTGGTGAAAGAGCTGGAAAAGTGGAAGACTATTATCTGGATCGATGCAATTTTTGAAGAAAATGTAAATTTGTTGATTCGCTAGCCCAAAACCAAGGCTAGAATGAACCATAAAAAATTAAAAGGCCTTATTGCAGCAGTTCACACACCTGTCAATGAAGATTATTCATTAAACTTAGATTGTGTGCAAACTCAGGCAAATCACTTGGTTAAATGTGGTGTGGCCGGTGTTTATGTTAGCGGTACAACAGGAGAAGGACAATCATTTATCCCTGAAGAAAGGACGAAGCTTTTTCAAGCCTGGGGAAATACAGCGAAGGCAAATCATTTAACATTTATTGCTCATATTGGGCATAGAGAACAGGCTGAGGCATCCAATCTTGCCTTAGCGGCCAAGGATGCCGGCGCCCATGGCCTGAGTGCTATGTCCCCGCCCAACTCCAATATGAATGAGGCATGGGCATTGATTGAATGGTTAAAACCAATCCTAGCTGAAGTATCTAATCTGCCTTTTTATTATTATGATAGCCCTACAATAAGTGGTGCAGAAATTGACATGGCAGAATTTTTGGAAATTGCGGATCATGAATTAACATCGTTGGTGGGTTTAAAATTCAACAATCCAGATTTGGCGATGCTTAAAAAGTGCCTGACCATCCAGGATGGAAAATTTGATATTCTTTTTGGCGTGGATGAAATGTTGATCTCAGGATTGGATCAAGGATGCAGAGGAGCTGTGGGCAGCACGTATAACTTTGCCGCCCCTATATACCATAAACTGATTAAGGCTTATGAGTCTGGAGATCGAAATCAAGCGGAGAAATGGCAGGATTTTTCGATCCAATTCATTGATATTATTGCCAAGTATGATTTTTTACCGACAGCAAAAATACTCATGAAAAGATTTGGTGTAGATTGCGGCCCCGCCAGACCGCCCCACCATCAATTATCTCAAGACGAATTAGAATCTTTGTATAATGAATTAGACCAGATCAACTTTTTTGAGACCATTAATGGACAATAAACGAAAAAATGAACTAATAAATATATATCGGGAAGGATTGCTGGAAGATATCCTTCCATTTTGGTTTCCCAATGTTATCGATGAAAAATTCGGTGGCTATATGATCATACGTGACAGGGATGGCAGCATTCTGGATACTGATAAGGGGATGTGGACCCAGTGCCGGTTTGCGTGGCTTTTGGCTACGGTATATAACACTGTCGAAAAGCGTGATGAATGGTTAAAAGGTGCATTGCACGGTATTGATTTTATTGCCAAGCATGGTTTTGATGATGACGGGCGGATGTGGTTCCATGTTACTCGAGAGGGAAAACCCATCCGGAAAAGAAGGTATGTGTTCACCGAATTCTTTGCGGCGAAAGCTTTTGCCGCCTGTGCCAGGGCCAGCGGTGATGAAAAGCTGGTCCAGCGGGCGAATGAGACGTATCAACTCGCCAAAACTTATTTATTGAACCCGGACCTCGGTCCAAAAAAATTTACTGATACCCGTCCCACAAGAGGGTTGGCCGTCCCCATGATACGCCTGGGAGTAGCCCAGGAAATGCGTTTGAATCTAGAGGATGATTCCTATACGACTGAGGTGGATGAGGCCATTAATGAAATCAGAGATTATTTTGTAAAGCCCGAACTAAAATGCGTGATGGAAACGGTGGGGGATAATGGGGAAATCCTAGATCATTTTGATGGCCGCACGGTGAATCCAGGGCATGCCATTGAGGGGGCCTGGTTCATACTTTTAGAGGCGCGCCTGCGGGGCGATGATCCTGACCTAGTTCAACTGGGCTGCAATATGCTGGACTGGATGTGGAAGCGCGGCTGGGATGAAGAATGCGGTGGTATTTATTATTTTAGGGATTTAGAGGGTAAACCGGTCCAGGAATATTGGCACGACATGAAACAATGGTGGGTTCAAAATGAAACCGTTTTGGGAACCCTTTTGGCTTATTTAATCACTAAAGAATCACGGTATGCAGAGATGCACCGCCAGATCCACGATTGGGTCTATGCCCATTTTCCTGATAAAAAATATGGAGAGTGGTATGGGTATCTTCATCGGGATGGCCGTGTATCTGTCCCATTAAAAGGGAATATGTGGAAGGGGCCATATCACCTACCGCGAATGCTTTTGAATGGATGGAAATGGTTAGAGGCCGACCTAGAATCATAAAGAGTCAATCAATCAAGGTGACCTTTGTGAAGGTTCTCCTGATTGCATTTCCCCTTTTGCAGGTAGGAGAGCTAACCATTGCCAGAGTCTTTGGGAATCACATGGTTTCCGGACTCCCAATGGCGCCTTTTATGGATCATGAATAAGAAATCAATTATCACCCTGTTAATGATAGGGTCATTCTTGTGGGCGGTCCAGCCGATGGAATGGGAGGAACTTCCTGATCTACCGAACCAATTAGGCGTAGCCGGACCCTTCGTTGGCGTGCATAATGATGCTCTAATTTTAGGTGGCGGGGCCAATTTTCCGCTTGGGGTTCCCTGGGAAAAAACGGGTGATGGATTCGATTCTCCCAAATTTTATACGGATCAAATTCATGTATTGGTCAAAAATGGAGAATCATATCACTGGCGCAATAATCCTGTTAAATTAACCCGAAGCCTTGCCTATGGCGTTTCGATCCCAACGTCTAACGGCATTATTTGTATCGGCGGCGAATGGAAAGATCATGAAAAGGATCCACAGTCCAAAACATATAGGACAAATTCGGGTATTTCTGATGATGTATTCGTAATTCAGTGGCAGAATGAAATAAAGATCTCTAATAAATGGACTGGTCCGGGTGATGATGAAAATGTGGTACGGGATATTCCTAATTTGCCGATACCAACCACCGTCGCAGCCGGGACGATCATTGGAAATCAAATTTATATCATCGGTGGGGATAGCGGAAGCGGTGCCACCCAAAATTTCTGGATGTTGGATTTAAACCATCGCACTTCTCCGGAAAAATATAAATGGCAAACATTACCGGCCTGGCCAGGACCACCAAGAACCCATCTCTTAGCCAGTTCGCAAAACGATGGCAGGGAAGAATGCATTTTTATTTTTAGTGGCCGTGCCAAGCTCAACGGCCAATGGCAGATGCTCACCGACAGTTACAAATATATTCCCAGTCGCGGTGAATGGATCTCCCTGGGTGATATTCAGGTGTATGGCGAACCGGAAGCCCGATGTGTCATGGCCGGAACTGTGGCAAGAATGGGAGTGAACCATTTAGCCCTATTTGGTGGTGCCGATGGCAAGGGATTTTTATACCTTACGGGACTGGCTGACCAGATCGCCAAGGCTGAAGCAGAGAATAAAATTGAGACTGTTTCTCGCCTAAAAAAGGAACAGAAAGAATTCCTGAATGATCATCCCGGTTTCAGTGAAGATATTTTGCTTTATAATACAGTAACGAATCGCTGGACAAACTATGGCACACTGCCCGTTAAAAGTCACGTAACCACGACAGCTGTCCAATGGGGAGCATCCATCGTGATCCCCAGTGGAGAGATTGGCCCAGGGATTCGAACGCCTCATATTTGGAAGATGAATCAACTGGAATCCGGAGCCGGATTCGGGACCTTAAACTGGATTGTCCTAGGCCTTTACCTGGTCATACTTGTGGGTAAGGGATTTTGGATATCAAAACGGGGAAAAACAACAGATGATTTCTTTTTAGCCGGGAGACGAATTCCCTGGTGGGCCGCGGGGTTAAGCATTTATTCTACCCAACTCAGCGCTATTACCTACCTGGCCATTCCCGCCAAGACATTTGCCACGGACTGGGTCCGCTTTTTGATCCAACTGGGGATTATTGCTTGTGCGCCCATCGTGATCTATTTCTTTTTACCCTTTTTTCGGCGGTTGAATGTGACCAGCGCCTACGAATATTTAGAAATGCGATTCAGTTTGGCCATTCGATTATTGGGCAGCAGCTCTTTTGTCATCTTTCAATTGGCCCGTATGGGTATCGTGATCCTGCTTCCCGCCCTTGCATTATCAGCTGTAACGGTTCTTGATGTTATTACATGCATCATCTTGATGGGAGCGCTCAGTACATTATATACAGTCCTGGGTGGTATCGAAGCAGTCATCTGGACAGACGTATTACAAACAGTGGTGCTGTTGGGCGGTGCATTGGTGGCCTTGGTGATCATGATGATGAATATTGATGGTGGATTATCTGAAGTTATTTCGCTTGCGGCTGATCAGGGAAAGTTGGCGTGGGTCAATTTGGACTGGAATCTAACCGATGATACACTGGGAGTGATATTGCTCGGGGCCATTTTTACCGTATTACTTCCCTATACCACCGATCAGTCGGTGGTACAACGCTATTTAACCACTAAAGATGAGAAGGCTGCTGCAAAAGCCATTTATACCAATGGATGGTTGGCGATTCCGGGATCGGTTCTGTTCTTTGGCCTGGGGACAGCGTTATTCATTTATTTTCAACAGTTTCCATCCCATTTACCGCCGATCGAAAAGGCAGACCAGGTCTTTCCTGTCTTTATCGTGAATGAGATGCCCGCCGGGTTGGCCGGGTTACTCATCGCCGGCGTTTTCGCTGCTGCCATGAGCAGTTTGGATTCAAGTTTGCATTCCATTGCAACCGTGCTGACTACGGACTTTGTACAGCGCCTTCGTCCGGGACAAACAGACCTACTTTCTACCGCTAAAAAATTGACATTCATTTTGGGATTACTGGGTATAGTTTCTGCCATCGTCATCGCATCAATGGATGTCAAACATTTATGGGATTATCTCATGAATATTATTGGCCTTTTGCTTGGGGCATTAGGCGGACTATTTATGTTAGGGATATTTACGAAACGCGTTCACGCTTCTCATGCATGGGTCGGTGTGGCGGGGTGTGTTTTATCCTTATGGTGGGTAAAGAATTACACGGACCTTAATGGCCTCCTTTATGGTGCCATTGGAACCGGAAGTTGTTTCCTTATGGGATTTTTAGCCAGCAGTCTTTTTCCTCAAAAAACTGATGGATTAAAGGGCCTTACTTGGTGGTCCCGTAACAAGGAGATATAAATCTAGTGAGTCGATTAAAATACTGGATTATCTTGATTGTTATATCAGGGTTTAACAATTTAATTGCCCAAAATGAAGAATCTTCATTTAAAGCAAAGTTCCAAGTTGAAACATTAAAAAACGCACCAATAAAACTGATTCCCTTCCCACAAAAAGTAGTGTGGGGAATTAGCTTTATCTCTATAAAAAATATTCAAATTTCTGATCAAGAAAACCTATCACAAGCAACTTTAGAAGAATGGATAAAAAAATGAATTTAACTAACAAGTATTTCCAAATTGTGAATATTCAATTCCTTAATGTTATCACCTTCATTTTATTGTTAACTGCTTGCAATGTGAAAAAAAGTGAAAGTATAATCCTAGATCAAAAAGCAGCTCTAACTCAAGATGGAATTAAACCTGTAATTGATAAGTGGCTCAAGTTATGGGAAACGTATGATTTAAATATGCTTGATGAAATTTTTCTCCAAACTGAAGATATCACTTATTTTTCATCTGAAAAGGAAGGTTTGATGATTGGATACCAACATCTAAAGCTACACCACTCAGGTTTTGGCTTTGTAGAAGGCGGAAAGCAACCTGAAAAATCACTTTGGTTAGAAGACATGGAAACAAAAATTTATGGAGAAACTGCAATGGTAGCTGCTATATGGTATTTTGGTGATAAAAATATTGTCAAAGATAGTGTTTCAAATGGCCCTGTTACTTTTATTTTTATTAAAGATAAACAAGACAACGTGAAAATAGCTCACACGCATTTTGCTAATTATTAAATTGACTATATAATCCGAATGAAACGCCTCTGGCTCAAATAGCCTCCTCACGGGGGCTTTTTTGTTTGCATGGTATTTTTTGTTAGATTGACACGATTAAATTGGTTGATAAGAGAGTGAAGAATTAAATGCATAAACTATTACTACCGATATTGATACTCACCCTATTTCTGGCATCATGCTCTTCAAGAATACAGAATGAGGGAAAACAAAATGCAAAAGGAAAATACCAAGGAAAAGATACAATGCTCCTGGATAAGAACTCTATGCACATAAATCCCATGAATGATTTTGGTATGACGGCCAGCAATGTTTTTTTCTATTATTCTAACCTTGCTCGGGCGACCAAATTTTATACCGAGACATTAGGGTTGAACGTTGCTGCAGATTATGGGTTTGCCAAGATTCTCCAAGTCGCTCAGACCTCATTCATAACACTGGTTGATGAAACCAAAGGGATGCACAAGTCCAGTGAGCCCAAGAGCGTGGCGATTGCCCTGATTACGGATCAGTTGGATGAGTGGTTTGATTATATCGAGAAACAGGATGTCGAGATCAAGGCTCCTTACAACCCCAAAGAAGGACGGCCTCATCATGGCTTTGTTGCAATTGATCCCGAAGGATATTTCCTTGAATTCGAACGGTTTAACATTCATGAGGAAAATGAAAAGTTGAGTCCCGTACTGGATAAATCGCCCACCATTTATCCACCCAACGATCAGAATACAACCGTCCCGCCGGGGCTTGGTTTTAAGGCCACTGTGGTTTGGTTCTATTACAAGGATATGGAAGGTATTCAGCGTTTTTACGAGGACGTGATGGGCTTCGATCTGATCGTGGACCAGGGGTGGGCGAAGATCTATCCCATTTCACCGTCCGGATATTTTGGTCTGGTCGACGAACAACGCGGCATGCATAATTTCACGGAACAGAAGGCCGTAACCATGTCGTTCTGGACGGATCGTCTCGATGATTGGTACGCCTACGCCAGCACCCACGAAGCCATTAAGATGCGTTCCAGAAAGATTGAAGATGGGAGCCCAGAATACCGTGCGTTTGTCGGCTATGATCCCGAAGGATATTATATAGAATGGGATGTATTTAACGATGTTCCGGATAATGAAGAGCTGTTAAAGATATTGAAAGAACAGTAATGTATGACGTTTTCCTGAAACTGATCACACGTATCAGTGATCTGATGTGGGGCCCGTGGACGATGATCTTCATCGCCTTCGTTTCAGTTTACCTGACCATTCGCACCCGATTTTTCCAGGTGTCGAGTTTTGTATACATACTGCGCAATACCTTCGGGCGCATGTTCGATCGAAGTAGCAATCAAAGTAAGGAACGAATAACACCCTTCCAGGCGACCACGACATCACTGGCGGGCACGGTTGGCATGGGCAACATGGCTGGCGTTGCGACTGCACTTTCCATCGGTGGCCCCGGTGCGATCTTCTGGATGTGGGTTTTGGCTTTCTTCGGCATGATTACGAAAATGGCCGAAGTCACGATTGGTGTTCACTATCGTGACGTCGATGAGAATGGGCACACCCACGGTGGGCCGATGTATTACATCAACAAGGCCCTGGGCTGGAAGTCCCTTGCTGTGCTCTTCAGCATCGGCGTTACAATTAATTGTTTTTTTAGTTCGTCATTGCTGCAGGCGCATACCGTTGGACGCGCGTTTAATGCAAGCTATGGCATTAGCCCCTACCTGGTCACTGGCGTGATGGCTATTGTTACGGCGACAGTTGCAATAGGCGGCGTGCGTCGAATCGGACGTTTCTGCGAAGCGCTTGTTCCTTTTATGACCGTGATGTATTTGGCCGGTGGTATTGTCATTCTGATAGCAAACGCGTCGCAACTGTCTTCTGTGATCGGAGAAATTTTCCGTTTTTCGTTGGCACCGGCGCCGGCCGTTGGCGGATTTACGGGCGCCGCCGTCCTTTCGGCGATTCAGATGGGTATGGCGCGTGGTATGTTGTCAAACGAAGCAGGGCTAGGGACAGCTCCAATGGTGCATGCAAACGCGGAAACATCGCACCCGTTCAGACAAGGTCTCTGGGGTGCGGCAGAAGTATTTATCGACACCACCGTGGTCTGCACGATTACGGCATTTATCATTCTTTCATCCGGTGTTCTTGCCAATGGCAACACCGGTATCGAGATGTTGCTGGATGCATTTGCAACATATTATTCGCCTGAATTGACCAATGCGTTTATTTCAATCGCGATATTGACGTTCTGTTTATCAACCCAGATCGGGTTCTTCGTTTACTTCGAGACTGCAGTCGTGAGCCTGTTCGGGGAAAACGTGTTCCGCTACGTGAAGTGGGTTTATTTTTTGCCCGGCGTAGTATTTGCCGGTATTATCAATGTTGATCAGCTCTGGGCGCTTGCGAACATATCCGTGGCGGCCAGCGCATTGCCTAACCTCGTAGCATTATTGATCCTGTCTGGTGTCTTCATGACATTGATGAAGGATTACCTTTCAGGAGAAAACCGGTTCGCAACGGCCAGCACGGATGCGAGCAAACAATATGTACGAATGGCAAATCAATAACTTAAGGGAGTATCAAAACAATGTCGTCGCACAAACTAGATGAATCCGCGAGTGGTGTTTACATCATTTCGGCAACCCCGTTTACCGATAATGGCGAAGTCGATATGGATAGTGCCGATCGGCTTGTTGACTTCTACATAGAAAAAGGAGTGTCGGGAATAACCATACTTGGCATGATGGGCGAGGCGCAGAAAATGGCGCTCAAGGAGTCCGAGAGTTTTCTCGACAGGATCATGAAGCGGGTTGGAGGCAAAGTGCCGGTGATCGTAGGCGTATCTGACGCCGGGCTTGACAATCTTGTTTATCTATCGAAGTCAAGTATGGATAGGGGTGCTGCCGGGGTTATGGTTGCACCGCTGGCCGGCTTGAGGACCGAAGAAAAGGTCTACAATTACTTCAGCCAGGCGTTCGATGCGTTCGGCGATGATATCCCGGTCTGCTATCAAGATTATCCGTTTGCTACCGGAACCGAGATTTCGGTGCCACTGTTCAACCGGCTGGTTGCCGACTTCGACCAATTGGTCATGCTGAAGCATGAAGAGTGTCCGGGTCTGAACAAGATCTCGAAAGTGCGACAAGCATCAGACAAGGGATTGCGTCGCGTTTCGATTCTCTGTGGAAATGGTGGCCTATATCTGCCGCAGGAACTGGCGCGCGGTGCAGATGGCGCGATGACCGGGTTTGCCTACCCCGAGATGCTTGTTGCGATGGTTGCATTATATCAGGCGGGCGAGCACGACAAGGCCGAGGATATCTTTGACGCCTACCTGCCGCTGGTAAGGCATGAACAGCAACCTGGATTTGGACTGGCCCTGCGCAAAGAAGTACTACACCGCCGCGGTGTAATTTCGTCGCCGAAAGTACGTGGGCCAGGGCTAAAGCTGAACTCAATTGATCAGAAAGAACTGACGCGGCTGATTAGTCGCGTAGAAAAAAATCTGGAGGCTATGTAAATATGGATCTTAGAATTAAGGGAAAACGGACACTCGTAATGAGTAGCGAGCCTGCAAGTAATATGACAAATGGACTGATTCGCTATGATAGTGGATCGATCAGAGGCGTTTGATTGAGATGTCTGATTTTGATCTGAAGATCAGTAACGGGACTGTCGCCAATTCGGCGGAGACCTTCAGCGCTGATATTGGTGTTAAAGATGGAAAGATCATCGCCATAGGCAAAAAACTTGGCGATGCTGATCACGAGATCGATGCAAGCGGAAAGTATGTCCTTCCCGGTGGTATCGAGGCGCACTGCCATATCGAACAGGAATCCTCCAGCGGGCTGATGACATCGGATGACTATTACTCCGGTAGCGTTTCGGCGGCATTTGGCGGTAACACCTGCATCGTTCCATTTGCAGCACAGCATCGAGGCCAGTCATTGAAGGATGTACTCGAGACTTATCACGATCGGGCCGGGCCGAAGTCTGTTGTTGACTACTCGTTTCATCTCATCATTTCTGACCCGACGGATGCGGTTCTGCATCAGGAATTGCCAAAAGCGATCGAAGGGGGCATTACCTCCTTCAAGGTCTACATGACCTACGATCGGTTGATTGTCGATGACGGACAAATGCTGGATATTCTGGCGGTCGCGAAAAAACATGGTGCGTTGACTATGATCCATGCCGAAAATAATGCGATGATCAAATGGATGAGCGGCAAGCTTATCGACTCCGGTCATAGCGCACCGAAATATCATGCGCTGAGTCATCCAAGAACAGCCGAATCCGAAGCTATCAACCGGGCGATCTCGCTTGCCGGATTCCTTGATGCACCGATTCTGATTGTGCATGTATCAACGGAGGCCGGCGCACGGATAATCGCTAAAGCCCGTTATGATGGACGTAAGGTATTTGGTGAAACTTGTCCGCAGTACATGTTTTTGAACGCGGAGCAAATGGATTTGCCGGGTATGCACGGCGCCAAACTTTGTTGCAGTCCACCATTACGCGATCGTGCTTCGCAGGAAAAAATCTGGCGCTGTATACAAAATGGCACTTTCCAGGTCTACTCGTCCGATCACGCACCCTATCGTTATGATGACACCGGGAAACTGCATGCAGGTCCAAATCCGGGCTTCCCGCAAATAGCCAATGGTCTGCCAGGTATCGAGATGCGCCTGCCGTTGCTATTTTCCGAGGGCTTCGTTAAGGGTCGCATCACTTTGAATCATTTCGTCGCGTTGGCGGCCACGAATGTGTCGAAAATCTATGGTTTGGACCACTGCAAAGGCTCAATCACTGAAGGCAGGGATGCGGACATCGCAATCTGGGATCCTGACGTCACGCGCGTGGTCAAAGCAGAAGATATGCACGACAATATGGAATACACGCCATACGAAGGCATGGAGATTTCAGGGTGGCCGACCACGGTTATTCAGCGCGGCGAAGTCATTGTTGAAGGCAACGAGCTGAAAGCCATTCGGGGTGCTGGCGAGTTTGTGCCGCGCAAAACAGCCGAGATCACGGGCATGCCCGGCAGGCTGGCGCCGGAACTCGACCCGGATAAGAACTTCGGTGTTGACCTCGAAATCTGATGTCACGAATCCTCGTAATCAATCCGAATTCCAATGAGAGCGTAACAGAAGGCCTCAGGGAATCACTTCATTTATTCAACGCTTCGGCCGAAATTGAGTGCTGCACTCTTGAAGATGGGCCTTTTGGCATCGAAACCGGTGAAGATATAGCAAACGTTATACCACTGGTCGTACAAAGAATCTCGAAATCACCCAAATTCGACGCCTACGTGATTGCTTGTTATTCAGACCCCGGACTTGCTGAATGTAACGAACTGTTCAGTAAACCCGTGTTTGGTATGCAGCGAAGCGCAATTGAGAAAGCGATATTAACCGGGGGCAGATTTGGTGTTCTTGCATTATCAGAACAGTCCATCGAAAGGCATATGGCCTACATGCACGGTCTTGGTCTTGATGAACAAC
>Ga0310345_10005211_pt1 | contig 11625 bp, 10 predicted proteins | sample HC15DNA20500_MG_FD_204667 | JGI IMG/M metagenome (GOLD analysis project Ga0310345, IMG submission 204667) | Marine microbial communities from station ALOHA, North Pacific Subtropical Gyre - HC15-DNA-20-500_MG | ecosystem: Environmental > Aquatic > Marine > Oceanic | place: Pacific Ocean: North...
CTTGCTTGAATCTTCCGAAAAAATAAAGGTTCCTGCGGTCTCTTTTTGGAGGATGTATGCCCGATAGCGTTGATCTAGTCGCGGAAACAGAGGTCCAGGAACGGATAGACGACGCCGAGGTCCAGCGGATCGTCCGACTCAGCATCCAAGATGCCGTGCAGTTCATGGAAGACCAGCTGACGATCGATCGCGAGAAATCTGCGAAGTATTACCGTGGCGAACCGCTAGGCAACGAAGAAGATGGCCGCAGCCAAGTCGTCAGCAGGGACGTGGCTGAAGCGGTACACCAGATCATGCCGTCGCTGATGCGCGTCTTTTTCTCGAGCGAGACCCCGTGCGAGTTCGTGCCCCAAGGCCCCGAAGATGTGGCACAAGCCGAACAGGCCACAGACATGATCAGCTACATCATCAACGAGAGCCAAGGCTTTGATGCTTTCTACGCCGCATTCAAGGATTCGCTCTACCAGAAGATGGGAATCATCAAATGGTGGTGGGATGAGTCCGATGAACTCACCTACCACTCCTTCACCGGGCTGACCGATGAGGCGCTGGGTCTGCTCTTGCAGGAAGAGGGCGTCGAGCCGGTAAACATCAACTCCACGCCAGACCCGCTCGCCGTGCAGATGGCGCAAGCCCAAGGGCTTTCCTTCGATGCGCTGCCAGCCGACCAACTCCCCCAGATCCACGATATTGAGATTCGCCGGAGACAGACGAAAGGAACCCCGCGCATTATGGCGGTTCCCCCGGAAGAGTTTCTGGCAGACCCCCGGGCGCGTTCCGTGGAAGACGCCTCCTTGATCGCACACCGCAGCTTGAAGACGCTGTCCGAACTCGTCGCGCTCGGTTATTCAGCTGAACTCGTCGAACAGCACCTCACATACGACGGCGATTTCCTGTGGGACACCGCCGAACAGACGCGCCAGGATTGGAGCTTCGATTACGGGGCGAGCGCCCCGGCACAAAAACGTGCGTTATACGTCGAAGCGTACATCCCGGTGGACCTCGATAACGATGGTTTCGCTGAAGTCATCCGTTTTTGCACCTTGGGCGATTCTTATGAAGTCGTTCAGTCAGCGCCGTGGGGCGGTGAGGTGCCATTCGCTGTCTTCGTCCCGGATCCCACGCCGCATTCTTTGTGGGGCTCCGATATCGCCGACCAGGTCATGGACCTCCAGCGGATCAAGACCATGCTACAGCGTGGTCTGCTGGATTCGCTCGCATTGACCCTCGATCCTCGGATAGAGGCCGTTGAAGGCCAGGTTAATATGACAGACCTACTCGACAGCGCATCTGTCGGTGGGATCGTGCGTGTCCGGGCTCCGGGTATGCTCCGGGATCGTGTAACACCGTTCGTCGGTAGGGACGCCCTTGGCGTAATCGGCTATTTCGATGAAGTCAGGGACGCTCGAACAGGCCAGCACAACCTCGCCTTGGAGGCCGATGCGCTTCAGTCAACAACCAAAACCGCCGTCCAGGCCCAGGTTGAGGGGAGCCGGCAGCGACTCGAGCTCATCGCCCGGATTTACGCCGAAAGCGGATGCAAACGCATATACCGGGGGCTTTTGAAGCTCTTGGCACAACACCAGGACAAGGCCCGCATGGTCCGGCTCAGGAACCAGTGGGTAGAGATAAATCCAGCCGTCTGGGATACGTCGATGGACGTAACCGTGAATGTCGGCACCGGGGGTCTGGTTGAAGACCGCGTGGCGGTTCTTCGCATGACGCTCGACGCGCAACGCGAGATCCTGACCTTGATGGGCATCGACAACCCGCTCGTCGGCTTGGGCCAGCTGCGGCATACTTTGGGCAAACTGCTTGAGATCAACGGAGAAAAGGACACTTCGAGATACTTCCGGCCACTGCCGCTCGACTATCAGCCGCCTCCGCAGCCGGAACAACCCGATCCGGGCGTGATGCTCGCGGAAGCCGAAATGATCAAGGCCCAGACAGATGCGATGAACGACCAGGCCAAGATCCAGATCGAACGCGAAAAGATGTTGATCGATCTGAAGGAGATCGAACTGAAATACGGCACGATGCTCGACGTGGCTGCGATGCGCGGCGTGATCGATGCCCAGAAGGCGATGTATAAGATCGAAGAAAAACTGGTACGCTGATGGCGAACAACCTGGGTCTATTGATGGACTCGTACAACCAAGCTCGCACCGATAGTGCGCCCCCCGGACGGACTGCCCCGGTGGTCCACTTGGGACTCACCTACGGTGACGCGAACAGGGGACCGTGGTATCCATCGGAAAGAGAACGCGAGCGTGTCCAGAAATTAGCAGAAAGGGACCGCAAAAAGCGCGAGCGCCGCCAAGAGCTGCGTGATGCGCCAGACCCTTGGGAGTCTATTCGCGGATTCCTCGAACCAGAGACCGGGGCCGGGATGGGTGCCCTCTTGGGTACGTCCATGTTGCCGGTTGCCGGTGAAGCGATCGATATCGCAGACATCGCCGCCGGTATCCAGGACCGCGACCCGTGGCGCATCGGATTCGGGGGGCTTGGGCTGTTGATGCCGTTCGTGGCTGGGAGTACGCTCAAGAAGGTCGGCGATGCCGCGCTTTTCCGTAGGGGCACTCGCACACAAGGAACCGTTGCCGCCGACCCACGGGCGACGCCGGGGGTGCCCAGTGGGAGGATGTCCGCGAATACTTGGTCAGAGGCCATCGTGGATAACCCCGAAGCGCGTAGGATGATTGACGAACAAATAGAGGAGGGCCTCAAGCATGGGGCCGATGAATGGTACGAGCTTGGCGGCATCCGAGAGCAGATGGGTGCTGGTGGGCCAGGCATGACCTTTGATGAACTCAATATCATGGGAGGCGCACTGTCGCCGCAGCACACGGTCCCAGCAGAAATCTCCGCGACCACCTTGCTAAACTTTGCCCGACAGAATGACATCCCGTGGGAGGAAACTCGGAGGATTTTTGCACAAATGTATCCGGGAGCGCCTCAACCGGGACTTATGGGTGAAAACGTGAGGAGGGCTCTGAGGGGTGCCGATCAAGGGTACTTAGCCCCCGGGACGGGTAGGTACAAGGACTTGGTGACCGCAAACTGGAAAACACCAGCCTATACTGGGGCAAGGCGCGGCGAAGGCGTCTTCGATGTAGCCCGGGCAGGGGGGCTGGCACCGATAGATGTTCATGCTGGAACAGGCTTTGAACATATCATCCGAAATGTTCCAGAACTCAATGAACTGGCTCTAAAGGGCGGCTTATATGAACCAGGCGCACCGAATCTGATGACCAACGTCCTTGATTATCAGAATTTCTCAAGAATGTTCACTGATGCCGCCAGGCGCTTTGATCTTCCGACCCCCAGCGCAGCTCAAGCGGGCCAATGGGAGGGGTTGAGGCATTTAGGAATCACCGATATCCAATCACCGCCAGGTACTTTTACCACGATCTTGGAGAACCAGATAAGGGCGGCGAATCGTGCTACAGGCAGACATCCCGATACGGTGCAAGGTGCGCTTAAATACTGGGAGGATGTCCGTGCTGGACGTGCGATGCTACCTCAGATTTACCCCGCCCAAATGACTCTAGGAGGAATCGGGCGATGAGTGCCTGTCTTTTATTATCGCCCAACCGACTTGTCCCATACGGACTCGCAATTCCGATGTTTCATCGTATTCCACATCCTTGCGATCCGCTGGTATGGCGGGGAGTTCTGAGGGATCGCAAAGCGACCTTGGGTCTCCTAGTGAATTCTCGTAATAAACTAGGGCACGATTGATGATCCAAAGCTCGTCTTCAGTGAACTCAAAGAAGGTTTTGCCGTCCGAATTAGCATCTTTCATAGCCCTCAAATATAACCGTGCGAGGAGGGATCACAAATGGCGCTCCTGACCCCCCAACAGCCTCCACCAGATCCAGATTGGTGGAAGCGCAGAGGGCTTTTGCAGCTCCCGGATGTAACCGGGACTCGAGGCTACTCGCCCCTTATGGGAGGAGCTCAACTGCCGCCACGCGGTCCCGACCAACAGTCGATCTATCCTACGCCCGGGATCTTCCAGAGAATCGGCCAGCAGATCGCCGCGACGCCCAGGCGTATCGGCGAATTCGCTACCGGAGCTTGGAACCGCTTCGGGCCGTGGACTATGGAGGCAGCGGAGGGGTTAACATCCGGCGAGCCGATATTCCAACCCGGCGAGCTTGAAGGGATCCGTGAGTACGGCGAAGCCAGAGTCCCCCAGACCCCAGCTGGTCAGGCCGGCGGTCTATTCGGGCAGATCGCACCCGAGTTCAGCATGGTCGGCGACGCCGCTGCGGTAGTCCGGGCGAAAGGTCTCTTGGACGAAGGCAGGTTCGGTGCCGCCGCCTTGGAGGGGTTGGGCGCATTGCCGTTCATCCCACCACTCGCTGCTGGACTCAAGAAGGTCCAAGACGTGGACGCGGCGCGTAGGGGTATCGTGCCCGTAACAGCCATAGAAGATCTCGGTAGTTCCTTCGGAATGCCACCAAGGCCCGTTAGGACGGGTGCGGTGGTAGGGGCCGACCCGGAATACAGCCCCGGTGCCTCAGTCCCTTGGCAATCTCCTACGATGCAGTTTGTCATGGGCGGTCCCAAGAAACAGTCTATGAACCAATGGATTGAGTTTATCAAGAACAATCGGTCGATACCCCAAGGCGAAAAAGACTTTCTGACATCCGGCTACCAGTGGAGGAGCAGGAATATCCTTGAAGCGCCAAGGGGGGATGCAAGCGCATCATCGGCACGACGTGTACAGCTATTCGAGCGGATGCGAGAGATCGAGGAGTCCCACGGGTCTTGGGTCGATCCTCCTCGCGAGTATAACGAACTTGCAGAGGAATATAGTAGGTTGGCGAACGAGGCCCAGGACATAGAGGGAGGTCCGGCTTTCCTGTTGGAAGACTTCGATACAACCCCGGTGACCAGGGAGCAGTTCGCCGACTACATAACAGGAAGGTACAACGAGATCACCGAAACACATTGGCCCGGAGGAAGCGGACAGGCCAGCTGGCAAGCTAGTGAACAATATACCATCCCAGGCGAGAAACTCGATTACAACGTCCACCAGATCCAGGCCCCTACCGCTGGAACAGGCCCCTACCCGGTTGCGGCGCACACAGGTCACTTCCCGGGCGACAATCCGATCCTGCATATGCGTACCACGACCCGGGAGGGCACCCAGTATCGTGTCCTGCGCGACGGCGAATGGGTTCCAGCTGAAGGCGAGACAGCCGAAGTGCTAGAAGAGCTGCAATCCGATATCCACCAAGGTGCGAGCCACCGCGTGAGAAAACGCGACCAGCCGGGATATGCTGACCCGTCCGCGCAAGCGGAGCTGCAAATGGCTATCGACGACCTTGAAATGGATAGTCGCGACGTTGAGGAAATCAATGAGATAATGGATATGGAGCGTTCCCGTCACAGTGCTTATGTGAGGGACAGAACCCGAAAGATAGACATGGACAGGGAATCAGAGCATCCGTTCGACACTTACGGGACTAAGGACACATTCCTTACACCAGAAGATGAGAGTGGTCTCTATTCGATAGCCCCAAGCTACCACGGTTCTGCTCACACTTATTTCGCGACAGGCACAGGCGGCCACGTCATAAGGCAAGTCCCAGGAAGGGATGCCGGTTGGGCTGTTTATCCTCCGGAATACGCAGAACGCGCCCTCTACGCTGGGGGTGGCGAGTATCAACTGGGGAGTTCCAGGAAACAGGCGATGCTCGAATATGTACGCCACGATACGGACTACATACCCGACCGCTTGGTCGGCGACATCGCCGATGACCTCGAAGACCTCCCGATGGACCGCTGGGATGAAGTTTTGGGCGATGGCGAGTTCGAGATTTACGAAGAGGGTTTTGAAGCCCAACTCCGTCTGGCTGACGGCGAGTTTTACACCGGGGCGAAATTCGATGGTGACATCGGGCTGCGAGGAACCCAGGAGGAAGCCGAACAAGCCCTCAGAAATGTGATCTTCGAGGGGCAACCCGGCAGCGACCTCGTAGTACATGACTTTGAGGATTGGCTGGATCACCCGGACAGTGAGCTTTACAGCACCCCTGACGCGGCACGGGAGGCTAGGCTAGAGGAACTGTATCAAGGGGATGATTGGCAGAGGCTTGAAGACCTCCGTGACCAGCTTACGAGTAGCACCGGGCTCGGTGGCAGTCTGCCTTCTGGTGATATCCCGTATCAGCGCAGCAAGGAGTGGGGGAAACTCGGCTTCCGCAAGCTCGTAGAACAGGCCGTCGCCGCGGGTCGCGACCGGGTGGTCCTCATCACCGGAGGACAGGCACTGGATATGTTCCCGGGTGCGCCAGAAGGGTTGCAAGAATGGTATGACACGGTCCTGGGCGGTCGTATCGCGAAAGCGGAAGCACGGCGCTTGGGCCTTGAGCCGGATGATGTAAAAATCACCACAAGGTTCGAGACACCGATACAGGATACGCCGTTTGAGGCGATGATGGAGGCCCTCCAGCATCCCGAGATAATAAGAAGGATCGCAGAGGAGTGGCCCGTCCATCGTCTTGATGAAATGGAATTAGATGTGAGTGAAGTGCGCGGGTATCTCACCGAGGTGATGCAGTCGGATCCTTACGAAGGGGCGAATTGGATCCTTAACGAGATAGCGCCAAACTCTTTCAAGAGTCACGGTGCCTCGGGTGCGCTTGATCAGATCCTCCAGGAACTCCCCCCTCACGAGGCTGGTTATGATTTCACGCAGATGGCCGATGAAAGAGTCGTGACCCAACTCCTTGATGACCTCTTGGACGGCGAATACAACATATTGAGTGATTGGGTCGAGGATCCGAATCCGCTTTTTGCGACCGACCCGGAAAGAGCCAAGGCGCTCCTGCATGACCCAGGCAACGAGCGTTGGAGGATAGAACAGGTCGGTGAGTCGGGTGCAGATGACGTGAACCCCTCTTGGCGCATACCGCCGGAAGTCGCGGACAGGATAAAACGCGAAGGGATCCCGTTGTTCAGCGGTGCCGGCTTGCTGGGATACGGAGCTTACGAGGCGATCCAGCGCGAAAATGAAGGGCGCGGCGGTCTCCTTTACGGGCCACCTCGATAATGAACACCCACACCAAAGGCGAACGAGCCGGGGCTATCCTGGAATCGGAAGTCTTTCTCGAATGTTCCGAAAATGCAAAACTCCGAATATATGAGGAGTGGAAATCTGCTAAAAAGCCCGAGAAACGTGAGGCTCTTTGGCACCAATACAATTCTCTCGATGCGATACCTCGCGAACTCCGCGTCATGCGTGACGCAGCTGTAGTGAGCCGCAAAAGGAAGAAACGCTGATGGAACAGACCGCCACCAACCCGGAAGGGAGTGGTGGGCTTTCGTTAAGCGAAGCAGCCACCGCGTTTGATGCATTGATTCGCGAGGAGCCAGAAGCTCCCACCGAGAGTCAAGACGCAGAGAACGTGGAGGCAACCACCGATCAGCCTGTCAGCGACCTTCAACCAGAAGAGTTGACAGAAGAAGGCAGCGAAGATGGCCTTGCAGCCGACGTGGAAGACATCGAAGTCGAAGGGGTCGAGGAAACGGATAACCAGGGTCTTTACACCGTCCGAGTGGCGGGTAAGGAAGTCGAGGTGCCGCTCCATGAGCTCATCGCAGGATATTCCCGTACCGGCGATTATCTTCAGAAAACGCAAGGAGTGGCCGAACAGAGGAAGCAGATCGAGGCGTTGCATACGCAACTCGAAACCGAAAGAAACGAGTATACCACGGTGTTGCCGCAAATTCACCAGCTACTCAACGGTTTTGTCGATGCTATGCGCCCGGATCCTGCTCTGATGAAGGTTGATCCCGGGATGTACTTAGAGCAGAAGGAGGCATTCGAGTTGCACCAAAACAAGATCCAGGCCGTTCAAGCCGAACAGGCGAGGATGGCTCAGATCAACCAGGCGCAATTCGATCAACAGCAGCGCACCCGCTTGGCAGAAGAGCAACAACGTCTTATTCAAGCGATGCCCGCCTGGGCCGACCCTGCGGTAATGCAGCGCGAGCAACAGCAGTTGGTGGAATACGGTTCTACGATCGGCTATGCGCCGGAAGAACTTAGTAACGTCGTTGACCACCGTGCGGTTGCAACGCTACGCAAGGCCATGCTCTATGACCGTGCCAAGACACAAGGAAGGAAAAAGGCCAAGACGGTCCCAGCAAAGACCGCTACGCCAGGCACTACGGGGCAAGCCGGGAACACTCAAAGCAAACGCGAGAAACAGCAGTGGGATAAATTGCGGTCAACCGGTAAGCCCACCGACGCCGCCCCGCTGTTTGAAGCCATTTTCGGGCAATAAAAATTAGGAGGTTATTTTGGGTCAAGCATCCGTGACCTTCAGTACTTATGACGCAATAGGCATTCGCGAGGACCTGTCTGATCTGATCTCGAACATCAGCCCCACAGATACCCCGTTCACCTCGAATATCGGGGTAGAGGGTTGTGAGGGTACGTTTTTCGAGTGGCAGACCCAGGCCCTCGCTTCTGTAGACACTACGAATGCCCAGATCGAAGGTGATGACATCGGCACTTACACTGCCGTCACACCTACGGTCAGACTTGGAAATTACACGTCCATTAGTCGTGCGACGTTTATGATCTCCGGGACTGAGCAAGTCGTCGAAAAGGCTGGAAGGTCGAACGAGAGAGCTTATCAAGCGGTTTTGAAGGCTCGGGAGTTGAAGAGGGATATCGAGTCGATGGCGTTAGCGAACCAGATCGCAGTTGCTGGTTCCGACAGCGCGGCGCGGTATTCAGCAGGGATGGGCGCGTGGCTGAAAACGAACGTTGATAAAGGCACGAATGGGGTTAATCCTGTTTATACATCTGCCGCTACCAACGCACGTTCAGACGGCGTACAGCGCCCGTTTACGGAGACTATCCTCAAGGCAGTCGTTAAGTCTTGCTGGGATAACGGGGGCGAGCCCAATATGCTGATGGTGGGCTCATTCAACAAACAGGCCGCTTCGGCATTCTCGGGTATCGCAGAACAGCGGTATATGGCACCTGACGGTCCGACGCAAATTATAGGAAGTGCAGATTTGTATGTCTCAGATTTTGGTACGCTATCGGTCGTGCCTAACCGATTTGGGCGTCCAAGGGATGGTTGGGTGTTAGATCCCGACCTTGCGAGGATTCGCCAACTGAGGCCGTACCAGGCCCAGGAAATGGCGAAAACTGGTGATGCGGTGAAGATGCTCTTTATACGAGAGTGGGGGCTTCAAGTGGACAACGAGGCCGGTCTTGGCCTAGCTGCTGACTTGAACACCAGTTGAGCGATGTAGTTAGTGGGCGGGGGGTGGTGGCTTCGGCCACCGCCCTTACGCCACAGGAGTAAATGAAAACATGAACTAGGAAAACTATGTCCTGGGATACGCGGCTGATCGAGTATGATCCTGTGCTACGGCGCAAGGAGTTATTTCATGCGAACGAGGATGGCGATGTCGTCCTCGAGTCGCGCTGGGACGTTGAACCCATCACCGAAGCGAACAAGGGCCGACACGCCGCTATCGATGAGCGGGCCGGCTGGAAGGGAGACCTCCACCGGGTCGCTTCGATCCCGATGTCTATCTACTGGGATTGGTGGGAAAAGACGAGCAAGTTCAAGGACCAAGTCGCGCTAAAGAGACTTCTGAACGACTCCGATAACCGCGTCTTCCGCGTTCGCCCCGGGAAGATCTGATGCTCTCGATATGTCTTCCTATGGGCGACAAGGTCCATGCCGGCTTCGCGCACGACCTGGCCGTCGCCACCGGATACTATGCAGCGACGCAGTCACCGGATATGCAGTTTCACATCCGGCAGGGCACGATACTGGCCGAAGAGCGTAGCCATCTATGTGATGCCGCGCTGGAGAATGGTGCAGATTGGCTGATCTTCATCGATTCGGATATGCGTTTCCCGAAAGACACGTTCGAGCGATTGATCGCACATGGCGAGCCCGTGGTCGCGGCGAATTGCTCAAAGCGCCGTCACCCGGTAGGGCCTACGTCCCGGACTAGCGATGAGGCGCTCCAGTTGCACTCGGTATGGCCGGATTACGAGAAAAAAGGTCTCGAACAAGTTGCGACCACCGGTTTCGGGGTGGTCTGCATCCACGCATCTGTGTTCAAGGGGATTGCTTACCCCTGGTTCGATACGCCGTGGATCGAAGAAAATGAAAAGCACATAGGCGAAGACACGTTCTTCTGTGTGCGCTGCAAGGAAGCAGGGATCCCGATTTACGTCGATCACGCTCTCAGCTGGGAAGTGAAGCACGTCGGCGAGCATGAGTTCGGGATGGAAGACTTGATTGCGGTGATGGCATAATGGCGATCACCAACTACGGCGAGCTCAAAACCGCGACTGCGGGGTGGCTCGACCGAAGCGACCTGACGAGCCAGATCCCCGAGTTCGTTGAACTCGCGGAGGCCCGTTTCGATCGCGTGATCCGTGTACCCGATATGGTAGCCCGGGACGACACTTTTACTGTCGATTCTCAGTACGAAACGCTACCGACCGGGTTCCTGGGCGTTGAGCGGTTCCTACTGAACTCCAGCCCGAAAGTCGCGATGGAGTACATGAGCCCGGCGCGGTTGAGTGCCAGACGCGAACGCAGGACGGCGACCGGCAGACCCGGATACTACACGATATCCGGGGGCAACTTCGAGTTCTTTCCGGACCCGGACCAGACGTACACGGCTGCGCTTCTGTATTACAAGCGACTCACGCAGTTGAGTGCAGACGAGGACACGAATTGGCTGCTGACCAACAACCCGGACATCTACCTTTTCGCTACTCTCGTAGAAGCGAGCCCGTATCTAAAAGACCCAGAGACCACCGCGCTATGGGAGGCCAGGCTGCAACGTGCGATATCTGAGCTCGCGCTGGATGGCGAGCGCCAAGCGGTCGGACAAAGCCCCTCCATGCGCTTCCAGGCGATAGGATAAATCAATGGCTGTTTCTTATACAACCAATCTAGGACTCGTCCAGCCAGAGATTGGCGCTTCGACTGATGGCTGGGGTCTCATGCTGAACAACGACCTCACGTTCCTCGATAACATCTTCAGCCTGTCTTCGACCTCGATCACACTCCTGGTCAACAACCAGGAGATAAACACCACTTCGTCCTATACGCTCGATACGGTCAAGCTCGGCGACGACCGGCAGCTCCAGTTCGGTGCTGCACCCGACTACCACCTCATCTACGACGCCACCTCTACCCGGCTCGAACTAAACACAGCCGACAACGGGAGCGGTGCCGGGACCGTGTTCAAGGTCACAGACGGTGCGGACACCGTAGACTTCACGGGAAAGGTTACCGCAGCGAGTCTGACGCTTGCTTCCCCAGCCACGAATGTTACGGGCATATCTACGGATACGAGCCTGGGCTCAAGCGATGCACTTCTGGCGACCCAGCTGGCGATCAAGACGTATGTCGATGCACAGGTCACAGCCGCTGACCTGGATATCATCACTGACAGTGGTGGCCCGATTGCAATCGACTTAGACAGTGAGTCGCTAACACTCACTGGTGGCGCAGGACTAGATTCGACCGCGACAGACGCTACGACAGTCTCGTTTGCAATCGACTCGACGGTAGCGACACTCACGGGTAGCCAGACTCTTACGAACAAAAGCCT
>Ga0310345_10005212_pt1 | contig 11625 bp, 18 predicted proteins | sample HC15DNA20500_MG_FD_204667 | JGI IMG/M metagenome (GOLD analysis project Ga0310345, IMG submission 204667) | Marine microbial communities from station ALOHA, North Pacific Subtropical Gyre - HC15-DNA-20-500_MG | ecosystem: Environmental > Aquatic > Marine > Oceanic | place: Pacific Ocean: North...
TAGGTCACGTGAACATGTTTCCAGGTTAATGAAGAAATTATTTGATGATGGTTTTGTTGAGAGAAACAAAACCAAGAGGCCCTACACATATTCAATTACAGATAGTGGTAGAAAACGAATAGGTTCAGAAGAAAATATTGTATATGCAGTTTCACAGTAACTGATATCTAACTATTGGTGTTTTTGAACCAGGCGTGTAATCTGGTAAGACCATTCCCTGCCTGTCTTTTCTCGCTTAATCTTGTTCTGTGAGGCAAATCTTGCCAAATAAGTAGAAACCACGCTCAGTTTTATCGGCTCTTTCTTCCTCTCATGGTAAACTGCATCTGGCTCATTATACTCATCTTCATATTTTTGAAGCACTAATGAGGAAGTAAATCGGCCGGTGGGGAAGTAATTTTCAATTATATACCAAATTTTGCCTCCTAAAGTGTCAAAGTTTGGTGTTCCCTGTTCCTGTTCTATATCCATTACATCCATTAATTCAAAGAGTTTGAGGACTTTGTCTCTGGTAATATTCCCTTCAAGATCAAATTTGTACTTGCCGCCATCTGAATCCTCCAAGTTTATTCGTATTTTTTTATGGGCCATATCGAGATCATTGAGGATCTTGTGTTAACACTTGAATTGATCCTACAAGTTTTGTTAACTAATAGAATTGTTAACATTGACTGTGTAGCCCACGCCTGGTTAGTTTTTTGTTGTTAACAACGTCTGGAGGTGAAATGGAGGGGTGTTTTAGATTTCCATGCCTAGAGTGGAAATATGGGGGTGTTTTGTGCCTATTAACAGTGTTAATGTTGATTTTCATACGTAGAGAGGAAATTGGGGGGTGAAATTTGGTTATTTTGGAAAATTTTATCATGATCTTAACACTTTGATGAATTAACAACACACACACCTGTGTTTCTAGTCTTTGTCTTTTAAAATTTTTTTTAAAAAGAATATGAAAGTATGAAAAAAGTAAATGGTTGTTAAGATATTCACCAGAAACAAAGGTGTGTGTAGTGCGATCTAAGCGATCATGTCCATGTCAACCAGAACGATCAATGTTGTTAAAATCAACTATAGGATCCATTCAAGTGTAATTGTAAGAGATAAAATGATCTCAAAATGAGCACAACAACATTGGACCCAGTAGAACGATTATTAGATGCAGTGGATGATGGTCAATCTTTAATTAAAAACCGAGATGTTTTACATTTTACATACATACCAAACAGAATTTTACATCGAGACAAACAACAAGAAATGGTAACACAATCATTAATCCCAATTTACCAAAAATCAATACCATCTAACTTGTTAGTATATGGAAAACCTGGCACGGGGAAAACCTTGGTTATAAAAAAAGTATTGAATCAAATCCAGGCCAGACTTGATAAAAATTCATACCACATTAAACTTGCTTACACAAACGCAAAACACGAATCAACACTTTATGGATTGTTAGTAAGTTTAGGAAGACAGTTAGGACTTCAAGAAAAGAAGACAGCAAATGATAAACTTTGGTTGCCTAACACTGGCTTAGCAATCAGCGAAGTCTTTAACAGAATTCTTTACATTATTGAAAAAAAGAAAGTAAACACAGTTTTTGTAATTGACGAAATTGACTATCTTGCCGAACTTGTTTCAAAAACTGGCAAAGACATTCTTTACTCAATTACAAGAGCAAACGAAAGATTACAAGACGGCTCATTATCATTAATTGGTATTTCAAATGATCTCACCTTCAAGGAACGGTTAGACCCACGCGTAATTAGCAGCCTTAGCGAAGAAGAAATTGTCTTTCCTAACTATGTTACAAATGAAATCAGCGAAATTTTAAAAGACAGAATAAACATAGCGTTTGAGAATGGTGTGGTTTCAACTGGTGCCTTGAGTCTATGTGCATCTATGGCGTGTGGAGAACACGGAGATGCCAGAAGGGCAATTGATCTGTTAAGGGTTGCAGCAGAAATTGCAGAACGAAACCAAACCAAACCAATCACTGACGAACACGTTCGTATGGCGGCGCAAAAAATCGAAGAAAACAAGGAAGTTGTAGCTTTGAAATCTTACCCACTTCATGAGAAATTACTCATAATAACTATAATGAAATCACCAAACATTTCAACCGGAGATATCTATTCTGCCTACAAATCATTTTGTAGAAAAACCCATCAGAACGAACTTACACAGAGGCGAACAACCCAAATGCTCAGTGAGATTGAGTTATCGGGCCTTATTTCAGGCAGGATGATCCACCAAGGAATTCATGGTAATACCAAAAAATTCAACCTTACCATACCTAACGATTTGGTAAAAAACACACTGAATTCTGAACCTATATTCGAAGATATTTTATAATTATAATAGAACTAACTTTGTAATATCTTCTCTAAGGCTGAAAACGTACTAATAACACAAACTCGGTATTTTTCAAATTTTGTGGTTGGATTTGTATGTGATGCCCCAAGATATTCCAATTCTCTGACATAATTTCCTATAGCTTGTTCGTCAGGTTTCAATCTATGTGCATATCTATTTCTTATTTGATTGATTAGACTAACATTTTTTTTAATATCTTCTTTAAGCAAACCAGATTTTTCCAATATCAAGATTTTTTGTGACCACATGAATATCGGTTCATCTGAAACTTCTAAAGGAATATTGAATTTTCTCTCCAATATCTTCTCCAACATTCTCTCAATACAAACATGACCAACTAGAAATAATTCATGTACGTTATTCACTTCTAATATTTTTTCCAATTCTTTTTTTGATGGAGTCCACCTTGGTGCTTTTTTACCCATGATTATTCAAAATTGATATATGATTCAAGTATTACTTGATTGAAAACCATCACAGACAGGTCTGAAAATTCTTTCCCCTCTAATTGCTCAACCACACCTTCAAAACTAGTCTCATTTTCGGTTGTTAACGCCTCAAAGACATGAACTTTCATCTTCGACGTATCAAATCCATTTTGTTTTAGATACTTTGCAATCTCAGACGGCATAAAGTGTTTTTCAGGATCTTTAGGCCAAGGTCTTGGAACCAATATTACATTATATCCGTCAACAAGTGCCTTCTGAAGTTCCAGCTTCTTTTCCTCGATCGATGTAGTTACATGCATTGTGATAACTTTAGATTTATCGATTGGTACCTTAGCTTTTGAAGCAGCTACCTGAATTGAGCTGATTCCAGGAATTATTTCAACATCTCCAAAAATTTCAATCAATCTATCTACAACTTCAGATTCAGAAAAATTAACATCTCCTGTAAAGGGTACAATCAGAATTCTCTCACCTAATTCTTTACTAATTTTTTGGTAAATCTCTTCTTGGTTATCCATTGTAATTTCATGAACTTGTTTGCCTTGGATTAAATTAGAAATGGTGTTTAATGTGTACTTATACCCTATAATCACATCTGAATTCAAAATAATTTTTTTTACAGATTCTGTTAGATGATCTGAGGCTCCAGGTCCAACTCCTACAGCAAAAACCCTAGCCATATTATTTCGTTATCACTTGTCTGTCTTTGATATGTTTTACAAAACGTGACCAATCAACTTTCATGTATTTCATAGGAGCTTTAAGAGGATATTTTACCCAGTCTTGGACAACCGAAAATTGATATTTTTTAGTATTACCATTTTCAAGCACTTCCATTACTAATGGACTACCCCAGATTTTATCCTGAAACTCAATATACAAAATATCATCAAAACGAACTTCTTGATTTTTTTTATTTTTCAAATCTGTTCTAAGACTTTCTTCCGTATACCCATCTTGAATAATCATAACATCCTTGGAACGCAAAAACTTGATTACCTGTCTCTGTGTAACGGCACCCCACCATCTCATCTTAGCTTCAGTTTTCCTAACAAACATCAAATGTTTATCAGTTAAAATCAACATGCCTTCTAACGATCGACCGCCAAAAAATTCCTTAGGTTCTTTCCAAACAGAAAGGATATGTGCATGAATTTTTTCGTCTAAATCCATTAGAAATCGTATTTTTGTCTTATTGAAAGCAAACTATATGTCTTTATGGAAGAGAAAAATACCAACTCAGTTGTATTTTAAACTTCTATCAATCAGTACAATACTTCTGTTCTGTTTTACAAGCACCACTTTGGCATTTGCTCAAAACGATGATAAAATAGTTATTTTTCATACGGAATTTGGGCATTTAGCTATAGAGCTCTTTTCTGATGATGCACCTAACACAACTGAAAACTTTCTAGGATTAGCTGAAAGTGGTTTTTACGACGAAACAATTTTTCATAGAATAATTAAGGGTTTTATGGTTCAGGGCGGAGATCCAAATTCAAAGGACCCAGATCAAAGCAAATGGGGGCAGGGTGATGCAGGATATGACTTAGCAGCTGAATTTAACGACATCAAACATAACCGTGGAATTGTCTCAATGGCTAGATCAATGCACCCGGACAGTGCTGGCTCACAATTTTTTATTGTACATGAAAATTCAACACACCTTGATGAACAATACACTGTTTTTGGCCGTCTGATTACACAAGAAAGCTATGATACACTAGATAAGATAGCAAGTCTTGAGGTAACAACGAACAGCATTCCATTAGAATTAGAAAAAGCCAAAATTAACAAAACCGAAGTTGTTAAAAGATCAAATTTAGAAAACCTACCTCTCCTTCTTGTACCTGAACGAGTAGAAACATCAACAATCAAAGATGTTTCTAGGTACAGTAATGCAGAGTATGGATTTAGTTTCATGCCTGAAAAAGGGTGGATGCTTCAAGAAGGAGGAACGCAAAGTGACTCTGTTGTATTAATGGCCTTAGGGCTAGAAAAGGACGGCAACACCCCAAGTATTATCTTTGAAGCATTTGAATCAAATGATACAACACTTGATGTATTTTTTGAGCCACGTTTAGAGAAATATTATGAACTTGAGAAAAACTCCAACTTTGATATTTTGTCCGAAGAACACCATCAAATTGCTGGACACAACGGCCTTGAAATAACAGCCGTGCAGACGTTAGATTCGTCAGACGTTATTAAATTTAAACAGGTTTTACTTGAAGGCATAAATTTTCATTATGTAATATCTTATGCTAACCACCCAGAATATTTTGATGACGGTCTTGTCGGTTTTAACAACATAATAGATTCTTTTCTGATTACACAGTATACGGATCCTGAAAACGAAGCAATTGCTCTGGATAGTGATTTAAGCCAAGCGGAAGGTGGCGGCTGTCTAATTGCGACAGCTACATTCGGTTCTGAAATGGCTCCACAAGTTCAGTTTCTCAGAGAAATTCGAGATAATGTTGTATTACAAACAGAGTCAGGAACCAGCTTTATGACTGGATTCAACCAATTTTACTATTCATTTTCACCAGTAATAGCTGACTATGAAAGGGAAAATCCAGCATTCAAAGAGACAGTAAAGCTAGTATTAACTCCACTTCTTACATCGCTGACGTTGTTACAGTATGCTGACATCAACTCCGAATCTGAGATGCTTGGATATGGAATTGGTATCATTCTATTGAATATTGGAATGTATTTTGGCATTCCAGCTGTCTTTATCACGAAATTTAGGAAGCTACAATAAAATACTCAAAAGGAGTATAGCATCTATGAGAAAAGAGTATGTTGTAATTCGTATAGATGCAGCACCAGACACCGCTCCTTACGTAATAGTTTCATTATCATCCAAAAAAGATATGCAACAGAAAGATGGTCCATTATCTTCTCCATTTGGTAAGGCGAATGTGATGGGATTTTCTAACATGAACGACATGGCAAAGGAACTCAACAAGATGATGACAGGAAGTGGACAGATGGGCAATACTACATCCATTAAACTAGATATGATGGAGTACAAGAATCTGGGTCTATCAGTAGGTGATAAAGTCTTTTTAGAACTTTCAAAAGCTGAAAACTCTGGTGTTTAAACAACTATCATTTATCTACAAATGCAAGCGCTCTGATAGGGGATCCTGTCGCATTTTTCAGTTTTAATGGGGCTATGACTAAATGAAAATTACCAGAATTAATTTTATCTAAATTTGCTAAATTTTCAACGATTAAAATATTATTTTTAGCAAGTATGTGATGAGCTGGAAATTTAGAATCTGAGCCTAAATCTACACTTGGCGCATCAATTCCCACCAGATTAATCTTTTTAGCCGCAAGGTAATTTGCAGCTGAAATCGACAATCCAGGATTCTTGGTAAAGTAGAAGTCTTTTAGCAAGTTTTTCTGCCACCCAGTCCAAAAAATCACTGAAGAGGACGCCGCAATCTTTCCGTACGTTTTTTCAAACTTTTCAATGTCAAGCTTCTTGATTGTTTCACCACTTTTTTTTCTTAATTTTATTAAAACAGCATCACAAACCAATCTTTTTACATTTATTTCATGAATTTTTGTCCCCTTCTCTAGAAAATGATATGGTGCATCCAAATGGGTCCCTGTATGGGTACTCAGAAATAAAAGCTCCAAATTATATCCATCATCTTTGATATTTTCCCATTCGATAAAACTTGGGGCAGGTGAACCTGGAAATGTGGAAATATTCTCTGAAATTGTTAATGTTAGATCTAGAATTTTCATAATAACAAACAGCTTATCTGTTTAATCAATTTTTTAATTAATATTAAATATGATTTTGTTTAATTTTTAATATGCCTATAGCATACGTGCTCATAAATTCTGACTTGGGTACTGATGTATCAATTATTGCAAAAATTAAGGAGATTTTAACTGATAATAATGATGTTCAATGTGAAATTCAAGGAGTTTATGGTGTTTTTGATATTATTTTAAAATTAAGCTCCACAAACTCTGATATTCTAAGATCAGTCATAACCAACAAAATTAGAAAAATAAACAATATTCAATCAACATTAACCATGATGGTTATTGAAAAGAAAGAAAAGTCCTAATTCTGTTGTTGTAATCATATATGCAAATGGCTCAGGATAATTTACAAATTAAAGACGTATTTGAACAGAATACATTAAATGTGATTTTCTATGACAATTCTTTTACAAAAACAACATTTTTTGTAAATACATTGCCAAAATGGAACATTCCAATATTCTATCTTGATTTTGATCTACTTTATTCTGGTTATGTAAAGTCAGGGCAAACTCCTCTATCAAAAAATACTACATTATTTTGCCCAAATACAGGCAACTTACACAAAAACTTGAAAGTAGTTATTGATAAAATTTCAAAAATGAAGTCTTTAGTAATAATAGATTCCTTGAACGGGTTTTTCAATTTATTAGATGACAGAAAAGACTCAGGCAAAATAATTAATTCGTTTATTATGTTACTTGCTTCATCTGCAAAGAATGCAGATTCAATCGTAGTTATTGGGAGCTTGTCGAAACTAATAGAAGAAAAAGAATGGGTTTTGTATAATACTGGCAGACGTGTAATTGAGAATAAACATATGACAAAAATTTACCTGACCAAATCAAATGGTAATATTATTGTAAAAAACCTAAACTCAGGCAAATCAAAAAGATTATTCTCCCTTAATTCTAGAAACTGAGAATCAAACTTTTTGCGATCAAATTTTTCTAACGCCGTTATAATACGTCGTTTTTAGGTAAATTATATTAAGCCCAAATTATTACTTGAATCATAATGCCAGTAGCAATATTACCTGACATCAGTGAACAAATGTGTATTGGTTGCGCACTTTGTGTGGAAATCTGTACTACATTAGGACCTGATGTTCTACGTGTAAAACCAGTTGAAGGTTGGAAACGTGGTAAAGCATTTGTATTTTATCCAGAAAGATGCATCTCTGATGGTGCATGTATAGGAGTTTGCCCAACAAAGGCAATCTTTTGGATGAGACCAATGGACTTTACTGTAGGTCAGCCAGTAGCACTTTACAGAAACTCAGTTTTCGTAAAAGGCTGGACTGAACTAATCGACTAGAACCAATCTCTAATTTCTTTTTCTTCTTTTCTTTAAGTTTACTTCAAAATTTTATGTTTTAATCCCTAGTCTTATATTGATAAAATAGGTATCTTGCGTATGACAATTTATGGTGATGTTTGGAGAAAGGTGCACGGAACAGTTACAGGAAGACCTGACAATTTTTCATGGCTAATCAAAAACAAACTTGCAGGTAGTGCAATACCAACATCAGCAGACGAAATCAAATGGATTCAAGAACAAGGCGTTAAATCAATTGTAACAATTAGAGAGGAACCCTTAGAATATTCTTTGCCAACAGAAATGAAATATCTTCATATTCATTCAAATGATATGGGCGTTCCTGAATTTGATGATTTGGTTTATTCAGTTGATTTTATACATCAAAGAATTACAAACGATGAGCCTGTTATGGTTCATTGTCTTGCTGGTAAAGGCAGAACTGGAATCGTTTTAGCTTCTTATCTTGTAAAACATGAAAATATGAGCGCAGATAAAGCTATAGAAAAGGTGCGGGAAATAAGACCTGGTTCAATCCAATCATATCCACAAGAAGAGATAATTTTTCAGTTTGAAAAATCTCTTAACCTATAATTATTCCGGAACCGATTCCGTTACAAGTTTTCCATTTTCAATTTTAATGTGAAGGAATTTGTTATCTTTGAAAACCAACGTAATTCCACCGTCTTTATCTGGGTCTTGCACTTCGGTAAGATCAGCCATTCTTATTGCATCAAACTTTGTCATATTATCACTCCGGAATTGAAATAGTAGATAATTTACCATCCTCTATTTTTACAAACAAAAATCTGTTATCTTTGAAAATTAAGGTAATTCCACCGTCTTTATCTGGTTCTTCTACTTCCAAAAGTGGTTGTCCTAACAACCCATCATATTTTGCCATAGTAATTTTTTCAAATCCTTACTTATATCCTAATTGATATCAATCTCAATTTCTTTTGAGTGTAATTTTATTTTTTCTCCATCAGTATATTGATGCTTATTCCATGATGCAAAAACTTCTGCGCTAATCCTATGTTTTCCCTTACCCAGATCAGATCCACTTAAAATTATCGGCTCATCAAAATCAAACAATTCTTTTTGAACATCTTCTTCTGTCAGTTTTATATATGGCTCAAAATTTTTTGCAACCTGAACCCAAATTCTCTTCTCTTTCATGGGGTTAACAAGTTTAGGATTTCTAGTCCAAAATATTGATGCCTTTCGGTAAGTATCGATCGGTTTACTAACATCATGTTTTCTTAATCCTCCAGAATTTAGCTTTATACCATACTTTAGTTTGAATTGATTATCATTGTTATTCCATGCATCAGTCCAATTTTTCTCATTAAATGAATTACGTATGTCCCCGCTTAATGAAAATTTCACATTTATTGTGATATTATCATTTATTGCATACACATCTTTATCTTTGATTATATCCAAGCTCGAAATGGTACTAGTCATTAGCGTCATCTGATAATGATTTATATCCACAATAAGTTCCTTTTCGGTGCATGGATGTTCAGTTAGAGAATTTAGCCAAAGATAAAGTAAGGTTATCTGTTAAAGATGGGGATATTGGCATTTTGTATCTGATCCAACATGAATTGCTTAAAAACTCCAACCCTGATTTTGCCGGCGTTATTACCAGACACCCTCTCACAAGCGAATTATGGATGCGTGTTGATTCCAAAAGTCCTCTCAAAGATATCTCGAAAGCAACAAGCTCTGCACTCGTTGTAGCTGCTGATCTAAAAAAAATGTTAACCTCTGAGATAAAGGTAAAGTAGATTGGAATTCTGTTCTGCTTGTAAAACACTCCTGAAAAAAAAAAATAATGCTTTAGTTTGTCCAAAATGTGGAGATATTAAGAAAATTAAAAAACCCATAAAAGAAAAAGTGGGAAAATCAGATCCTGGTTTTTTAGTTATGGGAGAATCTGATATGAAAAAAGACCAAGGATTAAAATCAACTATCAAGATTGATTGTGAGAAATGTCACAACCAAGAAGGTGTTTGGTGGAGTTTACAAACTCGTAGCGCTGATGAACCAGAAACACGGTTTTATAGATGTGTAAAATGTAATCACACATGGCGTGATTACACATAACGTTTAACTTTGACATTGTAATCATTTGATTAAATTGAAATTTTCAGCAAAGACAACTGGCTCTGAAGAATGGAAAGCAGTTATTTCTGCGGTATCAACCTTGGTTGAAGAAGCAACATTTGAAGCAACTATAGAGGGCATTTCATTTAGAGGAATGGATCCTTCTCATGTTGCATTAATAGATATTTCTTGGCCCAATTCCGCATTTGAAAAATATGACTGTGATGGTGACATCAAATTCGGTGTCCGTATTGATGAATTTTCTAAACTAATCAAACGAGCTGAAAAAAGTGATAGTATTGAAATCAATATTTCTGAAGATAACATGCTTCATGTATCTATTGGTAAAAACAAAAAATACAAAATGAGATTAATCGAAAGCTCAGCATCTGAAACACCACTTCCAAAAATCCCCTATGATTCAAAAATTGGTTTATCTTCATCTACATTTGTGAAAATATTGGGTGACATCGAAGTAGTTTCGGATTATTTATCAGTAAAAGCAACTACCAACACAGTAGAATTTTCTGGAAAAGGAGATACAGGTGAAGCCAGTGAAAAATTTGAAAAAGATATGCAAGGATTGGAGGAGATAACAGTAAGCCAAGAAAGTACAGGAACATACAGCCTTGAATATCTAAATCCCATTGTAAAAGCAATGGGAGCCACAACTGGTTCCATAAGCCTTGAATTTTCTACCTCAAAACCACTTCGTATAGAATTCAAAGTAGCAAATATTGGAAGAATTCACTTCTATTTGGCACCACGCGTTGAAAGTTAAAGAATTTATGGATTAACTAAAACAGGTATACTGACTTGAAACTAGTGTTAAAATTTGGTGGAACATCAATTTCATCTCCTAAAGATATTAGAGACGTTGCAAAATCTGTAATCTCATTTGCTAAAAATAATCAGATTGTAGTGGTTTGTTCAGCTGTAGGTGGTGTTACTGATGATCTTATTCTAATGTCAAAAATGATTGAACAGAGAAAGAAAAACGATGTTGTTAAAACATTAGATAAGATAATAAAAAAACATAAACAGCTAGCTAACCAAACTATCAAAAACTCTAAAATCAAAAAACAATTGCTGGGAAAACTTGATGTAGATGTTTCAGAATTACGAGAGCTAGTTAACGGTCTTACATTATTAAAGGAGGTTTCACCTCGCTCATTAGATTATTTAGTTTCTTTTGGAGAACGACTCTCAGACGATTTGGTATCATACGCTTTACAGGATCTTAAGAAAAAATCTACTGCGTTGAATGGTAAAGAAGTTGGTATCATAACTGATTCTAATTTTGGAGAATCTAGACCATTAATGGACACAACCAGAATTCGTATTTCCAAGACACTTGGCTCCTTATTATCAAAAAAAATAATACCCGTTGTAGGCGGATTTGCTGGTGCAGATCAACATGGTAATATAACCACATTCGGTAGAGGTGGCTCAGATTATACTGCAACAATAATTGCTTCTTGCATAAATGCGGATGAAGTATGGTTAATGAGTGATGTTGCTGGCTTAATGACAGCCGATCCTAAACTTGTAAAAAACGCTAAACTACTCAAAGAGGTTTCAT
>Ga0310345_10005213_pt1 | contig 11623 bp, 8 predicted proteins | sample HC15DNA20500_MG_FD_204667 | JGI IMG/M metagenome (GOLD analysis project Ga0310345, IMG submission 204667) | Marine microbial communities from station ALOHA, North Pacific Subtropical Gyre - HC15-DNA-20-500_MG | ecosystem: Environmental > Aquatic > Marine > Oceanic | place: Pacific Ocean: North...
TCTTGAAGGCCTTGTTGTTCAGCTGACGCGAGTTCTCCCCGCGGTAGCGGACACCAACGCAATAGAAGATCTCTCCATCGCAGATCAGCGTCGCCGGCAGGAGAACGTTGCTGTCTTCATCTCGATCCTCGAGCTCATCGCTGTCGTTGGGATTCATGACGATCCGGAACACCTCCGCGCCGGTGGAAGGAGGACTTGAATTGTCAACCTCGTAGAGATAGAAAACGCCCTGGAAATTCCGGAAGGGATCGGCCTCCGGCTCCAGCGGCATCCTCGTGCGGCCTCCGGCCGCGGTCGATGTGACGATCGAGAAGCGAACGACATCTCCGTCATCCTGGGCGGGAATCCCCGCTGAATACTCTCCATCCGCCGCGATCTCATCAGCGCCTTCTCCATCATCCCTGAGGAGAGAACTGCCGGAATCACCTCCGGCTACCGACCACTGGACCTCGGCCTCGGTCAGCTCCTCGACCGTTGTGATCGAGCAGGTCACCACGACGATGTCGTCGCTGCCGGGCACGGCAGGGGAATGTTTCACCGATCGAACCGAGGGAGCGGGATCCGCCTCGAAGACCGAATTCCGAGTCCCGGGGGTGCCGCCATCTTCACTGGAAGCTCGCCACGAGACCCCCGCCCTATTGCCGAGGCCGGGATTGACCAATTCGAGGGAGGGTCCTTCGCCATCGGCCCCGCTCGGCCAGGCGCTGCCGCGGAAGGTACGATCATCTACTCCATTTTCGGGGTCCTCATCATTGCTCGCGCCCCCATCCCCGTAGACCACCCGGTCGACACGGTTACCGAGACTGTCGCGCAAATTGACCGTATCGGTAGAGTGGTTGAGCCGCCCGGACCAGTCTCCGACGGCATTTTCGACGCCCTCGTGAATGGCTGAAAAGTCCGCCAGGGACGAAGCGACAACCAGGTAACCCCCGGCGCCCAGGGTTGTCCCGGGCTCAAAGGTGTACCTGATTCCATTGGTGATCTTCCATCCCGCAAGATCGACAGCATCCTCACTCCGGTTGAACAGCTCGACCCATTGATGGGCATCGGAACACTGGCTGTCACATTCCTCATCGGCGGGAACATAGGGCGGATGAAAATGAAGCTCGTTGATGACCACCGGCGTACTGTAGGTATAGACGTTGCTCGCGCCACTGGTCGGCTGATCGAGCACGTAGATGTCCTCATCCCCCTCGGGGAACCGGCCCACGCTGCGGCCGGGAGTTTCGATTTCGACATCGATGTCATCGAGGATGGTCCGGCCATCCGGGGCAAGCAGGACGTAGCGGGCCCCCCCGGAGGGAACGGGAATGGCCAGCACCTCCCGATCAAAGGTAGCAAACTCGCCCGGGGCGAGAACCGTTCCACCGGGTATCTCGTAGAGGAAATTTCCGCGGCTCGAGAGCAGAACGCTGCCCCCAAGATCGAGCTCTTCATCCTCGGAGTTGAAGAGTTCGATGAAGCCGGGGTCGTCCCCCTCGCCGGCCTGCAGCTCGTTGATAACCCTGCCCACGTAGGGATTGCCGGCGGCGGCACCCTCCTCGGCTCTGAAGTCCTCTACCATGACCAGGTCAACGCCGATGTAGAAGTCCCTGCTGTCCCTGGTGTTGTTCACGCCATGGACCGCGAGGACATTCGCGCCCTCGACCAGGAGACCCGCGATATCCGGAAGCTCGATGGCGAGCGTTTCATTGCGGCTCCTATCCCCTAGCGCATCAAAGGCGACCGGCTCGCCGGGGTCGCCGACATTGTCCCTGGCCACCTCCGTGCCATTGACATAGGCGACAAAAGCATCGTCGTAGGAAACAGAGAGACTGAGGGCCAGCGTTCCCTCCGAGATCCCCGCCAGGGTTTCCTTGCTCACGGTAAAGGCGCTGCGGATGTAGTAGGTATTGAACTGCCCCCGCATATTGTCGATCTGGGTCGTGAAATTGAACCCGGGCCGCTGCCCGTACCCGAAGCTGCCCTGGGCCGTACCCCACTCCCCGTCATCAAATTCGATGCGGGTCCAGGCATCGATGGGATCCGAGGGATTGGAGCGACCGGCAAAGGTCCGCCACAGCCCCTGCGAGGAGACCACGGACCTCGGCCCACCCTGGGCCAAGCGCGAGGGCAGCACCCTGCGGGAATTCACCTCACCGGGAGTGCCTCCGAGAAATCTACTCGGTCTCCAGTTCCTCGGCAGGTCGTTGGCATTATCGACACCGGTAAACTCCAGTGACGGACCGCGCCCATCGGGGCGGGCGGACCACGGCGTCCTGTCCTCGTAATGAACCCTGCTGATCATCAGCCCCCGGGCATTGACGAGCTCGAGAATCTCTCCGCCATTGTCGAGTTGGCCCAGGTAAGGTCCCAGGACTCTCCGCAGGCCATAGCGGGCCGCAGCGGCGGCCGGATCCGGGCTGAGAACGAGGTATTCCCCCGGCTCGATCAGGGTGCCGGCGGAAAAGACGAAATCGACGCCGCGGGAAAACTCCCAGCCCCCGAGCTCCAGGGTCGTGCCGCCGCGGTTGAAGAGCTCGATGAACTCCAGGCTGTCCTCGCCGCCATTGTCGAACACGTTGTAGTTCAACTCATTGATGACGACATCGAAGTCATCGGCGCGCAGCTCCGCCCCGGTGAGCGGCAGAACCGCAAAGATACATAAAACCATCATCCGCCGGATGGCAGAATAGAAGATACCCTCTAGTGCTTTCATCTCTTTCCGCCCCCCACATTGCTCTCTGAGAATAGGTCTACTATTGGTCCGTGTTTCTTCGTAGATCCGTAGCTCCTATTTTAGACCCGGCATCGGCCCAGAATCTACTGCCGACGCCCATAAAAAGAAAACCGACTCGCGCTTGGACAACCAGCACAAGGCAGGTGAAACCCCGCCCCGGAACTGGTTTTCAAGCGCCGGTGGTCAGTCCAATTCTTCGGGAAAGAGGTCGATGTTCTCCGCCTCCTCGCCCCGGGCGAGGGCTTCTTTGCGTTCGGTATACTTCTCCAGCCAGGTCTCCCAGGACTTGCCCGAGGCGACGTCCTTTCCACTGAAACTCAAACCCCGGATAGACTCCAGGGGGATCCTCCTGCTGGGCCCTCCAGCGGAGGGAAACACCTCGATCCACGACTCCACTCCGGCAGTCCCGGAGATGGAGCGGTTGGCGAGATAACCAACCAGGGCCTCCCCGTCCCTGGGAAAAATTGTCACGTCGCCGCGATAATCGAAGGCGGCCTCGACAACATCTTCCAGGCTACCGGCATCGTCCTCGTTCCAGGAGAAGCCCTGGCCGTAATCCGTCCGCGCGCCATCGGAGCCGGCTTCACCAGGGGCTTCGGATTCTGGATGATCACCCTGCATCACCGCCGGCCCTCAAGCCTTCGTCTCGGTACGTACGGAACCGCAGGTGGCAACCTGGGTCCTCTCGACAGCCGGCAGCTCGACGATCCCGGCACCGCCGGCCTCACCGCCGGAGCCTTCATCCTCGCGATCCTCAGTCCAGCGGTAGCCCAGGAAGGTCGCCCGTACCGTCGCCAGGAAACCCCGTAGGCTCCCGAAGGTCTGATCGACGGCGGTGGCCTCGTAGCCTGAGTGAACCATGCAGTCGCGGCATTTGTCGTTGCGCTCATGACCGTACTGCTCCCAGTCGGTCGCCTCCATCAGCTCGTCGAAGGTCTCCGCGTAGCCCTCCTGCAGGAGGTAGCAGGGCTTCTGCCAGCCGAAGAGATTGTAGGTCGGGTTTCCCCAGGGCGTGCAATGATAGTCACGCCCCTCGTTTCCCATCAGGAACTCGAGAAAGAGAGGCGACTGGTTGAAGCGCCAGCCCTTGCGAGGGGCGGCGAGGATCCTGCGAAAAAGTCCTCGTGTACGATCCCGATGCAGGAAGCTGCCCTGGTCGGGAGCCTTGGAATAGCTGTAGCCCGGCGAGACCATCATGCCCTCGACTCCCAGCTCCGTCATCTCATCGAAGAACTCGCGGACCCGGCCGGGCACCGCACCCTCGAAGAGGGTTGTGTTCGTCGTAACCCGGAAGCCCCGATCGAGCGCCAGCTTGATCGCTTCAAGAGCATCCGCATAGACCCCCTCCCGGCAGACAGCGAAATCGTGCTCTTCCTCGAGACCATCCATATGGACACTGAAGGTGAGATACTTTGTCGGCCTGAAGAGATCGATCTTCTCCTTGAGCAGGACAGCGTTGGTACATAGGTAGACGTATTTCTTCCTGGCGACCAGCCCCTCGACGATCGTCTCGATATTCGAATGCATCAGGGGCTCACCGCCGGGGATGCTGACGATCGGCGCGCCGCATTCATCGACCGCGCTGAAACACTGCTCGGGGGTAAGCTCCTGCTTGAGGATGTGGCTAGGGTACTGGATCTTGCCGCAGCCCGCGCAGGCAAGATTGCAGCGAAAAAGCGGCTCGAGCATGAGCACGAGCGGATACCTCTTCTTCCTCGTCAGCTTGTTCTTCAGGACGTGGGAAGCGACCGCCCACATCTGTGAAATTGGTACGCCGATGGCCCTCGATCTCCAGTAATCCGCGAACCTCGGAAAAAGCTATCCACAGAGAGGTCCGTGGGCGCTTTCGCCGGGAAAAACCAGGAAACTGAGTATGCCATCGGCCCATCCCACGGTCAAGAACCGCGGCGAACCCAGGAGGCTCAGGGAAGCTCCCGAGGCTCGATGTCTTCGTGGAGGAAGCCGCGGGCGCCCGGATCATAATCCGCCGCGACATGCCCGCGGCCGTAGAGCCTGTATTTATAGATGACCAGGCCCTCGAGCCCGACAGGGCCCCGCGCGTGGGTCTTGTTGGTGCTGATGCCGACCTCGGCTCCAAGGCCGAAACGGAAACCATCAGCGAAGCGGGTAGAGGCGTTGTGAAAAACTCCGGCTGAATCGACCCGCGAGAGAAAATAATCCGCCGCCGCGGCATCCTCGGTAACGATCGCATCGGTGTGATGGGAGCCATGCGAGTTGATATGCTCAACCGCCTCCTCGATCGATGAGACCGTTTTGACGGCCAGGACCTTGTCGAGAAACTCGGTATCGTAATCCTCGGCGGTCGCGGAAACGGTGGATTCGAGGTGTGCCGCGGCCTCCTCGTCGGCCCGAACCTCGACCCCGGCCTCCCGCAAGGCGGCGCCGATGATGGGAAGGAGATCGGGAAGCCGGTCCCGGTGAACAAGCAGGGTCTCACAGGCGTTGCAGGCGGCCGGGTAGTGCGTCTTCGCGTCTACGCTGACGGCTACCGCTTTCCGCTCGTCGGCATCGCGATCGATATAAACGGAACAGATACCATCGGCATGGCCGAGAACAGGAATACGCGTCGACTCCTGGATGGACTGCACGAGCTCATTGGATCCCCTGGGAATGATCAGGTCGATCCAACGGTCGAGCTCGAGCAACTCGCGCACCTCTTCACGGGTCGAGACAAGCTGAACCGCATCGGGAGAGACGCCCTCCACCTCGCCGAGAGCGGCCTGGATGGCTCCCACGAGGACCTCGTTGGTCCGCGAAGCCTCATGCCCTCCCTTGAGAATGACGGCATTGGAAGATTTCAGGGCGAGGGTGGCTATCTGCACGGCGGCCTCGGGGCGTGCCTCGAAGATGACGCCGATCACTCCCAGCGGACAACTCACCCGGTAGAGCTCGAGCCCCTCATCCAACCGCGTGGCCAGGGTCACCCGGCCGACCGGATCCGGTAGCCGGGCCACATCCGCGACCCCGGCCAGCATGGCCTCGAACTTACCGCCTTCGAGATCGAGCCTCTTGAACAGGGCCCCGCTCAGGCTGCCCGATTCCACCTCCGCCTCGCAGTCCGCCTTGTCGGCGCGATTGGCCTCCAGGATGTCTTCACGCCGCTCCTCGAGTTTGCGCCCCACCGCCTCGAGCGCGGCATTCTTCACCTGCCCTGAGAGGGCGGCAAGCTGCAGAGCCGCCGCCCGCGCCTTCCTGGCGATGAGCTCGACCGATGAATTGCCGTTTGTTTCTGTGCTCACGTTCTCACTTCACTGGATAGACCGGAAACCGCGGGCTCAGGATAAACGATTCCGGGGATGTCTCAAAGACGCAAGGTCAACACTGAGGAGCATTGATGAGCACCGTCGTTTTAGATACCATGCTCCGCTTGTCTTCCTTGAAGTTGACTCTGATACAGACATTTTCTTTGAACGGGAAAGGTTCAGAATAATGAGCGAAAGAGAAGCTGCTGTAACTTTCAAAGGCGGCCCCCTGACATTGGTAGGCCCTGAGTTGCAGGCCGGCGACCAGGCGCCTGATTTTAACGTCATCGATGGAGACCTTGGACCCGTCAATCTTGCCTCCTCCGCCGGCAAGGTAAGGCTGATCTCGGCCGTACCTTCACTCGACACCCCCGTCTGTTCCGACCAGACCAAGCGTTTCGCCGAGGCCCTGCCCGGGCTTCCCGAAAACGTGCAGGTGCTCACCATCAGCGCCGACCTGCCCTTCGCGCAGGGCCGCTGGTGTGGAGCCGAAGGGGTCGAGATGACGACTCTCTCGGATCACCGTGAGCTCTCCTTCGCCAACGCCTATGGCGTTCTCATCAAGGAGCTGAAGCTCCTGAGCCGTGCGATCTTCGTCATCGATGCCGAGGACAAGATCACCTACGTCGAGATTGTCCCCGAGGTTACCGATTTCCCAGACTACGACGCGGCCCTCGCCGCCGTAGGCGCTGCCGCTGGTTGATCGCGTTTGACTCCCAGGATACCCGGGACCGCCATCGAGATCGTCGAGGAGCCGCCACGAGCATCACTTCGCCACGCTCTCTTCGATCTCGACGGCACCCTGTCCCTGCTCAGGGACGGCTGGCAGGACCAGATGGTCCCCCTGATGGTTGAGCTGCTCGAAGACTGCGGGCAGGATGAGCCGCCCGCTGAGCTTGAAAAGCTGGTAACGGGTTTTGTCGACCAGCTCACCGGCAAGCAGACCATCTACCAGATGATCCGCCTCTGCGAGGAAATCGAGAAGCGTGGCGGAGCTCCACTGGCTCCCCTCGAGTACAAGGAGCTCTACAACGAGCGCCTGGATGCCGCGATCTCGAACCGGCTCGAGGCGGTCAGGGGTGGCCGGCTTCCCCGTGAAGACTTCCTGGTTCCCGGCTCCATGGCCCTCCTCGAAAATCTCGTGGGCCGCGGGGTGCGCTGCTACCTCGCCAGCGGAACAGACGAGGAGCTGGTCAGAAGAGACGCCGCGCTCCTGAAATTCGATCATCTTTTCGAAGGAGGGATCTTCGGAGCCCTGCGGCGATACGAAAGCTTCTCCAAGCGGCAGGTCATCGAACGGATCATCGCTGAGCAGCAACTCAACGGGCCCGAGCTCATCGTCATCGGCGATGGCTTCGTCGAGATCCAGAACGGCAGGGAGGCGGGCGCCGTCACCTTCGGCGTTCACTCACCGGAAAACAACCGCTACCATATGAACAGCGGCAAGCGGGAGCGCCTCCTGGAGGCGGGCGCGCATTTCCTCGCCCCGGGTCTCGAGGACGGCGCGGCGCTCCTCGATCACCTGCGGGTGGACTGAAAACGCGCTCAGCTCCCAAGCGCGTCGCGGTAACGCAGAAAGCGCTTCTTCATCCTGTACTCGCGGCGCTCGTCGACCCCGGCGACCCCGTCGCGGATCAGCCGCGAGTTCACGCAGGTCCTATTGCGCAGGTACAGGTAGACTCCGCCCTCCCCCTCCGTGGCGGGATCGCTCTTGAAATACACCTGCTTGCCATCGACGAGCTCCCGCAGACGCCTGGCGCCACCGTCACCGCCGCTCGCGACGAGTCCGAGAAGCCGGAGGCTCCTGCCGTCATCGAGCTCGACGGTCCGCACATCCAGGACCTCCCGCACCCGGTGATACTCCTCGCGCTGACGGCTGTCCCCCTTTCGAACGATGGAGCCATACCCCTCGGTCGCAGCTCCCGCGGCCACCTCAGCTGGTTTTCCAGCCGCACCCCCGGAGGCCGCACGCTCGCGGATCACCTCGAGCTCTTCCTCCCCGCGAAAGAACTCCCGCTGCTGGCCGAAACCCGCCTTCCGACGGATTGTTCCCAGGAAGTCCGGGTTGATCTCATAGCCGGTACAGGATCTGCCCAACTCGCGGGCCGCGCTCATCGTGGTCCCGCTGCCGAGAAATGGATCGAGGACCGTCTCCCCGGCGAAGGTGAACATGCGGATCAGCCTGCGCGGGAGTTCCGGGGGAAAGACGGCGATATGATCCTCCTGCCTGGCGCCCGGAAAGGTCCAGTGCCCGTAGAAATACTCGTTCCACTCCTCCGTGCTGAGACGGGAGAGGTCTTTCTGCCCGGGGTCGGGACGCGGCGCCTTTCCCAGCTTCTTGAACAGCAGGATATGCTCGTAATCGAGCTTCACGATGCCATTGCGCGGGTGGGGAAAGGAGCCCATGATGACGCCGCCGCCGGAGGTATTGCAGGTCGTGACCTTCTGCCAGATGATCGAACCCATGAAGTCGAGGCCGAGGTCCACGCAGCCGCGGATGATGTCGGCGTGGATGGCCGCGATCCTGTACCTGCCATAGGTCCTGGCTCGAAGAAACTGGTCGCCGATGTTCACCGCCAGCCTGCAGCCCGGATGGAGCACCCGCTCACATTCTCCCCAGACCCTGTCAAGCTCAGCGATGTATTCATCGTACTCCTGGTGAAAACCGATCTGGTCCTCCGCCTCGTAATCCTTCAGCTGCCAATAGGGAGGAGATGTGACCACCAGGTGTACGGAGCTGTCCTCCACCGAGGCCATCGACCGCGAGTCACCCAGCACCACCTGGTAGTGAAGCTCTCCGGGCTCCGGGATTTTCCTGCCGACCATGTTCTCAATCCTCCCTTGCCGCCTGGCCCTCGAGCCAGAGCCCGAGGATCTCTTCGAGTTCCTCGCCGCTGTTGACCGTGTTGAAGCGACGGCGGAATTCCGCGGCCCCGTAGAAACCGGTAGCATACCAGGATCCGAATTTCCGCATCCTGAGAATCGCCGCGCGCTCAGACTCTCCGAAATGTTCCAGCAGAAGCTGGAAATGCCGGCGGACCATCCCGACAACATCCTCAACCGCGGGTCTCGGGGGAATAGGGTTTCCATCAAAGAGAGCTCTCAGCTCCCGGAAGAGCCACGGGTTTCCCAGGCAACCCCGGCCGATCACGATTCCCGGGACACCGGCCCTGCGCATACGCTCCAGCCCATCTTCAGCCTCGAAGATATCGCCATTGCCAAGCACCGGGAGCTCGAGCTGGTCGTTGAGTTCCGCGATCAGCTCCCAATTGGCCTTGCCGGAATACATCTGCTTGACCGTCCGCCCGTGCACCGTGATCCAGGAGCAGCCCTCCTCCTGGGCGATCCTGCCAGCGTCCAGAAAGGTCAGGTTTTCATCATCGATACCCAGGCGAACCTTGATCGTGACCGGCAACGGGTCGGCGGCCTCGACAACCGCCCGGACGACCGCCCGGCAGTTTTTCGGATCCGCGGGCACGGCCGCCCCCATCCCCTTGTTGACGAGCTTCTTGACCGGGCAGCCGAAGTTGATGTCGATATGATCTACCTGCAGCTCGTCCTTGAGCCGGCGGGCTGACTCTCCCATGGCGACAGGATCCCCGCCAAAAATCTGTATGGAGCGAGGATGCTCCGAATCCGCGAAATGAACCAGCTTCCAGGTGCCTCGATGCCCTTCGAGAATCCCGCGCGAGCTCACCATCTCGCTGACACAGAGTCCGGCACCGAGCTCGGAACAGATCTTGCGGTAAGGATAATTCGTGACTCCCGCCATGGGAGCGAGAACCACCGGGGGCCAGATTGTCAGCTTCGATCCCAGCTGAAGTGGCTCATGGATTTTGGCTGTCTGCATCATCGCTTCACCAGGTCGGCGGGTGTGGGTGTAAGGTTGCAGTTTGATGCCGCGGACGGAGACTTTCAAGTGTAGAGTCCACCCGCTGGTGGCTATCATACTGCCATGCTGCATGAACGTGCGCGACAACTCGCCGGGGAATCGGCATTCGATGTCCTGCGGCGGGCGCAGGAGCTCGAGGCCGCCGGCCGGGAGGTCATCCACCTGGAGATCGGCCAGCCGGATTTTCCGACCCCGGCCCACATCAGGGCCGCCGCAGCCAGGGCCCTCGAGGAAGGACATACGGGCTACGGTCCATCCCAGGGCCTTCCGGAGCTCCGAGACGCGATCGCCGAAAAAGCCGGGGAGCTGAGAGGGCTCTCCTTCAGCCCCGAGGAGGTCGTTGTCGCTCCGGGAGCCAAGGCCCTCCTCTTCTACGCCATCAACGCCCTTGCCGGACCCGGCGACGAGGTCATCTACCCCGACCCGGGCTTTCCCGCCTACCAATCGGTGATCGCCCACTCAGGAGCCACGCCGGTACCGCTGCCGCTTCGCGAGGAGACCGGCTTCCGCTTCGATGCTGACGAGTTTCTCGGGCTCGTATCCGACCGCACCAGGCTGGTCATCCTGAACTCGCCGCAGAATCCAACCGGCGGGGTCCTGGAACGTGAAGACCTCCGAGCGGTGGCCGCCGCGGCGGTGGAAAACGATTTCAGGATCCTCAGCGACGAGATCTACCTGCACTTCTGCTACGATTCGCCATTCGAGACCATCGCCTCCGTCGAAGAAGCCGGCGAGAGAGTCATCATCATCGACGGCTTCTCAAAGACCTACTCGATGACGGGCTGGCGGCTGGGCTACGCGCTCCTGCCCCCCTCCCTGGTCAAAACCTTTGACCTCTACAACGTCAACATCGCCTCCTGCGCCTGCACCTTCAGCCAGCACGCCGCGGTAGAGGCCCTGCGCGGCCCCCAGGACTCTGTCACCTCCATGGTCGCCGAATTCCGTGAACGCCGGGACTACCTCGTGGAGGGCCTCAACAGCATTCGGGGAATCAGCTGCGGCACCCCGGGCGGAGCCTTCTACGCCTTCGCAAACATCACGAAGACCGGGATCTCCTCGGCCGAACTGGCATCGAGGCTGCTTGCCGAGGCCGGGGTCGCGGTTCTCTCCGGGGCCTCCTTCGGCCCCTGTGGAGAGGGCTATATCCGCCTGTCCTACGCGACCTCGATGGAGAAGTTGCGCTCCGGCATCGAACGGATGGCGAACCTCCTGGGAAAGGGATGAAGAAAATGAACCGGGAACCGGCGCAATGATGACAGAAGATTCTTTTCGCAGCTCGGGCCTGCGGGCAGGCCGCCTGTTCGGGATCGACATCTGGCTGCACTGGATTCTCCTGGCGATCATCGCCCTCAAGCTCATCGATATCCTCCTGGAGCCCGGCGGCCATGGCGGCGCGACGATGGTGGCCTTCGCATCCTTCGCCCTGGCGCTCCTGGTGACCATCCTGCTGCACGAATTCGGACACGCCTATGCCGCCTACAGACAGGGCGGCGATACGGAAAAAATCATCCTCTGGCCGCTCGGCGGCCTGGCGGTCTGTAACGCGCCGCAGCATCCCGGCTCGCAATTCTGGGTCGCGGCGGGAGGTCCGCTCGTCAACCTGGCCCTGGGGCTGCTGGCGATGGGCGCCTGCCTGGCGCTGGGCTGGAATTTCCTGCCCTTTTCAAGTGAGCTCGTTTTCTGGCAGCGGCTGGTGCAAAACCTCTTTCTCTGGAATTTTGTCCTGCTCATCGTGAACCTTCTTCCCTG
>Ga0310345_10005214_pt1 | contig 11623 bp, 8 predicted proteins | sample HC15DNA20500_MG_FD_204667 | JGI IMG/M metagenome (GOLD analysis project Ga0310345, IMG submission 204667) | Marine microbial communities from station ALOHA, North Pacific Subtropical Gyre - HC15-DNA-20-500_MG | ecosystem: Environmental > Aquatic > Marine > Oceanic | place: Pacific Ocean: North...
ACTCGAATTTCATGTGACATAGAACCAAATGTTATTCTGCCTCAGCTGTCAAAGCTCCATTCAATCATAACACCGAGAATATGCTGGGAAAGCGATGCTGGGGATAAGTGGCGTGGCTCTATGTCTCTTTTTGTCTCTTTTTCGCTTTTGCTAGCCCTGCCGCCTTCGTGGCTTTTCAAGCACTTAGCTCACACGCAGGTTTAACAGCATCAGCTATTCCCCTGAATCGGCCAATATTTTTCTTTCAATAATTTCAAGGGGTTTGGAGCGGGTAGCGGGAATCGAACCCGCATATTCAGCTTGGAAGGCTGCTGCTCTACCATTGAGCTATACCCGCGGCCATTGCGCGAAACCGGCGCGATCTAACCATCGCTGCCGGTTACCGGCATATATACCAGCCCTGACGGAACAGTCAGCAAAAAGGTGATGGTGGAGGAGGTTGGATTCGAACCAACGTAGGCATAGCCAACGGATTTACAGTCCGTCCGTTTTAACCACTCACGCACTCCTCCAGACCAAACCCGGTCACGCAGGAACGGGCAAACTCAGGCTGGACGCGGCGCCCACCGGGGCGAACGCCAACAGCGCCGGGTTATGCCGATGATGGCATGCGAAGTCAACGACGCATTGCCCGGCTTTTCCCGGATAACCGGCGCGCGCGCAATACCGGGACGTTGCTTCAATTCTTCGCTGTGCGCCTAGCACGCAACCGCCTATAAGGCGGCCATGAGTTCGAACGAAGACGAAACGGCCGGAACGGGCAGCGCTTCCTCTCCCCATGACCGCCACCATGCCGAGCGCCGCCGCGCCCGCCGGGATGCGGCCAAGGCCGCGCGTGGCGGCGGCAAGGACGATGATGACCAGCTCTATCTCTACGGTATCCACACCGTGCGCCATGCTTTGGAAAATCCCCGGCGAAACAAGATCCGGCTGCTCGCCACGAAGAACGCGCTGATCCGGCTGGAACTTGACCCACAACTGCTTGCATCGCTGGCCGTCGAGGAGGCCCTGCCCCGCCAGCTTGACCAGTTTGTCGGGCCGGACGCGGTTCATCAGGGCGTGGTGCTGGAGACCCGCCCGCTCGTGCCGGCCAGGCTCGGCGATCTTGGCAAGTCAAACCTGCTGCTGGTGCTCGACCAGGTAACCGATCCGCACAATGTCGGTGCAATCCTGCGTTCGGCCATAGCTTTCGATGCCGGCGCGGTGATCACCACATCGCGTCACTCGCCGGCCCAGTCCGGCGTGCTCGCCAAGGCGGCTTCGGGCGCGCTCGACATGATCGATCTCATCGAGGTGCGCAATTTGGCCGAAGCGCTGGAGGAACTGTCCGGCCTGGGCTACGCCACCATCGGGCTCGACAGCGAAGGCGGAGCGGAACTGGAACGGGTTGCCGAAGGTGCGGCTCAGGGCAGCGGCAAGATCGCTCTGGTCCTGGGCGCCGAGGGCAAGGGCCTGCGCCAGAAGACGCGGGCCACCTGCTCGGCATTGGCCCGACTGGATATGCCGGGCGCCATCAAGTCGCTCAACGTCTCGAACGCGGCGGCATTGTCGCTCTACGTGGCACGTCGTGCCCTTGAGCGAGGCGGCTAGCTCAGTTGATTGGCTTGCCGGTCTGGTTGCGGGTGATGATTTTCGGCGCGCCGTAATGGTCGCCCAGCCGCAAGGTGCAGTATTCACCGGGAGCGCAACCTTTCTCGAGTACAGTCGCATTGCCGCGCGCAAAACCCGGATCGGTGGCGCCCTCTTCCGCGAGATAGGAACCGCCGACCGAGATAATCAGGGCGCCGGTGGAGGTGTAGTAGCGCGTGGAGGGTTTGTAGACGCGGCGCACACTGCGCCGGTTGCCGCCATAGTAGTGACCGGAATAGGCCGGCTGGCCGTAATGCTGTTTGCGGTTTCCGCGCGTGTCTTCGCGGTGGCCCTTGCGGCCGTGCTTGCCGCGATAGCCGTGACTCGTTCCACCGGAGGCCTGCAGGCCATAGGTGCCGAGCGACACGCCCGAGCGCGAAAGCGAAACGCTGCCGCTACCATAGTGCTTGCGGCCCGAACGATGGCTTCGTTTGGAGAATTGCCTCTTGCCGTGCCTGCCGGAATGGCTGCTTTTTGACGAATGGCCTCCCGGATGAGCGGACAACTTTCCGTGCATTTGGACCGACCCGCCCTTGCTGCCAGCGCCTGCTGAAACGGGCACCAGGCTTAACCCGATCGCCGCGCAAATGGCGATCGCGCTACGCTGCAAGCGGTGGAGGATTTCAAACTGGCCTGTCATGGGGTTGCTCCCTGAAGCTGTCATGAATTTTCGGCATCACGCCCCACACGCGACTTCCGCCTTTTGGATCAAGTGGAAGATATGGCGCGGGCAGTCATGCAACAACGCGCAGACCGCCGAAAGGCGGCAAATCGACTGAAATTTTATCCAACACGGTTAATCGTGCCCGCCGAGCAAGGCTGGTGCGATAAGGGATTTCAGGGGCTTTGCAAGCAAACTGGACGGACAATCTGGACAGCGTGGCAAAATGTGATAATCAGCGCCGATTGCCCTTGTAGCTCAGCTGGTAGAGCAACTGATTTGTAATCAGTGGGTCGGCGGTTCGAGTCCGTCCGGGGGCACCAATGATTTCAAATGCTTACTCTGCTTTCGTGAGAGATGGGATCATCGCTGGAGCCGCAAACCACGGGTTAAGACTACCGATCACCCAGCGACCTGCCTTCCGTAATTCTCACACATACTTGTTGACCACGTTCTCGAGCATTTCCTGGCGGCCGGATTTGGGCTGCGGATTGATGTCTTCGGCTTCCACCCACTCGGCGATCTGCTCCAGCGAACGCTCCCCTGAAAGCATGGCCTTTGCGCCTGCCTGTTGCCAGCCGGAATAACGCTCTGCAACATGGCCGGTGAGCACGCCGTCCTCCAGCATTTTGGCTGCCGCCTTGAGCCCGCGGGCGCAACAATCCATGCCGCCGATATGGGCCATCAGCAGATCGTCCGGCTCCAATGACTGGCGCCTCAGCTTGGCGTCGAAATTGGTCCCCCCGGTGGTGAAGCCGCCTGCCTTCAGGATCTCGTAATAGGCGAGCGCCATTTCCGGCACGTTGTTGGGGAACTGGTCGGTGTCCCAGCCCGACTGGTAATCGTTGCGGTTCATGTCGATGGAACCGAAAATGCCCAGCGCATTGGCCATCGCCAGTTCGTGCTCGAAGGAATGACCGGCAAGGATTGCGTGGCCCTGCTCGATGTTCATCTTGACCTCGCCCTCCAGCCCGTGGCGTTTCAGGAAGCCGTAGACTGTCGCTACATCGTAATCGTACTGGTGCTTGGTCGGTTCCTGCGGTTTGGGTTCGACAAGGATGGTGCCGTTGAAGCCGATCTTGTGCTTGTACTCAACTACCATGTTCAGCATGCGGCCAAGCTGCTGGTCCTCTTGCTTCAGATCGGTGTTGAGCAGGGTCTCATAGCCTTCGCGCCCGCCCCACAACACATAGTTCACGCCGCCGAGGCGATGGGTGGCATCCATGCACGTCTTGATGGTGGCAGCGGCAAAGGCGAAGACTTCCGGGTCGGGATTGGTGGCCGCTCCCGCCATGTAGCGCCGGTTGCCGAAGAGATTGGCCGTTCCCCACAACAGCTTCAATCCCGTTGCGGCCTGCTTCTCCTCAAGATAGTCGACGATCTCATTCAGGTTCCTGGTGTTCTCGGCAAAGTTCCTGCCTTCAGGACGCACGTCCGCGTCATGGAAGCAGTAGAAAGGCACGCCGAGCGCCGTGAACATCTCGAAGGCTACGTCCGCCTTCAGCTTGGCCGCTTCCATCGTGTCCCCTGCCTTGTCAGGAAACCAAGGCCGGTCAAAGGTCTGGCCGCCAAACGGGTCGAGGCCAGGCCAAGCAAAATTGTGCCAATAACAAACCGCAAAACGAAGGTGATCCTTCAGCCGCTTGCCCATCACGATCTCGTCGGGGTCGTAGAAACGGAAGGCCAGCGGACTATCGGAATCAGGACCCTCGAAGGGTATTTCCTCAATATCCCCGAAGAAACCGGTGCTCATGGTGACTTATCTCCAATTCGATCAAACGTCTGAAATTGCCGGGTACAGGTTGCGAAATCTCTCGTAGGCGGCGTCAAAGGCATCCGCTAGCTCAGACACCGGCTCATGCGTGCGCGCTGTCACAGGCGGCATTGCCACCTCGCCCGGGTCGGCGCCTTCGGCTGCAATCAGTCCAAGGCGGGCCGCGCCAAATGCCGCGCCAACTTCGCCGGCCTGCGGCTCATCGACGGGAATACCAAGCACGGTCGCGATCAGCTTCAACCAATAGGCCGAGCGCGAGCCGCCGCCGATCGCTGTGACCCGGTCCAGACGTTTCCCTGCCTTGCCGAGCGCTATCAGATTGTCCTTCAGCGCGAAGGCGACCCCCTCCAGGACGGCGCGCGTCAACTCAACCGTACCGGTTGCGTGGCTGATGCCCATCATTGCGCCACGCACAGAGGCATCGTTGTGCGGCGTGCGCTCGCCCGCAAGGTATGGCAGAAATACCGTTCCCCCCGGGGCGACCAGTTCCTCTCCAAGTTCCCCGGTCAATTGCGATGCATCGCGGCCCGTTATCCCGGCAAGCCATTGGAGGGAATCTGTTGCCGACAGGATTACGCCCATCTGGTGCCAGGTGTCGGGTACGGCATGGCAGAAGGCATGGACTGCACTTTCGGGTCTGGGCCTGAAGCCGTCATTGGCAGCAAACAACACGCCGGAAGTGCCAAGCGAGACGAAGGCCTGCCCCTCGCGCAACACGCCCATGCCGATTGCCGAAGCAGCGTTGTCTCCCGCGCCCCCCGCGACGACCACGCTCTCGCCCATGCCCCATTTGGAGCTGAGTTCGCCACGAAGATTTCCCGAGATCTCACTGCCTTCGATCAACCGGGGCATTTGCCCAAGCGACATGCCGGACTTATCAAGCAAGGTCTGCGACCACCGGCGCCCGCCCGTATCGAGCCAGGAGGTGCCGGCCGCATCGGACATTTCGGACACATGTTCGCCGGTGAGCCACAGGCGCAGATAGTCCTTTGGCAACACCACCTTTGCGGTGCGCTCGAACTTCTCTGGCTCGTTGCGCGCCACCCAAACCAGTTTCGGAGCGGTGAAACCCGGAAACACGATGTTTCCTGAAAGTTCCCGGAACTCGGGATCAGCGTCGAGTTCTGCTGCTTCGGCATGCGAGCGGGTGTCGTTCCAAAGGATGCAGGGCCGCAACGGCTTGTCGTCGCTGCCAAGAAGCGTAGCGCCGTGCATCTGGCCCGACAGGCCGATACCTCTGACACCTTGCATATGGGCCGGATGCTTCGAGGAGAGAGTAGAGACGGCCCTGTCGGCAGCATCGACCCAGTCAGCAGGCGATTGTTCGGACCATCCCGAATGCGGGCGGGACACAGATAGCGCAGCGTCGGTGGAACCGATGATCTGCTGATCGGCATCGATCAGCAGCGCCTTGACTCCCGAGGTCCCGAGATCGATCCCGATATACATGTTATCTCAGAGATTTGCCGCGCCGGGGCCGGGCACGGCTCGGTCCGGGCACTTTCCGGCAATGATCATGCCCAGCACCTCATCCTTGGTAACGTCGCCTATGTCGGCGGTTCCCACCACTTGACCGTTCTTCATCACGCAAATGCGGTCGCAAAGGTCAAAGACATTGTGAATGTCGTGCTCGATCAGGAATATGCCGATGCCGTCATCCTTCAATTGCCGGATGAGTTCACCGACCTGACTCGTTTCGTGCGGTCCGAGCGCAGCGGTCGGCTCGTCCATGATGAGGATGCGTGCGTTGAACAGGATGGCGCGCGCGATGGCAACCGACTGACGCTGGCCGCCAGACAGCAGTTTGACCGGGTCCTTGAAGCGCTGGAAGTTGGGATTGAGGCGGCCCATCACCTTGCGCGCCTCCGCTTCCATCGCCGCATCGTCGAGCGTCCCCCACGCCGTAAGCAGTTCGCGGCCAAGATAGAGGTTTGCCGCCGCATCCACATTGTCGGCGAGCGCGAGGGTCTGATAGATGGTCTCGATCCCGTAGCCCTTGGCGTCGCGCGGATTGGAAATGTGAACCTCGTCGCCGTCGATGAAAATCTTGCCGGTGTCGCGCTTATAGGCACCCGACAAAATCTTGATCAACGTGGACTTGCCTGCACCGTTATGACCGAGCAGGCCCATCACCTCACCCCGGCGCAGGTCCACGGTCGCGTGGTTGACCGCCTTGATGCCGCCAAACGCGATGGACATGTCACGTAGCTCAAGCAACGGTGTGCCGACTGTTGCAGCGGCGGTGGCGGGGGTGGCCTTGGGTCTGGCTGCCATATTCCCCTCCCTATTTCGCCCGCTTGCGGTAGACCGTGTCGAGCCATACCGCGATCACCAGCACGCTGCCGACAACGATCTGCTGGACTGCCGCGTCAAACCCGATCAGTACCATGCCGGTTTGCAATGACTGCATGACAAGCGCGCCGAGGATGGCGCCATAGATGGTACCGATTCCGCCCGACAATGACGTACCGCCGATTACTGCAGCCGCGATCACGTAAAGTTCGTCGAGCGTGCCCAGCGCGTTGGTGGCCGAGTTCAGCCGGGCGCTCGCCACGGCAGCCGACAGGCCGCAGAGCGCCCCCATGAGCGCGAATATTTTCAACGTGACCCATTTGGTGTTGATCCCGGCCAATTCGGCCGCTTCGGGGTTGCCACCAATAGCGAAGACGTAGCGGCCGAACCGGGTGCGGTTGACAAGGAAGGTCATCAGGATGCCGACAACTATCAGGATTAGTACGGGTATCGCGAAGCCGTGGCTGATGAACATTCCGCCCTCGGGAATTTGGATGCCTTCGGACTGCGCGTACTGGCGCACAATACCGCGCGGCCAGGGATAGGAATTGACCAGAATCACAAAGCCGAGGATCAGGCCGCAACCAAGCGCGCCCAGAACCCATTCCGCCCAGACCGGCCGCAGCGGGAACTGGAAACGGCGGCGCTGACGGCGGCCGACCAGAATTAGCGCGATCACACCGACGCATGCGATCAGACCAATCACCCAGCTCCATAGCGCGCCTACGGCCCCGTAGGGTCCGCCGCCAAGCAGCGCGAAAGTGGAATCAACCGGCGAGATCGTCTCGCCGCGTGCCAGCAGAAACGCCATTCCGCGCCAGGCCAAAAGCCCGCCGAGCGTGACGATGAAGGCCGGGATACCGCGATAGGCGATGAGCCAGCCATGCAGGCTGCCGACCATCGCCCCTGTGATGATCCCGACGATAACTGCGACGATCCAAATCAGCGGATGCCCCAGCCCCAGCCATTGTGGCAGTATCCAGACTTGCGTGATCGCCATTACCATTGCGCAAAAGCCGAGGATCGAGCCAACGGACAGGTCGATGTGCCGGGTCACGATAACCAGCACCATGCCCGTTGCCATGATGCCGATGGAGGCGGTCTGTACAGAAAGGTTCCAGAGGTTGCGCGGCGTGAGGAACGCGCCAAAGTTGTTCACCAGTGCGCCGTAGAGATGAAACCCGATCCAGATCAGCCCCAGCGCGCCCACCATGCCGAGCAGCCGGGCATCGATCTCGGTCGCGCGCATGAAACGCGAGAGCGGGCCGACATGCACGTTGAGATGCGCGAGAGCGCTTTCGGCGCGTCCGGAACTCGAACTGTCGCTCATCTATCCCTCCCCTGCATGCCCGCCGGCATCATAGGCGCGTCATCCCGTGTTGAATACAGGATGCATGCGGCCGAGACTGAGTGATTTGGTTTCCCCGCGCCCGCCATCCGGCCGCGCCACCCGCCGGCCGCCGCAAGCATGCCGCTCAGCCGCCAAGGAAAGGCCTCGCCGGGATTTCGGCGAGGCCCTGTTCACATATGGGCTGGATTAGCAGCCGGTTACGCCGTCAGCGGCACCTTCGCAGACCTTGTCTTTGTCGATATGGCCCGCGTCGATCACGACATTGATGTTGTCCTTGGTGATCGGGGTCGGATCGAGGAAGATGGCGTTCATCTCAACGCCCTTCTCGCCGCCGGACCATTTGACGGCATTCGGCACCGCATCCATGGCCGAACCGTCGGCCAGCATCGCGGCGATGTCACCTGCTGCCTTGCCGAGTTGGCGGGAGTCCTTCCACACCGACACGACCTGCGTTCCGCGCGCAACGCGGTTGAGCGCGGCGTGGTCACCATCCTGTCCGCCGACCGGTACTGTGCCGGCCATGCCCTGCGCCGAGAGCGCGGCAATCACGCCACCTGCCATGCCGTCATTTTCAGCCAGAACAGCGTCAATGTTGTTATTCTGCGAGGTCAGGCACTGCTCCATGTTTTTCTGGGCATTGTCCGGCTTCCAGCCATCGGTGAAGGTTTCGCAAGCCACGTTGATCTTGCCGCCGCTGACCGCATCGCCAATTACCTCCATCATGCCTTCAAGCAAGAAGGTGGCATTCGGGTCGCCCTTGTCACCCTTGATGATCGCGAAATTACCTTCGCCTTTGACCTTGGTGACTTCCTGGGCGATGATCCTGCCAACGCCCTTGTTGTCAAAGGTCAGGTAGAAGGCGCGCTCGTCCTCGATGAGGCGGTCATAGCCGAGAACGGGAATGCCTTCCGCAGCGGCTGCGTCGACCGCCGGGCCGATTGCATCCTTGTCCATAGCCAAGATCACCAGTGCATTGGCGCCCTGTGCGATCAGGCTTTCAACATCGGTAAGCTGCTTGGCCGCTGAACCTTGCGCATCGGCTGAAATATAGGTGTCGCCGTTTGCCTCGATTGCGGCCTTCATGGCTGCTTCGTCGGTCTTCCAGCGCTCTTCCTGGAAGTTCGACCAGGAAACGCCAATCGTCTTGTCCTTTGCGACCGCCGTGGTTGCCATGCCCATCGCAAGAACTGCGCCCGCAAGCGCAACAATGCCCTTATTCATGTAATCCTCCCGGTACCGCATGGCGGCACGATTGCAGCTGAACATCCGCCGGCCCTGCCCTCCTGAAATTTCAATCGGTCCGGCGACCCCTTTTAATTCGAGGGCCGAAAAAAACGTGACGTAAGCGCATTCCTATGTCAAGCTGGATTTGGAAAATTCCCGATATGCGGCTGTAGCGCGGGCTCATGCTTGACAGCCGGGCGGGATGCTTTCGGGAGGAGTTGCATTAGTGGACGAGATTACGCGCTCGGATGATCTGAGGCGGGAGAACCAGCGCAGGGTTCTGGCAGCGCTGCGCGCGTCCAGTCCGCAATCTCGGACCGAGTTAAGCGCTGCCACCGGCCTCAGTGCTTCCACCACCACGGCGATTACCAGCAGTCTGCTCACAAGGGGGTTTCTGGTCGAGGCCGCGCCCTCCTCCGACACACCGAACCAAAGGCCGTCAAGACGTGGACGCCCGCAGGTGGCGCTGGCACTTAACCCTGGCGCAGCCACCATTGCGGCGCTTGCAATAACGCTAAACCGGCTCTCCGTATCATTGTTTGACTATTCGGGTGAACTGCTTGCGGAGAGTACGATCCGGACGGATACGCGGAAACTCAAGCGCGACGGTTTCTTTGAGCAACTTGGCAAACAGCTTGAAGAGTTGCTTGAGGCAGAAAACGCTTCGCCGGGACCGTTGTCACAGATCGTGGTGGCCTTTCAAGGAACGACCGATTCCGAAGGCACCAGCCTGCAATGGTCGCCCATTACCCCGCATCGCGAGATAGCGCTTGCAGCCGCACTGCATCGCCACTTCAGAGTACCGGTGCGGGTGGAGAACGACGCCAACATGATCGCAGGCGCGCTGCGCGCAGATGAGTCCTCGCGGTTTGGCGATTCTTTTGCTGCCATCCTCCTTTCCCCGGGCGTTGGTATGGGGATGTATGTCAATGACCGCCTGTTCACCGGAATTTTCACCTCTGCGGCAGAATTCGGCCATATGCGGCATATCGCGGACGGCGCGCTTTGCCGTTGCGGCCGTCACGGCTGTATCGAGGCATATTCAGGTGATTACGGCATCTGGCGCAATGCGACGGGGGGCGATCCTAACGAGATCCCGGACCGCGATTTCGATGCGAGTTCGATGTCTGAACTGGCACAACTGGCGCGCTCGGGAAGCGCAGCGGCGAGGGAAGCTTACCGCCAGGCAGGCGAAGCGATCGGCCAGGGTCTGGGTAGTCTTTTTGCGCTGTTTGACCCGATGCCCGTTGCCTTTGTGGGATCGGGCACAATCGCGTTCGACCTCATGGAGCCGACGATACGCAAGTCGCTTGGCCGCCGCGGGGTGGGACTGTCCAAGCACGATGCCAAGCTCTATTGCTATGCCAATGACCTGGAATTGATCCGGAGGGGCGCGGTTGTTGCTGCGCTCAACGCGCTGGATCGCAATCCCGGACTGGTGCGCGCAACCATGGAGTTGGAAGATGCCGGTTGAGACACGTCAGATCATCTTGCCTGTCATCGCAGGGATAGCGCTGGCGGCGGGAGCGGTGGCAGGCAGCACGCCTCATGCGCAAGAGTCCGCTCGCCCGTGGGAAGCGACCATATTGCGATCTGCCCAAAACGCTCGACCACCCTCCGGTCTTTTGGCGGAAACTGAACTCACCACGCTGACCGACAGGGGAGAGACACTGTTCGAGGCAAGGTTTACCGCGCCCGAGGGTGCCGGCAGGCCGATGGCAACCCAGGCGATCATTCCGACGAAGCGCAAGCGTGCGCCAAGGAACGGGTTCCAAAGGATGTCGGGGCTGGACGCAAGTGGCTGCGTCAGTTGTCACAATGTTCCGGTGACGGGAGGGGCTGCCGACTTTACTTCCAACGCCTTTGTATCCGAGGGCTTTGAGAGTTCGGATTTCGATTCAACCGACCCGCAGTTTTCCAACGAGCGCAATCCGACCCACCTCTTCGGCGCGGGGTTGATCGAGTTACTCGCCCGCGAGATGACCGCCGACCTGCAAGCCATCCGCAAGCGCGCCGCGCAACTCGCCCGGCAAGACCGCAAGGCAGTTACCCTGCCGCTTGAAACCAAGGGGATTTCCTTCGGCAGCATCACGGTCGAAGCAGACGGAATGGTGGATCTATCGGGTCTGGACGGCGTGGATACCGATCTGGTCATCCGGCCGTTTAGCCGCAAGGGCGTGATCACGTCGCTGCGCCAATTCACCATCAATGCGTTGAATGCTCACCACGGCATCCAGGCGACTGAGCGGTTCGGGGAACGGTGGACCGGCGAGCCTGACTTCGATGAGGACGGCATCAGCAACGAGGCCGGTCCGCATGACGTGTCGGCACTCGTGGCATGGCAGGCAACGCGCGAACCGCCCATCGTAGAAGAACCTCAGGACGCAAAGTGGAGAGAGGCGGCAATCGACGGCAAGCAAAGGTTTGCAGAGATCGGTTGCGCCCAATGCCATGTCCCCGCCTTGCCACTGGAATCCCTGCGCTTCTCCGACCCCGGACCGGTGGATGCGGCGGGAACCTTGCGTGACGGCGAACTGGCGCCATCGGCCATATACGACCTTGCAATGCTCGAATGGGCAAAAGGCCTGGAGCGAAACGCTGACGGAGCGGTCATGATCCCATTGTTTGGTGATCTGAAACGCCACCGGATATCCGATCAAGCCCATTCGACGCTGGGTAATGAATTGCTCGC
>Ga0310345_10005216_pt1 | contig 11616 bp, 10 predicted proteins | sample HC15DNA20500_MG_FD_204667 | JGI IMG/M metagenome (GOLD analysis project Ga0310345, IMG submission 204667) | Marine microbial communities from station ALOHA, North Pacific Subtropical Gyre - HC15-DNA-20-500_MG | ecosystem: Environmental > Aquatic > Marine > Oceanic | place: Pacific Ocean: North...
CGAGAATAATCGCAATTTCATCCTCGCCATCGTTCTCTCCATCGGCATCCTGTTTGCCTGGCAGTTCTTCTTCGCCCTGCCCGAACAAGAGCAGCAGAAGGCCGAGCAGCAACAGGTTCAGCAGGACGCTCAATCGGGACCGCAGAAGCCGGGCGAGTCTCCCCTCGTAGACGGCGAGATCGAAGGCCAGGTCTCACCCGGCCCCGGCAACACGATGTCTCAGCGCACCCGCGAGGAAGCGCTCGCCGACGGACCGCGGCTCAAGATCGACAGCCCCCGCCTCTCCGGCTCGATCGCCCTGAAGGGCGCTCGCCTCGACGATCTCACCTTGAAGAATTACCGGGTTACGGTTCAGCCCGACAGCCCGAACGTCATCCTGCTTTCGCCCGCCGGCACGCCGCACGCCTATTATGCGGAGTCCGGCTGGGTGGCCGGTTCCGGCGCCGAGGACCTCAAGCTTCCCGATGCGGAGACGGTCTGGACCCAGGAAAGCGACGGGCCGCTGACCCAGGACAGTCCGGCCGTGCTGACCTACGACAACGGCCAGGGTCTGAAGTTCACCCGCACGATCTCGGTGGACGACAATTACATGTTCACCATCGAGGAGTCGGTCGCGAACTCCGGCGAGGAGCCCGTCACCCTCTACCGCTACGGGCTGGTCTCGCGCCACGAGATGCCGAAGACGGAAGGCTACTACGTCCTGCATGAAGGGCTGATCGGCGTCACCGGCGACGAGGGGCTGGAGGAGATCGATTACAGCGATGCCCTGGAGGCGCAGCCCACGGTCTACAAGACCAAGACCGGCTGGCTCGGCATCACCGACAAATACTGGGCCACCACGGTCATTCCCGAGCAGGGCAAGGAGTTCACCGCCCGCTTCTCCGGCACGCAAGTGGACGGCCGCGCCCGCTTCCAGACGGATTACCTCCAGTCCGGCCTGACCATCGGTCCGGGCGAGGAGAAGACGGTGCAGGGCGAGGTGTTCGCCGGCGCCAAGGAAGTCGGCGTGGTGGATGCCTATGCCGAGGAGTTCGGCATCGCCAAGTTCGACCTCCTGATAGACTGGGGCTGGTTCTACTTCCTGACCAAGCCGATGTTCTTCGCGCTCGACTTCTTCTACAAGCTGGTCGGCAATTTCGGCGTCGCCATCCTGATCGTCACCCTCGTCATCAAGCTCGTCCTCTTTCCGCTCGCCAACAAGTCCTATGTGGCCATGAGCCGGATGAAGAAGCTGCAGCCTGAGATGGTGAAGATCAAAGAGCGCTATGCGGACGACCGCATGAAGCAGCAGCAGGCGATGATGGAGCTGTACAAGAAGGAGAAGGTGAACCCGGCCGCGGGCTGCCTGCCGATCCTGGTGCAGATCCCGATTTTCTTCGCGCTCTACAAGGTGCTGTTCGTCACCATCGAGATGCGGCATGCGCCGTTCTTCGGCTGGATCCAGGACCTTTCCGCGCCGGACCCGACGACGATCTTCAACCTGTTCGGGCTGATCCCCTGGGATCCGCCGGCCTTCCTGATGATCGGCATCTGGCCGCTGATCATGGGCGTGACCATGTTCGTCCAGATGAAGCTGAACCCCGCTCCGCCGGACCCGGTCCAGCAGAAGGTGTTCACCTGGATGCCGGTGTTCTTCACCTACCTCCTGGCGAGCTTTCCTGCGGGTCTCGTGATCTACTGGGCGTGGAACAACTTCCTCTCCGTGCTCCAGCAGTCCTTCATCATGCACCGCCAGGGCGTCGACATCCCGCTGCTCGAAAACCTCGGCATCAAGAAGGGCTCGGGCAAGGACGACGAGGACAGCGCGGAAAGCGAAAGCAAGAGCAAGGGGTAGCGAGACCCCCTGCTCGATCGTCATTGCCGGGCTCGTCCCGGCAATCCATGACCACCGTCGTTGCGAATTCTCAAATACAGGGGCTATGGATGCTCGGCACAAGTTGACGACCTGGTCCGCAAAGCGGAGCCCGGTTGGCCGAGCATGACACCGGGAGACGCGCATTGTCCGCGGACGACATGAATCCTTCAGCCGACACCGCCACGGGCGACAAGCTCTTCTCGCAGGGCTGCGAGTTCGTCAAAGGCGTGGTGAAGATGGACGGACTGCCCGCGGACGGGCGGAACGAGGTCGCCTTCGCCGGACGCTCCAATGTCGGCAAATCCAGCCTGATCAACGCGCTCACCGGGCGGAAGGCCTTGGCCCGCGTCTCCATCACGCCGGGCCGCACGCGGGAGCTCAACTTCTTCACCCTGGGCAAGGACGGCGCGCTCTATCTCGTGGACATGCCGGGCTATGGCTATGCCAAGGCGCCGAAGGGACAGGTGAAGGGCTGGAACCGGCTGATCGAGGACTATCTGAAGGGCCGCCAGGAGCTGCGCCGGCTCTTCCTGCTGGTGGACAGCCGGCACGGGCTGAAAGAGACAGACCGGGCGACCATGGCGCTTATGGACGAATCGGCGGTCTCCTATCAGGTGGTGCTGACCAAGGCGGACAAGCCGAAATCGGAGGAGCTGGCCAAGGTGAAGGAGAAGGTCGCAGCCGAGCTCGCCAAGCATCCTGCGGCGCATCCGGAGATCCTGGTGACCTCATCCCGCGAAGGTTACGGGCTGTCGGAGCTGCGCGCTGCGGTCGCGGCTTGTGCGGAAACGGGAGTTTCCCCTTAACTTCCGCCCCGCTATAAAGCGCCCGTGACTGATGAGAAGCCAGACCTCCCAGACGTGAAGCCCGACCCGGAAGCCGATCTCGGCCATGGCAGCACCCGGCTGCCCGGCTTGAGGCCGGACGAAGACGCGCCGGCCGGCGCCGCGCCCCTCTCTGTTTTCCAGCGGGCGGACCTGCTGTCGGAGGCGCTGCCCTATATGCAGCGCTACGACAAGGCCACGGTCGTCATCAAATATGGCGGCCACGCCATGGGCGATCCGAAGCTCGCCCAGGATTTCGCCCGCGACGTCGTGCTCCTGAAGCAGGCGGGCGTGAACCCGGTTGTCGTGCATGGCGGCGGGCCGCAGATCGCCAAGCTGCTGGAGCGCTTGAGCATCAAGAGCGAGTTCAAGGACGGGTTGCGGGTCACCGACCGGGAGACGGTCGACGTGGTGGAGATGGTGCTCGCCGGTTCGGTCAATAAGGAGATCGTGGCCGCGATCAACGCCCATGGCGGCAAGGCCGTCGGCATCTCCGGCAAGGACGCGAACCTGATGCGGGCGCGAAAGATCACCCGCACCTGGCGCGACCCAGATTCCCGGATCGAGCAGATCGTGGATCTCGGCTTCGTCGGCAATCCGGATCAGGTCGATCCCCATATCGTGGACGTGATCGTCAATTCCGACCTCATTCCCGTGGTCGCGCCGATCGGCGTGGGCGCGGACGGCGAGACCTTGAACATCAACGCCGACACGTTTGCCGGGGCTTTGGCCGCCGCCATGAAGGCGAAGCGCCTGCTGCTGCTTACCGATGTGGAGGGCGTTCTCGATAAGCAGGGCAAGCTGGTGAAATCCCTCACCACCAAGGAGGCCTTGGCGCTGATCGAGGACGGCACCATCTCTGGCGGTATGATCCCGAAAGTCGAAAGCTGCCTGGGCGTCGTCGCCCAAGGCGTCGAGGCCGTCGTCATCCTCAACGGCAAGGTTCCCCATGCGGTGCTGCTGGAGCTCTTCACCGAGCACGGCGCAGGCACCCTGATCGAGCGGACGGGGGCCTCTGCCGCATGACCAAGATCGCTGACTACGAACGGCGCGGCTTCGAGCAGACGGAAGCCTGGGTGTTCGATCTCGACAACACCCTCTACCCGGCGGACTGCAATCTGTTCAGCCAGATCGACAAGCGCATGGGCGCGTTCATCGCCGAGCGCCTGGGCGTCTCGTCGGAAGAAGCCCACCGCCTGCGCAAGCACTACTACTACACCTACGGCACGACGCTGGCGGGCCTCATGCGCCAGCACGACGTGCACCCGGACGATTTCCTGGAATATGTCCACGACATCGATCTCGCCGTGGTGGAGGCCGCGCCGGATCTTGGAGCGGCGATCGATCTGCTGCCGGGACAGAAATACGTGTTCACCAACGGCTCGATGCAGCATGCCGAGCGCGTGCTGAACAAGCTCGGGCTGACCGAGCATTTCGACGACATGTTCGATATCCGCTCGGCGGATTTCGTGCCCAAACCGGACCCGGCCACCTACGACCGGTTCCTGAAGGCGCACGGGGTGAGCGCGCCGGAAGCGGCGATGTTCGACGACCTCCCCCATAACCTGAAGCCGGCCCATGCGCTCGGCATGACCACTGTGCTGGTGGCGTGCGGCGCGACGGACCATCCCGATCACCATGCGATCGCGAGCTGGACTGAGCTGCCGACCCACATTCATCACCAGACGGACGCATTGGCTCCGTTCCTTCGGGAGGTGTACGACCGGCTGAAGTCCGGAGACTCGCCGGAGCAGCCCGATTATTCAGATGCCGGCTTCCGGGCCGGCTGACCCGCAATTTCTGTAAGACGATAGGTTCGACCCATGAGCAAAGAGCAATTGAAGCCCATCATCGAGGATGCCTTCGAGAAGGCTGACGAGATCTCGCCGAAGACCAAGGGCGAGACCCGCGACGCCATCGAGGAGACCCTGGAGCTGTTGGACAAGGGCGAGCTCAGGGTCGCGGAGAAGGTCGACGGCCGCTGGACGGTGAACGAATGGGCCAAGAAGGCCATCCTGCTCTCCTTCCGCCTGGAAGACTCCCACAAGATGGAAGGCGGCGCGGACGGCGGAACCTGGTGGGACAAGGTGCCCAGCAAGTTCGCCGACTGGAAGCCGAAGGACTTCAAGAAGGCTGGCTTTCGCGCCGTGCCGGGCTCCATCGTGCGCCGCTCCGCCTATATCGCGCCGGGCGTGGTGCTGATGCCCTCCTTCGTCAATCTCGGCGCCTATGTGGATAGCGGCGTGATGGTCGACACCTGGGCGACGGTCGGCTCCTGCGCCCAGATCGGCAAGAACGTGCATATCTCCGGCGGCGCCGGCATCGGCGGCGTGCTCGAACCGCTGCAGGCGAACCCGGTGATCATCGAAGACCATTGCTTCATCGGCGCCCGCGCCGAGGTGGCCGAAGGGGTCGTGGTGGGCGAAGGCTCTGTGCTCTCCATGGGTGTCTATCTTGGCCAGTCCACCAAGATCGTGGACCGGGAATCCGGCGAGATCTTCTACGGCCACGTGCCGCCCTTCTCGGTGGTGGTCTCCGGCACCATGCCCGGCAAGCCGCTTCCCGACGGATCGCCCGGCCCCTCGCTCTATTGCGCCGTGATCGTGAAGACGGTGGACGAGCGGACCCGCGCCAAGACCTCCATCAACGACCTCCTGCGGACGTAGGGGCCGCGCGCGCTGCCATGGACTGGAAGACCGTTTACCTGACCCTGCGGGGCCGCATCGCCCGCCAGACCTTCTGGATGGCCATCATCCCGCTCTTCGTGGCTTATTGGGTGGCGACGTTCATCATCCAGATGATGGCCGCCTCCATCGCTGGCAATCAGCTCATGGGGGCGTTGGCCTCGGGCATGATGATGCTGGTGAGCGCCGCCTTCCTCATCGGGTTCATCGCGGTCTGCGTGAAGCGGCTGCATGACCGGAATAAATCCGCCTGGTGGATGGCGGGCCTCTATGCGGTGAGCCTGTTCGGCGTCGTCGTGGCCACGTCGTCCGGTCTGGCGATGACACCGGTGGGTTTCACCTCGCTCGGCACGATGCTCACGGCCCTGTGGCTCGGCATCCTGCTCTGGCTCATCATCGAGCTCGGCATCCTCAAGGGCACGCCGGGGCCGAACGCGTACGGGCCCGACCCGCTGGCGCAAGAGCCCGCGAAGACCGACGCCGACGCGTAACCACAGGAACACCGACCGATGGCCTCGCTTTCGGAAGACGCCGTTGACCTCGCCCAGGGGCTGATCCGCTGCAGAAGCGTGACGCCGGAGGAAGGCGGCGCGCTCGACTATCTGGAAGCCAAGCTCGAGGCGCCCGGCTTCACCTGCCACCGCCTGCCCTTCGAAGCGGCGGGCACGCCGACGGTCGACAATCTCTATGCGCGCATCGGCACCGGAAGACCGCATCTCTGCTTTGCCGGCCATACGGATGTAGTGCCGCCGGGCGATGACGAGGCGTGGACCCACCCGCCGTTTGCCGGCGATATCGATCAGGGCCTGCTCTACGGGCGCGGTGCCTCGGACATGAAGGGCGGCGTCGCGGCGTTCGTCGCGGCGGCGCTCGACTATCTCACCTTCGCGCGCGGCGAGCCTGCCGGCTCTATCAGCCTGCTCATCACCGGCGACGAGGAAGGCCCCGCCGTCAACGGCACCGAGAAGGTGCTGAAATGGATGGCGGCCCACGACGAGGTGGTGGATCACTGCATCGTGGGCGAGCCGACCAACGCGACCCGGCTTGGCGAGACCATCAAGATCGGCCGGCGGGGCAGCCTCAACGGCAAGGTGACGGTCAAGGGCGTGCAAGGCCATGTCGCCTATCCGGCGCTGGCCAACAATCCGATCCGCGGCCTGATCGCCGTGCTCTCCAGCCTCTATGAGGAGCCGCTGGATCACGGCAACGCGCATTTCTCGCCCTCCAATCTGGAGGTGACGACGATCGACGTGCGGAATCCGGCGACCAATGTGATCCCCGCGCGCGCCGAGGCGCTGTTCAACATCCGCTTCAACGACGACCATACGCCGGAGTCGCTGCAATCCTGGGCGCGGGAGAAGGCCTTCACGGCGCTGGAGGGATCGGGTTTGGAGGCCATCTTCGAATACGAGCCGGCAAATCCGGTCTTCCTGACGGAGCCCGGCACGCTCAGTACGCTGCTGGCCGAGGCGATCAGCGACGTGACCGGGCTGACGCCGGAGCTTTCGACGGCGGGCGGCACGTCCGATGCGCGCTTCATCAAGGATTACTGCCCGGTGGTGGAGTTTGGCCTGACCACCGAGAGCATGCACCAGGTGGACGAGCGGGTGGCCGTGGCGGACCTGGAGAAGCTGGCGGTGATCTACCGGCGCTTCCTCGACCTCTATTTCAACGGCGGCACGGCAAGCTAGCCACGGAACGGATCCTATGAGCAACGGCGACACACGTCCCATCGGCGTCTTCGATTCCGGCATGGGCGGGCTGACGGTGCTGCGCGCGATGGCGGAGCGCCTGCCCAACGAGCGCTTCGTCTATCTCGGCGATACCGCGCGCCTGCCCTACGGCACCAAGAGCCCGGAGACCATCCAGGCCTATGCGCTTCAGGCAACCCGGCTGCTGCTGGCCGAGGGCGTGAAGATGATCGTGATCGCCTGCAACACGGCCTCCTCCGTCGCCATCGGACCGCTGTCGGAGGCGCTGGCGCCGGTCCCGGTGATCGGGGTGATCGAGCCGGGCGCAGAGGCCGGCGTCGCGGCCACACGGAACAAGCATATCGCGGTGCTCGCCACGGAAAGCACCGTGAAGGGCAACGCGTATGTCCGGGCGATCCATGCGTTGGGCGATGACGTCCGGGTGCTGCAGCAGCCCTGCCAGGTCTTCGTGGCCATGGCGGAGGAAGGCTGGACCGACGGACCGGCAGCGCGGGCGGCGGCGGAGCAGTATCTCTCCGCGGTCTTCGCCGAAGCGGACGCGCCGGACACGCTGGTGCTGGGCTGCACCCATTTCCCGGTGCTCGCCAAGATGCTGGGCGAGGTGGCCGGACGTGACGTGACCATCGTGGACTCGGCGCGGACCACGGCGAACGCCGTGGCCGAGGCGTTGGCGCGGCTCGGCATCGAGAGCCACGAGGCGCCGCCGGCCGATCATGCGGCCAAGATCTTCGCGACCGATTCCCCGGAGCGCTTCGCCCGGGTCGGCGAGATCTTCCTGGGGCGGAAGCTCGACCCGGCCGATATCGAGCAGGTGGATTTGTAGGGAAGGCGCAAGCCAAACTCGCCATCGTTATCCTGAGGTGGCCGCGCAGCGGCCCTCGAAGGATGGGCCGGCTTGCTTCGAGGCTCGCTTCGCGAGCGCCTCAGCATGACGGTTCAACGTGGTCGCCCTACCGCCCCTCGGTTCCCTCCCCGGTCGGCGCGCCGGAGATGGCGCGGGCTTCTTTCTCTTTCGCCAGATCCTTCGCCGTCAGGCTGCCGCTGCCTGCCTCGCGCAGGAGGCCGCGCAGCCAGCCCCGACCCAAGAGCAGGAACAGCATCAGCGCATAGACGATGCCCCCGATGACGATGAGAAGCAGCAGCGCCGCTTCGTCGCGGAAGGCGGGCAGGCCTCGCAATAGGCCGGGAAGGAAAAGGTAGGCACCGGCGAGCGCCGCAGCCAAGACGAAGCCGGCGACCAGGAGCTTCATGACCGGCGGACCGAGCGTCGACAGAGGCAGAGCGAAACCGCGACGCTCCGCGAACCAGATGAGCAGGGCGAGATTGATCCAGGCGCCGATGGCGGTGGCAAGCGCCAGACCGACCTGGGCCAGCGGGCCCATCAGCAGAAATTTCAGGCCGATATTGATGGCGGCGGCGGAGAGCGCGGCAATGACCGGCGTGGCCGTATCGCCCCGGGCGAAGAACGGCGCGGTGAAGCTGCGCATGAGCACGAAGGGGATCATGCCGATCGCGTAGGCTGCGAGTGTCGCGCCGGCCGCGGCGGCGTCTTCCGCCGTGAAGGCGCCCCGGGCAAAGAGGGCGCGCATCATCAGATCGGGGACGGTGAGGCTCGCCGCCAGCACCGGCAGCGTCAGAAGCAGCGCCAATTGGATGCCGCGGCTCTGGGCGTCGGCGGCCCCCGCCGTATCGCCCGCCGCAAGACGCCGCGACATCTCCGGCAGGAGCACAATGCCTACCGCGATCCCCACCACGCCGATGGGAAGCTGGTTGATGCGGTCGGCGTAGTAGAGAGCCGAGAGAGCGCCGGCGGGAAGAAAGCTGGCAATCAAGGTATCGGCGAAGAGGGCAAGCTGGACGCCGCCCGCGCCGATAATGGCCGGCCCAAGCGCCTTAAGGAAGCGCCGCGTCGGCTGATCCAGCACCGGGAGCCGAAGCCGCAGGCCAAAGCCGTGGCGCTCGGCGTCGATTCCGACGAGCAGGAGCTGCGCGACGCCGGCGATAAGCACGCCCCAGGCGGCGGCGTGACCGGCCGTCGGGAACCAGAACGCCAGAAGCAGCGTGGCGATCATGCAGATGTTGAGGAGGATCGGCGCGCCGGCCGCGGCGGCAAAGCGGCTGTTGGCGTTGAGCTCGCCGGAGATCAGGGTCTGGAGCGAGACCAGCAGCAGCGCCGGGAAGGTGATCCGCGTCAGCGTGACGGCAAGCTGGAACCGCTCCGGGTCGTCCTTCAGACCATGGGCCAGGAGCCCCACGAGCTGGGGCGTGTAGAACAGGGCAACCGCCAGAATCAGGATATTGACCGCCAGCAGAGCGGCAGCGACCCGGTCGGCGAAGAGGCGCGCCCGCTTCGGCCCGGCCTGCTCCAGCTCCCGCGCATAGGCCGGAACGAAGGCGGCGTTGAAGGCGCCCTCGGCCAGGATGGCGCGGAAATGGTTCGGCAGGCGGAAGGCGACGAAGAACGCATCGGCGATCGGCCCCGCGCCCAGCACGGCCGCCAGCACCACATCGCGGACGAAGCCGGTGATGCGGGATAGCAGGGTGAACCCGCCGACGGTGAAGACGTGACGGATCATTGCGGTGCGCTCAATAGTCGACTTTCGTGAGATAGAGCCCGCAAGGCGGCGCGAGCGGACCGCAGGCCGCGCGGTCGCGCGCTTCCAGGGCGTCCTTCAGATCCTTCGCTGTCCAACTTCCCTCCCCCACGCGCTGCAGCGATCCGACCATAGAGCGGACTTGGGTGTGCAGGAAGGAGCGCGCATGGGTGCGGATGGCGATCTCCTCCCCCTGGCGGACGACTTCGATGGCATCCAGGGTCTTCTCCGGCGAGTTCGCCTGGCATTCCGCGGCCCGGAAGGTGGAAAAATCATGGCGGCCGACGAGAACCTGCGCCGCCTCGTGCATGGCCTCCGCATCGAGCGCCCTATAGACGAGCCAGGCGCGGTCCCGGTCCAGCGCCAGGCGGCTCCGGCGGTTGACGATGCGGTAGAGGTAATGACGCCTCGTTGCGGAGAAGCGGGCCTCGAAATCGCCGGCCACCGCTTCGCAACTGAGGACCGCGATCGGCTCGGGCCGGAGATGGGCATTCATGGCGTCGCGGATGGTCTGCGGATCCCATTCCTTCTTCAGGTCCAGATGTGCGACCTGGCCGAGAGCGTGAACACCCGCATCGGTTCGCCCTGCCCCGCGCGGAATGAACTCCTCGCCCGAGAAGGCCTTCACCGCATGAGCCAGATGCTCCTGCACAGACGGCACGTCTCCTTGCGCTTGCCAGCCGCAATAGGGCGTCCCGTCATATTCGATTGTCAGCTTGTAGCGGGGCATAGTTGATGACCACGGTCTCCTGTCCGATGCTTAGGCGGAGACGGGACGGAATCTCAAGGCAACAGGCGGATAGAGTTATGGAAAAGTCTCTGAAGGATAAAGCACTCTCCATCCTCAACGATAACCGCATCATGAGCGTCGGGACCTTGCGATCCGACGGCTGGCCGCAGGTCACCACCGTTGGGTTCGGCAATAAGGGGCTGACGCTCTATTTCGTTTGCGGCCGGGACAGCCAGAAGGCCGCAAATCTCGGACGAGACAACCGGCTTTCCCTGACCATCGATCACGATGTCTCCAACCCCATGGCGATCGAAGGCGTGTCCATGGCGGCGCATGCCTTTCTCGACGATACGAGCGTGCAGGAGGCCATGTCGCTGATGGCGCAGAAGTATCCCGAATATAGCGATATGCCGATCCCCGAGGCCTCGGAAGTGCATGTGGTCCGCGTGGTGCCGAAGGTCATCTCGGTGCTCGATTACAGCAAGGGCTTCGGTCACGCGGATACGGTTGAGGTGAGCGAGGCGGATCTCGCCTAGAGGAGCTTCGCGCCCTTGGTGAGGGGCACGCCGCGTAAGAAATCGTCGGCATTCATGGGTTTCTTGCCGGCGCGCTGGAGCTCCAGGAGCCGGAGCGCGCCTTCGCCGCAAGCGATCAGCAGCGGCTCGGCAACCACCGTTCCGGGCTCGCCCTTGCCGTCGGCGACCTCGGAGCGCAGCAGCTTCAGACGCTCCACCTTCCCCTCCCGCTCGATCTCGCACCAGGCGCCGGGATAGGGGCTCAAGCCGCGGATCTGGTTGTGGATCTCAGCGGCAGGCTTGGCCCAATCGATGCGGCCGTCGGCGGAGGAGATCTTCGCCGCGTAGGTGACGCCGTCTTGCGGCTGGGGCGTGCAGTCCAGCTTGCCCTCTTCGGCGCGCGCAAGCGCCTCGACCATGAGCGCCGCCCCCTGCTCGGCCAGAGCGTCATGGAGCGCGCCCGCGGTCATGTCCGGCGTAATCGGCAGCTCCACCTGCAGACAGACATCGCCGGTATCGAGGCCTTCATCCATGCGCATGATCGTGGTGCCGGTCTTGGCATCGCCTTCCATGATCGCCCGCTGGATCGGCGCTGCGCCCCGCCAGCGCGGCAGGAGCGACGCATGGACGTTGAAGCAGCCTTCGCGCGGCGCTTCCAGGATCGGCCGCGGCAGGATCAGTCCATAGGCGATGACGACCGCC
>Ga0310345_10005217_pt1 | contig 11612 bp, 7 predicted proteins | sample HC15DNA20500_MG_FD_204667 | JGI IMG/M metagenome (GOLD analysis project Ga0310345, IMG submission 204667) | Marine microbial communities from station ALOHA, North Pacific Subtropical Gyre - HC15-DNA-20-500_MG | ecosystem: Environmental > Aquatic > Marine > Oceanic | place: Pacific Ocean: North...
CATGTTTCATATATCCTCTCCTAAATGGAAACAATTATTCGGAATTACAATTTTCTCGGCATCAGTAGAAACCCCAGAACCTCCCTGAAGTTTCGATCTAAAATCAGAAAGAAATAAGAAAAAAAGCCCTCCCCCCATTTTCAGGAGAGGAGAGCTTAAAATTTTCGAAATCCTAGAAGCCCATCATCGCTCTGACGAAGGTGGTATTACTTCGGCTCTTGACAGACGTTTCCTTATTCTCATCGTCAAAGAACTTCGTTTCGCCATCGTCAGGGGTCCACATAATAGTCGTTCTTCTGAAACCGGCCAGAACAACGATATTGAACCCGAGCCATTCACCGCGGTTAATCGCTTGAAGTTCAAGAATTCGTGTTCTCAGGTGTTTCCGATAGAGCAACGGAACCGGTTCATCTTCCGGGAACTTGGCCAAGAAATTCTTGAAGTTCTCGTCTCGGTTGGTGAATTTCCGATTCTGGTAACCTGCGATGATATTCATTCTCTGGGAGAACTGATAGTCAACTCGGAACCCTCTGATATCTTCACGACTTTTCCGATTATATCGCAGATATTCCACTGGATCCGGATCTGTCGGAACATAGACTTTGGGGTTCAGCGCTTTCGGGATATCCTCTGCGTTCCGGTCAAACGCTTTGTCCCAGATAAACTTGACCATCGGCGATATGGTTAGATCTTCACCAACTCTATCGAAGCCCGGCAGATCACCTAACGCAATCTCATACTTGGCTTTCAGAATAGTGACCTGGGTTCGCGCCGTTTTACTGTCGTAACGGCGTGTCTTCCAGTTCTCTTTGTTGTGATCTAAACCCGTTCCATCAGGATCGGCATTGGCGGCAATTTTGCCCCCTTCTAGCTTGACAGGGTTCTGTCCCATGTCAGGATAGATGGTGGAAGCCCGCTTGTCGCCATCCGCACGTACCTGCTCGATTGGCACCATGAAATCAACCCGTTCGTTACGCTCCGTGTCATCCAGGTCCAACGTAATAGCTTGATTATCCTCCGGAGCAAACTGCTTTTGGATACGAATCAGGAATTTAGTTTCTAGCGTTAAGCCTGGGATCTGAGTAAACAGGAACTGCAACGTCGAGGTGTTGACTCGAGCATTGTAGTAATCGAGTTCATCTTGCACACTTTCAGCTTCCTGGCCACCGATAAACAGCGTAATCGAGTAATCTGGAATATCGTCCCTAACGCGGATAAATCGGTTCTGGAACAGAATTGTCCCGAAGGATGGAATATCCCGTTGGTAGCTAATATGCAGATACCTGTTGTTATTTTGACGTCTACTGGAAACTTCACTCTCGTTTAACCAACCTGCTTGAAAGGTTAAATTATCGAGAACATCATAACTGGCTGTTAGATGCCAACCTTTACGATTAATCCCATACTCGTATTCTGGTTCGTAGTCGTCTTCCAGAGAGTCGATGATTCCATTGTTGTTCATGTCAATTAAATCATCAAAAATGGGAGGGTCGGCTTCAAAGACCAGGAAATCTTCCTGATAGTCCAAGATACCATTTTGATCTCGGTCATCGGCTTGTGGCAAAACGCCATCAAAGTCGATATCGTCTGGCCAGTCATCGTCATCATCATCATCTTCGATCAGCATATAGTTGACTTCATCATACGGATCGAATTCTGAGCCTGACTCTGGGGTTCTCGGTAACGAATAAGGTTGGTCTCGGTCGGTACTCGCACCAAAGTTTTTATAGGTGGTTGTATAACCCGGGTCAACATGATAAACCGTCTGCTCCAGGTAAAGCGGCCTTTGTGCCACTTCAAACCGTTGCCTCAGGTTAACAAACCAAGCTGTCTCGCGCCCCAAATCACCAGCATCCTTTGGGTCTCCACCTAAGAAAGCCTCAAATTTTTCGCCGTCCGTATCGGCATAGGTTCGGTTTCCATTAGCGTCAACGACATGACCTGTTTTGGGATCCTTACTAACGTTGGCACCAAATCCGGGGTCCGTTTCTTCCTCAGCACCAACGGCCAAGCGGCTGAATCCAATTTTGTTTTTGGATACGGTCGGATACTGCTTGTGCTTACCGTTAACCGAGTAGTGGGCGCGGATAAAAACATTTTTGACAGTACCCTCTAGGTCGATGCCGTAAAGCGTTGCTGCCCGGGCTGCACCGAACCGATAGCGAATCTTTTTCGTTCCCCATTCATCTGGGTTTTGCTCTTGGCGTTCCCGGTTATCTTGATAGGCCTTGGTTTGACCGTAGTTGCCCGGTGCTTGAATCACATCTCGATAGGGCATATCGATATGACCATCAGCCGTTTTAATCCACTCAGCCAGCATTGGGTCGTCTGCATTCACGTTGGCTTTACTAAAGCCTTGAATTACGATGTTGTAGTCACCAGCTACTTCCATCTCAAATTCAACGTTTTTGACAGTATGTATATCAATATCGTTTTTAGCGAAATCGAATACATAGGCCATCATGTCGAATCCTTCGACTAACTTCCAATCACCCTTATCAACTACCTTGCTGCCGGTAACGGGAACGACTTCACTGAGATCGGCTTTGATTGCGGGAAGCGTTTCTGCAGACTTAGGAGTTGGTTTAGATGGACGCTTACCTTCTTTAATTTCATCTTCGGTCAGCGGCTCTGGTTCTTCCATCCCTTGAGTGGTAACAGTAACCTTGATGGACTTAACTGCGGCTCCAACACCACCTTTAAGGAATTCACTGTGTTTTTTCGGGTCGAAAGCACTAAAGACAGCAGGATGATTATCTTCAGGTGAGTCGTCACGGAATACAACCACAATCTGCTCTGGCGGTGTGTTAGCAACAGTACCCCCCATCGGGTTTTCAACCCGCTCGGGGTGTTCTTTGTGTAGGTTGATGTAGGTAACGCCAACACGGAAAACATCTCCTAACAGACCTTGTGCCCGGAATCCAACCAAACGCGCATTTTCAATGTGGCGTACACCAGCATCTTCATTAAAACCGTTTCGACGACCCAAGGTCGGTGCCAGGTTAGCCGCCGCATCCGACAGTTTGACCGGGTTTGAAATACGGGAGTTTAAAAGGGTAAAGAGATGACGTTCTTGTGAGAACGAAAGATCCCAACGGAAACCGTCAAACTCTGTTTTGTAAATGATATAGCGGTTGGGGAAAAGGGTCGAAGGTTTGAGCCGCATATCGTCACCGATTGCGAATTCAACATGCCTTCCCTTGAAGCTGTCTTCCGTGAGGACAGTTCGGTCTAACTGAGCACTGAAACGCTCACTATCCAACTGACCTGTCCAACCGATGACGAGTTCTCCGTTTTGGTCGAACTCTTTCATCTCACGATAGTTATATACTTCGTTACCTTCCAAAAGCTCTTTACCGAATAGGTCGTAGAAGAACTGCGGTTCTTCTTCCAACTGGAATCGAGCAGAAAATTTGGCTTGGCCTTCGATAGTTTGCAGTAGTGGTTCTTGCGGGCCGAGACTTTGTGGCGCCATCGCACCACCACAGCCGTACAGGAAGATCAACCCAACGGCCCCTGCTACAGCAAGCAATCCATTAAAGAAAGAATGCTTAGGTACACTCATTAGTCTCTTGTTCTCCTCCTTGAGGGAATGAAATAACGATTCTCTTCTATCTATTTTATTATTTTAAGTGACAAAGAAAAGGCTGTCAACGCCTAACAAATAAACGCCGTTACAGGATTTAACTTCAATCACCTAAGCCTGTTTTTGAGCTAATTTTGCCTACACGATAAAAGCCACGGAAAGAATTAAGGTTTGTTCAAAACCCTTAATGTGGCTGTGCTGCGTCACAAAACACCGGAGTAGATTTATCTCAACGACAAATAAAACCAAACGGGAACAGGAAAAATTGGACTTACAGTTCCCACAACGCCCCCTAAGATAACACTATTCATATTTTCTGTCAAGATTTTTCTGCGAAAAGTTAGCGATATTAGATCCCTGCTTCGATAGGCTGAACCAGGTACTCGAAAATCAGAGCCACTGATAGACCTAAGCAAAGACCAACGATCGATGAAATTACAAAGATTAGTTTCAATCTGGGGCTGGTAACGATCTTTCGAGGTGCTGCAGAATCGACCATTTCAATCCCACCTCTAATCTCGCGCCGTGTTTTATTTTTTCGCCAGAACTCCGACTCTGCCAATAATACCTCGGCCTCCAAACTCTGTTTGTAAATCTCCTTACTCAGGTCAGAAATAGCCACGATCTTTCGGTTTAGTTGCTGATAGAGCAACTCGCTTTCAGGAATTTCAGCGAACATCTCTGCAATATGTTGCTCAACTTCTCGCCGATGCCGGTTGACAGTTGCCAAGTTGCTGTTAGCAATTACAATCGAGGACTGTTGTGCTAAGATCCGTTCCTGCAAATTTGCATAGATTGCTGAGACACTCCGAGTTTCATTGACAATTTGTAGCGGTAATGAGGTCTCAAACGAAGCCAGTCCAGCTTCTAACTCCTCAATCTGTGCCTGATGGGCTCGAATCTCAGGCGCGTTTTCGCCCAATTTGGCTTCCAACCCTGTGCGAGCCACCTTCAATAGGGTCAATTGTTCCTGGTACTGGGACCAAAGCGGGTCGAGATTGGCCGACTCGGAGACCTTGGTAAACTCTGGATACTTTGTAAGTTCTTCCCTTAGTCTACGCAACTCGGTTCTGGAACTTTCGGTGGTCTGGCTAAATTCCGTTTGCGCCTTTATCAATTCGGTACGCTGCTCCAGAGCACTAGCGATCTCTGCTTGCCAGATCACAGGACTTCCTCTTTTATGCACAAATTCAAATGCCTGATCTTCTCGATTTTGAATCTGATTCAGTAGGTCTGCCAACTTTTCTGCTAAGAAACCTCGACGGTGTTCGGTTCGAGTGAAGTCTTCCTCCTCCCGCATATCCTGTAGGTCCCAGATCAATTGGTTGACTATAGCAGCTGCCAACCTTTCGCCACCATGGTTTTCACTCGCTTTTAAGGAGATCTCAATAAAGTCTGTATCCGGACGATTTTTAGCTAATAGGCTCTTTTTGATTTTACCGATTGAGGGCGTATATTGAACACCCGAGACCTCAGCCTCTTCCAGATTGTCCAGTGCGTGTTTCAGCATTGAATCGGCGGTAAAGCGTTGGCTGATAGTTTCAATCTCACCGCTACTGAATCCACCTGACAATACGCTTTGAAACACACTAGCTGAGGAAATACCAGTCGGTGAGGATGGCTGAACCAGCAGAATTAAAGCTGACGTCGCATAGATTTTCGGCAAGTATACGCCAACGGATAGTGCACTACCAACAACAGTCAGCAGACTTAAACAGATAATAAAGTCGTGCTTCTTGATGACCGCCAGATAGTCTCGCAATTGGGTGTCAGCTACCATCAGCGATTATTTCAATTTTATTAGTTCTATGGCCGGCTACAGATTATTGGCGCGTCGAATCTCTTCCTCGGTAAAGGCCTCGTCAATCCACTCGGTGATTCGCCACTCTTTTTCCTGTGTCTCTTTACTGGTGCGATATTCAAAGGTGAAAATATTATCGCCTTCTGCATACCAGCCTGTGTAACCGCCTTGTAAAGATTCACCATCGGCAACAAACCCTTGGATCCGGTAGTGATTCCGCACCTCAGCACTTGTTCGGTCTTCGTCAAGTGTAATCTCTGGTGGTTCCGAAATTTCAATTTCTATGTCTTGGTAACGAGAAAAGACACGAATGGCAGATTCACGCTCTTGGCGAACGTCGGTGAACTCGTAGTCATCTGTTTTATCCTGGTCTGTCCCCATATCAGAAATCCAACGAAACCCTTCTGGCCAGAAGGCACTCATATATATGTTGACATCTTCATTTTCATAGCCTTCTCGCCAGCGTTTCAAAACAGCCGAAATCGCAGCCACCTCTTCGGGCTGAGCCGCACCGATAGGAGGAGCGTCACCACAACTGTAAAACAGGGTAGTTAAAGCTAAAAGGATAAGGATAAGAACGTATCTTGACAAGCGCCACATGAAGAATGAACCTCCAGCAAATAGTCCTATAATTTCAGAACTCAAGTCGAGTTCTAAACGAGATGCGGTTGGGTTTGATTTCTAAGCTAAGTTTCTCAATTTTAACAACATCTCGCAGGAGAACCCGCGACTTACTTCTAGCGTTTCGAAGATTGGCTGCTACATAGGAATCGACAATACTATAGGCCCAAACCCCAGCGGCCGTCAGCAAAAAAAATTGTCTGATTTTATAAACCTGGTTGACACGACCGTAGATCGATAGGGCCGCCGGCGACTTGGAGTTTACTTTAGCTACCGGAGCGTATTCATTGTCATAGATCTGACGAAAAGAGCGATGTGACACCAATCCGCCGACTAGCAGGCCCGTTGTTCCCAAAAAAGAAAAGCTACCCGAAACATAATTTTGGGCGTGGATTTGCCCCCAACCTGGAATCACAACCGATCTCGCCACGGATCCAACCGGCGAAACGAGACGGGGCGAACTATCATAGCTATTGTAAGCCTGGACGTCTTTACTACTGGTAACCGGGCTGGCGATCGCTGCTGTCGACAGGAACATCGAAAGCAGCAGCAAAAAAGTAGATCCCGATCCATAACACCAAAATTCCAAGATCTTAGGCTCCAACCAAATTTAGCGGGTAATCATATCAAAATCTGGAGACAAACTTCAACGTAAAACAAAGGGAACCAACTCAATCTTGGAGATGCCCTGCATTTTGCTGATTCCCAATGCGTTCAAAGGCTTAGTTGAACCTAAAAGCTATCTTCTTCGCGTTCTTTGATTATTGGTACTGCGATTCTTCCGTTCTTGGTTTTCATCACTGCTATTAGACGAAGAAGATGATGCTGTTGAGCGCCGGCGAACCTGTTGCTGGCGTGCCGATTGTTGATACTCCCTCATTGCTCTAGCACTCGATTTTGAAGCAGAGGAACTCGATCTGGTGACCGGTGCTGACCGGTACTGCTGAATTGAAGACCTACCGACATTACTATTCCGGTAAGGACGACCGCCAGTATACCCTTGCGCTGAGCTGAAACCGCGCCGTGTAGTACTGCTAGTTCGCATTTGGCTGGAATTGGCTAAACGATCTGGCGAGCGCGCCAACTGCTGTCGTCTCATCGTCATTAGCCGATCTTTGATTTCGCGTGTGTCCAGTGTAGGTTGCGTTCGGTGTCGTTGCATAACTGCTTGGACTTCACTGGTTACAGCAGTTCGAGAGATGACGGACGATCCGGTTTGCCCCCGCGTATAAGATCTACGTGTCTGTTCGTAATCCTCAGACCAACTGCTTAGCTGATTACGAGCCGGCCTGGTTGGATTATGCAAATGAATGTGAACCTCATTTGATTGACGGCGATAACGGCGGAAAGGGGGACGCCGATAGTTGTAATACCAATGGGCTGCTCGGCCATAAGAGCGGCGCATAGATAAGTAAACGCTATTGTGGATTGGATAGTGCCAGGCCAAGTAGTGTCCCGGATAGGTATAGTAGATAGGACCATCGTAAAAGTAGAGGTAGCTATACCGATGCCAAGATTGCCACGGATAATGTTCAATATGTCGTTCCACAACCCGGATTTCTGGCTGATGCTGATAGGTCAATACACTGATTGACTCGACATCCACTTGCCCACTGTCATCGACCACAACGTGTAGCTCCATTAGCCCATCTTTGACGTGATTAGCCGCAGGAATTTTAATCGTTTCGGCACGCCGTTTAGCACGTAGAATGAAAGTATCACCGTAACGAGTTTCATCACCGTCGTCCTGGCGACGACGCATCTCTCGTTGCTTAGTGTTTCGAATCCAAACCCGACCCGCAATTTCTTCATAGTCTTCCAGATTAGAGGAGGTTGATTCTCCTCGATAACGTACCAAAATTTCAATATACTGACTGTTACTGGGAACCTCGAAGTGATAGATCGCACTGGCGATTGCAAACTCGTATTCTTCTTCGTCCTCGGGATGTTCACCTGCCCAAGCCGTTAGACGAACGCCGTCAGCAAAACGGGGACTAGCAGTAACGGTTGCATTACCGCGTTCAATCCAATCTTCCAGATCGTAACCATCCCGAAATTCACGACTCACACGATCCGAAAAATAGTCGTATTGGTATTCAGCATAGGCAGCCGAAACAAAAATGATTGACAAAAGAAAGAGACTTAAATTTCGTTTCACGGTTTTGCCTCCATTAGACTAATCGTAACACCTCTTTTTTTGGCTTCTTCAAAAGCCAAAGGCGTAATTACGGTTGATTCAGGACAGATAATCTCCTCAATCGACAACGGCAGTTGGTCGATCCAGTCACGGCTCAGGAGTTTACTTTTTTGATCTATTGCCGTACAAAAATGGATCTGCTTACTATTCTTAACTATCGACTCTGCCAATCGGTTGACCGGCACGAATCGTAACCCAAAACGTTGTAGTCTTTTCTGATGATGTAGCATCTGTTGCTGCAAATGATCCGCATAACCGGTTGTCTCTGTTGAATGCTGTTGATCTATAGCAATGATCGTTTTGCCTTGCTGGAGTGCCTGAACCAGTAGATAGCTAATCGGCGTATCCGCAACCCCCAAAGACAACTTGGACATTATATTGATTGTCAAAACGGGAATTACCAGCAGGCTAAAATCGGAAACCAATTTGCCGAGTGGTAGATCTGTTGCTTCCACCATCAGATCCGGGATGGCAGATCTAACTGCATCGAGATCGTAAACTTGACTGGCCAGCGACGAAATCAGCGTGGTGAGGGAATGTCCATTTTGCCGGCACTCTGCCAACTGGGCTAAACATGCGTCTAGTGAAACCGCACCAGCATCCAAAATAACCAGCACCGATTTCGCTGAGCTAGCATCGGTCTCGGCCATTTTCGCCAGCGCTTGTTTGACCGCCGCTTCGACCTGCTGACGCAGTGGGTCACTATTCTTCATCCCATAAAACTTCTAAGGCTTCTCCCCCTTGAAGCCCCGCAGCGTTAGAGTCATCGGTATCTAAGTGCATCTGAAGCACATAACTAGGATCAATTTTCGGTCGTACATTTTCCAAAATCAAGGCTCGATCTCCCGGTATTCGAACCCTAAGACGGGAAGTGACAGTGACACCAAACTCTTTGGCCTCCTCTGGTGTCATGTGAATGTGCCGCGCTGCACAAATTGCCCCCTCGGGTAAATAGACAGCCCCTGCGGGACCAATCAAGGTTACCGGAGAAGCCCCGACCAAATCGCCAGAATCGCGCAGCGGCGGGTCGACACCCAAACGAATAGCATCCGTTTTAGCCACTTCAACCTGAGAATAATCTCTAACCGGGCCAAGAATACGAACACCTTCTAAAGCCCGCAGTCGAGGTCCAACTACGGTAACCGTTTCTGCTGCGGCGAAGGCCCCTGGTTGGTAAAGCGGTGCTTGAATCACTAGTTGGTGACCTGAGCCGTACAAGACCTCCAAATCTACCTGAGATATATGGGCATGCCGAGCAGATACCCCAACCGGTATTTTATGTTCCACTTTGGCCGTATCGCAAACTCGTGATCCTCGACCACATTGTCGAAGCGCACAACCACTGCACCCCCCTACCTCTGCCGGCGGTGTCTGATGCAGTCGCTCCATTACGGTGCGGGTAATTGTTTCAACTAGAGTCTTATCGTTCATCTATCACTGTGTGTTACTTTGATCTGTTTTTTCCAGTACCACCTTAGCCCAAACGAGATGCAATCATAATTGTAGGCTTTAAACTATTGGAGGGATACGACAAACAAAATGCTAGCATCTAACTGTATCACACTCAACTATCGTTGTCAATGAAAGGGCGGTTCAGTGGTTGGTTTTCTACCTCTTGCGACTTATAAACTTTAGGGCGCATTTGAGAAAAGTCATTCGATCTTAATGTGGATGGGTAGCCCGAACACCAACCACTATTAAAATGGATCCTAGCCAGGTACCTCATGGCCGAAGAAACCTGCGAAATCCGCTTTAAGCCAAAGCCGGGGAGGTACAGCACTTCACACTCAAACCGGGATGCAGGGGTGAAGATCCACTTGGTGTCCATGCACTAGCTGCAACTCCTGTTCTGGAACGGCGGTGGCACATTTGGGATGAGAGGCAGCAACTCTGTTTTAAGGCGAAGTTGAGGTTAGGTGAGACTCTGCTTTTGCAACACTTTGGTATGATGTCAGCGACTGCCAACCAACGCCGGTCAAGTCGATCACAATATCTCGAGTGGCGACAATAATCAACCCTTCTGTTCCTGTCAAGTCTACATCACCACGATCGCCGGGTCGATTAATTGGTCTGAAAACTCCCTGATTATAAACAATAATGGTAGAAATACTCTCAGCAAGATTTTGCAGCCTTAAGATGTCACTAACCTGGGTTAATCGTGGGTCTTTGATAGGAATGCCTGCCAAATTTACCCCCCGCTTTAGAACAATTCGAGCTTTCTTCTGGTAAGGGTTACCGTATAGATCGAGTGTGACACTTTTCTTCATCACAACGAAGACCCCCTGATCTGGTGTCAATTTTAGGTCTGTTTGTCCACCACGCGCCCTTTCACGCCCTAGGTAACTAACCCACCTTTGAAGTTTTGTCTCATATAATATCAAAAAGTTGGCGGCTTCACTTCCGATTAGGTCGTATAGGTCACTAACCTTTTTAACTTTTACCGGAATTCGATCTCCATTTAATTTTTTCCCCATCACTTCGAATGGTAAATGGATCAAAGCAAACCCTTGTGGGAGATGTAAGCGATGAGTTGCAAAGTTGCGAACAATTTCGACAGTTGCGACTTGACTGACTGTGGCTTCATCTACCACTTTAAAAGTAAAGTAATCCAAGCCTAAAAAATCGGGTGGGGCAATGTAGGTCAGATTGGGAGCAATCCCTTCCAGCCTCCCATATTTAGGCCCTTCTACTAGCTTGAATGTCAGTTCATCACCATCACTATCTTCTGCTTCCAATTGGATAGGTGTTTCCAATTCAGTGGTCTGAATTTGCCTCTCTCCTGTTAGCGAAATTGCTATCGGGGTGTCGTTGACCGGAATAACTGCAACTTTCACTATTGTTTGGCTTTGTTTAACACTGTCACCAACCTGATAGGAGAACTGGTCTACGCCAAAAAAGTCAGGATTTGGCTGGTAAATTACATATTGCTCTTCTCCATTAACCAGAACTGTTATCAAGGTGGACAGCTGTCCATGGTCAGGTGGTTTGACAACGGTGCAGGTTAAGAGATCTGCATCTAAACCCAAGCTCGACAGTGCGACCGAAACACCTTCAACAGAATCTTCATCGACCACAACCCATGCAGGTTCTTCTGCCGCAGGCTTATCTTCTGCTGGTAGAACAGACACTTGAAAGGATTCTGTATCTCTAAAACCACTTGGATCAGTGACCGTGACCAAAATCTGCGTTTCACCGTAGCGAATATTAGGCAGCGTCAAATGCAATTGCTGGTTTATAATATCAGCCGAAACCATCTCTTCGTCAAAACTTTTAACTGAAAAAATCAAAGGCTCTTCATCATCCGTCGCTACCAATGAAATGGTTTTCGTCCTAACGCTTTCTAATAGCGTCAGATCCGGGAGCGAGGCTAAAAGCGGGGCTTCAGGAACTTCTTCAACGACGACTAT
>Ga0310345_10005219_pt1 | contig 11605 bp, 12 predicted proteins | sample HC15DNA20500_MG_FD_204667 | JGI IMG/M metagenome (GOLD analysis project Ga0310345, IMG submission 204667) | Marine microbial communities from station ALOHA, North Pacific Subtropical Gyre - HC15-DNA-20-500_MG | ecosystem: Environmental > Aquatic > Marine > Oceanic | place: Pacific Ocean: North...
TGAAGAGACGGCAGGCCATTGCCAAAAGTGTGCCCTATGCGAAAAAAGAAATCGTGTGGTATTTGCTGATGGACATCGCGATGCACGCCTTTTGATAATTGGGGAAGCACCTGGGGCTAAGGAAGATCAGGCTGGAATACCTTTTGTTGGTCAGGCGGGGAAATTTTTGGACCTTCTCCTGGCATCGGTTTCTTTATCCAGAAAGGACTCAGTGTACATATGTAATGTCCTAAAGTGCAGACCACCTGCTAATAGGGACCCATTGCCGGATGAAATTGCAATGTGTGCACCCTATTTAACACAACAGATTGCTTTAGTGGCCCCAGAGGTTATTCTGGCAGTCGGGACTTTTGCCGCTCAATTTCTAACGGGTAAGAAGCTCCCTCTCGGAAAACTTCGTGGATCGACTTATTCGTACAAAGGAGTGCCCTTAGTGATCACATATCACCCAGCGGCTTTATTGCGTAATTCAGGATGGACCCGCCCGACCTGGGAAGACTTCCAGCTTCTTCGAAAGATAATGGGTTAAAACTGATGGAGACTGCACCGATTCCCAATGTGAAGATTGAACACGATAGACAACATCCCTATTCGCCTGAGGCGGAAGTTGCCGTTCTAGGAGGTATGTTAATCGATCAGGATGCACTGACTAAAGCCATTGAAATAGTGGATGAATCGATGTTTTACCGAGAGGGGAATCGTAGGTTATTCAGGGCTATGGTTCGTATTTTTGGCCAAGGAAATGTGGTTGATCCGATCACTTTAAAAACAGAGTTGGAAAACACTGATGGATTGGCGACGGTGGGCGGGGCATCTTACCTATCAGATCTTTTGGATGCAGTTCCAACAGCTGCAAATATCACTTACCATGCCCAGATCGTCAAAAATAAAGCAATTCTTAGGAGATTGATCGACGCTGCGTCTGGAATAATCAGGAATGTTCAGGATCAAGGAGAACAAACTGTAGAAGAGGTTCTGGACGAGGCAGAACAAAGTGTTTTTCAAGTTGCGGAAAGCCACGGTCGTAGTGGATTCGTTCGGGTAAAAGAGATCTTGCACAGGACAATGGAGAACATTGAAGAAATGCAGGATGCGTCAGGCGGGATAACAGGCTCTCCCAGTGGATTCAGTGATCTAGATTTGATGACTACAGGATTTCAAAAGGGAGATTTAGTCATAGTCGCAGGTCGCCCAGCTATGGGCAAGACTTCCTGGATTTTAAATGTGGCCCAAACTTTAGCCATAAAACACGATACCCCCGTGGCAATTTTTTCTTTGGAAATGTCAAAAGAACAGTTAGTTCAGCGATTTCTTTGCGGTGAAGGTCGAGTAGATTCTCAGAAATTGCGTCAAGGTAGGATGAATCAAGATGAATGGAAGAACTTGGCTGTTGCAGCAGGTCGCCTCAATACTGCACCTCTGTGGATAGATGACTCCCCTGGAAGTACGGTTTTGGAGATGAGGGCTAAAGCTCGGCGTTTAAAAGCAGAAACTGATTTGGGGATGATTGTGATAGACTACATGCAGCTTATGATGGGAACAACACAAAGAAGGTCTGAGAACAGGGTTCAAGAAGTCAGTGAAATCTCTAGAGGACTCAAATCATTAGCTAGGGAACTGGAAGTCCCAGTTGTTGCACTAAGCCAGTTGAGCAGAGCTCCTGAGCAAAGGAACGATCGAAGACCACAGCTTTCGGATCTGCGAGACAGTGGATCAATTGAACAGGACGCTGATGTCGTCATGTTTCTCTATAGGCCTGAGTACTATTTTGGTCCAGTTGATAAGGATGGTAACTCTTTGGAGGGGAAAGCCGAACTCATCGTTAGTAAACAAAGGAATGGTCCTACGGGTACAGTCAACCTCGTTTTCCACAAATCTTACACTCGCTTCGACTCTCTGGCCCGAGGCCAGGATGTCGATATAGGACCAAGGACCTAGGAATTTGTGATCGAGCTTGGGGAATCAAAGAGAGATTCTCACCTGGCCAATCTCAAAGTGGGGGTTGTGGTACCTGCTGCAGGATCTGGCCAGCGTATGGAAGGAAAACCTAAGCCATTTCTGCAATTAGATGGACAGCCTGTTCTAAGACATGTCTTGAATCTTTTTTTAAACTATTCTTGGGTTAAAGATGTAGTTGTAGCTCTGCCCGAAAAACAATTCCAAGAGCAACCCTTATGGTTGAAACAGGACCCCAAGGTTCAGGGGGTACTCGGTGGAGCCACTAGAAGAGATTCAGTATGGAATGCTATTCAGGCTCTATCCGAGGATTTGGATCTGGTCATCGTGCATGATGGGGCCCGCCCTTTGACTTCCCAAAAGACTATCCTGGCCTGCGTTAAGAATGCTTCTGAGGGTCCTGGAGCAGTGGCAGGCATTCGGGTTGTCGATACTCTAAAGACGACTGATAAAGCTAACCAAGTGCTAGAAACTTTGGATAGAAAGGGTGTTTGGAGAGCTCAAACACCTCAGGTTTTTACATATGAGTTACTCTTCGATGCGTACCATAAAGCTATTCAAAACGATTGGATCGCCAGTGATGATTCCATCATAGTCAAAAAGGCTGGAGGCCAAGTGCGTATGGTGGAGTCCTCTGGTTCGAATTTCAAGATCACCGTCCCAACTGATCTCGATTTGGCTGAGGCTATCTTGACCCGTTATCGATCTTGAATAGGGTAAGGTTTCTCAAAGCCAGGAACATTTTGGCACCGGATTTTCCGTTAGCTGAAGTCATTGGACACATTGATAGTGGTGGAGTGATAATCCATCCGACTGAGACTGTATATGGATTCGGGGGTATTCCTCATGGAGATGTGACCGATAAGATAGCTTCTTTGAAAGAGCGTACTATTAGAAAGCCTATGTTACTTTTGGTCCCGGACAAGAAATCTACAGAGGGATTGGAGTGGACCCCCGAAGCTCTAATTTTGGCAAATGCTTTTTGGCCAGGACCGTTAACTATAGTTTTGTCCGATAAGGATGTTGGATATCCCGAATCTGTTAGGAACGCGACAGGTGGAGTTGGTGTGAGGGTGAGTTCCCATCCTGTTGTGAGCACCCTTATAAAAGAATTGGGAGTTCCTATGGTGTCTACTAGTGCTAACATATCTGGGGGACAGCCACTTTCAGACGTTACTAGCATCGCAGAAAGTGAACATCTTTCTTTAGCAGAAGATTTGTTAGTACTTGATACCGGTCCACTTCCTCATTCGTTACCGTCTACATTGATAGATTGTTCAAAAAGGTCACTAAGAATCCTTAGGGAAGGTGCTATTCCGTTCCGAGAAATAGAGAGATTGATTCCGGGAGGGAGGTTAAATGTCTAAGCTGGAAGGTTCGATGCCAGTAAAGATACTTTTTGTCTGTACGGGAAATACTTGCAGAAGTCCAATGGCTCAGGTAATAGCACAGGATTTACTTGCGTCTCAGGGATTGTCAGATGTCACTACACGCTCGGCTGGAATCGCTGCTCATCCAGGGAGTAGGGCCAGCGAAAATGCAGTGGTTGTAGTGTCCAGATCTGGACTTGATTTAAGTGAACATAGAAGTGAACTACTGGATGAAGAGATCGTCGCATGGGCAGAAGTAGTTATAGTCATGGCGGCGTGCCACATGGACCAAGTTATACGCTTGGGTGGAAAAGATAAGGCGATCACCCTGACGAAAGATGTGCCAGATCCCTTTGGGTGTGATGAACGAGTATACTCGGAGGTTTTCAATGTGCTTCGTAGTCTTATTCAAGATACTTTGGAACGTGTAATTTTAGATACTGTTGTCTGAGAGAGCTAAGATATAAATGGATTCAAAAATGTTAGCAAATGATTGTTTCCTACTCTTAGGAAATCCAGTTAAGCATTCTTTATCCCCGCTGATCCAGAACGCGGCATTCAAGAGTGAGCGAGTTCCACGAATCTACGATAAGTTCTGCTGTGAAGAATCTGATCTGGAAAGAGTCATGCGGGGGTTAGCTGAATTTGGGCTAGGTGGCAATGTGACTGTACCTTACAAGGAAACAGTTGTGAACATAATAGATCAAGCTTCTGAAGCTGTTTTAAGAACGGGGGCCTGCAATACTTTCTGGACTAAAGATGGTCAGATCTTGGGAGACAATACAGATGTTGAAGGTTTCAAGAGAGCTTGCGGATCTTTTTTAGGTGGTTCTCCTAAGGGATTAAAAGTGCTGGTGTTGGGGGCTGGGGGAGTGGTCAGGGCCGTGCTGATGAGTCTATTGGATGATGAAGTAGGTGAAATTGTTCTCTTAAATAGGACATGGGATAGAGCTAAGATCATCGCCGATCATTTCGGGAATACCAAGATCGAAGTTGTCAAAAGTAGTCAGGAACTGAAGGGTTGTGAATTCGATTTGATAATTAATGGAACCAGTCTGGGGTTAAGCCCAAATGATGAAGTCCCTTTTGACCTAGGTCTTGTGTCCGGAGTGAGTGGTGTCATGGATTTGGTTTACGGTAAGGAACTAACAAGATTTGTGAAATCTGCCAAGGAGAGGGGTTTCCCAGGAGTAGACGGGACCGAGATGCTCTTGCAACAAGCTGCGATATCTTTCGAGCGTTGGTTGGATAAACCTGCACCGCTTGACACCATGAGGCGAACTTTGGAAGATGTACTCTTTGAATGGTGAATTCATTTTTTTCAGTACTCAAAAGATGGTCAGTGTTTTTGTTGCCACGCTTTGGTCAGTCGACTCTGTTTTGTTGGTTAGCGATTCAAATATTAGGAGGTCAGTAGATGTCGATCCGAGTTGCCATTAACGGTTTTGGACGAATAGGCAGGAATGTAGCTAGGGTAATCAATAAATCTGAGGTCCATGATCTTGAAATCGTGGCTGTTAACGATCTTACAGATAAGGATATGCTGGCCCATCTGTTCAAATATGATTCAGTTCATGGAATCTATGATGGTGAAGTTTCTACGAACGATGAAGGATTGATCATAGACGGTAAATCCTTGAAAGTTTTTTCGGAACGTGACCCGGAACTACTGCCCTGGAAACAACTAGGAGTCGACTTAGTAGTGGAATCGACTGGTTTGTTCAGAGAGCGTCAACAGGCCGCTAAACATTTAGAGGCTGGAGCTAAGAAAGTGATAATTAGTGCTCCAGGTAAAAATGAGGACAAGACAATCGTTCTCGGAGTCAATGAAGGAGAATATGACAGTCAGCGTCACGATGTGATTTCCAATGCAAGTTGTACTACAAATTGCCTAGCTCCTGTGATAAAAGTTCTCAGCGAATCTTTCGGTTTTGTACATGGGCTAATGACTACGGTGCATGCATATACTAACGATCAGGTACTTTTGGATATTCCCCAGAAAGATAAGCGTCGTGCACGGGCAGCTGCACTTTCTATGATCCCGACTACTACTGGGGCGGCTAAAGCCACCTCGCTAGTGATCCCTGAGGTAGAAGGGAAAGTGGATGGTATGGCGATTCGGGTACCAACGGCTGATGTGTCAGTTGTCGATTTGGTTGCTCAGGTAGAGAATGAGATTACCGCAGAGGCGGTTAACGGTGCTTTGAGAGAAGCTTCGCAGACGAGCTTGGCTGGAATTTTGGAAGTGTGTGATCAACCTTTGGTCTCTATAGATTTTCTTGGAAACACCCACAGTTCTATAGTAGATGCTCTGAGTACCAGCGTTATGAATGATCACATGGTTAAGGTTCTTTCATGGTATGACAATGAGTGGGGGTATTCTTGCAGGGTTGCAGATTTAGCGGTTTATGTGGGCCAGCGTTTGTAGAAACTATATGTTGATCAATTTTTCTCAAGAACTATACTGTTTAGCCGTCAGTGGGGAAGAGATGTTAATAGGAACAGAAGTTTACTCACTCTGATGATCAAGAAGCTCTTAAGGGATATTTCACCGCAGACTTTAACCGGACGGACTGTGCTGGTTCGAGTCGACTATAATGTTCCCCTAGACAGCCTTTGCCAAGTAACTGATCTCAGCCGGGTTGAACGAACTCTTCCGACACTGAAATACCTTGTATCTGCGGGTGCCAGGATCGTTTTGATTTCACATTTAGGTCGCCCAGGAGGACAGCGAAACCCAGAATTATCTCTTAATCCGATAGTAGAACATTTGGATAGATTACTGGGCCAGAAAGTTCATTTTTGTCCTGAAACCGTTGGTCCGAAAGCGAGGAAGGCTGTTGCAGATCTAAGGAATGGTGGGATTGTCATCCTTGAAAATACAAGATTCCATCCTGAAGAAACCGAGGGAGATGTAGTTTGGGCAAATGAAATCCGTCACGATGCTGGGATTTTTGTTAACGATGCTTTTGGCATGGCCCATCGTTCCCACGCTTCCACAACGGGTGTTTCCACAGCGATTAGGAGGTGTGGAGGTTTGTCGGTCGCAGGATTCCTTATGGAGAAGGAAATTGCGATTTTAAGTAAAGTATTGTCAGAACCGGTTCGTCCCTTTGTCGGCGTCCTCGGAGGGGCAAAGATTTCCGGGAAGATTGACTTGATAGAGGCATTGCTACAGCGAGTGGACAGCTTGGTGATTGGCGGTGCCATGGCCAATACCTTTTTTGTTGCAATGGGACACAATGTCGGAAGATCGTTGGTGGAAGAAAATTTTGTTGAGTTTGCGAAGGATCTCTTGAAAGAATTTGGAGATAAGTTAGTGCTTCCCGTAGATGTGATGACGGCTGAGGTTATTGTTAGTGGGATCAGCCCAGAACTTAAGGAGATTGAAGAGATAACCCAGTTGGACCGGGTAGTGGATATTGGCCACCGTACTATCCAGATGTTTTCGGACGTTATAATGAGATCGGGAACTCTGATCTGGAACGGACCAATGGGGGTGTTTGAAGTGCCTTCTTTTGCTACAGGTACGTTTCGGCTGGCTGAAGTGGCAGCACATGCGGCGAAAGAAGGATCATGTGTAATTTTGGGGGGAGGCGACTCTTCGGCAGCAGCTAAGGCTGCTGGTGTTTTAGAGAAGATGACACATGTTTCGACAGGGGGAGGGGCTATGTTGGAACTTCTCTCGGGGAAAACTCTCCCAGGGTTTGAAGCTTTGTCGAATGAACAAGAACGAAAATAGAATCGGAGAAATAGGAAGTAATTAAAGTGAATACAAAGACGATCGCAGCTAACTGGAAAATGCACTATGGCCCTAATGAAGCTAGAGATTTTTTGGAGAAATTACTACCTAATCTATCTACAAGAAAAAAGCCCCGGATTCTTTTGTTTCCTCCAGCTATTTCCCTTCAGACCGTATCCGCAGGTATTGAAGAGTGTGCTGAGATTGAATTAGGAATCCAAAATATCCACTGGGAAATGGAAGGTGCTTTCACTGGAGAACATTCGGCAGCAATGGCAGTGTCTGTAGGTGTAAGATTTGTACTTATCGGTCACTCAGAGAGGAGACATCTCTTCAGGGAATCTGATAGTGAGGTGAAGGATAAAGTCTCTACTGCCATTGCTGCTGGGCTGAATCCAGTAGTTTGTGTCGGTGAAACAAGAGAAGAAAGAGTGCAGGGGAGCACAGAGTCAGTCATAATGCGACAGTTAGACTCGGTTCTGGCTGGAATTTCTGGACAGGAACCAAAAGATATGCTACTTGCCTATGAACCGGTTTGGGCGATCGGTACTGGTATGCTCCCCGAAGCACATGAAATAGAAGAGGCTCATTCTCTTATTCGTAATCGGATGAGAGAGAAAATCGGGCAAGAGGCTTCCTTGTCGACACAGATACTCTACGGGGGTAGTGTCAATGCAAATAATTCAGAGGATTTGCTCAAATTGAAGAATGTTGACGGCCTTCTTATAGGAGGTGCGAGTCTCGATCCGCTAAGTTTCTCAAAAATTATCGAGTCGGCGGTATCGGTATAGATTATATTAGGTTGACACCGATAGAACCCCTTGCGACGTTTAAGAACAATTAACCAGATCACACTAATAAAAGATATTTATGTATAGTTTTTTGCTGACGCTCCTGTTGCTTGATGGAATTCTTTTGTCTGTTGTTGTGTTGTTGCAGTCTGGTAAAGGAGGAGGATTAGCAGCTATGGGAGGTGGTTCAACGGCCACCGACGGTATACTGGCCGGTCGCCAAGCCACTACTGTGCTAACTAGGATAACTTGGACAACTGGCACTGCTTTCATGACACTCGCCCTTATTCTGTCTATTATGTCCTCCAGAAATCAACAGCCAGATTCGATATTGCTCCAGGAGCTGACTCCTGTAGCTCCTGCAGGACAGCCTATCCTTCCAACACTTGAGGAAGATGACTCCAGAAGTGAAGAAGCCGATCCAGAACAAGAGGAGCCTGATACTCAGGAGAGAAACTGATCTTCATCAAGATTTTGAGAAATCTGCTTTTTAGGGTGGAATTTCTGAACAGAGTTTTGGGAGAATTCTCAGGGGTGGAGTTGGTATAAAATGACCTTCGATCTGAAATAGGTGAGAACGCCTGATCTCAGGATATCCATAGATATGGAGAAATGGCCGTGAGTCGATTCGAAGTGCCCATGCCTCAGATGGGTGAATCCATAGCTGAGGGAACTGTTTCCAAGTGGCTAAGAGCAATTGGTCATCGGATAGAGAAAGACGAACCAATTTTGGAAATATCAACAGATAAAGTGGATGCAGAGATCCCTTCTCCTGTTGCTGGAGTTCTAGTGGAAATTTGTGTTGAAGAAGGCCGAACCGTAGAGGTCGGGACGGTCCTTGCCTACGTTGAAGGGGATAGGGGAGAAGGTATATCATCTGTCGAAGAATCAGTTCATTCCCAGTCCCTTAAGAGCTCGTTCGTTGATTCAACTGTTAGAAAATCTGTGATAGATCACAATCAAAAATCTGTAACAGAGGAGCGTAGCGGGGGTGGAACAGAAGTTGAAAGATTGAGAGATAGGTCTAGCCCAGTGGTTCGGAAAATAGCAAAGGAGCATGGAGTTTCTATTAGCAATGTTCCGGGAACAGGACATTTAGGGCGGGTTACTAAAACCGATATTCTTAGATTTATCAAGGATGCTAAAATCCATTCAAGCCATCGGTCTTCTGAGAGTATCAGCTCACCACAACCTGACTTTGGTACAGTTTCAGAAGTGGAGTCTGGTCCTCACAGCGAGATCGATATTTGGGACTCTTTTTACAATGAAGTAGAACACCCAATTTTTCCGGTCAGACCGGGTGACGATGTACTCCCTATGGACAGGATACGCCAACTCACAGCGGATCATATGGTTATAGCTAAACGTGTGGTACCACACGTTCATTCGGTCATTGGAGTGGATTTTTCGTCTGTCGATAGACAACGGGTGAAGATCTCTCAGAGGGAGGGTTTTCGAGGCCGTGGGGTTAGTTATACGGCGTTTGTAGCTTGGGCTTGCTCTCGTCTTTTAGTTAAATATAGAAACATCAATGCTGTTTTATCTGGAGGGGATATCATTCATCGGGCTAGTGTGAATATTGGGATAGCCGTTGATCTAGACCCTGGACTTATTGTTCCGGTAATCAGGGATGCAGACGATTTCAGCCTAATAGAAACCTCCTCGAAGATTAATGATCTGGCAGTCAGAGCACGATCGAAAGAGCTGTCACCAGAAGAGATCCAAGGGTCTACTTTTTCGATCACTAATCCAGGTGTTCTAGGCACTTTGGTAGGGATGCCTATAATCCCGAAAGGGACGTCTGCTATTCTCGTCCTAGGTGCTGTTGAGAAGCGACCTGTTGTGATCGAAAATGTAGAAAAAGGTGTAGATGAGATCGTAGTTCGGAAAACTTCTCTTTTTTCTTTGGGTTTTGATCACAGAATTGTGGATGGGGCTGATGCTGCACGATTTCTCTTGGAACTTAAAGAGCTACTGGAAACCTTTCCAGAGAATGCATGATACAAAATGCGTGGGTCTGATAGCTCAATGCATCTAGGTGCTCTTGAAATCAAGGATTTGGGGTTGATTAGTTATGAGGAGAGCCTTCAAATTCAGAAGGAGTTGGTAATATCAAGACGGTCAGGAGAAGTGCCTGACCAACTATTATTGCAGGAACATCCTCACGTCATCACTATAGGAAAATCTTCTTCTGAAGAACATATTTTAATAACGCAAAAACAGATCGTTGATCTTGGGATGGAAGTGTTTCGAGTGGGTCGTGGAGGTGATGTAACATACCACGGACCTGGTCAACTCGTTGGCTACCCAATCTTAGATCTCAAACCCGACCGGAAAGATCTCCATCGTTATCTTCGGGATCTGGAAGAAGTGCTCATAAATTCTCTCTTGGAACTTTCTGTCCAGGCAAGGAGAAGAGAAAACTTAACAGGTGTTTGGGTGAAGGATAGAAAGATTGCAGCGATAGGAGTTCGAGTGTCTAGTCAATGGATTACTTCGCACGGGTTTTCTTTGAATGTTTGCAATGATCTTTCATATTTCGATGCGATCGTACCTTGTGGAATAAAGGATGTGGAAGTCACTTCGATTTCCAATGAATTAGGAGAGAGAATTCAGACGGAAATGGTCTCAACAATTGTTGTAGCAGAATTTGAAAAAATTTTTGACCTAAAGGATGTTAAACACTAACCTGTCAAAACTTTACAAGAACATCCCTAGTATTTGAGTCTATTTATTTGTCCAGGCGGAGTAGTTACTCTGAACCAGAGCGTCGGAATTCGTACCTGTCTTAGCTGCTGTCGTTGCCAAATGGTCAACGTACTCATTCTGTGGATGGCCAGCATGTCCGCGAACCCATTCCCATGCTATTTGGTGAATTGAAGCTATTCGGTCTAGCTCTTGCCATAGCACGAGATTTTCGATGTTTCCAGATTTTCTTTTCCATCCCTTCGCTTTCCAGGATGTGATCCATTCAGTCATTCCTTTTATGAGATATTGGCTGTCAGAAATGAACCGAACCTTACACGGAATTTTTCCAATGAATTCTAGACCAACTATTGCACTTTTTAATGCCATTCTATTGTTAGTAGTGTCGGCTTCGGATATCCAATAGTCTTTTCTTATCCAACGATCTTCGGACCAGTATTCTAGCATGCCAGCTGCGCCACCAGGGCGTTTTACATTTTGGAATTGATTACCAAGGCAAGACTCATCGGCAAAAATGGTGATTTCTTCGTTTAGTTTCATGTAGTTGGGTTGCAGGAATATAAATTTCAAGCACTTTTCATGATCAGAAGTTAGGACGACTGGATCCTTAAAGGAACAGATAGGTGTAATTACTTGACGTTAGTCCAAGTACTTCTAAATTGTCGCCACAGTATTCTGGGTCGATTGAAAACTAGGAGAGACTGGCCAGATGGTTGTTAACAGTGAAAAGAATCGGGCCTATCTGCTGTTGGAGGATGGGAAACGTTTTGATGGAATGGGTTTTGGATCTGCAGCAACTTCGTTGGGGGAGGTAGTCTTCAATACTTCCATGACTGGGTACCAAGAGATTCTTACTGACCCTTCCTACTCAGGACAGCACGTTGTGATGACCTATCCACTGATTGGCAATTATGGAGTGAATACGATTGACGTGGAATCGGATGGTCCTAAGGTGGCGGGTTTTGTAGTGCGTGAACTGGCCGAGGTATATTCTTCCTGGAGAGCGACATCTTCGGTAGAGGAATATTTAGAAAGCAACG
>Ga0310345_10005220_pt1 | contig 11603 bp, 9 predicted proteins | sample HC15DNA20500_MG_FD_204667 | JGI IMG/M metagenome (GOLD analysis project Ga0310345, IMG submission 204667) | Marine microbial communities from station ALOHA, North Pacific Subtropical Gyre - HC15-DNA-20-500_MG | ecosystem: Environmental > Aquatic > Marine > Oceanic | place: Pacific Ocean: North...
ACACAGCAAGATGCTCGTTGTATTGGCTGGGGCCTGTCTATTAATCGGCACACTAGCCTGGACGGCGTCACGGGTCTACGCACGGCAAGCGGCAGATGGGAACGACGGTGTCATCAGCGGGGTGGTTAGAAGTGACAGTGGCGTAGAAGCCGGCGTTTGGGTAATTGCCGAGACTGGTGAGACCCCGACCAAACTCGTAAAAATCGTCGTAACAGACGACGACGGACGGTACCTATTGCCCGAGCTACCGAACGCCACCTACGACATCTGGGTTCGTGGCTATGGGTTAATTGACTCGGAGAAGGTTACTGGTCACCCCGGCCAAGAACTACAGTTGCGAGCAGTGCTGGCGCCGACTCCGCGTGACGCTGCCCAGTACTACCCGGGTAACTACTGGTATTCGCTAATCGAGCCACCGCCTGCCAGTGAGTTCCCAGGCACTGGCCCTGAAGGTAACGGTATCTCCCCGGACCTCTCTAGCCAGGCTGCCTGGGTCGACCGAATGAAGCAGGGGTGCCAGCTCTGCCACCAGATGGGCAACACCCACACACGCGTCGTCCAGCACCTCGACGACTTCGACTCGACCGTCGCGGCGTGGGACCACCGCGTACAGACCGGTCAGCGCGGCGACTCAATGAGCAGCAGAATGAGTAGCTACGGGCGACAGCGTGCACTCGAAATGTTCGCCGACTGGTCCGATAGGATTGCGGCTGGCGAGCTGCCACCAATTCCGCCGCGTCCAGAGGGTGTTGAGCGGAACCTTGTACTCACGCTGTGGGACTGGGGAACGGACGACGCGTTCATCCACGACGAGGCAACGACCGACAAGCGGAATCCGACGGTCAATGCTGGCGGGCCGGTCTACGGCGTCTCGGCTGGGCACGGCACGCTCGTCGTCGTCGATCCGGACACCAATTCAGCCGTTGAGCTCAGGATCCCAGTGAGGCCAGACGACCCATCGACGGTGCCGACACGCTTCCCGCAGCAGCAACTGCAGCCATCTTACTACTGGGGCGACGAGGTGCGGTGGGGGGTCGAACCCCACCAGCGGGCCGATCCACACAATCCAATGCTGGATAGCCAGGGGCGAGTGTGGATGACTTCGACAATCCAGGCACGGAATAACCCAGATTGGTGCCGGGAAGGTTCTGACCATCCATCTGCCAAGAATTTCCCGATGGCGCGGACTGGGCGACAGGCTTCCTACTACGACCCAACACTCGAGAAATTCGTCCTGATCTATACCTGCTTCGGCACACACCACTTGCAGTTCGCCGAAGACGAGGACGAAACTCTGTACTTCAGTGGAGGCGGCCAGGTCATTGGCTGGCTCAAAACAGATGTGTATGACAAGACAGGCGATGAGCAGTTTTCCCAGGGTTGGTGCCCCGGCGTGCTCGACACCAACGGTGACGGCAAAGCCACCAAACCGTGGAACATGCCGGGCGAGGAGGCCGATCCGAGCTTCGACACGCTGACACGCGCTGGTGGTTACGGCATCATCCCGAACCCAGTCGACGGCTCGGTTTGGGCAAGCCAGACCGGACCGTTTCCTGGCCGGATCGTCCGCCTCGAGGTTGGCGGCAATCCGCCGGAGACCTGCATGCTTGAGGTCTATGAGCCGCCATCGATCGAGAACCCAGACGTCGATCCGTCCAAGACGGGTCATGCACCGCGCGGGATTGACGTGGACCGGAACGGCGTTATCTGGACGGCGCTCTCCGGTAGCGGCCACATGGCGAGTTTCGACCGCAACAAGTGTGCCACTCTGAATGGACCGACGGCGACCGGGCAGCACTGCCCGGAAGGCTGGACGTTATATCCAACACCCGGCCCCCAGATGAAGGGCGTGACAGATCCAGGCAGTGCGGACTTCCACTATTACAGCTGGGTCGACCAGTTCAACACGCTAGGCCTCGGTGACAACGTGCCGATCGTAAATGGGTCTGGGTCCGATGCGTTGCATGCGCTGTCACCGGAAACCGGCGAGTGGGTCGTCCTGCGCGTCCCGTATCCGATGGCGTTCTTCTCTCGTGGCCTCGACGGTCGGATCGATGATCCTAATGCTGGCTGGAAGGGCCGTGGGCTCTGGGCCAATTACGGAACCAACTACGTCTGGCATACCGAGGGTGGTCTTGGTACCAAGAGCAAGATGGTCCACTTCCAACTGAGGCCTCACCCGCTGGCCGAGTGAGCAGACGACTAGACGACACGGGAGCCCGCTAGCTTGGATGAGTTATTTATCGCAAGCAGTGGACTCCCGCTGGCGACCTTGTGGTCGTCCGACGTGGAGTTCTGTACGCCGGACAACTGCAAGCCAACCGACCAAACCACACGGGAGAGCAAATGAGGTCTCGGTCAGCACTTCGAAGACAAATAGCTGTCTGTTGGTTAGATAATTGCGTACGTATTAGTCGTTCGAGGTAGGCTTCACGACCTCGTGCTTCCTGAGGAACTCCCTAATCGCGGCGTAGATGCGCACGTTCTCTGTGGAGCTGAATCCGCCGTGCCCACCTCCTGCCACCGTAACCAATTCGTTCGGAACACCAGCCTCGTCCAAAGCCTGATGCAACCGGATACCATGATCATAGGGAACGATCGGGTCAGCATCACCATGAACGGTTAAGACTGGAGGCAAACCCTGTCGCACGTAGGTAAGTGGCGACACCCTTCTTGCGACCCCTTCCCGGCCCTCGGATTGACCAAGCCACGCCATCGTAAACGCCCCTGACGGCCCTGGAGCTCTGGTAATTAAGTCCACAACATCGGTAATACCGTACCAGTTGATGATGGCAGCCACCTTTAATTCCTCGGTCGAAGTCGTACCGGTGGACCAAGTCCGGCGACGGTCGCCTGGGCACTGTCGATCCAGGCCAGCCGACTCTGTAAGCATCCCAGTGGTGAGCGCGAGGTGGCCACCAGCTGAATTTCCTGTCACCACCAGTTTATCTAGATCGAAGTTGTACTGCTCGGCATTCCGATAGATCCAACGCAAAGCGCAGCGACAGTCCTCGACTGCGGCCGGTGCGTGCGCAACGTCTGCCATCCGATATTCGACGTTAACCACCGACCATCCCATCTCAAGATACGGTAGGAAAGTGAGCGCAGAACTTTCCTTGCTGCCATTGGTCCAGCCCCCTCCGTGAAAATAAACAACCGTCGGGTTCGGACTGTTCGTCACCCTAGCCTGGTACACATCCAGCTTCAAATTCCAACCGCCAGCCCTTAGGTAGGTGATGTTTGGTACTAGGCGGTACCCGGTAGAAACCTGTACGAATTTCGCGGCGATATCTGCCGTCTGACCAATAACGAACTTTGGAGCCGTCGGGCTTAAAAGTAACACTGCACTGATCGTGACAAAAAACAAGCCCTTCCTTCTCATCAGTATGCTCGTTCCTATCTCCCAGTAGATGCGTGTCTCCGACACCGTAGTGTCGCACTTCCCGAAAGTCAAGGTGAAGTAGCAGGCCCCTATCTATAACCGTCTCCATGATAACGTAGGGCAGTAATTCTCGGTTCCCTGCCCCACGCGCGTAGTGTCGGAACACGGCGGCAGGGTTATGCTTATGTTCGCCTAAAGGAGCATTCGTGAGAATTAGTGCGCTTGTCGTCGTCGCGTCACTTTTCGTATTTTCCGCGTTGACGTACGCCCAGCGATACAGGGCAATAGCTGATTTCGACCGCTACGACAAGTACCTACGAGAGGTATTACCTGACGCCGACACCTTTAAGTTCGTCGATACCGGAACGCCCCATTATCGAGGGTACCGGACCAACCCCAATGGCAACGAAACACTCGTTGGTTTCGGCTTCTTTACTGTCGATTTCGCGCCGGCAATACGTGGTTACAAAGGTGAGATCTGGATGCTGATCGGTATGAACCCTGGTGGGGTACTATTGGACGTGAACATCATCTACCACGACGAGCCATTCGGATATTTCTCCATCGACGTCCCCACATTCGTTGAGCAATTCCACGGGAAAAGCGTCCTCGACCAACTAACAGTCGGAAACGACATCGACGCGATCTCACGTGCCACCATTACGAACAAGTCCGCCGTACGGGCCATCAGAGACAGCTCCCGCCGGATGGCCCGCGAATTCTTAGCTGAAAATTCCGGTGGACAGTAGCCCGCCAGCAACTCACTGACACACCAACACCTCTCCGTTTTAAGGTTTCTGGTCGGAAGCGCTGCGGTTGGAAGTCCAACACGCCAACACCACGCACCGAAGCGGCGGTCAACCCCGACGTAGGCCCAAGCAGCGGGCAAGCAAGATTAGCGAGCCTACATAACCGGACACAGCAAAGGCCAGCGCCTGCCAGCCCCAGGCCCTTGTCCCTTGCTTCGACAGCTCACCGATTTAGCGCTACAACGGCCGATCGGGATCTATGATGGAACGCCACATGTGGGCAACGGGACTATTGTCAAAACCCAAGCCTTCCCTTGGTTGCTTGAACTGCCTGCCGATAATATCCGTAAACTCCTCGACAATGATCTCACGCTGGTTCTCGTCGAAGGCATACTGGTCGTTGACTGTAACAAGTCGCGCCTCCATGTAGTACCTATGGTTCCTGGCGTACTCGTAATCCTTTTTTATGTACTCATCCGGCTCATAGTCCTCACCGAAGATCTGAGTGTAAATCTCCGGGTACTCGTAGCCAGTCTCCTTGTCCGGAAAAAATCTGAGCGCCTGGTGATAACGGATGCCCCAACTAACCCGTTCGTCAACGTAAGGCGCAAAGAGTTGGGCGCCCCAGTAGCCGTGATCCCCTTTCATTAGATTCTGCGTAACGTCGTGCAGGAGGCACGCACAAACCGTGCGCTCTGGCTGACCAGTCTGAATGGCTTGATTGGCACTCTGTAGTACGTGACGGGCGGGCGCAAACCGCCGCTGGAAAAAATCGATTACCGTCGGTTTACTTGGCATTGGCTCGAACCCACTCGTAGTCGGCCTGAACAGGTTGCCAGTACCGCGAGGAATCCGTGGCTCCGAGGATGCCTGAGCGACACCCGTAAATTTGACCTCCTGATCGAGTTGATCGGTCATATAGTGCTCAAGCGCTTCAGCCCGATCCTCGTGGCCCATGGCCGCGACAGCCGCCGCGCCCCCAACCGAAGAGATAAACTTGCGCCGATCGACGTGCATATGCGCCCCCCTTCTTGTTGCGTAAATCCCGAACCCGGGGATGGTAGACCCCGTCAGTTGTGAAGTCAATTCGAATCATTCACTGCGGTGGAAACAAACGCTAGACAGCAACAGGTGGTGCCCCATCGCAGCCGGTTTCCTATAGGATTGGGATTTGGTGTGGGCAAGGCGACCCGCAGCGGGCACATTCAGCGGACGACACACAGAAGACATGCAGCCAGATTTACAGGACGCGGTCGATTTCCACGACGCAATCGTCGCCGAAGGTGGTAAGGCTTTAGTCGGGTACGAGCAAGAGAAAGCTCTCGCCAACATGGTGCTGTTGGCTGAAATCCCAACCACTTACGACAAAGAGGCACAACGTCAAGTCAATGCTGGGAACCTCCTACTCCGTGGCGTACCGGGTGTCGGCAAGACCTTTTTCGGAGTGATCCTCGCTGCCATCAGTGGGGCAAAGTTTGCGCGACTCCAAGGCCGCGCTGACCTGCAGCCAACCGAAATAGTTGGGTTCCAGATGATCAACCCGGCCACGGGTGAGTTCATTACCGAATTCGGACCACTAGCCTCAGCTGAGGTGATACTACTCGACGAAATCAACCGGATCCCTCTGAAATCACAGAGCGCCTTTCTTGAAGGATTGCAGGACCGCTCGATCACTGTCGGGAAAGAAACCTATCAGCTGCCGGCCTTTAGCTTGGCCATCGCCACGATGAATCCGATCGAGCTTGGCCAGGGGACCTTTCCCCTCTCGGAAGCTGCCACCGACCGTTTCGCCATAATGGTCAACATCGGATATCTCCCCCCTGAGGAGGAAGAGAAACTCGTGAGCTTCGACTTTAAGAAAGTCAAGCTCGATGGACTAATCTCGAAGGATCGGGTACTCGAACTTCGGTCCAAAATCGGTGAACACGTGTTCTTGCACGGTGCACTTGGTAAGTACATCAGACGTTTGGTGTCGGCCAGTCGACCCTACAACCCTGAAACGGACTGGTTCCAGTACTCACCGTCTCCACTGGTGGAGCAATATGTTGAACTAGGCGGATCACCACGGGCCACGATCTGCTGGGGCCGGCTAGTCAAGGTCTGGGCTTTATTGACCAAACGGCGCTCCCAAGTCTACCCGGAAGACATTCAAGAGCTAGCCAGATACGTTCTTGGTCACCGGATCTGGCTTGCGCCCCATGCGGGCAGCAGCCGCATCCGCGTCGAAACGGTCATCGAGGAGATAATTGATACGGTGCCGATTCCATGACACCCGAATGTGCTGAAATGGAGGATCCGCTCGTTTCCTGGTCAGAGATCCAGGATATCGAACTGGTCATCGTCCGACGCATGCAGGAATTCGCCATTGGCACTCACCCAAGCATGTTCCATGGCACGGGGTACGACCTGGCCGGCCTCCGAGACTGGCAACCAGGCGATCGACTGTCGACGATCGACTGGTCACAGTCGAGCCTGACCAACTTCAGCCCTCTAATCATCAGGGAGTTCAACCAGCAGAGTAACGCCCCGGTCGTTATTACCGCCGATATCTCCCAATCAACGCGATGCGGTGTACACGGCGAATCCATCGCAAGAATCATCGCTCGCGTAGTTACTACCTTTGCCATGGCAGCTTCTCTGTTCCAGGATCGCGTTGGTTTGGTGACCTTCGACGGCGACAGCAGAAAGCTTGCAGTAAACACTCGTATAGGGAAGAACCACGCTATCCACTGTATTCAAACCTACCAGAATCAGCTCATGGAGTCAGGAGCGAACGGATCTGAGAGAAAGGTCAGCTTCTCCGGGCTGCTCCGCAAGCGTTCCTTAGTGCCAGTAATCTCCGATTTCCTGTGCGAAGAGCCATATCAGCTACTCGACGAACTCGCGGACCTGAATACGTTCCACGACGTTTTCCTAGTCATGATTGACAGCGCATTCGCCTTTGAGCTACCCCCGTTCTCAGCGGGCTGGATCCAGGTCTACGATGCAGAAACCGGAAAGAATCGCATCATGTCGGCAACCGAACTAGAGCAACTTGGAAGCCGCGTCCGAAAATGGCAGGACATGGTAGAGCAAGCAACACACGACCGGGGTCTTGAAGTACTCCGGCTCGACAGTAAGAGCCAACAGTTTCACGACAGCCTGGTCAAATTTCTGCTGGAGCGCAAGAGGTTAACGAAATAAAGGTTTCAAATCGAAACACTGGCCTCTGGGCTCGATCCACAAACACTACCTCCAGAACCGATGACTAAGCTGCTGGCATTCCTCGTTTATACCGCATGGAACCTTGGTACGCCTCAACCGGGCCTGGCGCAGTCAGGCGGGACGTCTGAACGTGAGGACGCCATCAGATGCTGGCGACAGGTCAGTGAAAACGCGGTTCACGTCGGCCAACGGTTCACGATGACCGTGACCTGTAGAGCCGTAGAAACCGACAACGCACGAGCCTTGCCAGATCAGGCTGTGCTTGAACCCGAGACGATCGAGGTCTCGCCGTTCGAAGTACTGGACGGGGAGCACTACGAAGACATTCGGAACGGACACTACCGGTTCTTCCAATACCACTACACTCTGCGTGTTATAGACGAGAGCAACTTCGGCGAGGACATAGAAATTCCACCTCTCGACATCACCTACCGAATCGAGCGCCGCATCGGAAACAACCCGGCACTTCCAGGTCGAGAATTGACATATTCCTTACCGGCAGAACCTATCCGGTTGCTTTCCCTCGTCCCTGAATCGGTTGTGGATATTCGCGACCTGCCTCCCATCACATTCGGCGACGCCCAGGCAAGACTGTTCCAGGCTGGCCTGCTTACACTATCCGCAGTACTTCTCTGGATCGTTGCGGTTGGCATTGTGGTTCTCGGCGCCGTTCGGTTAACACGCGAGCATCGGAAAGGGAACGACGCTACTCGCGGCAACAGGCGACTGTCCCTACCACTCATTGTCCATCGGGCACTCGGTGAACTTTTACACGTTCAGTTGATAACGATGAAGGACGGCTGGAAGGTAGAAAACGCACGCCGCGCACTAGCAGCGCTGAGGGTCGCCAGCGCCGTGGCCACAGCAAAACCAGTCACTAAGACTCAGGTTGAACCAGACACACCGGAGCGAGATGGTCAGATACATTTCAAGCATGGGTTGTTACGACCCAAGACCCACGTGATTTCCTCCAGCCTTACCACGGCGACGCTCATCGAGCATCTCGCAAAGGCTCGGACTCCCCGTGCCGACAAGGTCAAAAACTCCTTGATCAACGATCTAGGACAAGCGATCTCTGTCTTCACAGCCGCAGGTTACAGTCCAGACGGTCCGCTCCCGAGCGACGATCTAACCCGCGCGCTCGACACTGTAATCGTCAAGCTTAAGCAGTTACGTTGGCGATCAGCCGCGCCGGTGCGCTACACGACAGACCTCTTGGCATCGACTAATAATTGGTGGAACCAGGCATGGACACGTTGACCGCCCTGATTGAGCGTGCCGGACTCGCTGTGGCCGAGGTCGATGGCCTGTCGGTAAACACTCTACCGCTCCTCAAACGCGAAGAAACGATCATCACTTTTAGCGTCGTCATTCTGCTCACCCTGGGGGCACTCTCGGCGCGTTATCTCATGCGTCGACGGCCAGGGAAGACCAACATCGTTTTACCAGCACTACTCCCAGCGGCCATGACAAGGCGGATAACTCTGGCACCACTCCGTCACACGGCCTTTATCCTGTTCTTGAGCGGCCTTCCGTTCTTCGCAGTGGCAATGGCTGATCCGCACACAACGTTGGTCCAAGAACGATCGACCTTTCCGGGGCACCGCATCGCGATCTTGATCGATGCATCACTGAGCATGGACACGGCATTCGCAACTGACCAGCTCGGGTGGGGCAACACATTTCTAGCGAACGTGGCCGCCGCCGAGTACTTTGTCAGACGCCGTATGGAAGGGTCACACCGTGACTTAGTATCCCTGGTCCAGTTCGGCGGAGAGGCTTACATCGTTACTCCGTTTACCAACGATTACGAAAACGTACTGTTAAGTATCGGACTGATCGGAACACCAGAAGAGTACGACCGGTTTCCGGATCATGGCACGTTCATCATGCGAGCTATTAGCCGTGGGGTGCAACTTTTCAGAACATTCGACTTCCTCAAGGCCCAGGGCAACCTAATCGTGATCTTCAGTGATGGTCAGGACACTCACGCGATCTATGAGGACCAATCACTGGATGAGATCCTACAGGAGGCCGCCGACAATTCTATCCCCGTCTATTTCATACGCACCGCCTATGCCCAAGGACTAGGTGACGTGCTGCCCGATATCACCTGGAAGATAGCCGTCGAGAAGACCGGTGGACGCTTCTACCCGGCAGCGGACGAGGCGGCAATCCTACAAGCGGTTCACGAGATCGACGAATTGTCCACCGGACAGATCGAGGTCACCCGATATGTGGCACATCAGCCCAGGTTTTCGCCGTTTACGTTGGTAGCTTTAGCAATATGGAGCCTGGCCATTTTATGTGGCCTCGGTGTTAAACATCTGAGACGCTTCCCCTAAACAAAATGGGGCGATACGTCTCTCCTGGAGTCAACCACAACAAGCTTTGGAACACCTGGAGAGAATGACGAATGCTGAAAATGACGGCCGCTTATTTAACCTGCGCAATATTGACTGCAATCGTGGCAATGTCTCTTCTTTTCTCCGGTCGCCTGGAACGACGAATCGCGCTGGCCGACCGGGAAATGGCAACACTGAATCTGTCCAGCGCCGCTCGTGAATATGACAAAGTCGCTGTGTCAATAACTAGAACCGAACGACTCCCATGGCTACTTCGCGACAAAAGCGACGAAGTGGCTGTGAAACGAGCCGCCGTCCGTTATTGGCTCGGCGATTACGCACCTCTCGTGGTCGACTATACCTCGGTCGACAGCCCGAATATCACCAACAACCTTGACTTGCAGTTCGTAATTGCCAACGCAGACTACCGCTCGGTGCAACGACCAGATTCGAATGCAGAGATAGCTCTTGGGGCTCTCGACCACGCGACCGGAGTCTACCGTCGTCTACTTGAAGGCAACGGCACCCACCTCGGGGCAGCGTTTAACTACGAATTGATGGTGCGCCTACGGAACCAGGTCGCCGAAGGCGGTGAAATCCCGGCATTTCGGTCCCCGACGGTGCCAGGGAATCAGGGACAGAATACGGAGGAAGCCGAGATGGAAGACGTCCAAATCTACGTACCCCAAGACAACGCGGTCGAACGCAACGAGGCCGACGACCCGACTATCGGTGAAGGAACGCCGATCCGAAAACGTGGCTAGCCGGTGAACAAGAGTGCCCCGAAGTAATCAGCAACGATAATCACCTTCTTCCACACCAGCCTTTTATACTCACACCATGCCACCGCTTCAATTTGGTGAACCGCTTTATCTCTGGTTGCTATTGTCCCCAATTTTTCTTGGTTTACTGTGGCTCTGGCGGCTATTTCGTCGACGCTGCGACGTCCGTCGTGCACTGCGCGAGCGGATCACGCCGACACCGGAGCGGTACTCCTTCGCTAGCGGACTGTCGTTTTGGCTATGTCTAATCCTAGCAGTCGCCGCGCTGGTCCTAGCCCTCTCTCGCCCGAGAATACTTACGACGGTCACTCAAAACGCCGGAGCCGACTTTATCATCCTACAAGACGGATCAACTTCGATGCGGGTCAGCGACGTGACGCCGGACCGATGGCAACGTTCGGTATCCTGGATTCGGATGTTCGCAGAACTTCTAAGTTGGCAGGATGAACGAGTCGCCCTCGCGCTCTTCGCGCACCGTGCGGCACCACAGGTCAGACTAACGCGAGACCCCAACGCACTATTTTTCTTTCTCAATTATCTAGACGAGGAACCACCGTTCCGACTTGAAGACGACACTAGCTGGGATACCAACATCGAAGAAGGAATCTACTGGGGTGTTCAGATGTTCGACCGTGACTCTGAGCTTTATGGCGAAAGACTCAGTTCAAGAGCTTTCATCGTGATATCGGACGGTCAGGCTTGGAGCGGCCAGGTGAATGAAGCGCTCCAACTCGCGCGGGAACAAAACATCCGGGTCTATGTCATCGGTGTCGGCACTACGGCCGGCGGGTTCATCCCACAACTTCCCCCACGCCGCTACGGACCGAGGGAAGACCCAATACACTCGGTAATCGATCGGCGGTCGCTACAGGCGATAGCAGAGGCTGGTGGAGGCAAGTATTACGAACTTGGAGTCGAAGAGGACCAAACCGTCGCGCTAGAGATTCTCGCGGACGTGCAACTCCGGGCACAGGCAACGCAACGCGAGGAAAAATTCACCGAACTCTACTGGTTCCTACTAGCCATAGCCGGTGGAATGGTTTGCCTCGGAACACTCTTCATCAGGGAACGTACCGAACTCTGGTGGCAGCTCGCGACTGGTGGCGGTCTTGCTGCATTTCTGTTTTCAAACTAGCAGCCG
>Ga0310345_10005221_pt1 | contig 11599 bp, 5 predicted proteins | sample HC15DNA20500_MG_FD_204667 | JGI IMG/M metagenome (GOLD analysis project Ga0310345, IMG submission 204667) | Marine microbial communities from station ALOHA, North Pacific Subtropical Gyre - HC15-DNA-20-500_MG | ecosystem: Environmental > Aquatic > Marine > Oceanic | place: Pacific Ocean: North...
AGATTTCCAGTCTTGCGCAATACCAGGCTATGCGATCTCGGCAGGCGACCCGGCGAGTGATATCAGCGTCTTGAGCCTGTTGCACCCGCACCGCCGTGGAGCAGTAAGTCCGCAGCGGTTAAATCGAGTCCACTAATGGCCGGGCTAATGCCACTGTGGCTTAGGGGTATAGCATCCCATTGGTAATGGGAAGGTCGGGAGTTCAAATCTCCCCAGTGGCTCCACTCAGAACCTCCGGGAGCAATCATATTCCAAGATGAAAATGCCCCTATATCCCCCTGTTCGAAGAACAGGACCAATTCATTCATAATACACCCAAACCCACGTAGGTGCATGCCAGCCGAGCGTAAGAGACTAGCAGGAGCCATTGTTCTCCTGATGCTCCTAGCACCGATTGCCGCCGCAGCGAACTCGAATTGGGTAGGACCTTCCTCGGTCAACCCCCAAGGAGATGCAGTAACACTGACGGGGTTCAGGGTACCGGGTAATGCCACCGTACTCGACGGGTGGCTCCATGTCACCGACTCGTCCATGGCCACATCCCTCGATGGCGGCATAGTGTGGGAGGGCACCGACTTCTCCTCAGGCACCTTCCTCGGCACCGAGCTGATAAACGACGAGACCCTAACCCTAGAGGATGATGGGACGCGTTCCAACATCAGCACCTTCGACGAGGGGGACATCGTGGTCAACCTCAACGGCGCGTACAAGTATTCGCCCGGATGGCGACACGTCTATGACTACGGCTACAGCACCGGATTGTCAGGCTGCAGCGGGGGCAACGGAACCTCCGTGGAGAGGGGCTGGGACAATGATTTCGACCAAGATCTCGACAGCGACGAGATCCTCTGGACCGACTACTTCTGCGACACCGTGATCAATGGAACCACGATCTACTGGTTGTTCGAATTCTTCTCGACCTCCGCAGGTTCCAACTGCGAGTACGGCGGCAACCTGATGAAGGCGGGTCTGAACACCGACGGCGACAACCAGTTGGACTCCAATGAAATCACCAATCAGACCTACTTCTGCCACCAGGCCAAGCTCTGGGGGGCAACCACTTTCTCCGGCCTCAACGGTACGAACTACGGGGGCGAGCAGACACTGCCTCATGGCGTGGTACCCTCTGCGGCGACAGAAGGCATAGTCGCTGTCGGCACGATGCCCGGGACCCCCGTTCCGGCCGGGTCTTCGGGATACTTCCTGTTACCACAGGTGGATGTCCCAGAACCTGCGGACATCAGCGGATACTACCTGACCTTCGACCACTGGTACCACCTTGACAGCACCGCCACAGGCGGAGGCGACGGCGCTTGGGTCGAGTACAGGATCAACACCAACGGCTGGACCGACTGGTCCTATATCGCCCCTGACGGCGGCTATCCGAGCACCATGTCCTCCAGCGCTCCCACCCCAGCGGGCGCCCCCACGGGGACCGTCCCGGTGTTCGCCTCGCCGACTCACAGCGGCTGGGTTTCCAGTAACATCTCGATGTCTTCCATCTCCGATATCGAGAATGCTAGCAAGATACAGTTCCGGTTCCACATCTGGACACATCCCGATTCAGCCAACGAGAGGCCGGGCTGGTTCTTGGACAACATTGACTTCCACAACGATGGCGTGGAATTCGGTGCATGGCACGGCGGCTGCTACACCCCCGGCTCGACCTGTGCATACTCCCCGGGCCAGTACGGCGCCCTGCAGAGGACAATGAACCTGACGGGGACCAACAGCACCCACGAGATCGAGGTGGACATGGAGTGGGACCTGCAGGGATCTTACTCCGACAACGCTTGCGTCGAACTCTCTCTGAACAACAACACATGGACAGACCTCTCGTCCTCCGGTTCCAGCACCGTCCAGAATTGCGAGGACAGGGCCGGGGCAATCCCAGGGGTCAGTGGCTACGATGGCGTCAGCGGGGACCAGAGCAACGGCGTCCGCACAGTTGCGTTCGACATCCCCACTTCGTTCCAGAATCAGGGCCAAGTATACATCAGGTTCATTGTAGACAGTGACCCATACACCCCTCACTACGGAGGGAGCGCCCCCGGGGACAGTCAGGAGGGCCTCACTGTGGACAACATAAGAGTCGTCGACGGATCTGGAAACATTTTCCTTGAGGACGACTTTGAAACCACTACCAGCGCATATCACTATCCCGCGGTTTTCCCTTATCCGTCCTCCAACACGCAGACCGGCATCGATGATTGGGCCCACTACATCTTCTCACGTGGAGGGCAGGACATAATCAAGGGATTCGAGGACTCCACTGCCGGCAACCCCACGACGAACATGCCTTCCGGGTGGACCAGAAACCCCACAACTGGCTCAAACGGTGCCAAGTGGTCCTACGGGCAGATCACAGGAAACGCCGGCCCCACGAACAACGAGCCCTCATTCCCTTATGCCATGGCAATCAACCTCGGGGGGCAGTATGATGGCAGCATCAATGCGAATCTGTACTCCCCGACATACAGCCTGCCAGCCAACTCGAGCGCCACGTTCGTGATGGACCACTGGGCCTGCTTCGAGAACAACTGGGACGGAGCCGGTATTTTCATGTCGATCAACGGCGGCTCCTGGAGCTATTGGGACCCGGGCAACAACTTCTACGACACGCCCAGCATCGCGTACACATATACGCAAATCCCCCAGGGCTCCAACTACTTCGGCTCGGTTCACTGCACTGGCTCGGGCTCGACATACTCTGTTACATCGACCGCGTTCGAGTCCAAGGAGGCGAGCCTAGCGGCCCAAGCGGGAAATGACGTGCGCTTCAGGTTCCACGGCGGCTCTGACTCAATCTGGAACTACGCCGGCTGGTACCTCGATAACGTCGGAATAAGAGTCGCCAATTACGGGAATCCCGGCGATTGGCTGAGCACCCCGTTCGCTGCTTCCGACATCCATGACTTCAATCTCGGATTTATCGATATTGATGCAGCCATACCTACTGAAACTTCGGTCAGAGCCTCTCTGATAGACACCTACACACAGGAGGCTGTTCCCGGATACTCAAACGTCTCTTTCCCGATTTCGCTCGCCGGAGTTGACACCACGGCGACTCCGCAGATGAGACTCAAGATTCACATGGACACCACCAACGAGGAGGAGAGCGCGAGAATCAGCAAGATCCACATCGGTGGCAAGAGGGTCCTCAGCGCGGCAGCGTTGGATGGCAACGGCTGGGAGTTGAGCAGCAGCGTGAGCCTCATCGACGGCCTGCTGAACGCCACCGGGGTCGCCGGCACAGTCTCTTCTGATTACATCCACTCCTCGAGGCCGATCAAGAGCATCGGGCTCTCTGGCAACTTCTCGAGCGGTCTGGCCATCAGCCTGACGGGGCCGAACGGCGGCACCTTGGGCACCGCTTCCCAAGGCGGACTCGCCTTCACCTACCCGCAGCCCGGCTTCGGGGTATCGATATCACTGCCTACCAACGGCTGGATCGAAAGAATCGTGCTGACGGCTAACTTCGCCGAGCCCGCACTTAATCCCGACATTGACGTGCTCGGTGACGAGACCCACGAGTGGAGCTTCCCATTCGGCATTAACTACGGTCACTACGGATGGCAATCATTGCTTTCTGACATTGGGGGCGAACCACAGAATCAGGTTACTGCGGCCTCACTCGCTCTCGATGGCAGCAATCCCGCCTCGCTGTCCTTCAGGATTCCAGCAGCCGGAGCGGTGAACGCCGGCATCATCTCGATCGCCCCCGACTCAGACGGCTTCGAGTCACCGGTCTCGGTCTCTGTCGGCAGCGCGACACAGACTGGAAGCGCCGGCGCATCCCCGTTCCACAACATGCTCGACGGCGCCCAGATACTTGCAATCAACTCGCTGCCGGGCAGCCATACCGACCCTGACACCGGAAGGCAGTGGAGGGAAGTCTCTCTGAGCATCGATTCGAGCAGCGCCCAGACGGTGACGCTGACTAGGATGGGGATCGGCTACATGATCTTCGAGAACGTCTCCGGCCTAGCCGCTTCGGTATCCGCCTACCACGACTCCCAGACCCAGGACGACCCGCCCCCAGAGGAGGTCTCGATACCCGTCAACATCTCCGCCGAGATGGGTTCTGTATCCATTGACGGCGATCTTGACATCGACTACATCATGACCAACCGCGACTTCCAGGTCCCCAACACGATGTACCCCAACAGGCAGTTGGTGGAGATACAGACCAAGCACCACCACCTGTACGACAACGACGAGATCGAGAAGATCACCCTGCGGGGGACCGCCTCTGACGGGGTGATCCTCGAGTTTGAAGTCTCCAAAGACCCTGTAGCCGGATGGGATCCGACAGTACCGGTATTGTTCAGCCAATCCGGAGGCAGCAATTCCGCAATGCTCGACGAGACTTCCAGTTACATCGGCAACGAGGTGCACAGCGACGGCTGGAACGACGTCGTCGTTCACTGGATGTTCGACATTTCTTGGAACTGGGACGATGTGGAAAGCATCCGCTGGGTCGCCCAGGCCTTCGATTCGTCAGGAGAGACTGTGTGGCCAGCAGTGTCATTCAGCGGCCAGTCCGGCGCCAAGGCGGTTGAGAACGACCTACAGGTCGACTCCTTCGAGATTCGAGATGAAGCCGGCAGACTGCTGTCCAATCAGTACTCGCCGTTCTACCCATTCCCGATTAAGGAGGGAACAGAGGTCAATATCACCGGAACCGTACGCTTCCAGGACTCGATCCAGGACCGACCCGACTCAGGCGACTACTCAGTGGGGCTGAACCTCTCGGGCAACCTATTCGCAATGACATCCGAGGGCAGCGGAGGCTACTCCGGCATAGTTTCGCCTCCAGCCTCTCTGACGGAGTTGTCCATGTCGCCAATGATGCTCACAGTCGGCCCCACAGGCTCGGCGACAGGAGCGATGGATGTGACTGGAGTTCCGCCCCAGGTCATCATCAGGGTCGATTCCAACCCCCCGACCTCTGGTCCTATTGAGATCAACACCAACATTGGGCTGCAACCGGCCCACGGCAAGGTCTGGGAGCCAGAAAACCCCCTTACGTTGTTCGTAAACGTCGACGAGGGCGAAGCCCGCGGCGAGACGATTACACTGCGCTACTGGCGAGAGAACATAGACGATCTGAACATGGACGGCATCGCCGATGAGGACGAGTACCTGTCGCAGCAGATGCCTCTGACTTCCGGCATGACTGGCCAGCAGCAGGTGCAGTTCCCTGCAGTGGACGTTTCCAACCTTCCCTTCAACAGCATGGTCCACCTCTACATCGAGGGAACTGACTGGGCCGGGCACACATACCAGGACGGAGGCACCGGAGGTGGTCCGGGCGCTGAAAACGCGTGGGCTACTGTCGTGGTAGCCACAGACGAGCCGACCAATCTGATTTCATCCGGATACGACTTGGACCGTGAGATCGGCTTCCTGCTTGCGGGGGTACCACACGCCTTCACGATCCAGGTTGACGAGCCCAACGGCATCCACACCCTCGACAACATCACCGTGATGCTGTGCGGTGACGGTCCGTCCAACCTTGGCAAGTTCACCTACGACCCGTCAAGAGGAACGCTGTGGACCGCTGATGACAGCATGGTCTCCCCCCTAAGCGCGCAGTCGTCGCAGGTCACCTCAACAATCACCCAGATCAATCTCGGCTTCGAGCTCTCGTGGGACTACCCGTGGGAGGACGGGCAGCTCGGTTGCAAACCGAGCATCAGCATAGAGGACGACCTCACTACCGTCGCCTACCAGAACAACATAGGCGAACTGACCTGGGAACTTGATAACAAGCTCATGGCGGTACCGGAGTCCATGAGTGACCTGACTCCACCAATGATCGAGCCGATCGGGGATTCTCTGTACCTGCGACAGGGCGACGAGTTCGAGATGGAAGGCTCGATCCACTACGCCGGCTCCCAAGTGCTGGCCACGGAGATACCCGACGACCTGCAGGTCGAGATCGAGGTCATCTACGGCACTCAGGAGATTGACATGCTCGTCGACGTGAACCCCGACGGATCCTTCTCCGGATCGATGGTCCTGCCATCAAGGGTGCCGTTGAACCCAGAGATGCCGGTAACTACGAGCGTCCTCAACGTCCCCGGCTCGGGTTCGTCGATGTCAAACAGCGATGCCTCAGTAATCGTTGACAGCAAGGCACCGCAGGCACTGTTCAACCTAGCAGATTATCCTGATTCCTCTCTGACGATACTGGATTCGGACAGGCTGGCCGATGTCACGGTGACCGTGACAATGGTCGATGAGATAGGGATGATGGACGGCCCGCTGCAGGTGTCATGGGTCTACGTCAGGGACAACGGCCCAGTAGCAGGGACCGAGGCCACCGGCGAGATGACCATGATAATCGAGCACGCGACCAACGACGTCTACCAGTCATCGCTGGACCTCAACCCACTCAACGACATGAAGGTCGAATCGGGTGACTACATCTGGTTCTGGATCACCTCGACAGACAAGTCGGGTAACGAGATCATAGGATCGGGCAGCGAGTCTGCCCCGAGGCAGGTCACGCTGAGGATCATGGAGTTCCTTGGGCAGTATACTCGCTCTGTGATCAACCCCAGCACCACCCCGGTGCAGGGCGACATACTCACCATCGAGACCTTCTGGGAGAATCCTGGCAAGAGGGAAGGGGAGTACATGATCGGACTCTACGAGCTGGTCGAAGGGGGCCAGTGGAGACTCTCCCTGTCGACTGAGAGAGACGGCGAGGTGTCGCTGTCCCTGCCCGCCGAGAGCTCGAGCGTGTACGCGAATTTCCAATGGGAGTCGTGGCAGCCCGGCCAACCGAACCTGTACCTCATCGTTGACGGTGACTTCGACAATCCCTATCAGGCGATTACAGGGATCAACGTTTCACCGCCGCCCACCACCGAGAGCGGCGGTGAAGACTCGCAGATGATCATGCTCGGCGGTGTCCTGGTCGTTGTAGTGCTCGGCATAGCGATGACCATGATGCGAGGTCGTGACAGTGACGACTACTACTACGAGGACGATGACGAGGATTACTACGAGGACGAGTCGTGGGAGTACGAGAAAGAGGAGCCCGTAGAGGAAGAAGAGGCGGATGAGGAAGTCGAGTGACGGCTAGTCAAGCCAACTCCGTCAACCGCCCTCACTGCAATATTGCGACCTCCCTTGTTTATAGGCCACAGGACAGCGCTCGCCCGCTTGAGGAAGCGATTCCTCGGATGGGATGCGCGATGCCTGAGGACAGCGATGCTGGGACCTTCGATGAGCTCAGAGATGAGGTTGAGGAACTCAGAGCTCTCGTCAACACACTGCTCACGATCATAATGGAAGAGGCTGACGGGGTACAGACAGGGGCCGCCCCAGCGATCCCCGATCAACCGAAGCGCGGATACTGCATGTAGTCAGTACTGAACCAGCTCGGGGTCGATGCTGCGCCACAGGTACCAAGTCGCTACGGTTCTCCATGGTTTCCAGTCCCGAGACTTGGCAATCAGCTCATCGTTGCTCATTCGCTCACCTTCGGAGTACAGCTGCTCGACCGCACGCACTACTCCTATGTCGCCCACCGGGAAGACATCGGGCCTGAGCAGCGTGAAGATCAGGACCATCTCCGCTGTCCAGACCCCCACTCCTCTGAGTTCAATGAGGGCAGACATCACCTCTTCGTCACTCAGGCCATCCCAGTCGATGTCGGCGTATCCGCTCTGCCACGCCTCGGCTATCCCGAGGATGTACTCCGCCTTGCGTCCCGACAACCCGCACCCGCGCAACTCCTCGTGACTGCGTGACAGCACTGACTTAGGATTCACTTCGCCGACGAGACCCTCGAACCTGCCCCAGATTGTCCGCGCTGCGGTAGTCGAGATCTGCTGGCTGACGATGGCCGAGACCAGATTGAGGAACAGGTTCCCCTTCGAGGAGAGGACCGGCTCCTCGTTCCGTGCAATGACCTCTGCTAGGACCGAATCAGCGGCAGACAGTTCCGCCTTGGCCGCCCCCCAGTACTCGGGGACCGCACCTGCCGCCGGCATATCGGGCTGCACGGCCTCATGGTTCAAGACGAATGCGTATGTCCGGGTACCGTGAAGATGGAGTCAATGCTCCTGCTGGGAGCGGGACTGATGACTGCTGCCTTCGTCTCAGTAGTCCTCTTTTCACCAAACACACTCACCGATGAGCCTGCTGACTGGGAGATCGTCGATGTATGTCTGGCGGGTCACAGCGATATCGTCTCGCACGACCACGCGACGTTGAGGATATTCATCGACGGCTCGGAGGTCGCGATCGCAGCCAACATCGGGATAGACGATTCCGAATGCGACGGTATGAGGGGAATTCACACCCACGATGAGACCGGTAAGCTCCACATCGAGACCACAACTCCGATGAACGCCCCGGTCGGGGCCTTCTTCGAGATCTGGGGGGAGACCTTCAATGAGAACCAGATACTCAACAGTGTCGCTGACGAGGACAGCGAGGTGGTGATGTATGTGAATGGAGAGTTGAACGACGAGTACCAGAACAGCGTCATTCACAACAACGACGTCATAGAGATCCACTACCGTGACAAGTCCGACTAGCCCTTGATCACCGCTATCGGCCTCAATCGAGCCACCGGCCTCGCCAGTCCGGCTTCGCTAGTCAGTCGGATGACCTCGTCGACGTCCTTGTATGCCTCGGGCGCCTCCTCGGAGAGGACGTTCGGGGTCTTGACTCTGACATGTATGCCGCGTGCCTCGAGCATCTCCATCAAGGCGTCGGAGTCGACGCTCTTGCGTGCAGCGGTGCGCGAGAGCCTGCGACCAGCTCCGTGGCAGGACGACGAGAAGGCATCATTACCTCCCGAGGTTGGTCCAGCGAGCACCCACGAGGCCGTCCCCATGTCGCCGGGGACCAGCACCGGCTGCCCGACTCCCGAAAATGCGGCCGCCAGTTCTGGATGGTCTCCTCCGAGTGCTCTGGTGGCGCCCTTACGGTGCACGCAGCACGTGCAGGAGGCGCCGTGCACGCGGTGCTCCTCGATCTTGGCGATGTTATGGCTCACGTCGTAGACGACATCCAGCCCACCGTCTCTCCCGTGCTGCTCGCGCAGGGTCTCGCGCAGCCTCTGTGTCAGAGCCGAGCGGTTGGCGAAGGCGTAGTTGCCAGCAGCGCTCATCGCATCTAGGTAGGCCGCCCCCTCGCGGCTGTGTATGGGGGCGGCTGCGAGCTGGCGGTCTGCGAGCCTGATCCCCCAGTCTGGCGAGTGCCAAGCATCACCGTCTCTGTTGTACTTGGCCTCTATCGCAGCCACATGCTCGGTGCAGACTTGATGTCCAAGCCCCCTGGATCCGGTATGGATCATCGCTGTCACCTGTCCCTGCCTGAGTCCGAAGGCAGAGGCAGCGGACGGGTCGACCACCCTGTCGACTACCTGCAGTTCGAGGAAGTGGTTGCCTGACCCGAGGGTTCCAAGAGCGGTCGAGCCGCGCTTGAGAGCACGCGTGCCGACGTCCCTCTCCAAGCTCTCCAGCCTACCGTTCGATTCGATAGCCCCGAGGTCGCGCGATTCTCCCCATCCAAGGTCGATCGCGGCGCCCGCGCCGTCTGAGAGGACGGATTCGATCTCGCTAGCAGTCAGACTGACTCCGCCCTTGCGACTCGCCCCGGCGGGGATTGAGCGAGCGAGACTTGCGACTAGGGCCTTGGGATCGACATCACCTAGGGTCATCTCGGTGGCACACAGCCTGACTCCGCAGTTGATGTCGAATCCGACCCCACCGGGTGAGATCGCTCCACCCTGCTCGCCGGCATCGACATCGGTCGCCACGACTCCTCCTATTGGGAAGCCGTAGCCGAAGTGCCAGTCGGCCATGGCCCAGGCCTCGCCAACGATTCCCGGCAGGCAGGCGGTGTTGACCAGTTGGGTGGGCGAGCGGTCGTCAGAGTGCTCCGCCAAGTGCTGTTCGTCAGCTATCAGGATGGCGTCAGTGAGCATGCTGCCGTGCTTCGAGATGCGCATCCGGCCAGGGCCTGACGGCTCAAGGAAATCCCTCCACTCGGCTGCCATGGCCAAGCCTGCTGCGCCCTCGCTTTCAACACAACGGGCGGCCCTCGCACAATTGCCTTCAAGACCGCCCGTCCGATGGACGGAGCATAGGCAAGGTGCGATAGCGTGGCTTTCGGAGAGATTCACATACCCTACTGGGAGGAATCAGGACACGTCTGTAAGACCTGCCGGGTCACTGGCGCGCGCTTCTGGTCGAGGGACGACAGCCGAACCACTTGCGGCGATTCGACCGAGGACCCGTACACCTTCATCGGCAACCCGACGATAGGCGGCTTCCAGATGCGGGGCAAGGCCCTCAAGGACGCCATGAGGGAAGCCTTCTTGGACTTCTTCGAGAAGCGCGGACATTCTCGTGTGGAGCCTTACCCGATCATCGCAAGATGGCGTGACGACATCCATTTGACCATTGCCAGCATAGCCGACTTCCAGCCCCATGTGACGAGCGGGCAGGTCCCGCCTCCAGCCAACCCACTCGGCATCAGCCAACCCTGCATAAGGCTGACCGACGTGGCCGCAGTAGGCCGTTCCGGACGACACCTGTCCACATTCGAGATGATGGCACACCACGCCTTCAACCGCCCCAAAGACGGCGATGTCGTCTACTGGATAGACCAGTGCGTGCGCTACTGCGACGAGATGCTGGTTGATTCGTTCGGCATCAGGCCCGAGGACCTGACCTACGTCGAGAACCCATGGTCGGGCGGCGGCAACGCCGGCCCCGCTCTCGAGGTCATCGTGGGGGGGCTCGAACTGGCCACCTTGGTGTTCATGAGTCTGGAGGAATCGGACGACGGTGACGTTGAGATTAAGGGGCTGCGTTACAAGGAGATGGACCTGCAGATCATCGACACCGGCTACGGACTCGAGAGGTTCTGCTGGGCCGCAGCCGGAACCCCAACAATCTACGAGGCAATCTATCCTGAGTCAGTAGACTGGCTGAAGCAGTTGAGCGACTTCGACTCGATGGTATCCTCGCTGGGCATCGGAGTGGACATGGATGCCCTGCTCAGTGAGCTCTCGAGGCTAGCAGGGATCCTGAACATAGACGTCGGGACCGACGTGCAGGCGCTGTACGAGAAACTCACGGAAAGGCTCTCTGAGACTGGCATAGAGCTCTCTGTAGACGATCTTAAGCGAGTGACTGAGCCGCTGTCTTCGATATATGCGATACCCGATCACATGCATGCGCTCTGCAACATGCTCGGCGATGGCTTGGTTCCGAGCAACGCCAAGGCTGGCTACCTTGCTAGGATGCTGGCTCGCCGTTCTTGCAGGATGAAGGACGGCATCGGTGTGTCCGTCAGCCTCGCCGAACTCGGAGCGCACCACATGGATACCCATCTGGATATGTCCTGCTTCGTTCAGTCTAGAGAGGGGGTCCTGAGGATCCTTGAACTCGAGGAGGCCCGGTACTATGAGATGCTGAGGAAAGGCGAGGCCGCTGTCCGCACGGCGTTGAAGACACTCCCGAAGGACGCGACCGAGGTACCCGACGAGACCCTGTTCCGACTCGCTGAGGAGAGGGGGCTGAACCCGGAGATGACGGTATCGATTGCACACGGGCTCGGCTGG
>Ga0310345_10005225_pt1 | contig 11594 bp, 11 predicted proteins | sample HC15DNA20500_MG_FD_204667 | JGI IMG/M metagenome (GOLD analysis project Ga0310345, IMG submission 204667) | Marine microbial communities from station ALOHA, North Pacific Subtropical Gyre - HC15-DNA-20-500_MG | ecosystem: Environmental > Aquatic > Marine > Oceanic | place: Pacific Ocean: North...
ATGAAGCAATCGCGCCCGATGCGCGATCCGGGACCGACAACCGCATTCGGTGCGATCACGGTGCCTGCGCCGATCTGGGCATGCGCACCGATAACTGCGCCGGCCTCGACGGTGGCGCCATCTTCGATCATGGCAGAATCGGCGATGATCGCGCGGGCGGAGACGCCTATTTCTCCAGTCATCGGATGCGGACGCACCGACTGCGGGTAAAGCAGGCGTCCCACAGAAGCGAAAACCATCTGCGGCTTGTCGGTAACAAGCACCGCCACACCTTCGGGAACGGCTGCAACATGGTCATGGCTGCAAAGGATCGCCGCAGCGTTCAGGCTTTCAAGACCTGGTTGCTTGCGCTTTGGGTCAATGAAGACAAGCGCGCCCTCACCGCCTTCCGTAACGGGAGCGAGATGCGTGATGAGATTTTCCGCAAACCGATTGTCTGCAAGCTGCGCACCAGTGAGCGCTGCAATTTCGCCCGCCTGATAGTGGCGGGCCGGGCTAAAAAACACCGGATCGTTCATAAATGCCTTTCGCCCGGGCGCTTCTCGCCCCCGGGCTTGGACCTGATTTTCGACTAGAACCGGGTGGAGATACCGAAGTTCCAGTTCTGGATACGGTCAGTGTCTTCCTTGACCACCGGCTCGGCATAGTCGACGCGCAGCGGACCGAAAGGCGAAGCCCAGATCAAGCTGGCACCAACGGATGCGCGCCAGGCCATATCCGTGCCGCCAACATCAGCACTTGTGTAGTCGCTGCCGTAGAGCGTGGCCGCATCAGCAAAGAATGCACCGCGCAGACCGAAGCTTTCAGGAATGATCGGCATCGGGAACTGCGCTTCCACTGTTCCGTGGAAATAGGTGGTGCCACCAAGATAGTCACGACCGCCGCTCGAGGTCGTCTCGTACGGACCGATGCCGTTGTACTTGAAGCCGCGGATCATGCGGTCATTGCTGTTGAACTGGTCGAAGATGCGAAGCTTCTCGTCACCAATCGCAGCAATGTGTCCACCACCAACAGTCACAAGACCGACCAGATCAAGCTCGTCGGAGAGCATGTGGTAGTAGTTGGCGCGACCCGTGACCTTCACAAATTTCGCGTCACCGCCCAGGCCAGCAACTTCCGTGGTGAAGTTGGCATAGATGCCTTCACGCGGGCTCTGCAGATTGTCGATGGTGTTGTAGACGAGCGATCCGCTGACAGAGGATTTCTTCCAAGTGCCCTGGCTGATTGCCTGATCTACAGCGGTCGAAACGCTAGCCGAAGCGTAATCATCGCCCCTGGTGTATTCTTCCTGCGAGTAGTTATACGCAAGCTGGGCCGTCAGGGCCTCGGTGATCGGAAGACCGAAGCGAACGGTCGCACCGGTCGTTTCACGATCATAGATGTCCTGATCGGAAGAGTTCGAGAAGGTTCGGGTGTTGCGGAACACGTCGAAACCAGCAGCAATCCGGCGACCGAGGAAGTAAGGCTCGGTGAAGGAGAAGCTGTAGTCGCGGGAATCTTCACCACCCGAAGCCGACAGCTTGATAAACTGGCCACGGCCCAGGAAGTTGCGCTCGGTGACGGAGCCCTGCAGAGAGAAGCCGCCGCCGGAAGACCCCCCGGTCGTGTAGCCCGCACCGATGGAGAATTCACCGGTCGACTTTTCAACAACGTCCACCACCAGAACAACCTGGTCGGGCTGGGAGCCCGGAACGGTCGCGATATTGACAACCTGGAAGTAGTTCAGGCGCTCCAGACGCTTCTTTGCGCGCTGAACCAGAACCTGATTGAAGGCGTCACCTTCCGAAAGGTCGAACTCGCGACGAATGACATAGTCACGCGTGCGGTTGTTGCCGCGGATCTCGATGCGCTCGATATAGGCGCGCGTGCCCTCGTCTACCGAGTAGACAACCGAAATGGTGCGGTTTTCGAAGTCACGGCTGCCGCGCGGCGTCACTTCCGCAAAGGCGTAACCAAGGCCAGCAACTTCCTCGGTCAGCGCAATGATGCTTTCTTCCACATCTTCGGCGCTGTAGGTGCCGCCGGCGCGCGTCTGGATCACACGCTCAAGCGTCTGCGTGTCCACACCCGGGATCGTTGTTTCGATGGCAACGTCGGAGAATGTGTAACGCTCACCTTCCTCGATGGTGAAGGTGACATTGTATTCGTTGTCCGCACCGAGCGTTCCCGAAGAGGAGATGATGCGGAAATCGGCATAGCCGCGATTGTAGTAGAAGCGGCGTAGCGCTTCCTCATCCGCACGCAGACGATTTTCGTCATAGATGTCGTCGCGCATCAGGAAGGACAGGAAGTTCGACTGCTTGGTCGACACGACGTCGCGAAGGCGACGATCGCTGAAGGCGTTGTTGCCGACAAAACTGATGGAGCCGATCTTGGTGCGACCGCCTTCCTGAACTTCGTAGATCACATTGACGCGACCATCGGCCAGCTCCTGAACGCGCGGGGTCACCGTCGCTTCGTCACGGCCGATCTTGCCATAGGCGTCGCGGATTGCCTGCGCATCGGCTTCCATCGCGGCATTCGAGAAGGCAGCGCGCGGACGCAGCTGGACGGCCTGCTCAAGATTGCGATCCTTGATCTTCTTGTTGCCCTGGAAGAGCACCTGATTGACGATCGAATATTCATCGACCGACACAACAAGCGTTGAGCCCTGCTGGGTCACCGACACATCGGCGAACAGGCCGGTGTTGAAGAGCTGCTTCACAGCCTCGTTCAGATCAGCCTGGGTGAAGGACTGGCCGGGCGTGATGCCGACATAGTTGCGGATGGTCTCGGCATCGACGCGCCGATTCCCGCGAACCTCAATCCGGCTTACTGTTGCGGCTTCGGCAACGGAAACCGCCGCAAGCTGCACAGCAACCGCGCCAGACATGACCATTCCGGCCGAGAGCGCTACCGCCGAAACGGCGCACATGAAACTGGAAGCTGCCTTCATTGGGCCTTAAAACCTTCTATTCTCGTTATCCCCGGGCGAGAAATCCGGACAAGCGGGCAATGTGCCTACGGTAATAGCCGGATTTTCCATACACGCAAGGGATCTGGTTAATTTGCGTTTACGAAACTCAGCTTCGTGACCGTAGAGCCACGCTAATCTCCCGCCTTGGTAAACACTCTCACAACAACCACAACCCTGGCGCGGCAATCGCTCGCCTGATTCCCGCTGCAACATACAGGTTCGGCTTCAGCATCCAAAGAGGTCATTCCAGAACACGAACCCCATGAACGCAAGCACGACGAGCATACCGACGCGGTAAAACTGTTCCATCACCTGCTCCGATACGGGCCGGCGCATGACGGCCTCCAAGCCGTAGAACATCAGATGGCCGCCATCAAGCGGTGGAATGGGCAAAAGATTGAGAATGCCGATGCCCACCGACAGAAGCGCGACCAATTGAACCAGCCATTCGAAGCCCAGCGTGGCCGCCTTGCCTGCCATATCGGCGATCTTGACCGGCCCACCCAGCTGACAGCGATCCTCGCGGCCCATGACCAGACGCTTCATGAACTGGCCGGTGCGCAGCATGATGAAGCCTGTCTCGGCGACACCTTCCTTGAGCGCGTCCACCGGGCCGAACTCCACCCTGCGGAACTGCCCAAGCTCCTCATTGTTGACCACTCCGATCACGCCGATCTTGATGGTGTTCCCGAGCGCGTCCTTCTGCTCGACAATTTCAGGCGTTGCAGTGACTTCGACCTCCTCACCATCGCGCACCAGGGTGATACGGAGCGGATCACCTGCCCTGCCCGATACCAGCCGCTGAACATCGGAGAAGGTCTCAACGCGCGTCCCCTCTACGGCGAAGAATCGGTCGCCTGGCTGAATGCCGGCTTCTGCAGCGGGACTGTCGGGGCGCACTTCGGCGACCATGGGCTCTGAAATGAACTTCCCGAACATGGAGAACATCACGGTGAACACCGCGATTGTCAGCAGGAAATTGAAGAGCGGGCCAGCGAACACGGTTGCCGCACGCTTCCATACCGGCTGGGTGTGGAAGGCAACCTTGCGCTCTTCGTCCGACAGATTGTCATCTGCAGCATCCGGTCGGCTGGTGACCGACATGTCGCCAGCGAACTTCACGTATCCGCCAAGGGGAATCGCCGAGAGTTTCCAGCGCGTGCCCTTACGGTCATTGAAGCCGAAGAGTTCCGGGCCGAAGCCGATGGAGAAGGCGCGCACACCAATGCCGCACCAGCGGCCGACCAGATAGTGCCCCATCTCATGGACGAATACGACGATCGTCAGCACGAAGAGAAACGGCAGGATCGTGCCCAGCATGAAATTCATCAGCCAAAGAAGGGAAGCGGTAATTTCAGCCAAACCAGTTTCCTGTCACCAACTCGAAATTTTGTCATGGCGCCCATGAGCTGGGCGATATTCCATATCTACAGCGCAAGCAGTCCCGCAGGCAGAGTGCCAGCCATGCTTGCCAGAGCAAAAGCTGCATAAAGCAGCAAGGCTGCAGCAACCAGACCGTCCACCCGATCCATCACACCGCCATGTCCGGGAATGAGCGAACCTGAATCCTTCATCCCGTTGCGCCGCTTCAGCGCAGACTCGAACAGATCGCCGGCCTGAGAAACCACCGACAGCGCAAGCGCCAGCAATGCAGCGAATATCAGAGCTGCTCCGGATACACCCATTACCATGAGCAGTCCCACGCCGGCTGCGCATGCACCGACGGTACCACCCGCTGCCCCGCTCCAGGTCTTGCCGGGCGAGATCGAAGGCGCGAGCTTCGGACCGCCCAGGGCTCTGCCTACAAAATAGGCAACGATGTCGGTCGCCCAGACCACCGCATAAAGGTAGAGAACGATGATGAGGCCATTCATCGTGTCGCCCCGCAAGGCGGCGATGGCCAATGCAGGAAGCGCGGCATAGGCGATGCCGAACGCGTTCCAAAGCCCTGCGTTGCTGCCCAGGGCATGCAGCCCCGCAAGAAGGCTGGCCAGAGCAATGGCAATCAACACCACCCAATCAGGCATGCCCAGAACGAGAGGCACGAGCGCGGCGACAAGCGCACCCCATGCAAGCAGCCGGTTGTCCCGGGGCAAGGTCGGCTTCATGGCAGACCATTCGTGAAATACCAGAAGCGCCAGACCCGCCGCAAAAAGCCGGTAGACCGGTCCGCCCAGAAACGTGGCAAAAAGCACGATAACGGCCATGACGAGTGCGGAGAGCACGCGCAGACGCAGGTCGCTTCTTGGCTTTACCGGTGATGCGGCGGCAGGCTCGTTGCTCATAAAGCTGCTTCCTGTATCCCTACCCCGCCATAGCGGCGGTCGCGGCTTGCATAGATCTCCAGCGCGTTTGCCAGATGCTCATGGCCGAAATCCGGCCAATTGACTGGCAGGAATACAAATTCGGAATAGGCTGCCTGCCAGAGCAGGAAATTGGACAGGCGCTGCTCGCCACTGGTGCGCAGGATCAGGTCAGGATCGGGAATATCCGCCGTATCGAGCGCGCCGGCCATTCGCTCTGGCGTGATGTCGGAGGGATCAAGCCTCCCCGCCTGCACCTCGCGCGCCAGTATCTCGGCCGCACGCGCAAGCTCGTCGCGCGAGCCGTAATTGAAGGCGACCACCAAGGTCATGTTGGTGTTGTCGGCGGTGAGACTTTCGGCCTCTTCCAAGAGGCGCAGAATATCGGGTGCAAGCCCTTCGCGCCGGCCCAGAATGCGCACACGCACGCCGTTCTTGTGCAGTTCCGCCAGATCGCGGCGGATGAAATGCTTCAAGAGCCCCATGAGATCATTGATCTCGGCCTTCGGGCGCGACCAGTTCTCCGAAGAAAAGGCGTAGACGGTCAGGTAGGAAATACCCTCCTCGCCTGCCGCGCGAACCGTGCGCCGGAGCGCCTCAACGCCCGCGCGGTGGCCGGCGGAACGCGGAAGTCCGCGAGCCTGTGCCCAGCGGCCGTTCCCGTCCATGATGATTGCCACATGCGCAGGCTTCATGAATGCTCCCCGTGCGGTGCTTAGTGCCGCGCCTGCAGCACTACACCTGCATGATTTCTGCTTCCTTGGTCGTCAGAAGCTTGTCGATTTCCTTGATACGTTCGTCGACCATCTTCTGCACACGATCAGCCTGCTGACGATGTTCATCCTCACTGATGACACCATCCTTCTCAGCTTTCTTGAGCTGCTCCATGCCGTCACGACGAACATGGCGCGCAGCAACGCGTGCGCTTTCGGCATATTGATGCGCGATCTTCACGAGTTCCTTGCGGCGCTCCTCATTGAGCTCCGGCAGAGGAATGCGCAGCGTATTGCCATCGACGATCGGGTTAAAGCCCAGATTGGATTCGCGGATCGCCTTGTCCACCGCCTGCACCATGGACTGATCCCAGATGGAAACGGAGATCATGCGTGGCTCGGGAACGGATACCGTGCCGACCTGACTTATCGGCATGGTGGACCCATAGGCTTCCACATGGATCGGGTCGAGCAGATTGGCTGAAGCGCGTCCCGTGCGCAGTGATGCCAGGTCGTGCTTGAATGCGCTTACTGCGCCATCCATGCGGCGCGACAAGTCGTTGAAATCGATACCATCAGGCATGTTGCTCTCCCCTTAGGCCTAAGCGTGATTTGCATGCGCGGCATCTTCCACCACCGTGCAGTGCCCGCCGCCTTTCAGTATGGCTCCGAACCCGCCTTCTTCGTGAATCGAGAAGACGATTATCGGAATGTGGTTCTCCCGTGCAAGCGCGATTGCTGCCGTGTCCATGACGGCAAGGCCATCTGCCATCACCTGTTGGTGGCTGATGCGCTCGTAACGCGTTGCGGTCGGATCCTTCTTTGGATCAGCCGAATAGACGCCGTCAACCTGAGTGCCCTTGAAGAGCGCATCCGCACCAATCTCTGCTGCACGCAACGCGGCCGCCGAATCGGTGGTGAAGAAGGGATTGCCGGTACCACCGGCGAAAATCACGACCTTGCCCTCATTCATATAGGTGGTCGCCTGGCGCTGGGAGAAGCTCTCGCACAGCTCAGGCATGGCAATGGCCGACAAAACCACCGCATCGACACCGATCTTGACGAGAGAAGTGCGCAGCGCGAGCGAATTGATGACTGTCGCGAGCATGCCCATATGGTCGCCGGTCACCCGGTCACCGCCCTTGGAGGCCACCGCAACACCGCGGAAAATATTGCCGCCGCCGATAACCACGCCGACTTCCACACCAAGCGAACGCGCCTCGGCGATGTCTCGCGCGATGCGATCAACCACCGAAACATCAATTCCAAATCCCTGGCTGCCCATCAGCGCCTCGCCCGAGGCTTTGAGTACGACGCGGCGATAGCGTGTGGTCACGATCTGCTCCCTGTCCGGCATGGCCCGGCATGCGATGGTAGGCCGGGCTGTCATTTCATTGTCGCCTACACGAAGGGCACCGCGTTGTCACGCGATGCCCCTTGTTTAAGTCAGCAATGGGTTGCTTACTTCTTTACGGCTGCAGCCACTTCTGCCGCGAAATCCGACTCTTCCTTCTCGACACCTTCGCCGAGCGCAAAGCGCACGAAGCTGACGATCTTGGCCGGAGCGCCGATTTCCTTCTCGGCCTCTGCGAGTGCCTGCTCAACGGTCTGGTCGGGATTGACCACGAAAGCCTGCTTTACGAGCACAACTTCCTCGAAGAACTTGCGCATGCGGCCTTCGACCATCTTCTCGATGATGTTCTCGGGCTTGCCGGACTGGCGTGCCTGCTCGGAGAAGATCTCCTTCTCACGGGCAACAGCTGCTGGATCGACTTCGGCCTCGGACAGCGCCAGCGGGTTGATTGCGGCCACATGCATGGCGACCTGACGGCCGAATGCGCGCGCTGCGTCTGCATTGCCCTCGGTCTCGATAGCAACGAGGACACCGATCTTGCCGAGGCCGTCTGCTGCTGCATTGTGGATGTAGCTTGCAACGGCACCCTTCTCGACAGAGAGCTTGGCCGCACGGCGCAGCGACATGTTCTCGCCGATCGTGGCGATCGCGTCCTTGATGCTGTCTTCAACAGTCTTGCCGGAAGCCGGATAGTTGGCGGCAGCGACCGCCTCAACCGAACCGTCGGTGGAGAGTGCAACCTCTGCCACGTTCTTTACCAGTTCCTGGAAGGCGTCGTTGCGAGCAACGAAGTCCGTTTCGGAGTTGATTTCGACGACAACGGCGCTGTTGTCATCGGATGCAACACCGATGAGGCCTTCGGCAGCCGTACGGCCAGCCTTCTTGTCAGCCTTGGAAATACCCTTCTTGCGCAGCCAGTCGACAGCCGCTTCCACGTCGCCGCCGGTTTCGGCCAGCGCCGTCTTGCAATCCATCATGCCTGCGCCAGTCATCTCGCGCAGTTCTTTGACCTGTGCCGCTGAAATGCTCATCGTCGCCTCTTCAATATCCAATTGCGTGAACGGCCGGGCAATGAATGCACCGGCCGCTTGATGAACGGGGAGATAAAACTCCCCGCACTACCATTTGTGCGAACCTCGAAGGAGGCTCACAATCAGCCGTTATTCGCTTCTTCAGCAGCCGGAGCTTCTTCGAGAGCTGCTTCAGCCGGCGCTTCTTCCATCTCGCCCATATCCATGCCCAGGGCACCCTGCTGGCGCTCGATGCCGTCAATGGCAGCCTTGGCGATGAGGTCGCAGTAAAGAGCGATTGCGCGCGATGCGTCGTCATTGCCCGGGATCGGGTAGTCGACGATGTCCGGATCACAGTTGGAGTCGGTGATTGCGACAACAGGAATGCCCAGACGGCGTGCTTCCTGAATGGCGATCGCTTCCTTGTTGGTGTCGATCACGAACATCATGTCAGGCGTGGAGCCCATGTCGCGGATACCGCCAAGTGCACGCTCAAGCTTGTCGCGCTCGCGCTCGAGGTTCAGGCGCTCCTTCTTGGTGAAGCCGGACGCGTCACCGGCCAGCAGCTCGTCAAGACGGCGCAGGCGCTGGATGGAGTGCGAGATCGTCTTCCAGTTGGTCATCATGCCGCCGAGCCAGCGGGAGTTGACGTAGTACTGGGCCGAACGACGAGCAGAATCAGCAACGATCTCGGAAGCCTGACGCTTGGTGCCGACGAAAAGAACGCGACCGCCCTTGGCGACGGTGTCGGAAACAGCCTTCAGCGCCTGATGCAGGAGCGGGACAGTCTGGCTCAGATCGATGATGTGAATATTGTTGCGGGCGCCAAAGATGTAGGGGCCCATTTTCGGGTTCCAGCGGTGAGTCTGGTGGCCGAAGTGAACGCCTGCTTCGAGAAGCTGGCGCATGCTGAAATCAGGCAATGCCATTTTCTTTTTCCTTTCCGGTTAGCCTCCGCGGGTCGTCAGGCGGTAAAACCGCCACCGGAGGTGTCTGTCGGATTTCTCCCGACAGCTACCAAAAACCCGCGTGTGGAATGGGCGCGCATATAGACCGATATGCGCACTAATGCAAGCAGGCGCGGCGTCCCAGGCGCTATTGCACCTGCGCTTCGCACTCCTGATCTTCGTCGAAGAGTTCCAGATCCACGAGATTCGCCTTCATCGAGTAGTCGGTATAGCGAATGAGCAGATCGCGCTGGATGCCGTTAGGATGCAGCTTGAAGCTGACATTGTAGTCACTCACCTGCTCACCGACACCTTCCTCTTTGTCGAAATAGGCCGCGGTGACAGAATAGAATTCCTCATCGGCCAGCGCTCCAAGCGCATCGCGCTCCTCGTCCCCCGCCTCAACCGGGCGCGGCTTGCCCAGGACCACGGTCACATCCACCGCATCTTCCACGAATTCGGTGCCGTCGAAGACGCGGGTCTGGTAGAAATTCTCGCCATTCGCGGCCTTCGCCAGAAGCTCCTTGAGCTGTGCAATCGGGAAAAGTGTGGGCTCGAACTCGTGCTGAGCCTTTTCTGGCCCTGTATAGTCCACGATGGTCTTGCCATCGCTCAGGCGCGCCGTCCCCTCGACGACACTCTCGTCGTCACGATCGATGAATGACTTGGTGACGAAGCGAAACGTCTCGCCCTTTGCGTCTTCAAAGCTTGTGATGCGCTGATCAATCATGCGCGGCCCGTCGGTCATGTCGAACTGCATGACGATACGCGACTTCACCGTATAGCCGACACATTGCGAGCCGGAGAACTCGAAAACCCATCTGCCTTTGAGCGAATCAATCGAATCGTCGTCACTTTCGGCAAGCTGCAGATCATAGACGGCCCTGTGCGATTGCAGCGCCTCGGCCTTGGCGGGAGCAACGCCGCCGACCACCGTGATGAAGGCAGTGGCAGTCAGAAGCTTGAGGCGCATCAGGCGCATGGACTTGTCTCCCGTCTTGGATGAGTTTGTGTTATCGCGCTGTAACACGCTTCCTCTTCTGTCATGGCAAAACAGAGGCGAGGCCGCAAATGGTGCGAAAGGAAAAATGATGGGCAATGAAATCGACAAAAGGCTGCTTGAACTCGGTGTGGAACTTCCGGAGCCTGCCGCCCCGGCCGCGAATTATCTGCCTTTTTGTCAGTCAGGCAAGCTCCTCATCACTTCCGGCCAGCTTCCCATGAAGGACGGCAAGCTGATGGCCATGGGTCTCGTCGGACAGGAACTGGGTGTAGAGGCAGGTAAACTTGCCGCGAAGTGGTGTGCGGTAAACATCCTCGCCCAGGCGCGTGCAGCGCTCGGCTCGCTTGAGAAGATCGAGCGGATCGTCAAGATCACGGTTTTTGTCGCGTCAACGCCGGAATTCACCGAGCAGCATCTCATCGCCAATGGCGCTTCGGACTTTTTCGCTGCAGCTCTGGGCGACAAAGGCCGACACGCCCGCTCAGCCGTCGGGGTTGCATCGCTTCCGCTAAACGCTCCAGTGGAAATCGAAGCCATTATCGAGGTCGCGTGACATCATGGCTGGTGATCTCGTCTGGCTCACAAAACGGCCGATCGCACATCGCGGCCTGCATGACGGAAACAAGGCGTGTTGGGAGAACACGCTTTCAGCGTTTCAGGCCGCCATTGATGAAGACTATGCGATCGAATGTGACGTTCGCCTCAGCGCGGATAAGGTACCCGTTGTCTTTCATGATGCGGGGCTTGAACGGCTGACCGGTCGTGAGGGGAAGCTGTCCGCTCTCACGTCCAGCCAGATCGAGGAGCTTCACATTGGAGGGACCGAGGACAAGGTGCCCAGCGTCAAGGCACTGCTCGATCTCGTCGGCGGGCGCGTGCCCCTGATCATCGAACTGAAAGGGGAACGCGGCAGCGACGACGGTCTGGTGGCCGCAATGGTCGAGTTGCTTGCCACTTACAAGGGTTCTGCCGCGCTGATGAGCTTCGACCACTGGCTCATCCGCGAGATGCAGAAATCTTCGGGCGACATTCCCATTGGCTTGACGGCCGAAGGAACGACGAAAAACGCGTTCGACCTTCACCGGACCGCGATGGAAGGTGGCGTTGATTTCGTCTCATACAATGTGAAGCACTTGCCAAATGCATTCATCAAGGAGGTTCACGACAGCCGCGGCCTGCCGGTAATCACCTGGACGGTGCGCAATGTTGAGGATGCGGAACTGACCTACAAATATGCGGACCAGATCACTTTCGAGGGCTTTCGCCCTTAAAAGTGGGCGGAAAGCGGGAGTTGAGGAAGCGCGTGGC
>Ga0310345_10005229_pt1 | contig 11592 bp, 7 predicted proteins | sample HC15DNA20500_MG_FD_204667 | JGI IMG/M metagenome (GOLD analysis project Ga0310345, IMG submission 204667) | Marine microbial communities from station ALOHA, North Pacific Subtropical Gyre - HC15-DNA-20-500_MG | ecosystem: Environmental > Aquatic > Marine > Oceanic | place: Pacific Ocean: North...
CTGCCGACATCGGTGCTGCTGGTGCATGACGGCGCCTATGCCGAGTTCGCCGACGGCTTCGACGGCGGCGCGGGCCTCGTCGACACCTATCCGAACGTGGTGATGACGCGGACGTTCTCGAAGATCCACGGGCTGGGCGGCCTGCGGGTCGGCTGGGGCTATGCCCGGCGCGAGGTGATCGAGGTGCTGACCCGCCTGCGCCAGCCGTTCAACCTGAACGAAGGGCAGATGGCGGCGGCCGAGGCGGCGGTCCGCGACGTGGACTTCACCACCCGCTGCCGCGACGAGAACGCCCGCTGGCGCGACTGGCTGCGCAACGCGCTGGTGCAGATGGGGGTAGAGTGCGACGAGAGCTTCGCGAACTTCGTCCTCGCCCGGTTCGCGAATGAAGAAGAGGCCGACGCCTGCGACAAGGCGCTGAAGAGCAACGGAATCCTGGTGCGCAAGGTGGGCGGCTACGGGCTGCCCCATTGCCTGCGGATCACGGTGGGCGACGAAAGCGCCTGCCGCCGGGTGATCCATGCCATCGGCACGTTCAAGGGGGTGCGCTGATGGCGCAGGTGTACGAGCGCGTCGCGCTGATCGGGCTGGGGCTGATCGCCTCGTCGATGTTCTGGGCGATGAAGCGGGGCGGGCTGGCCGGCGAGGTGACGGGCTATGCTCGCACCGAGGCGACGCGCGAGACGGCGCGCCGGATCGGCCTCTGCGACCGGGTCTGCGACAGCGCCGCCGAGGCCGTGGAGGGCGCGGACCTCGTCGTGCTCTGCGTGCCGGTCGGCGCCATGGGCAAGGTGGCCGAAGACATCGCGCCGCACCTGAAGCCGGGCGCCACGATCACCGACGTGGGCTCGGTCAAGCAGGACGTGATCGCCTCGGTCGGGCCGCACATCCCTGACGGCGTGCATTTCATCCCGGCGCACCCCCTGGCGGGGACCGAGCATTCCGGCCCCGAAAGCGGGTTCGCCGAGCTGTTCGACAACCGCTGGTGCCTTCTCGTCCCGGTGGAGGGGACGGATCCGGAGGCGACCGCGCGGCTTCGCGCGCTCTGGGAGCGCATGGGCGCCCATGTGGATGAGATGGAACCCGCTCATCATGACCTCGTTCTCGCTGTGACCTCGCACACGCCCCACCTGATCGCGTATACGATGGTGGGGGTGGCCGACGATCTCGGGCGCGTGACGGACAGCGAAGTGATCAAGTACTCCGCCGCCGGGTTCCGGGACTTCACCCGGATCGCGGCGTCCGACCCGACCATGTGGCGCGATGTCTTCCTGACCAACAGGCAGGCGACGCTTGAGATTCTCGGCCGCTTCACGGAGGAGCTCTTTGCCCTGCAGAGGGCGATCAGAACGGGGGACGGAGACTTGCTGCACGATTACTTCACCCGCACTCGCGCCATCCGGCGCGGAATCATCGACGCCGGCCAGGACACGGATGCGCCCGATTTCGGGCGGGGCGCGGTCCGGAAATGAAGTGGCTGCCGCTGGTGCTGATCCTCTCGGCCGGCGGCGCGCTGGCCGCTCCGCCGACCTCGTCGCTGCGCCCGGTGGCCCGGGGCGATCTGGGCCCGGCGCCCGAGGCCGCCGCGCAACAGCCGCCCGTCGGTGATCCCCGGCTGGCCGTGCTGCGGCCCAGGGCGCGGCCTGATGCCCTGCCGGTGGTGACCGCTCAGGCCGAGGCCCCGGCGCCCGAAGCGCCCCGGACGGCCCAGGTCGAGCCGGAGAAGGAGACGCTGCTCGACCTGCTCCGCCCGCTTGCCCGCGGCGCGGCCCCGGCCGAGGCGACGACCCGCGCCGCCGCGACACCCGCCCCCGCGCCGAAGCCCGAGGATCTGGGCGTGGCGCAGGAGGTGGAGCCGAAGCCGAAGACGCTGCTCGCCCTGCTGCGCCCGAAGGTTCGCACCCGCAATGTCGAGGACAACGCCAAGCGCGTCGGCGCCGCCCGGCGCGGCAACATGATCTGCGGGGTGGAGACGATCCAGGGCATCGCCATCGGAAACGTCCCCGGCAACGGCGCCTGCGGGGTGGAGGATGCGGTGCGCGTCTCGTCCGTTTCGGGCGTCAGCCTCTCGACCCACGCGGTGATGGACTGCACCACCGCGCGCGCCCTGAACGCATGGGTGGCGCAGGCAGCCCGGCCCGCCATCGGCACGACGGGCGGCGGTCTGTCGGAACTGCGGGTCGCGGCGCATTACGCCTGCCGCACGCGGAACAACCAACGGGGCGCCAAGCTGTCGGAACACAGCAAGGGCCATGCCATCGACATCGCCGGATTCAAGCTGCGCAACGGGCAGGAGCTGACGGTGCTGGGCGACTGGCACGGCGACCATGCCAAGGTGATGCGGGCGATGCACAAGGCGGCCTGCGGCCCCTTCGGCACGGTGCTGGGCCCGGACGCGGACCGGTTCCACCGCGATCACTTCCACTTCGACACCGCGCGCTACCGCGCCGGGACCTACTGCCGCTGAGAGCCGCCTAGCGGAGCAGGAAGACCGGTGCGGGCCCGATCGGCACCGGGCCGATGAACATCGTCCCGTCGCGGAACTCCAACGTGCCGTTCAGCGTGTCGGGCCGTCCGGAGAGCCGCGCCAGCATGCCAAGCGCGGATTCGGCGGTGTCGGCCACGCTTTGCGGCAGGGCACCCGCCGCCACGGCGAGGTCCAGCATCTCGCGCCATTGCTCGGCCTTGAAGGACATCTCGCCGGTGGCCGCGCCGTTCGGGCCGATGTCCAGTTCGCCGGTGGCCGACAACCTGAGCGGGCCCCATTCCGCCTCGGCCAGCCTCAGCCGGATGTGCCGAGGCTGCGGCCGGGCCCGTTCGAGGGCGTCGAGGTCCCAGGGCCGATCAAAGCGCACGTCGGCGTCGAGGTGCAGATTGTCCACCGTGTCGGGCAGGTCGATCCTGTCGCCCAGCCGTTCGAGAAACGGGTCAGGGACGGTCACGTCGACGGCCTGGAAGCCGAGGTGGTAATCCGTCTCCGCCCCCGGCAGCAGCTCTGCCGCGATCCGGAGCGTGTCGAGCGACAGGGTTTCCTCGCCCGCAAGCGTCACGTCGTTGCCCACCAGTTGCGCGCGCTGCAGCGGCAGGCGGGTGGAGGCACCGAGGGTCAGGCTCGCTTTCGTGTCGGAGGTGGTGAGCATCATCCGCTCCCCCGGGGTGGCGATCGTGCTTTCCGGTGGGAAGACGGCGATGACGGAGTTCGGCTTGTAGGACAGCGCAAGCAGTTGGAAGAACGGCGCCTCCCAGGCCCAGCCGGTGGCGGGGTCGGCGATGGCGAGGTCGGTGAAGGTCGTGTCGAAACGGTTCGGGAAGCCCCGCACGCTCAGATCGGCGTAATCCGCCTGCCAGCCGTCCTCCCGGCGCTCATCGAACCATGTGGCGAAGGCGGTTTTCAGGCCCTGGGCGCCGATCAGCCAATAGGCCGACCATGCGGCGGCGGCGACAAGGATGACGATGAGCAGACGTTTCAAGCTGGACCCCTTCTGATCGGCGCCTGTTGATGATACCCGAAGGCCAGATGACCCGCGCGGCGCGGAATACAAGGTTGCGCGGGCGGACGCCAGTAAAGGGGACGTTATGACGCTGTGGGTTTTCGGCTACGGATCACTGATGTGGAACCCGGAGTTCGACCCGGCCGAGGCGGTGACCGCCACCTTGCCCGGCTACGCCCGCAGCTTCTGCATGTCCTCGATCCATCACCGCGGCAGCGTGGCCGAACCTGGGCTGGTGCTGGCGCTGGACGCGATGGAGGGCGCGGAATGCCGCGGGCTGGCCCTGCGCATCCCCGAGGCCCGGGAGGTCGAGATCCTCGCCGCGCTGCGGGAACGCGAGCTGGTCTCCTCCGCCTATCTGGAGCAGGTCCTGCCGGTGCGTCTGGACGACGGCCGCGAGGTCGAGGCGCTGGCCTATGTCGTGGATCCCGATCACGTGCAGTATTGCGGCGGGCTGAGCGAAGCAGAACAGGCCCGGATCATCGCGACCGCCCATGGCGGGCGGGGGCCGAACCGCGACTACCTCTGGTCGACCGCCGATCATCTGGACGCACTGGGCATTGCCGATCCCGAATTGTCACGCATCGCCCGTCTGGTCCGCGGAATCGTGGATAAATCCTTGGCTTGACTGCGGCCACCCCGTAGAAACACAGCACGTAACCAGTGGCAGGACACGCCCCCTGAATGGACCAGCCGGACCGCGAGGCCCCGACACAATTCTCCCAACCCGTCCGCCAGATCATCATGATGCTGATCGTGCTCGGGCTGACGGGGGCCTTGGTGTTCCTCGCCTTGCCCCGGGTGCTGCCGGTCTTCATCGCCAACCCCTATCTGAACGGCTTCATCGTCTTCGTCTTCTTCATCGGGGTGATCTCGTGCTTCTGGCAGGTGGGGCAGCTGATCGCCTCGGTCCGCTGGATCGAAGCCTTTGCCGGCAACCGGATCGAGGCAGAGGGCGTCCATGCGCCCCGCCTGCTGACCCCGCTTGCGACGCTTTTGCGGTCGCGGCAGCGGCGGATGCAGATTTCTTCGACATCGGCGACTTCGATCCTCGAATCCGTCGCCATGCGGATCGACGAAGCGCGTGACATCACCCGCTATATCGGCAACCTTCTGATTTTCCTTGGCCTTCTCGGAACCTTCTACGGGCTTGCCACCACCGTTCCGGCCGTGGTCGACACGATCCGCAGCCTCGCGCCGCAGGACGGCGAAGGCGGGGTGGAGGTGTTCAACCGTCTTATGACGGGGCTCGAGGCGCAGCTTGGCGGGATGGGCGTCGCCTTTGCCTCCTCCCTGCTGGGGCTGACCGGGTCGCTGGTGGTCGGCCTGCTGGAGCTGTTCGCGGGGCAGGGGCAGAACCGGTTCTACCGCGAGCTGGAAGAGTGGATGTCGACCATCACCCGCGTCTCCTTTGCTTCCGACGCGGGCGAGATGAGCGGCGAGGCGGCGGCGCTGGCCGGCATGGTCGATCACATGGCCGAGCATATGGGCGTGCAGCTGGAAACGCTGCAGGCGCTCTTCCTGCAATCGGACGACAACCGCACCGCGCTGGATGACAAGGTGAGCGCACTGACCGACGCGGTGTCGGCGCTGACGGCGCAACTGGAGTCACAGGCGGAACAAAACCACGTGATCCCCTCGCTTGAGAGGGTGGCAGACAGCCAGGAAAGGCTGTTGGATCACCTGGCCCGGCGCGAGGCCGGGGAAGGACTCGACGCCGAAAGCCGGATGCGCCTGCGGTCGATCGACGTGCAGATGCTGCGGATCCTTGAGGAAATCTCGGCCGGGCGGCAGGAAACCATGACGGAGCTGCGCACCGATCTCGCGGCTCTGGCCAAGGCGGTGCAGGCGTCGGGGCGTCGCCCCGGCGCGAGCTTCTCGGGCACCATGCGCGCCGCGCCCGTCAAGAAGGCGGGTGGCGGCCAGGAGGGCTGATCCATGGCGCTGTCCAGGCGCACCGGCAACCGTTTCCAGAACTCGATCTGGCCCGGCTTCGTGGATGCCATGACGGGGCTGCTGCTCGTCCTGATGTTCGTGCTGACGATCTTCATGGTGGTGCAGTTCGTCCTGAAGGAGACGATCACCGGGCAGGAGACGCAGCTGGACGAGCTGGGTTCGGAACTGGCCGCGCTGGCGCAGGCGCTCGGGCTGGAACGGGACAGGACCGCGCGGCTGGAGGGTGAACTGGGCAACCTCAACGCCACGCTGGACGCGGCGGAGGACCGGAGCGCCGCTCAGGAGGCGACGATCGCCGCGCTGACGGCCGAACGGGACGCGACAGCGGCCGACCTGCGCACCGCCCGCGCGCGGATCAGCGATTACGAGGCGCAGGTCGCCGCGTTGCAGACCGAGAAGGACCAGACCGAACAGGATCTCCGCTCCGCCCGCGCCTCGATCACCGATTTCGAATCTCAGGTTGCGGCTCTTCTGGCCGAACGCAACGACGCCCGCGATCAGGTCGCCGCGCTGGAGGAGACGCGGGACGAACTGATCTCGGACCAGGAGGCGCTGCAACTCGCGCTGTCGCAGGCCCGCGACGAAATCGATGCAGGCGCCGAGGAGGCGCGGCTGGCCGCGGCCCGGCGCGAGGCGCTGGAGGCGCTGATCGCGGATCTGAAGGCCGAGAACGCCGAGGCGGGCGAGGAGAACGCGGCGCTGACGGAACAGGTGGCCGCGCTGGAATCCGACTTGTCCGAGGAGGAAAAGGCGCGTCTGGCCGAGGCCGCCGCCGCCGAGCGGTTGCGCGAGCGGCTGCAGGGCGCGCAGGACGAGCTGACCTCGATGACCCTCGCGCTGGAAGAACAGCGGAAGAAGGCGGAGGAAACGTTGACCTTGCTGGCGGCGGCGGAGGACAAGGGCGACGACCTGACCGCGCAGCTGGCGGCGGCGCTGATGGCGCGGGATCAGGGGCGGTCCGAATTGTCCTCGCTGGGGGAGGATCTGGAAACCACCACCGCCGCGCTGGAGGCAAGCCGTGCGGCGCTCTCCGACCGCGAGGCGGCCCTGGAAGAGACCCGCGCCGCGCTGGCCGCCGCGCGCGAGGAGATCGCCGGCAAGGACGCGGCGCTGGCGCAGGCGTCCGAGCGGGTGGCGGCGCTGGAGGGGGACCTCGACCGCACCGCCGCGCAATTGCGCCGGGCCGAGAGCGGGCGGGGCGCGACGCTGTCGCAGCTGAACTCGGTCGAGGCCCAGCTTGCCGCGGCGCTGGCGGATGTGGAAGACCGGGACGCGAAGCTGGCGGAGCTGGAGGCGCGGCTCGGCGTGATCGAGGCGGCGCTGACCCGCGCGGGCGAGGCGCGCGAGGCGTCCGAGGCCGAATTGAATGCGCAGATCGCCGCGATCCGGGACGAACGCGACGCTGCACGCGAGGATGCCGCGCGCGCGCGGGCCGCGGCCGAGGACGCGCAGGCCCAGGCCCGGGCGGAGCTTGCGGCGCTGGAAACCCGACTGGCCGACCAGCAGCGCGAGGCGGAGCGCTCGGGCGCCGCGGCGCAGACGGCGCAGTCGGAGCTGGAGGCGCAATTGGCGGACGCCCGGGCCGCGCTGGCCGCCGCGGAGGCGCAGGTGGAGGACGCCCGCGCGGCGGGCGCGGCACGGCTGGCCGAGGCGGAAGACGCCACCCGGCAGGCGCAGGCGCAGGCGGAGGCTTTGCGCGAAGAGGTTGCGGCGGCGCGGGCCACGGCCGAGGAAAAGACCACGGCGCTCGACGCCGTGGAGGCGCGCATCGCGGCGATGGAGGCGGCGCTGGCCCGCGCCGCGGCGACCCGGGAGGGGCTTGAGAAGCGGCTGGACGCCGCCATGGCGGCGGAAAGCTCCGCTGACGCGCTCCGGCAGGACAAGGCGGCGCTGGAGGAGGACCTCGCGGCGGCGGAACAGACGGCGGCGACCAATGCCCGGCGGATCGCCGAAATGGAACAGAAGCTCGTTGCGCTGGAAACCGCGCTGACCCGGGCGCGCGACGCCGTGGCCGAGGCCGAAGCGGATCGCGCCGAGGAAGTCGGATCGCTGGAGCGTCAGCTGGCGCAGGCCCTTGCGGCGCAGAAGGCAGCCGAAGCGCAGGCTATGGACCGCGAGGAGATCCAGCAGCGACTGGCGGCGGCGCTCGCGGCCAAGCTCAAGGCCGAGGAACAGGCCGAGGACCGGCTGAGCGAGGCGGAACAGCAAGAGGTGCTGCTGCGGCAGGCGCGCAAGGAGCTTGAGGTGACGGAGGCGCAGTCGGCCGAGAGCCAGCGCCGCGCCGCCCTGCTGAACCAGCAGGTCGCGGCGCTCAGGTCGCAACTGGGATCGCTTCAGGCCCTGCTGGACGATGCGAAGGAGCGGGACAAGGCGGCGCGGGTGGAGCTTGCCACGCTAGGCCGCGACCTGAACGCCGCGCTGGCGCAGGCGGCGGCGGAACAGAGGCGCCGCGCCGAGCTGGAAGAGGCCGAACGCAAGCGGCTGGAGGCCGAGAAGAAGGACCTCGAGAAATACCGCTCCGAATTCTTCGGGCGTCTGCGTGACCTGCTGAGCGAACGCGAGGGCGTGCAGGTGGTGGGCGACCGCTTCGTCTTCTCGTCCGAGGTTCTCTTTGCCCCGGGCGAGGCGCGGCTGTCGGCGGAAGGCCAGCGCGAAATCGCCAAGGTGGGCGAGTCGATCCGCGAGATCGCCGGCGAGATACCCGAAGGCATAGACTGGATCCTGCGGGTGGACGGCCACACCGACAACGTGCCGCTGATCGCCTCGGCGCAGTTCGCCGACAACTGGGAGCTCAGCCAGGCGCGGGCGCTGTCCGTGGTCCGTTACCTGATCGACACGCTCGGCCTGCCGCCGGACCGGCTTTCGGCGAACGGCTTCGGTCAGTTCCAGCCGATCGCGCAGGGCGACAGCCCCGAGGCGCGGGCGCAGAATCGCCGGATCGAACTGAAGCTGACCGAGCGCTGAGGTTCAGCGGATCTCGACGTGCGTGTCGCGGCTATCGTAGGGCCGCCCGTCGCGCAGCAGCGTGACGCTGCCGGTGTAGGTGCCGGGGCGCAGGCCGCGCCGGACGCGGGTGCCGGAGGCGCGGAAATACTGGGCCTGCGGCTTTTCGATCTCCACCTCCGTCTCGAAGGTCGTCCGCCCGTCCGGCCCTTTGATGACCAGCCGCATCACGTCGCCCGCCCGGCTGCCGTAGCCGAACCCCCAGAGCACCAGGGCCGGTGTGGTTGCGATCAGCGCAGGTGTGTGGCCGGTCCCGGCCTTGATTTCAGCGTACTCCGGGATCGCCGGCGCGAAACCGGCGGCGATCAAGCCGCCGGGGCGGTAGGGGGGCGGATCCTGCCACAGCGTCTCCTCCGCCGCGCCGCAGGCGCCGGGTTCGGCCCCGGGGGCGAAGGGGTCCACCACTTCGCCGGCGTGGCGCACGGACAGGTGGACATGCGGAAACTGGGTGCGGCCGGAGAGGCCGACCTTGCCCAGGACTGTCCCGGCCTCCACCTCGTCCCCCTGTGCAACGGCGACGGAGCCGTTGCGGAGGTGGCAATACTGCGTCTCCCACCCGTCGCCGTGGTCGATCACCACCCCGTTACCGCAATCCTTGCCGCCGAGGTCCGAGGTGCCGTCGTAGAGCACGTCGCGTTCCCCGTCGCGCAAGGCCCGCACCCGGCCCGGGGCGGACGCAAGCACGTCGACACCCGCCTTCAGCGCGGCAAGGTCGGGCAGGGCGAAATCGGTGCCCTTGTGGCTGTCGTAGGCCAGCGTGCCGCAGGTGTAGTCGACGGCGCCCTCGGTCGGGTCGACGTCGGTATAGGCCTGGATGTGACAAGTGTCGCCGAGCGTGCAGTCGATCGGCAGCGACAGGCGCGGCTGCGCCGTGACGGGCGCGGCGGCGATGAGGGCGAGGGGGAGGAGCAGGCGCATGCCGGAAGAGTGCCGCAACCGGGGCGGATTTCAAGGGCGGAGCTGGGGACTGTCGCGCAAAAGGAAAGGGGCGCCGCGGCGCCCCTTTCCGGTGTCTCATTCCGCCGTGAGCAGCGGCGGCTTGTTGCCCGACAGCCGGGGCTTGTCGGGGCCTTGGATCTGCAGGTCGATCTCGCCGTTCTTGACGGCGACCTTGACGACCCCGCCCTTGGACAGTTTGCCGAACAGCAGTTCTTCCGCGAGCGGTTTCTTGATGCTTTCCTGGATCACCCGGGCCAGCGGCCGGGCGCCCATCTTGTCGTCGTAGCCCTTGTTGGCCAGCCATTCGGCGGCGGGCTTGGTCAGTTCGATGGTGACGCCGCGGTCCAGAAGCTGGGCTTCGAGTTGCAGCACGAACTTCTCGACCACCTGCATGATGACCTCTTTCGGCAGCGGCGCGAAAGAGATCACGGCGTCCAGCCGGTTGCGGAACTCGGGCGTGAAGGTCCGCTCGATCGCCGCGGTGTCCTCGCCCTCGCGCCGGTCGCGGGCAAAGCCGATGGCGGCCTTCGCCTGCTCCGTCGCACCCGCGTTGGAGGTCATGATCAGGATCACGTTCCGGAAGTTCACCGTCCGGCCGTTGTGGTCGGTCAGTTTCCCGTGGTCCATCACCTGCAGCAGGATGTTGTACACATCCGGATGCGCCTTCTCGATCTCGTCGAGCAGGAGAACGCAATGCGGATGCTGGTCGACGCCGTCGGTCAGCAGGCCGCCCTGGTCGAAGCCGACGTAGCCCGGAGGCGCGCCGATCAGGCGGGAGACCGCGTGTTTCTCCATGTATTCCGACATGTCGAAGCGCAGCAGTTCGACCCCCAGCGTATCGGCAAGCTGGTTGGCCACTTCGGTCTTGCCGACGCCCGTGGGCCCGGCGAAGAGGTAGTTGCCGATCGGCTTCTCGGGTTCGCGCAGGCCAGCGCGGGCCAGCTTGATGGCCGAGGCGAGGGCGTCGATGGCCTTGTCCTGCCCGAAGACCACGCGCTTCAGCGCGCCTTCGAGATCCTTCAGCACCTCGGCATCGTCTTTCGACACCGACTTCGGTGGGATACGGGCGATCTTGGCCACCACGGCCTCGATCTCCTTCGCGCCGATGGTCTTGCGGCGCTTGCTTTCCGCGACAAGGTGCTGCGCGGCCCCGGCTTCGTCGATGACGTCGATCGCCTTGTCCGGCAGTTTGCGGTCATTGATGTAGCGGGCCGACAGCTCCACCGCCGACTTGATCGCGTCGGTGGTGTATTTCACGCTGTGATGTTCCTCGAAATAGGGCTTCAGGCCCTTCAGGATTTTCACCGTGTCATCGACCGTCGGCTCGTTCACGTCGATCTTCTGGAACCGCCGGCTGAGCGCGCGGTCCTTTTCGAAGTGCTGGCGGAACTCCTTGTAGGTGGTGGAGCCCATGCAGCGCAGCTTGCCGCCCTGAAGCGCGGGCTTCAGGAGGTTGGAGGCGTCCATCGCGCCGCCAGAGGTGGCGCCCGCGCCGATCACCGTGTGGATCTCGTCGATGAAGAGGACGGCATCGGGATGCTCTTCCAGCTCCGTCACCACGGCCTTCAGCCGTTCCTCGAAATCGCCGCGATAGCGGGTGCCGGCCAGCAGCGCGCCCATGTCCAGCGAGAAGATGGTGGTCTTGGACAGCACCTCGGGCGTCTCGCCGCTGATGATCTTGCGGGCTAGGCCTTCCGCGATGGCGGTCTTGCCGACGCCCGGGTCACCCACGAGCAGCGGGTTGTTCTTGCGCCGACGGCAGAGCACCTGGATGCAGCGCTCGACCTCGTGAGCGCGACCGATCAGCGGGTCCACGTCGCCGTGGCGTGCCTTGGCGTTCAGGTCCACGCAGTACTTGTCGAGCGCGCTTTCCTTTCCGTCGTGGGCTTCGGTCTGGGATGTGTTCGTGGCTTCCTCCTCGATCTCCGAGGCGCCCGAGACAGGGCGGCTTTCGCCGAAGGCGGGATTTTTCGCCACGCCATGGGCGATGAAGTTGACGGCATCGTAGCGGGTCATCTCCTGCTCCTGCAGGAAATAGGCGGCGTTCGATTCACGTTCGGCGAAAATGGCCACCAAGACGTTCGCGCCGGTCACTTCGGTCCGGCCCGAGCTTTGCACGTGGATCGCGGCGCGCTGGATCACGCGCTGGAACGCGGCGGTCGGCACCGCTTCGGAGCCGTCCACGTCGGTGACGAGGTTGGAA
>Ga0310345_10005230_pt1 | contig 11592 bp, 9 predicted proteins | sample HC15DNA20500_MG_FD_204667 | JGI IMG/M metagenome (GOLD analysis project Ga0310345, IMG submission 204667) | Marine microbial communities from station ALOHA, North Pacific Subtropical Gyre - HC15-DNA-20-500_MG | ecosystem: Environmental > Aquatic > Marine > Oceanic | place: Pacific Ocean: North...
CGCTTCTGCAGCGGGCGGGGCACACCGGACGGGGGGGATTCGTCGGACTCAGCCGGATGTACTTGAGACTCAATCATCCGCATCTGTCCCGGGTGGTCCTACCGGTGATGGCCCTGGCGGAGCGGGTCTGGTATCTCGGGAGCCATATCACGGCGATCGGACGGGCAGGGGAGCGCGCGCTGACTTCACGAAGGAGCGAACGGTGAAGACCGCCGAGTTGATAGTTGCTCAGGGACGGCCAGCGTGTCGGTTCCCGGCCGACGGAAAGCGGCTGCTCATCTACGTGGTATATGACCGTCGCGGCGACGTCGAAGACTACATCCCCTACGCCTTGACGCATCTTCGCGACCATTGCGATCGCATCCTCGTGGTGGTCAACGGGCTGCTGACCGACGCAGGTCGTGCGGTGCTGGCCCCAGTCGCGGACGAGATCATCGTTCGCGAGAATCGTGGGTACGACATCTGGGGTTACAAGACGGGGCTCGATACGGTCGGCCACGCGATCGCCGAGTTCGACGAGGTCGTGCTTGCCAACGACACCTGGTTCGGCCCCGTGCGTCCGTTCGGGCCCGTCTTCGAGCGCATGGACTCACACGAGTTGCACTTCTGGGGGATGACCGACCACGTCCGGGTCGAGCCCAACCCTTTCACGCGCAAGGACTACCTTGCGTACCACTTGCAGTCCTACTGGCTCGCGGTCCGCAGTGAAATGTTCCTCTCCGAGGAGTGGCGGGCCTACTGGCGCGATCTGCCCGCGATGGACAGCTACAGCGATGCGGTCGTCAAGCACGAAGCGGTCTTCACCGAGCGATTCACGGGATACGGATTCTCCGGTGAGGTGGCGTTCCCGACGCTCACCGACGGGATCGAGAACCACGCTGTGCTCTACGCGGAGCAGCTCATCGATGAAGGCTGTCCCACGCTCAAGCGGCGCCCGTTCTTCCAGTCGCCGCCCTACCTCGACCATCTGGGAGTTGTTGCCCGGTGGACACTGGATTCCGCAGCCCGTCACGGATATCCCATGGAGCTCATCGCGACGGACCTGGCACGAAACGTCAGGCCGCGCACCTTGAACGCCGACGCCGCACTGATGAACGTGCTGTCGGCGGACTCGCATCCGGGCGGATCGGATTCGACCGCCGAGCTGCGGGTCGTGGTCATCGCACATATCTTCTACGACGAGATGACCGATGAGATCCTCGAGAAGGCGGAGTTGCTCCCTGGCGGCTACGATCTCGTCGTTACGGTGCCTGAGGAGGAGAAGGCGCAACGAATCCGCGCCGTCATCGCCCGGCGCCCGGCTCGCGGCGCGTGGGAGGTCCGGGTCGTGGAATCCAACAACGGCCGCGATCAGAGCGCCTTCCTGATCGGCTGTCGCGACGTCATACTCAGCGACCGTTACGACGTCATCGTCAAGGTGCACTCCAAGCGCACTCCACAGGACGAGTCCAATGCGTCTTCGCACTTCCGACGGCAACAGTGGGAGAACCTGCTGTGTACGCGTGCGTATGTGTCCAACGTCCTTGAGCTCTTCCGCGCGCAGCCGCGGCTGGGACTGGCATATCCCCCGATGGTTCACATCGGATATGGCACGATGGGTCACGCCTGGTGGGCGAACAGGCCGGCCTTCCTAGAGATGTGCAAACGCTTGAACATTCGCGTTCCCGTCGACGAGGGGTCTCCGCTCGCGCCCTACGGGTCGATGTACTTCGCCCGTCCGGCAGCCCTTCGTCTTCTCGCCGAGCACGAATGGGAGTACCGTGATTTCGGCCCGGAGGACGCCTACGTCGACGGCGGCCTCGCTCATGTCCTCGAGAGGATGCCGTCCTACGCCGCCGGTGAGCGTGGATATTACACGCGGACGATCGCGAACCCCGAGTATGCCGCCATCAGCCACTCGGTGCTGGATTACAACCTCGATCAGATGTCGAGCACGATGCCCGACACGACCATGCATCAGATCGACTTCCTGAAGCGGCTGGGCGAGCTCGGACGAGGCACCGCAGAGGACTTCCTCTACATCCTCGCTCGCCTTCGTCGACCGGAGCTTGAGCCGAGGCTCTCGGCTTTCTTCGCTCGTGCGCGGCGGATACGCAACTCCGCGCGGTCCCGGCTGGGGCGTTGAAGGTGGCATCGCGAGACGGGGGAACAGGCCAGCGTAGTGATCACCTCGTATCGATCATCGTGCCGGTCTTCAATGCCGAGAAGCATCTGGAGAGTTGCGTCGATTCGATCCTTGCGCAGGATTACCCTCGTCTCGAGGTCCTCCTAGTCGATGACGGTTCCACGGATCGCTCCGGCGAGATCTGCGACCACCTCGCTGCGCGCGACCCGCGGGTGAAGGTGATCCATCAGACCAACGGCGGGATCGGCGCGGCCCAGAACAGGGGACTGGAGGCCGCCGCAGGGTCACTCATCACATTCTGCGATAACGACGACCTGATGAGCCCCCGGATGATCGGACGGCTCGTCGATCTCCTGTCCGCGAATGACGCCGACATGAGCTGCTGCCGATGGCACAGCGTCGGTGAGAGCGCCGCCGCCGCTGCGCTCCTAGCCCACCAGGACGATCCCCCCCGTCGAGAGATCGTGTTCGACGACCCGGGATACTGGTACCAGCGCGAGTTCAGCCTTCTCCTGCGACGACTTCGCGGCACCGAACTGCGCTATTTCAGCGAAGCGAATTGGGGAAAACTGTACCGCAGAGAGGTCTTCGACGGCGTCAGATTCCCGGTCGGCCATTACGCCCAGGATGTGGCCGTCGCCATGGACCTGTACGCGCGGATCGAACGCGTGGCCTCCTGCGAGGACGCGTTGTACTTCTGGGTTCAGCATCCGCACAGCGTCTCGCACGCCGCGCGCGGCACGACCTATTTCCACGACATCGTGCGTGCGCACGGACGATCCTTCGATCTCGCGGTGGCTGCCGGCGTCACCCCGTGCCGGGCGTATGGAGGGATGCGCACGCTCGATCTCGAGCGGAAGAGCATCCGATCAGCGGCCGACGAGGAGCTCTACCGCACCGACCGTGCCTTCGTGCGGGATCGCGTCGCGACCCTCACTGCTCGGCAGCGGATGACGTGCTGGCTGCTTCACCGCGTGCGTCGATTCGAAGTCCTGGTGTACCGGCTGACCGTGCACCGCCGTCGCTGAGGGGCAACGCGGGCGCATCCGTCTTCTCGTCGACGGTGTCAGCGATCGCAGGGAACGCGCGCGTCGCGAGCAGCAGGAGGACGAAGATCCCTGCGAACGCGACGGATCCCATGACCCACGTCACCGTCGGGGAGGGGGCGCCCGGCCACCACCACTCGATGTTGGCGTCGAGATTGATCGCGGCGCCATCGGTTCCGGTCGTGTAACGCCGGATGTTGGTGCGAAGCGCGACGGAGGTGGCGATCGTGAGCGCGCTGCCGGCGAGCAGAATTCGCGCTGGGCTCCACGCACGTTCCGCGTCGAGACGGAGGGAGGCAACGCCGATGGCGATCATCATGAGCGGAAGGATGTAGCGCGGCTGTACCTGGGTACCGACGAGGGCGTTCGACTTGTAGAGGAGCACGAACGGAACCGCCCACATGGCGACCAGGGTCAGCACGATCGCGACGCTCCGGCGCCAGTCGGGCCGGTTGATTCCGACGAACAATGCCCCCGCGAAAACTGCGGTACCGAGCACCCAGACGAGACCCGGGAGGACCGTATCGAGCCATCCGATGCCCCAACTTCCGAGGGCGCCTGTCCACAGTGTCGGCACGTTGAGGAGGTTGAAGAGGATCTGCGCGCCGCTAAGTGGAGGCTCGTTGTTGCTCAGACCGGATACGGCGGCACCGCTCTGCGCTGAGCTCAGGTAGAACGCGGCGGCCACGACGATGACAGCCGCTCCCGCCGCTAACGGGACGATGAGCCTGCGCGCCGAACGGATGCCCATCAAGAACGCGAGCATCAAACCGAACACCGCGTACGCGGCCGCATCTGCGCGAGCTCCCGCGCCCACTACCGTTCCGAGGACAGCGAAGGCCGCCAGCGTGATCTGCTGCCTCCCTCTCGTCTGGGTCGCGCCATACGCCGTGACCCAGACCGTGGCTGCGGACAGCAGCGCCCACGAGGACGGGTTGATCGATGAGTAGATGAAGAGTCCCAGAGGGACGCTCGTCGCAAGCACAGAGACGAGCAGCGGAGGGCGGAGACTGCGCGGCAGGACCCAGAAGACCGCCGTCAACAACCCGACGGCGAAAGCACTGTTGAAGAGCCGCATCGCTATCACGGACGCTTCCAGGCTCGGCGACGCGAAGATCGACATCGTGGCGTAAAATACCCGCGGGTACAGACCGTCGACGTTCGCCCGAGGCACGACGGTCATGCCGGGGCGCTCCGGGTTCCAGCATGCGGCGCTCTGTTCGGGCTGGAACGCGTAGCAGTTCGAATCCGTCAGCGCCGCGGGGATCGCACGCTTCACCGGGTCCCCGTGGTTCTCGCAGATACCGCCGCGGTCTCCCAGGCCGCACCACACGGCCGCGAGGTGGAAGTCCTCATCTGGTGTGGCGGCAACGGGGGAGCTGACGGACCACGCGGCCAAAGCGATGAACGCAAGGACCGGCGTGGCGATAATGATAATGACGCGGTGCCAGGGTCGTCGAGGTCGATCCACTTCAGCAGCTTATACGAGTCGGCCGCGATCGCCCGCGCGCCGGCGATGGCACCGGCTGGCGGCTTGGTAAGCTCGACCCACCATGGATCCGGTCAGCATGAGCACGCTCATCATCGTGCCTGCCTGGAACGAGTCTCTTAATGTCGGCAACACCGTCCGCGAGATCCTGCAGACCCTTCCGGGAGTAGACCTCGTGGTCGTCGATGACGGGTCCACCGACGACACGGCCCGCGTCGCGGCCGAAGCGGGCGCCCGCGTTCTCAGCCTCCCCTTCAACATGGGGGTCGGAGGCGCGATGCGCACCGGCTTCACCTATGCGCAGCGGCACGGATACAAGCGGGCGATTCAGGTGGATGCCGACGGCCAGCACAACCCGAAGGACATCCTGCGCGTGCTTGAGGGGCTGGAGACCGCTGACATCTCCATCGGTGCCCGATTCGCCGACACTGGGGACTACGAGGTCCACGGTCCGCGCCGGTGGGCGATGCGCTTCTTGGCGAGTGTGCTCTCCAACGTTGCGGGCACCCGACTCACCGATGTCACGAGCGGTTTCCGTGCGGCGAACGCTCGCGCAATTGATCAGTACGTGCGCTACTACCCGGCGGAGTATCTGGGCGACACCGTGGACTCCCTCGTGAACGCCGTCCACTCCGGCCTGACCGTCACGCAGGTTCCGGTGTCGATGCGCCCACGACAGCGCGGCAACCCCAGCCAGAATCCTCTCGGTGCGGCGCTCTATCTCCTTCGCAGCACGTTCGCCCTCGCTCTTGCGCTCATGAGAGGGCGCCGCAAACAGGAAGAGGCCAGCGCATGATCGCTGTCGTCGCCGCGATCGTCTTCGCCCTCGCGGTGCTTCTCTTCATCGTCAGCATGCTCTTGCGTCGGCGGCTGCGTGAGAAGTACGCCACGCTCTGGCTCGTCATCGGGATCGCGATCCTCGTGCTGTCGGTGTTTCCCGGGCTCCTGTTCGGCTTGGCGGACCTGCTCGGTGTGGCCGTGCCGTCCAACCTCATCTTCGCGTTGGCCATCGTGCTTCTCGTCGGGGTTGCGCTGCACCTGTCGTGGGAACTCTCCTTGGCCGAGGACGAGGTCCGTCGCGTCGCGGAGGATGTCGCGATCCTCCGCGCCGATGTCGCCGACCTGAGCGCTGCCCAGGAGAGATCCGCATCCGCCGAATCGGACGAGCGTGGAGACGCCTGACTCCACGCGACGCGGGCTCAACGCTGTCCTACTGTCCATAGTCGTCGCGGGCATCCTCGGCTACGCGATTCAACTCTCCGCTCCTGCGCTGACCGACGCGGCGACGTATCTCGGATTCTCTGTCTTCTGGTCCGCCATCTACCTGGGCGGATCTGCTATGGCCGGAATCCAGCAGGAGATCTCCCGGGCCGTCCACCCCGGGCATGACCCGCAGTCCGGGCGTGTCCTGCGCACCTTTTGGCTGGGGAGTGCATTAGTCGTCCTCATCGTCGCGATTGTCATCGTCGTGCTGTCGGGAGACGCTCTCTTCGCGGGGCACAAGATCGACTTCGGTGCGGCGCTGTGTTTTGGTCTTGTCGGTTACCTGTGCACGTCGGTGCTCACTGGAGTCCTCTACGGCCTCCGGTTGTGGGGCGCGGTTGCGTTCGTGGCAATTCTGGACGCGGTCCTCAGGGCGGTGCTCGTCGTCGGCGCACTGGTGACGGGCGCGTCGCTGGGGGCTTTGGTCAACTTCATCGCGGCGCCGTTCCTGCTGGCGTCGGCGATCACTTATCTCGTGTACCGGCGGCAGCTGCACGACGCCTTCCATCTTGACGTGGGCCTGCGGGTGCTCGCTTGGCAGGCGGCAGGAACGGTGATCGCAGCGGGCTCCGCGGGACTCCTCATCAGCGGCATGCCGATGCTCATCGGCCTCCTAGCCCCCGCCGCGACCCCGGCGGCCACAGCGGCTCTGATCCTGACCATCACGGTCACCCGGGCGCCCATCGTGGTTCCCATCATCGCGCTGCAGAGCTTTCTGATCTCCGCTGTCCTCCGCGGGAGGGCGCGGCCGACACCGCGGCAGCTGCTGAGCGCGGCTGCGGTGGCGGTAGCGGTGGGGGCCGTCTTCGCGGCCGTCGCCTGGTTCATCGGCCCCGGGATAATCAGCCTGATCTCCACGGGAAAGTACGAGATCTCGTCACTAACGGCGGCCGTGGTCGTGGCGAGCGCCGTTCTGGTAGCGTGGATGTCCCTCTTCGGCCCGATGCTGGTTTCGCAGCGTCGTCACGCGGCCAACGCCGGTGCGTGGGTCGTCGCTGCTGCCCTAACGGTCGCGTTCCTTGCGCTGCTTCCCGAGCCGTGGGCGATCCCCTTCGCGCTCGTCGTGGCGCCGGCCGCGGGCGTCGTCGTCACGATGCTCACGCTGCTCCGGCCGGCGCGGTAAACGTCGCAGTCGTCGGTACATCCGCGTGGACGCGCTTGAGAGGGAGACGAGGGTACGGAGTCGGCGCGAGCTTCCCTGAGCGCGCTGGCGTTCTGGCTTGGAGGAATGTCCGACAGATTCGTGGCTCGGTGTGCCGCGCAGCTGACCGGGGCCCTCACCTCTCACAGCCGTCCTGCTCGCTCTCGCGGCAGATGTCGGTAGTGGCCACATGCCCGCCTCCGATCTGCTCCTGCATGAGGTGAGCGCAATGGTCATGTGCCTACTCTTCTTCGGCTTCTATGCGAGTGTGTTCGTCGCGCTGATCGGACACCGAGCGGCGTACGGCCGCTCCCGGTGGTTGCGCGCTCTCGCCGAAATGATCGCGGCGGGATCCCGCTCCCCTGATTCGTGGTGCGCTTCGCGACTCAGTTCGGGCGCTTCAGCGCAATGCTCGCCGTTGGTTAGTGCTTGGCGACGTGGGGCCTGTGGCAGGAGCGTCGAGCGGCCCTCGTGCCCACGGTGGTCCGGCTCTCCACGGTTTGCTCTCATCTTGCTCGTGACCTGGGTCCCTGCGGCCCCCGTGCCCGTCCCCTGTTCGTGCCGCCGTGGGAGAGATGCTTCGACGATGCAGGCGACTTCCTCGGAGCTGATGGTGGGTGGCGCCGACCAGCGCCCTGCTCAATCCGGTGTACATCCCAACGATCGCACTGCCCCATGTTCGTCTCGGCGCTCCTGCTCGTCCCGTGTTCCGGACCGCCCCAGATCCACGTGCCCGCGCCCCTTACTGCTCCAGCGTCGTCGTCGTGGCGGATCAGTAGGGACGGGGTCAACGCCCGAACGCGAGCTGATGTGCGGCCCGTCGCGCGGCGGCGGAACCTCCCCTGATCAGGGCGGGGAGGACGCTGATCGCGTGCAGTCTCGACATCAGTCTCCAACGCGCTGCCCGCGCGGCCTTGGGCCAGCCGCGCGTCGCAGCGGCGGCTGCGCACTCTCTATAGAAGCGGCGCTCGTCGATGAATCTCGAGCCGTCACGAAGAGCCGATTGCGACAGGCTGCCCGCGTGTCGCCGGTATGCGAAGCAGGTGACGCCCGTGTAGCGGAGAGTCCCCTCTCGCATGGCGATGTCTACGAGGAGCGCAAGATCCAGGATGATGGGAAGTCCGTCCCGGAAACCTACCGCTCTCGCGCTCTCGACGCGGAGCGCGATAGAGGGCCAGTAGAGCCAGTTTCCTAGCAGGAGGCTCTTCGCCATGTCCTCGCCGGATAGGGTCTTCGGCGCGCGCGGGGTAAGCAGCCGCTTCTTCACCGTATCCACGAGCGTGCGCGCCGGCCGCCCTTCGGCATCGATCACCATGACCTGGGGCTGGATGACGTCGACCTCGGGATGTGCGGCCACGACAGAACGAATGTGGGACACGTAGTCCGGGAGGAGGAGGTCGTCTGAGCCGAGGACGACGACGTGACTTCCGCGGGCAGCGTCGACGGCCCGGCGGAAGTTCTCCGTGATCCCGACGTTCGTCTCGTTTCGGCGATACTCGATGCGCGAATCCTTAAGCGTTGCGACATATCTCTCGATCTCGTCGCCCGGGTACGCGTCGTCGATGATCATCAGGCGCCAGTTTGGATCATTCTGCGCGCGAACGGAGTCGATGGTCAGTCGGAAGGTTGCAGGATCTCCCCAGAACGGCACACAGATGTCGAGTGTCATGATTCCTCTCGGGTGCGCAGCTCGCGGGGTGCGCGACTGTTGGCACCATTGTCTCAAACTGTGGTGGGCGCACGACTCAACTAGGCTGAGGCAAATGGCCGCGAGGCTCGACGTCCATTACAGAACGGGCTCCTCTCCATGGATCTTCTCATCGTCGGCTCTGGCTTCTTCGGTCTGACGATCGCCGAGCGCGCCGCTGCCGCCGGTCGCTCGGTGACCGTCGTGGAGCGTCGTGCCCACATCGGCGGCAATGCCTACAGCGAGAACGAGAGCACGACCGGCATCGAGATCCACCGGTACGGCGCGCACCTGTTCCACACCTCGAACGCCACTGTGTGGGAGTACGCCAATCGCTTCACCGCATTCACGGATTACACACACCGCGTCTACACGATCCACAACGGGACCGTGTTTCCTCTTCCGATCAACCTCGGCACGATCAACCAGTTCTTCCAGTCCGCGTACACGCCCGATCAGGCCCGCGAGCTCATCCATGAGCTTGCGGGCGAGTACAACCCGAAGCAGGCGCAGAACCTCGAGGAACGGGCGGTCGGCCTCGTGGGGCGCCCGTTGTACGAGGCCTTCATCCGCGACTACACCGCAAAGCAGTGGCAAACCGATCCGCGGGATCTTCCCGCCGAGGTGATCTCCCGCCTCCCCGTCCGGTACACGTATGACAATCGCTACTTCAACGACACGTGGGAAGGGCTGCCGGTCGACGGGTACACCGCTTGGCTCCAGCGTATGGCGGACAACCCCCTCATCGATGTACGGCTCAGCACAGACTTCTTCGATGAATCACAGCCGCTGCACAGAAATGCCCTCGTCGGCCAGGTGCCGATCGTCTACACCGGGCCCATCGATCGGTACTTCGACTACGCGCAGGGCCCGCTCTCATGGCGCACCCTCGATTTCGAGCAGGAGGTGCTCGACGTCGGCGACTTCCAAGGCACGAGTGTCATGAACTACGCGGATGCGGACACCCCCTATACGCGCATCCACGAGTTCAAGCACTTCCACCCCGAACGAGTCGACCGCTATCCGGAGGACAAGACGGTAATCATGCGGGAGTACTCGCGCTTCGCCGCGCGTGAAGACGAGCCCTACTACCCGGTGAACACCGCGCAGGACCGTCAGCGCCTTCTCGCGTATCGCGAACTCGCGGCGGGGCAGCGAGACGTCCACTTCGGCGGGCGTCTGGGCACCTACCAGTACCTCGACATGCACATGGCGATCGGCTCCGCTTTGTCACTGTGGAACAACACGCTCGCGTGAAGGCACACACCAGACCCTCGGGCTTGCCCGGCTATAGTTTCTCAGTTGGTGCGAACGAGAGGTAGTGGCAGCACTTGAACGAGAGCGCAGCCGTCAGGTTCAGCCGGTTGGCGTCCCAGCCTCTGCAGCCCGTGACACCCAGTCGCGAGGGGTTGCGAGGTTTCGGGCGCACGGTCGGAGAGATCTGGAATCACCGCCAGCTCCTCTCCCTGCTCGTGCGCCGGGATGTCAAGGCGCGGTACAAGGACAGCATGCTGGGGCTGCTGTGGACCCTCATCAACCCGCTGGTGCAGCTCGCGGTCTACTTTCTCGTGATGGGTCAGATCCTTGGCGCGGCGCGCGGCATCCCAGACTTCGGCGTTTACATCTTCTCCGGGCTGACGATCTACGGGTTGTTCGCCGAGACTCTCTCGGGAGCCACAGGCTCGATCGTCGCGAATGGCGGACTGGTCAAGAAAATCTATGTTCCTCGAGAGGTGTTCCCCCTCGCCGCCACCGGATCTGCGCTGTTCACGTTCGGTGTCCAACTGCTCGTTCTGATCGTAGCGAGTTTCACTCTCGGTACTCCGAACCTCTCCTGGTCGGTGCTGTACTTCTTCCCGTCCGTCCTGCTCATCCTGGTCTATGCTCTCGCCTTCGGGATGCTCCTCGCAGCACTCAACGTCTACTTGCGTGATGTGCAATACCTGACGCAGGTCGTGCTGATGCTCGCGCTCTGGGCATCGCCGATCGTTTACGCATGGACAATGGTGGCTGACGTGGTGGCCCGGTTCGGCCTGCCCGCCTGGCTTCTCGAGGTGTACACCGCAAGCCCTCTAACCCTGGCTGTGCTGGGCTTCCATCGAGCTTTCTGGGGGAGCGGTAGCGCCTCCGACTATCCGCCGGACCTTCTCATGCGGATGGGGATCGCTTTCCTCATTGGCATCGTGTTGGTCTTCCTATGCCAGCGGGTCTTCGCCCGGCTGCAGGGCAATTTTGCACAGGAGCTGTGACGTGACGATCGCAGAGACGAGCAAGGTTCCGGACGTCATCCTCGTCGAGGACGTCTCCAAGACCTTTGCGCTTAGCAAGGACAACTCGCTCAAGGAGCGGATTGTCACTCTGGGGCGCCGCGGACGGCAGCACCGCGAAGAGTTCCAGTCACTCAAGGGTGTGTCCTTCGCCATCCCCGCCGGTTCGTCGATCGCTCTCATGGGGCCCAATGGATCGGGCAAGAGCACGCTTCTGAAAGTCATTGGAGGGATTATCGAACCCACATCGGGCTCTGTGTTGCGCCGCGGTCGGTTCGCCGCCCTGCTCGAGCTCGGAGCGGGCTTTCATCCCGACCTCTCGGGACGAGACAACGTATACCTAAATGCGTCGATTCTCGGTCTTACCAAGGAACAGACAGACGAGCGATTCGATAGCATCGTCGCCTTCGCCGAGATCGGGGATTTCATTGACACCCAGGTCAAGTTCTACTCGTCCGGAATGTACGTGCGCCTGGCGTTCGCGGTCGCAGTGCACACCGATCCGGATATCCTCCTGGTGGACGAGGTGCTCGCCGTCGGCGACGAGGCCTTCCAGCGTAAGTGCATGGACAAG
>Ga0310345_10005231_pt1 | contig 11589 bp, 12 predicted proteins | sample HC15DNA20500_MG_FD_204667 | JGI IMG/M metagenome (GOLD analysis project Ga0310345, IMG submission 204667) | Marine microbial communities from station ALOHA, North Pacific Subtropical Gyre - HC15-DNA-20-500_MG | ecosystem: Environmental > Aquatic > Marine > Oceanic | place: Pacific Ocean: North...
GTCTGGCGGGTGATCGCGACCACCCGGCCATAGGTCTTGACCTTGTAGCTCTCCTTGCCCTCGCCGAGCGTGCCGCGCTTGAACTCGCCGCTCTCGCCGACCTCCAGCAGCTGCGGGGCCTCGCCGAGCTGCACCCGGTGCATCGCCTTGAAGTCGGTGGCGAGCACCTGGCGGCAGAACAGCATGAAGGTGCGGGGATAGGCCTCGTAGGCCTGCCGCAGGGTCTTGTTGGTGACGGCCGACAGGATCTCGGGAAAGTCCGAGGTCGAGTGCAGCGCCCGCGTCGCCACCTCGTCGCGCGACAGGCCGCGCGTGTTGACCCCGGCATCGCCGAGGCTTTCGCGGGCGAGTTCCAGCAGGGTCATTCCGCGGTACTGGCGCGCGGCGTCTTCCAGCGGGAACAGCGTCGGGCTGTAGCGGTGTAACAGCGCGTTTGCCACGGCGTCGCGGCGGGTGATGCGCTCGTCGCGGCCGCCGAGCGGCACGGAGACATGGGGGAAGGTCCGGGTCTCGTCGGATTTGGCGGCGACCTGATCGAGGATCAGGCGGCGGGACTCGTCCACGCTGACGCCGCGCTTGACCAAATCCTCGGCGAAGCCGCGCTCGAGATTCAGGCGGCCCGCGAGATCGTAGATGGTGGAGACCCGGTCGCGCTCCGCCTCGCGGGCGCGGGTGGCGACTGCCTCGGTGTCGGGCGCTGGAGTTGCCTGCATCTTCGGCTGGCTGCGCGTCTCGCTGGCGGCGACCTTCGGGTCGGGCGCAGCCGCTTTCGGCTCGGTCATGGCGGTTTCCTTGGTTTCGGCCGGCTCGGTCGGCTGGGTGGTGGCGGGGGTTGCGGCGTCGCTCGCCGGGGTTTCGGTCTTGTCCGTCATCGGGATCGGTCCTTTCGTGATTGAAGGGGCGTCCCTGCGGTGGAGGACGCAGTCGTGAAGGGGATGCTGGGCTCGGAAGCCCGCGGCGGGATCGGCGCCGACCGCGACGGCGGACACCTCGAACGGCGTCCAGTCCACCGCGCGCCAAAGCTCGCGGGCGGCCTCGGGCTTCGAGACCTCGAAGCGGTGGACCTGGTAGCCGATCGAGACCGCTCGGATGTGCCCGGCCTGGATGTCGCGCCAGATCGGCTCGACGTCGGCGCGCTCGCTGATCCGCACCAGCGCGATGCCGCGGCCGTTCTCGATCCGGGCCGAGCCCGGCACGACCGAGCCGATCACCGCGTCGAGCGTGTCGAGTTCGTGCACCTTCAGGAACGGCGCGCCCGCGTTCAGCCGGTCGAGGCGGACATGGGCCGGATCGAGACTCAGTTCCTCGTCATAGGGCTCGCCGAAGAAGGTCGCGCGGCGGACGCGGGCCCCGGCCGACCAGATTACCTCGACGGTGCGGGTGTCGGCATCGGCGGTGTTCGGCGCAAGCTCCGCCGACCGGCGCATGGCCGGCAGTTCGATCATCGTGTCCATGGGGTCAGTCCTGTTGGTCGGCCTGCGCCGGGTCGGTGTCCGCGTCGGCGGCCGGGTCTTCGGCGTTGGTGTCGTCGGCGGCGGGATCGGTCGCCGGATCGCCGGTCTGTGCGCTGCCGGTCTTGGTGACGCGGCGTGGGTCTGGGGAGCCTCGCCCGCGAGATGCGGGCTGGAGACATGGGAGCGGCCGCATGACCCGCGAGCCGCCGATCCCCGAGACCATGACGCTCCACGTTCCGTTTCGCATCGTGAAGCGCGGCGGGCGCAAGGAGATGCAGCTTCCCCATGGCGTCCGGCCAGACCGGAGGACGGACAACACGCTGGTCAAGGCACTGGCCCGTGCGTTCCGCTGGAAGCTTCTGCTGGAGTCGGGTGAGTTCGCCACCGTTTCCGAACTTGCCGAGCGGGAGGGGATCGCACCATCCTACATGACCCGCGTCCTGCGCCTGACGCTGCTAGCGCCGGACATCGTCGAGGCGATCCTGGACGGGAGGCAGGGGCCGGAGGTGACGCTGGCGAGGCTGATGGAACCGCTGCCAGTCGGGTGGGATGAGCAACGAAGCGTACTGGCGCGCGCCTGAGCATCAAGTTCTTGGCTTCTCGCGCTGTTCCTGCCATTGCGCATTCGGCCAAATTGGCCAAAAGTGGCCTGAGAAATCCGGAGAGTCGCATGCAGACCCTAACCGCCAAAGATGCAAAATACGGTTTCGGACGGCTGATAGACCTTGCTCGGGCTGAACCGGTGGCAGTGGCCAAGCACGGGCGGACGGTCGTCGTCGTGCTTGCGATCGAAGAGTATGAGCGCCTGAAGGCAATTGAGTCGGAGCGAAGCGCGAAAGCGTCACGTTCCGGCAAAGAAATATGAGACGGGGGCAGAATGGCTAAACAGGCGCAGAAAGACAGGTTCGTAGTGGCTCTGGCAGAGCTTGGTGGCTCCGCTGGCAATGGACGCCTGCGCGAAGCCCTGCAATGGGAAGAATCGCACTACAATGCTGTGAAGGAGGAACTTGTCGCCGAGGGTCTCGTGACGCTGGGGCGTGGTCGCGGCGGTTCGGTCTCGCTTGGCGGCGCACCTGGCTTCATCACTGAATGAGGTACGAGCTTCGAGCCCCGGCAACCACCTGAATGCATTAATCTTGTATCGCCCGGACTTGTAAGAACTTCTCAAGCCATCGAGCTTGCTGATGAAAGCACTCCATGTCGCTTGGTCGAGTGCTGGCGGCGCTGGGGAGTGTGCTTGAAAGCGATAGTGGCTGACCTGGCAGAAAAATGCTGGCTCCTTACCACCGATCACCATCAAAGGCAGTCCGTCGATAACCCCTGCGCGTTCGAGCAAAGGACGCACTGTTTCACCGAATTCACCCCAGTCTGGATCTTCGGGGTCACAGAGCAGCCTCGCACGCGCAGCCTTCGCACTCTCAGTACCGACAAGTCGAAGGTAGCGATCGACGGCCGCGCCCCGTGTTCCAATCCAGCCCTTCCCAAAGGTGGCCTGAGAAAGGGGATACCAGCCGCCGCGACATGGCACGGGTATCTTGGCCATCGCTTTGGCAAGGCTTTCACCTTCCCCACGTGACGCCAAAGTCTCTGCGAGACGTAGTGAGTAGAAAAGGGCATCGCGACAGAGGGCGGCATCCGCCGTCCCACGTGCCACCGGCATGGTGGGCAGGTTCGGCGTCAGAATATCGGCAAGCACGTCTTCACGTCTGAAAGTGTTGACTAGCTTGGCGTCTGTCAGGCGCTTGTGAAGATCAGTATTTTGCCTCCGGCTATCGCGGACTTCGCTAAGGCTCTTGATTGAGTCCGTCCGCGTGTCCAATCCCTCGGCATAGGCGGGAAACGCGGCATGCTCTCGCAGCAGGTTTGCATCCAGAACGATCGGATTGCTCGGCATTGGCAGGAGAGACGTCTCTGCGAGAGGCCGCCACCCTTGATCGCTGAGCATCCATGGCGCGTCCTCGATGCTGATCTCCATCTCCGAAGCGGCGCGACCCAATTGGCATTGCCATCGCGCCACCGCCGCGCTGTCGGCTGCAAATGGAGCGAGGATGTCGATGACGTTCGCCGCTTCGCGAACGGAACGTCCAGTCAGATCGAACGAGATTGCCTCGAGGCCGAGTATGGCAGCCTGGTGCAGAAGGAACTCGTTGTAGGCCCCCCCGGCTTGCGCTCCCTCTTCGTCAGTGTCGAAGCTGATTGTCGTGCGACTCATATCGCCGAACCGTTTCGTCTTCAACCCGTTCTGGCAGCATCAGAACGGGATCGACGGGTTCGAGGATTGGGAGGAAAGGTTCCGATCATCCTCGCGCAGCTTTGCACAGGCGTTCCAGGCCGGCGATAGCGTTCGCGTTCTCAACTTCGTCTTCGACCGGCTCTACGTGCTGCGCAATCAGCTGGTGCACGGCGGATCGACGTGGAACAGCGGCGTGAACCGAGCACAGGTCCGTGACGGCGCCGCGATACTCGGCTTCCTCCTCCCGGTCTTCGTGGACCTGATGATGGACAACCCGAAGGAGGATTGGGGGCGTCCCTTTTACCCGGTGGTCGAGTAGCCAGACTCTACACAGTCCATTCGCTCAATAGTTCAATCAGCGGCGACTCTAGTTCTGCGTGAGCTCCGCACACCCCGCGGCAATCAGAGCGTCGGCACAGGCGTCCATCTCATCCGGGGAGCGGGTCGGATCATCAGCCTCGCCCCGCGGCACGAAGAGCACGAGACCGGCCCGGGCCCGGGTAAGCAGCACGCGATAGCCATTCAGCCGAAAACGCTGTTTCTCAGTGTCTCGAGCAATCTGCCATCGAGGCGCACGCATCATCCTGGGCAGCCAACCCTGATCATTCCAGATCAGGTCGCCACCCCAACACAGGCAAGCATAATCCAACTCGAGCCCCTGGCACCCAAACTCGCTCATTGGGGTCTCAAGCGCGCCAGCGCTGCGGAAATCCGTGAAGGGCTTCAAGAACCAGTGGCCGATGGGGTTCAACTCATTTGATCGCGGTGAAGGCGGCACTCCTTCGCCGACGAGGCGGACAGCGCCCGAGCTGGCAAGCAGACCGACAGTCCGACCGCCCCGTCGCCGTTGACGGAGCCATTGCTTCGCGACGGCGAGGTCACGCGTCATCAGGGCTGGCGGGGCGTCCATTCTGGCGGCCAGGGCCTTTGCCTCCGCGATGTCACCATCCAGAAGGCGCGCCACCCACTGAGCATGAAGGGGGTTGCCAGTCGTCGCAGAGCGAGCCTAGCTTTGCGAAGCTTTCCTTCAGGATCTCGATTTCGCGCGCCCAGGCGCGAAGTTGTTCGGCCTCGGCGGCGGCGTGGAAGGCGACGTGGCGCGACGATAGCCTGCCGATGATCGTGTCATCGTCGGTGACGCGAAACTCTGAAACCGGCGCAGCGTAGAATGAGCGGCCCGTGCGACGGTCGGAGGTTTGCGGCTGGTCAGCCTCGTCCAGGTCAGGGGACAAACTCATTGCGTCCTAAGCCGCTTCCTAAAAACCCATGAAGTCATGGGACTTAGCATAGGTCGCAAGTGGACGGACACACAAGAGCAGCGATCTACAGAAGGCTACCGCCGCGCCTGGTCTCGCATCACCGCGTAGTCTGCCAGCATCTCGGCGATTACGCGAGTTTGCGTTCGTCGAGGACATCGACACCTACAGGTCAGATGAGGAAAGCCAGAAGCATTTCGTAGCCCGGGAGGTCCCGCTTATCCGAGTGATCGATATGCTTTCCGACTATAGGCTCGAAGACCCCCGTGACACAGCCAACTTCACGGGGACGCTCGTCATGCTGGGTGAGGCTCTTCGCCAGGCACCCGATGCAACCGTCGCTGTCTACCGCATGCGGCCTCGAGCGCGAGGAGCTCGCCGTATCGTCTCCGCATCAGGCACCCTTGAGAAGGGGTTCCAGCAAGGCCCGACGCGTCTTGCCGGAGGCGGCTATGCGTACCCGGGCGATACAGTATTCGCCATGAACGACCGGCCGACGATTCAGATCCACCAATTCGATCTGGCGAGATCCGACGGTGGAGCAGTTGAGGCTCGGGCAGCTCCATTGATGGCCATCCGGATTCCAGCGGAACTCGCGCGGGAGTGGCTGGTGCAGCTGCAAGCTGGACAGGATGATGCCACTTGACCGCCCAGTTCGTTGACCTGCTTGAACGGTTGGTTCGGCCGGATCAGCCTGGCACGTTCAGCGTCATACCTGCTCCTTCTCAGCCAACCTATTACGTCGGGCGGGACGACTCCGGTTGTGCGGCACTACTGATCCGGACCTCAGGCGCTTCAAACAGAGTGCCGTTGCTCCTCGCGGGTATCGAGGCGCGCTTTAGCATCGCCTGCCGCATTGAGGAACGTGACCGCGACGTCCGGACAGAGAACCTGACGGTCGTCGCCTGCAGATCGCGCGACCGCGCTGTCGAGCGATACTTTCTCACCACTATGGAGTTCCTCGCCTCGGCACTCGGCGCCACTCCAACGGTGGCTGCTGTTGGCGAGATGGTCGACCGAGTGGTGGACCTTTTTCAGCGGCTCGCCAGGCCGCCAAGGAGGCCGCTAATCGGTTTGACTGGCGAGTTGCTCGTAATCCGGGCCGCCGCCGACCCGGCCGCCGCTGTCCGCGCTTGGCGTGTAGACCAAGACGAGCGCTACGATTTCGCTATCGGCGCCCTCCGTCTCGAAGCAAAGGCAACCGCCACGGACCGCCGGGCACATGAGGTCTCGTTCGAGCAGGCTAATCCTCCAGCAGGCACGATGGGGACCCTGGCCTCGTTCATCATCCAGCCGTCCGGAGGCGGTTTCTCGCTGTCAGATCTCGTTTCCGATATCGAGGCACGCATTCAGGTTCATGACCTCATCATTAAGCTTCGCACAGTGGTGGCCGATACACTAGGACGCGACATGCAGACGGCGCTTGGCTGGACTTTCGACTTGGCGCGCGCAACCTCCTCCGCGCGGGTTTATGACGTGAGCACGATCCCAGCGATCAGGCCGCCACTCCCGGCAGGCGTTTCAGGGGTGCGGTTCCTGGTCGATCTTTCTGGTTGTCGGCAACTCGGCAGAGCGCGGATCGACGCGCTCGCCTCACACGAACGGGCGCTGCTGCCACCGTAAGACCGTCGAAGGTAGCTATGTGGGCGAGCAACCAGTCGAAAGCTAAAAGATCTCGGCCTCAAACCGCCGTGATTTGCACGCCGAGGGTGGCTAGGCGTGATTTCGACGTCTGTCCCATCTCGCGAATGCCACAGACATCGAAATGCTCAGCTCGCCGTCTAGAAAATTGTTACACATCAGGTGGTTGCAAGCTAAACACCGGAATGTGCCAGTCATGAGGTCCGGAGAATATCGGCCCGGAGAGACCGCTTCTGGGCCACCTGGCAGCAGGGGCAGTGCTGAGCCCCACCCGCATAACCCTCGAAAAAAACGGAAAAATCCGGCCGAAGCCTGATCGGGAGAACGCTTTCGCGAGGGCGATTGGCGGAGACGAAGGGATTCGAACCCTCGAGGCGGTTTCCCGCCTGCACCCTTAGCAGGGGTGTGCCTTCGACCACTCGGCCACGTCTCCGCCGATCCGTATATGGACCGGCGTCCATAGTGACAAGGGGGATTTGGTGGTGGATCGTTTGAAACCACGGGATCAGCGGACGGATGGCCAGCCCTTCATCGTCCCACTGGTCGCGTCCGTCAAGCGGTGTAATTGCCCAGATGGCCTGAGGGCATGATGAGGCGGCTTTTGTTGTGATGCGGAGAATGGGGTCGACCTCCTCCGTGTCGATCTGAGCGAATGCTTCGACCATCATGTAGCGACTGGCGGTCTGCCACTCGTCGTTCTGCTCGAAGAGAACAGCGCCGATCAGGCGCATGATCGAGGCCTCGTTGGGGATGATGCCTACGACATCGGCGCGGCGCTTCACCTCCTTGTTCAAACGTTCAATGGGATTGGTCGAGTGCAGCTTCGTCCGCTGCTGTCGCGGGAACGACATGTAGGCCAGCACGTCGTGCTCGCTGGCGTCCATGAGATCGGCGAGCTTGGGCCAGCGCGGGCGCAGCTGTTCCGCGACCTTGTGCCAGTTCTTGCCGGCTTGGGTTGGGTCGGGTTGATCGAAAGACTGCCGGATCGCGGCGGCGACGACGGTGTGCTGGCCGCGGGACACGTGCGCCAGGACGTTGCGCATCAAGTGAACGCGGCAGCGCTGCCCGCTCGGCCGTCGCCGATCCCCCGGATCGGCTTTTGGGCCTCACCTTCGAACACCGGGGCGATGGCCGCCCTGAGGCCCGCGTGCGCATCGCTGATGACCAATCGCACGCCGCCGAGACCCGGACCTTCAGGGACCGCAGGACCTCGGTCCAGAACGTCTCGGCTTCGGTCGGGCCGATGCCCAGGCTGATGATCCCCCTCCGGCCCCCGGAGTTGGCGGCGACAGCGATTATGGCCGCGACGGGCACGATGCGCCCGCCCTGGTGGACTTTGAGGTAGAGGTCGCATCCAACCAGACGTAGGGCCATTCTCCCGTCAGCGGGCGGTTCAGGAACTCGCCCACGCGTTCGTCGATGTCCTTGCAGAGCTTCGATACGGGGCTTTTCGAGATGCCCGACAGACCCATGGCCTGCACCATTTCGTCGACGTGCCGGGTCGAGACGCCGCGGATCCAGGCCTCCTGAATGACAGCCACCAGCGCCTGCTCTGAGGCTTTCGGGGCTTCGAGAAAGCCAGGGAAGTAGCTGCCCTTCCGCAGCTTCGGCACCCGCAGGTTCAGCGTGCCCAAACGGGTATCGAGAGCGCGCTCTCGATACCCGTTCCGCCGTGTCGTTCGTTCGACGTTGCGCTCATGCCGCCCGGCGCCGATCAGTCCTTCGACATCGGCTTCCATGATCAGTTGCAGCATCGGATCGGCGATGGTTGGAAGAAAGTCTCCCTGATGGTGCTTGGCCAGCAGCTCGGACAGGTCCATCGCTGTCTTGGTCGTCGAGGTCTCCGTATGGCTTGGGGTTGAAGCGTCGAAACTCCGCCTCAATCCTGCACCTCGATGGCCACCCGGGATCACACCGTTGGCGGCGTCGAAATTACACTAGCACCTCGGACACGAACGTCCCACTTGCTGCCTGAGCTACTCACCATCCTTTGGCCAGAATTCCGGCGTGATTTAAGCTGCTTGACCTGCTGGCCGGTTTCGAACTGGTTGAAGTAGACCACGGCAGGCGCTCGTCAGCAATGGGCGGTGTGAGGCCCGCTGCTGATTGTAGAAGGCGGTCCATCGGCCGATGCCAGTCTTCGCCTGCGAGCCGGTCTCCCAGGCGGGCAGATAGACGCTTTCATACTTCAGATACCGCCAGAGGCGCTCAATGTTGTCGAGGCGGGGCGGCCTGAGCCGCGTCAGTCGCCTTGCAAGGCTGCGATGATGGGGCCGAAATCCGCGGCCTTGAGGCTGGCTCCGCCGACCAGCGCCCCGTTCACATGCGCGATGGCGAAAATCTCGGCGGCATTCGCCGCCTTCACGCTGCCGCCATACAGAAGACTGACATTCGCCGCGTCTGTCACCTTGCCGACCAGCCGTTCGCGCATCAGCGCATGGACTTCGGCGATCTGGTCGCCGCTGGGGGTTCGGCCGGTGCCGATGGCCCAGACCGGTTCATAGGCGATCACCGTGTTGCCGGCATTGGCGCCGGGCGGGATCGAGCCCTCGAGTTGCGCGGCGATCACCTCCAGTGCCTCGTCATCGTCGCGCTGCGCCTCGGTCTCGCCGACGCAGATGATCGCGATCAGGCCGGCGTCATGGGCCGCCGCAGCCTTGGCCGAGACATCGGCGTCGGTCTCGCCATGATCGGCGCGGCGTTCGGAATGGCCGAGAATGACGTAATCGGCGCCGGCATCCTTCAACTGCACGGCGGCGATGTCGCCGGTATGGGCGCCGAAGGCGCGCGCGTGGCAATCCTGCCCCCCAAGCGCGATCGGATGGGCGCCGATTCGCGCCTTCATCGGTTGGATCAGCAATGCCGGCGGGCAGATCAGCACGTCGCAGCCGGGGTCGGGTCGGGCCGCGATCAGCGCGTCGATCTGCGACAGCGCCGCCAGATCGCCGTTCATCTTCCAATTGCCCGCAGCCAGCTTGCGTGGTGCCATGCCCTGTCCTCCGCTTCGCACAATCAAAGGCTTAGGGAAACGCGGCCCTGGCTGCAATGATGATTGTCGCCGACGAGGCGGTTCACTCGGCCGTGCGACTACCTTCCAACGGCTCGAAGCGGACGGATTCGCCGCAGCCGCAGGCATCGGTCACATTCGGATTGCGAAAGCGGAATCCGGATTCGATCAGGCCGGATTCATAGTCGATCTCGGTCCCGAACAGGAACATCTGCGCCATGGGCGCGATCAGCACGCGGGCCTCGCCCTGTTCGACGACCTCGTCTGCCTTGTCGGGGGACTGGGCCAGATCCATCGTGTATTCCATTCCCGCGCAACCACCCTTCTTCAGGCCGATCCGCAGGCCGTAGGCCTGTTTGCCCGCCATCAGCCGCACGATCTGACGCTCGGCGGAGGGCGTGATGGTGACGGGGCTTTTGCCGGGAATGCCGAACATGGGCGGGCCTTTCGTTGCATCTGTCACAGAAGATAGGGTCCGGGGTGCTCGCGCTCAAGCCCCTGCGCTGGCCGGCGGCCGGACGATGCAGGGCTGCGATCACATCGGAACATTTCCCCGCGATGACGGCGGTTGCCTGCGCGTCCTTCCGCCGACGCGGCGTTGCGCGGCAAAACCCCCGCGTGTATCAGGTTGCCCAGGAACGGCAGTTTGAAGGATGACGCGGATGCGCAGGGTTGTTGTCACCGGACTTGGGATGGTCACGCCGCTGGCTTCGGGCGTCGAGGCGACGTGGCAGCGGTTGCTGGCCGGGACGTCCGGGGCAGGCCGGATCACGCGATTCGATCCCAGCGATGTGGTCACGAAATATGCCTGCGAGATCCCGTTCGGCGATGGCAGCGACGGCACCTTCAATCCCGACGACTGGATGGCGCCCAAGGACCGGCGCAAGGTCGATGATTTCATCCTCTACGGCATGGCCGCCGCCGATCAGGCGGTGAAGGATGCCGGATGGGAGCCCGAGGACGAGGAAGACCGTCTCCGCACCGGCGTCATGATCGGTTCGGGGATCGGCGGGCTGACATCGATCGCGGAAACGGCGGTGCTGATCAAGGAACGCGGGCCAAAGCGTGTCTCTCCCTTCTTCATTCCGGGTGCGCTGATCAACCTGATCTCGGGACAGGTCAGCATCCGTTACGGCTTCAAGGGGCCGAACCACGCCGTGGTGACGGCCTGTTCGACGGGGGCCCATGCCATCGGCGATGCGGCGCGGCTGATCATGCTGGGCGATGCGGACGTGATGATCGCGGGCGGTGCCGAGGCGCCGATCAGCGAAATCGGGATCGCCGGCTTCAACGCCTGCAAGGCGCTGTCCACGCGGCGCGATGACGATCCGACTGCCGCGAGCCGCCCCTATGACAAGGACCGCGACGGTTTCGTGATGGGCGAAGGCGCCGGTGTCGTCGTCCTTGAGGAATATGAACACGCCAGGGCGCGCGGTGCGACGATCCATGCCGAGGTTCTGGGCTATGGGCTGTCGGGCGACGCCTATCACATCACCGCGCCCGCCGAGGATGGAGATGGCGGATACCGGGCGATGCAGAACGCCCTGCGCAATGCCGGGATCGGCCCCGAGAAGATCGACTATATCAATGCGCATGGCACCAGCACGATGGCCGACACCATCGAACTGGGCGCGGTCGAGCGGCTGATGGGAGATCATTCCAGGAACGCCGTCATGTCGTCCACCAAGTCCAGCATCGGGCATCTGCTGGGCGCGGCGGGTGCGGTCGAGGCGATCTTCTGCGTGCTGGCGATTCGCGACCAGATCTGCCCGCCGACCATCAATCTGGACAATCCGGCCGTCCAGCCGAAGCTGGATCTGGCCGCCAATGCGGCGGTCCGGCGCAAGGTCGACATCGCCTTGTCCAACAGCTTCGGCTTCGGCGGCACCAATGCCAGTCTGGTTCTCGGGAAGGTCAAGGAATGATCTGGCGCAACATCGCCTCGAACTTCCTGACCCTGCTGATTGTCCTGCTGATCGCCGCCGCCGCGGCTGTGGC
>Ga0310345_10005232_pt1 | contig 11589 bp, 8 predicted proteins | sample HC15DNA20500_MG_FD_204667 | JGI IMG/M metagenome (GOLD analysis project Ga0310345, IMG submission 204667) | Marine microbial communities from station ALOHA, North Pacific Subtropical Gyre - HC15-DNA-20-500_MG | ecosystem: Environmental > Aquatic > Marine > Oceanic | place: Pacific Ocean: North...
AATCCAAGCAGTACCACGAGAACGCATGCTCGCGAGTGGACGAAGGCATAACCACGCGGTCGCCTGGTGACGATCGGGGAGCGTGGACCGCCCTTTCGGCTACCGAAGGCCATCAACCATCAGCTCCAGCCAGTTCATTCTGACGATCACACGTCGATTGGGGTGGAGACGGACGCGAGCGACGTTGTGCCGGCCGAGTCCAGATCGAAACCGAATTCCGGCGCGCCGCCCGAGCCAGGCCACTCCGCGAGAATCGTATCCGCGCCTATCGTCAGCGTGGGCGAGCTCGGGCCTCAGAACCTTCAGCGGGACCTTACGCTCGTGCTTGATGTCGCCGGCCAGATAGACGGTTGCCATGCGGCCCTTGCCCAGCTCACGCTCCAGGGCATAGCGCTGGCTCAATGCCGTGCGCAGCCGTTCCATCGCGTGGCTGCTCATCCTCGGCGCTCGGCTCCGTTCACGATCGACTCATCCCCGTCGCGCTCTAAAGAAGCCCTTCAGCAACTCGGACGCCTCTTTACCGAGCACACCACCCGTCACCTCACAGCGGTGGTTGAGCCGTTCGTCCTGAAGCAGGTTTTCGAGGGAGCCCGCCATGCCGGCCTTGGGATCAGGAGTCGCGAAGACTACGTGCGGGATCCGTGCCAGCACAATCGCTCCCGCGCACATCGCGCATGGCTCCAGGGTGACGTAGAGCACGGTGTCCCGAAGGCGCCAATCGCCCTGGACAGCCGACGCCGCACGAATCGCCAGTACTTCGGCGTGCGCGCACGGGTCTGAGTCGCCTACAGTCCGGTTGTGAGCCTCTGAGAGCGCCTCTCCGTCACGAACGATTACCGCCCCGACCGGAACCTCTCCCAAGTCTTCCGCGGCCCGTGCCAGCTGCAGAGCACGACGCATCCAACTGATGTGTAGGGGGTCTAGCGCGGGCGACGGCTGCTCAGCCATCGGGTTTCGACAGCCTTCTAATGCTGGGTCAGATTGACCGAAGCCGTGTCGCCCACGCGCCGGAAGAAGGCAGTGACACGCCCGAGAAGATTGAACTGCTCGAGGTCCTCGACGACGCACTCCTCCCCGCCGGGCTTCAACGACTCCAAGCACAGTCCCTTCCCGTTCCTCGAGAACCGGTGGTACAGCGAGTCGGTACCCACGCGCGCGACGACGATGGCGCCGTCGTTTACCTCGTCGACCGTCGCGGGCGACACTAGAACAAAATCACCCTCCTCGACGCCGAGCACAGCGAGGTCGCTCGCCTTGGCCTTCACGATGAAGCACCCCCGCTCCCCACCCATGCGTCGATCGATCGACAGGTGCATGTCGATGTCAGCGCGAGCACCAATTGAGTGCGGCACCTCGGTGTAGCAAGGCACCGACACCGTCTCGGCGCTGAGGTCCACGTCGAGAATCTTTACGCCGCGCGAGCGCGAAGGATCGCGCTCCAAGAAGCCCTTATCGGCCAGCGCTTGCAGGTGTTCCGAGACCGTCTTGGTGCTCTTGATACCGAACCGTTCTCCGATTTCACGGATAGAGGGCTGGTACGTGTTGGCGCGCAAATACTGGACCATGAAGTCGAGGATCTTGCGCTCGATCTCGCTGAGCGACTCGAGCCGGCGACCAGTGGTCGGAGCCTCGCGTGGTGTGACGGTGTTGGAACGGGCCAACTTTGAACCCCGGAATACTGTGAATCCGCCCGGATTCAGCGGCAAAGCTATCCTAATGCTCGCGTCTCGACAGTGTCAAGAAAGTCGTTTTTCTCGGAGGCCGCGGGTCCGTTCGATGCCAAGTGCGATCCGGCCCAGCGTGCGGTCTTTTCCAAGTAGCATGAGCACCTCGAAAATCCCGGGGCTGGACATGCGGCCCGTGAGCGCCACGCGCAGCGGGTGAATGAGCTTTCCAGCACCGATACCAACGCTTTCCGCCATACCGCGCAGGCCTTCTTCCAGCTTCTCTTCTGTCCAGTCTACGTCCGCCCACAGCCTGGCGAGTCCTTCGAGCCGCTCGAGCGCCACCGCGGGATCCTTGTCCCAATGCTTGGCTATCGCCTTGTCTTCGTACTCCAGCTCGTCCGCCGCGAACGGCACCGCTTGGTCCGCAAGATCGTCAATGGTACGTGCGCGACTCTTGATCAGATCGATGAGGCGGCTCATCCACTCGGCGTCCTGGAGCCTGACCCGATCGACCCCCGCGACCGCCTCCAGGCGCGCACAAACCGTGTCTATCAGCTCGGGAGCCGGCTTTGCAGCGAGGCGTTTTCCGTTGAGCCACATGAGCTTATCCGAATCGAAGACCGCGCTCTTCTTGAGCACACGCTCCATCGAGAAGGCCGCCACCAGCTCGTCCAATTCCATGATTTCGCGGTCGTCGCCAGGACTCCACCCGAGCAGCGCCAGGAAATTGACCATCGCCTCCGGCAGCAGCCCCTGAGACTCGTACCCGCCGACAGCAGTCGCTCCGTGGCGTTTCGAGAGTCGTTTGCCGTCCGGGCCCAAGATGAGCGGGACATGCGCGAACGCCGGCTCGGGTAGCCCGAGGGCACGGTAGAGTAGCACCTGTTTAGGCGTGTTGGAGAGGTGGTCGTCGCCGCGGATCACATGGGTCATCCGCATGTGCGCGTCGTCCGACACGACCGCCAGGTTGTATACGGGCGTGCCGTCGCTGCGCACGATGACGAGATCGTCGATGTCGTCGTTACCAAAGCGCATGTCGCCGTGCACCAAGTCGGTGAAGCGAGTCTCGCCTGCGGGCACACGGAAGCGTACCGCGAAGGCTTCGCCGGCGGCGGCGCGGGCAGCGGACTCGTCCTCCGCTACGAGATCTGCTTTCTCGCGTGCGACACGGCTCGGGTGCACGCCCCGCTCTTTAGCCTCTGCTCGGATCGCGGCTGGATCGGCGAAATCACGGTAGGCCTTACCCTCTTCGAGAAGTCGCAACGCGTCGGCTCGATGCCGCTCGACGCCTTCGCTCTGGAAAAGCGGGCCGATGTCCCAGTCGATGCCGAGCCACCCCAGACCTTCGAGGATGGCCTGTGTGGCCTCCGCGCTGGAGCGCGCGCGGTCGGTATCCTCGACGCGCAGGATGAAGACGCCGCTCTCCTTGCGGGCGAGCAGCCAATTGAAGAGTGCGGTTCGAGCTCCGCCGACGTGCAGGTACCCCGTCGGAGACGGGGCGAAGCGGACACGCACTGTCACTCCTCCAAGCTCGTCGTGAGCAGCCCCCGCACAGCCTTCGGATCCGCCGCCCCGTGCGTGGCCTTCATCACCTCGCCGACGAACAGTCCGATCAGGTTCTTCTTGCCCGCACGATAGTCGTCGACCTTGTCCGGCCACGCCTCGAGCACCTGGCTGATCACCGACTGCAGCGCTTCATGGTCGTCGACCTGCTCGAGCCCCATCTCGGCCACGAGGTCCGACGGGTCACCGCCCTGCTCTACCATCCTGGCGAGCACGTCCTTCGCGGCTCGTCGAGAGACGCGGCCGCCGGCCACCAGAGCAGCCAAAGCGCCGAGCGCCTCACCGCCAAACGGAAGTCCAGCCAAGCCACGATCCCCCCGCAGGCCGCGTAGGTCGGTCACCATCCACGCCGCGACTTCGCTCGGTTCTGCATGAGCCTCGAGCGCAGCCTCGAAGAAATCACCGGTCGCGTGGGACGCGGAAAGCAGATCGGCGTGTTCGGTGCTCAAGCCCAACTCGGTCGAGTAGCGCTCGAAGCGGGTGGCTAGCGAAGGATCGGCCGTGCGAGCCGCGGCACGCTGCTCGCTCACCGCGGGGCGCTCACGTATCGGTCCTTTCACACCGCCAGACCTCGTCGGTATTTCGGCATCGACCGGGATCACCGTCGAACTCGAAACAGACTCAGGCGAGGCGGGCGCAGACTTGGCGGTCTTTCTGCCCCAGCTGTCCTTGAGCGGCACGATGCGGTTGAACACCAACCTCTCGACACTCCCATCCACCGGGTCACGCCAGAAGTATCCCGTACGTTCGAACTGATACCGGGTATCGTCGGGATCGTCCGCCACCGAGGGCTCGATCTTGGCACCCTCGATGACCGTTATCGACTTCGGATTCACCCGCGCGAGTAGGTCAACCGGCTCGTCCTGCTCGGCCTGGGACGCACCGTCGAGGAAGAGGCGCTCGTACAGGCGCACTTCCGCGTCCAGTGCGTGCTGCGCCGGAACCCACTGTACTGTGCCCTTCACCTTACGCCCATCCGGCGTACCGCCACCTCGTGTCTCGGCATCGTAGCTACAGCGGAGCTCCACGATCTTCCCTTCAGCGTCCTTGACGACTTCCTCACACCGGATGACGTATGCGTAGCGGAGGCGTACCTCACCGCCCGGCACCAGGCGCCGGAACCCCTTGGGTGGATTTTCCGCGAAGTCCGCGCGCTCGATGTAGAGCTCCCGAGAGAAGGGCACCCCCCTCGACCCCTGCAAGGGCACGTCGTGCGGGTAATACGGTGCCTCAAGCACCTCTCCGGGCCCCTCGACGTAGTTGCTGAGCACGATCTTGAGCGGATCCAGCACCGCCATCACCCTGGGCGCCGAGTCGTTCAGAACGTCGCGGATCGCGAAGTCCAGCTTGGCGACGTCGATGGTCGACTCGGTACGCGCAATCCCGACCATCCCAACGAAATTGCGCAGCGCCTCAGGCGGCACCCCGCGACGACGAAAACCGCGCAGGGTGGAGAGCCTCGGGTCGTCCCAGCCGGACACCGCACCGGCCTCCACAAGCGGTAGAATGCTGCGCTTGGAGAGCACGGCGTTCTGGATCTCCAACCGAGCGAACTCGTACTGATGCGGACGAGGCTCCTCGAAACCGACGCTCTCGAGGACCCAGTCGTAGATCTCACGGTTGTTGGTGAACTCGATCGAGCAGAGAGAGTGCGTTACGCCTTCGATCGCGTCCTCCAGGCAATGCGCAAAGTCGTACAGCGGATAGATGCACCACTCGTCGCCCTGCCTATAATGGTGCGCGTGTCGGATCCGGTAGAGCACAGGATCGCGCATGAGCATGTTGGGTGACGCCATGTCGATCTTGCCGCGCAACACGTGCGCGCCGTCTTCGAACTCGCAGGCCCGCATGCGACGGAAGAGGTCCAAGTTCTCCTCGGTTGAACGCATGCGATACGGACTATCGACACCGGGCTCGGTGACGGTGCCCCGACTCTCTCGGATCTCCACTCCAGACTGCGAATCGACGTAGGCCAGTCCCTTCTTGACCAGCACCTCGGCGAAGTCGTAGAGCTGGCCAAAGTAGTCGGACGCGAAGTACAGGTGTTCCCCCCAATCGAACCCGAGCCACCGAATATCCTCCTGCATGGAGAGCACATATTCCTCGTCCTCACTCTCCGGATTCGTGTCGTCGAAGCGCAAGTGGTACCGCCCGCCGAACTCCTCCGCGATGCCGAAGTTCAGGGAAATCGCCTTGACGTGGCCGACATGCAGATAGCCGTTCGGCTCCGGCGGAAAGCGTGTCACGACACGGCCGTCGTAGCGTCCGCTCTCCACGTCCGCCTTCACGATCTGGCGAATGAAGTCCCTGGCCGGAGTATGGCCCTTGTTGGTGCTCATCATCGGGGGTCCAGAGGTGCACGCCCCTACCGGGCGGAGGGGCGAATACGAGCTGGCAAAGTTAGCTAGAGACCGGCCACAGAGCGAAAAAACAACCGGGGGCCACGAAGGCCCCCGGTTCACTCTCCAGTCAGGGCGCCAATCAGCGCCGGCCGCCACTCCTTCGCGTCGCGGTCCTGCCGGTACCGGAGGACCCGGAGCTGCTTCCACGCGATGGACCTGCGCTAGAGCTACCACCGGTAGTGCGCGCGCCCCCGGAACTCGTGCTGCTGCCACCGGTCCGTCTGTATCCCCGGCCGTTGACCACGCTGCCGCGATCCGGCTGGACGCGATCTATGGTGACCGGCGTGTAGTACCCCCCGCCATAGCCATACCCGTAGCCGTAGCGGTTGCCGTAGAACCCGCCGCCGAACGAGTTGAAGGGGCTGTACCCATACGAGCCGTAGTAGAACGGGTCCCAGAAAAAGGAGCGAGCGCCAAAGGCATAGCGCGGGGAGTTGCCATACGTGTAGCCGTCCCCTACGCGAGTACCACGAAGCCTCCCCTCACGCGTGCGGGCGTCCGCACCGGCATCGATCTGAAACGTCTCGGGGTGGCTGACCGCGACGACCACATCGATGATGCTCTCCTCGATTCCGTCGTCAGCGAGCTCGATCAGGGCGTCCGCGTCGATCACAAAGCGCTCGCCACGTGCGGCGACCCATGCCTCGACGGCCTTGCTCTCGACTTTCTGCACGGCCTCACGGACCTCGTGCAAGGTGATGCGTCGGGACGCCGACATACGAGCTGAGCGCACCGCCATACCGAGGTTCCGAGTAGCGTCGTCGACACCCGCCTCCGCCATGCGCGCCGGACCGACCAGCCGGTACTCCTGCACCCAGGCAACCTGTTCTCCGCCGACATCCATCGAGCGCACGTCGAGCCACTGTGTGGGTGCGGTCAGGGACATCACACCGGAGGAGGCCCTAGGCTCGCCTCCACCGCAGCCGAATTCGGAACGCGTGAACACGCGGCGGCCATCGGCCGAGAATTCCGCTGCCTCCCAGCCCTCGCAGCCTTCCATGCTCCTGGGCCGCTGCTCGGCGTTCGCGACCATGATGTCGCTGGTCGTGATCTCGCCCTCGACGACCGTGAACAACTCGACGCCGTCTTCAGCCGGGCGAACACAGAGGAGCCCCGACTCGGCCACCTCACCGGTCGGTTCCCAGCACCCTAAGAAGGCCATCCAACGACCATCCATATCTTGTGCGGTCAAGGGGGCCACGGTCAGCGCAGCCGCCAGCAATGCGGCCGAAAGAACGCCCATACCGTAGCGATGTGCTTTTATCATGCTCGTCCCTTCCGGTTAAAACCGGGCCGAAATTCCGACAGTGAACTGAAAGCCGGACAGGTCCACATCATCGAACCCTTCAAAGAATCTCTCATTTACACCCGCGTCCGCCCAGAGGTAGCGACCCTCACCGGTGAGGAACACTCGCTTGTTGATCGAAAAGTCGAGCCCGGCGAGCGAGTGCACCTGAACGCCCGTACCGCTCGACTCGAATCGTGAAGCGAAGATGTCGAGCGTCTCGAAGTCGACCCAATCGCCGACCTGATCGAATTTGTAGTACGTGAAGCCGAATCCACCACCGACATACACGTTGACGGTGCTCGGTACCCATGCGAACCGACCGATGCTGCGTCCCCGGTCGCTCAGATAGTACTTCGCGCTGAGCGTGAGCGGGGTGGTCCAGAAATCGGTGACCTGTTCGATCGCCAGGCTGTCGTTGCCGACGACTTCGACAAAGTCGCGGAACTCGGACCGAGTGCTCGAGCCCGCGTAGCCGACGCCGATCGCCAGGTCCAGCCGACTGGACAGTCGGACCGCGAGCTCTCCACCATAGTAGCCACCGGCGAAGTCACCGCTCTCGATCGTGAGTTGATCTCGAGTGTGCGCGAAGAGATCGCTTCCTACGTTCGGCAGAGCGTAGCCCATACGGAACCCGACCGTTACCACGGGCACCTTGAACAGGAAGCCGTCACCCCCCTGGGCTGCAACGTCTCCAGGGCGAATCACCGCGAAGAGTCCCGCCACCAGGAGCGCCTGTATCGTGAGCGTTCGTCGCGTCAGAGTCATGCTGGATCTCTCCTGTCCCACCAGGGTTCCGTCCTACCATCGCTCAGAGCAATCCTCATGCCATGATTGATGGCGACAAAACCGATGTAAATCAACGATTTTCATGCACCGCCTAAGTGCCCGCTCCACCTATCGGGACACCCGCGTCCCACGGGGTGGACAATGCCGTCCCTCGTACCGACCCTGCAGCCTGCTAGGCCTGAGCCACCACGACGTCGCGTTCCACCCGCGCCGCGGCACGACTAGCCTTTCCCCGCTCCAGCACGTGATACGCGGCCGGAGTAATGGTCAGTACAAAAAGAGTCGACGACAGAAGGCCACCGATCAACACAAGCGCTAGTGCGTCCCAGATGTTCGAGCCTGTCCCTTCGCCGAAAAGCACGAGCGGAAGCAGCCCCAGAACGGTCGTCGCGGTGGTCATGAGAATCGGCCGGACTCGCTCGAGGGTGCCCTTGACGATGGCGTCAGGCAGCGGGAGGCCCGGCTCCCTCGATCGCACGCCGTTCACGTGATCCACGAGTAGAATCGCGTTGTTCACGACGATGCCGAACATCATGATCACGCCCACATACGCTTCCCTCGTGAAGGACGCCTCCGAGTAGAAGAAGATCAGGTAGACACCGATCAGCGCCATCGGGACGGTGAGGATCACGCACAGCGGCTGGAGAAGCGACTCGAAGAGCGCAGCTGTGACCATGTACACGAGTAATAGCGCGAGTGCGATCACCAGCCAGATCTGCGTGCGCTCCTCCTGCCGGATCGAGAACCCGGTGTTGCCCTTCTGCACCGTGTAGCCCGGAGGCACTACGGTGGCTTCGATGATGCTCTCGTGCACCAAGTCCCCGAGTTTCTGCGGTCCGCGGAACTCGTAGGCGACGGTGCGCTCGTACTGCTGGTCTTCGCGACGAATACGTGCGAGCACGTCACGGGGCACGATGCTCATGACGTCGCCCAGGCGGATGCGGCGACCACCGGGTGTATCGATCAGGGTCTCTTTCAGCGCGAGCACATCCATGTCGACATTGTCCTCGAGCTTGACCTGATACTGCACTTCTTCTCCGCCGAGCTTCACAGTGCCGAGCTGTGCACTCCCACCCACGGCCTGGTTCATCCTCACCACGAGCTGTTCCACCGTAAGGTCATGCTGCGCCACGCGGTTACGGTCGACGCGCACCACGAACTCCGACGCCTTGTCACGGTTGAACCGGTTCGAGCTCGAGTTGGTGTCCACCTCTTGAACCCGACTCATGCGCTCGAGCTTTGCGCCGAGTGATTCGGCGATGTCCCTCACCTGCTCATAGTTGTAGCCCAACACCTGAATCCCGTAGTTGGGCGCGCTGCCACCTCCCCCGTAGAACGACGGACCGAAGCCGTACACGCGCACGTCCGCCCCCGTGAAGGTGTGGCTATACGCCACCATCTGCTCCTTGATGGCGACCGGGATCTGCGTGTTCTCGATGGAGTCGGGGAAGGCGATCTCCATACGACCGCGCTGGGCACGCACGTCGGCCGTGTATTGCTCGACCTCGGGGATCTGCGCCACGCGGTCCTCGAAGTAGCGCACGAGCTGGTCGGTACGCTCGAGGTTGGAGCCTCGCGGAAGCGTAATGTTCACCTGAATGTACGTGCGCGAGCCAAAGCCCCCTCCCCACAGGGCCCATGTGTTCACGTAGGTGTTGAAGAGGTGGTAGGAGCCCCCGAAGCACATCACCACCACTGATATCGCGAACCACGGCCGGCGCACGGTGAATGAGACTACGTCGGAGTAGAAGCGCACGTAGAGCGGCTGCCGGGCCTCGACCCCGCGCTTCGGAGCGCCGCGCCCCGTCTGCAGAAAGCGGGCAGACAGCGCGGGTATGAACGAGAACGCCACGAAGATCGACGAGATCAGTGTCAGCGCGACCACGATCCCGAGCGGAACGTAGTAGACACGGAGCTCGCCCTGCAGGTACACGAAGGGCACGAAGACGATCAGCGTTGTGGCCGTGGACGCCAGAATGGGCAACACCACTTCGCGCGTGCCGCCCTCCGCGGCGGAGAACGCCTCCTCACCTCGCTGCCACCTCCGGTACACGTTCTCCAGGACTACGATTGAATTGTCCACGATGAGGCCGAAGCCCATCGCGAGGCCCATCAAGGTGAGCAAGTTCAGCGTCAGGCCGCCAAAGTAGATCAGGTTGAGCGCGATCAGGACGCTGAGTGCGATCGTCGCAAAAATGAGCGTAGCCGAACGGAAGGACCGCAGGAAACCCAGCAAGACCACGAAGATCACGATCGCGCTGAAGCCTGCGCGCCTACGCAGGTCCGTCAGCTGTCGCTCGATGTCCTCACTCTCGTCGTAGACGAGGTCGAACTCGGTGCCGAAGGGGCTCAGGCGCTCCAACTGCGCGAGACGCGCCTTCACCGCGTCGGCGACGCGCACGGTATTCACACCAACGCCTTTCACGATCGTGAAGCCCACCGACGGCCGGCCAGCGATGCGTGAATACGACTGCGCCTCCTCGTAGGTATCGTGCACCGACGCGACGTCCGATACGCGAACCGGTGTGCCGCCCACCGCCGTGATCACCGTGCTGCGAACATCATCCGCATTCGCAGGCCGATTCACGATGGTGATGGTCAGCTCGTCGTCACCCTGACGGATCGCCCCCGCCTCGCGCACGAGATCGAGGTCGCGGATGCTCTGACCCACGTCGCGCGGGTCCAGCCCCAGCGCCGCGATCTTCGCCTCGTCGAGGTTGACCTCCAGCCGCCGATCCCGTCCGCCAAAGACCTCTACCAGCGCCACGCCGTTAACTTGGCCGAGCTCGTCCTGCACGACGTCTTCCAGGTGTTGGCGAAGCGCTTCACGGGTGTAGGGTCCCGTGAAGGTGTAATAGAGGAATGGTTGACTTTGCTGCTGAAACTCCTCGGGCACGTACTGACTCACCTGAACCCTGTCGACGCCGGGGGGCAGCTCCTCCTCCAACGTTGCGAGACGCTCTGAGAGATCGAGGCGAGCGAAGTCCATATCGGTATCCCGGTCGAACTCGATGCGGATCTCAGCGGTGCCCAAGCTCTGCTGTTCGAACGACTCGGAGACGATCTTCTCGACGCCTGAGATCTGCTGGATCGTGGCCTCGAGCGGCGCTGTGAGGAACGCTTCCAGCGTCTCGGGCGACGCGCCTCGCCATGTCCCGGTAACCGTGAGCTGCGGAAGTTGAGTATCCGGAAGCATCTCGACGGGAATGTTCTGCCACGCGCGTACGCCGAGCAGTGCCACGGCCGTGTACGTCATCGCCACCGCCACAGGCCTTCGCAGGCTCATCCGGATCATGAGCTGAACCCTGACGTCAAACGAAGGCGAGCGAATTCGACGGTCTGGTACACCACCGGCACCACGATCAGCGTGAGTGCGGTGGCGACCACGAGGCCACCGATGACGGCAATGGCCAGCGGCGCCCTCAGGTCCGAGCCGCGGCCGATGCCCAGCGCCATCGGGGTCAGACCCAGGACCGTTGTCACCGTGGTCATGATGATCGGGCGCAGGCGCACCCGGCCGGCTTCGAGGATCGCTGCCCGCAGATCCAGCCCGCGCGTCTTGGCCAGGTTGATGAAATCGACCTTCACGATGGCATCGTTAACCACGATTCCGACAAGGATTACACCTCCGATCAAGCTCATGGTATTGAGTCCCTGCCTCGTGACAATCAACGCGAGCACGGCGCCGACCAGCGCGAGCGGAACCGATATCAGGATCGTAAACGGGTGCACGAACGACTCGAACTGCGCGGCCAAAATCATGTATACCAGGATCAGCGCGAGTCCGAACGCGAACGCCAGGTCCCTGAAGGAACGGCGCATCTCTTCGTTTTCGCCGCCCACTTCCCAGCGCACGTCCCTCGACGGCACGATTGTCGCGAGC
>Ga0310345_10005234_pt1 | contig 11588 bp, 10 predicted proteins | sample HC15DNA20500_MG_FD_204667 | JGI IMG/M metagenome (GOLD analysis project Ga0310345, IMG submission 204667) | Marine microbial communities from station ALOHA, North Pacific Subtropical Gyre - HC15-DNA-20-500_MG | ecosystem: Environmental > Aquatic > Marine > Oceanic | place: Pacific Ocean: North...
CAGGTCTCGCTCAAGGGCCCCGGCGATTATGTCAGCCAGGCCGACCGCCGCGCCGAGGAAATCGTGCATCAGGAACTTTCCCGCGCACGGCCGGGCTATTCGTTCCTGATGGAAGAGCGCGGCGTGGTGGAAGGCAGCGACGACCAGCATCGCTGGATCGTTGATCCGCTCGACGGGACCACCAACTTCCTGCACGGCATTCCGATCTTCGGCGTTTCCATTGCGCTGGAACGTCAGGGCCAGATCGTCGCCGGCGTCATTTACAATCCGGCCATGGACGAACTCTACACCGCCGAGCGCGGCGGTGGTGCGTTCTTCAATGACCGGCGCATGCGCGTCGCCGCCCGCCGCGAACTGACTGACTGCGTGGTCGGCACCGGCATTCCGCATCTGGGTCGCGGCCACCATGGACAAGCGCTTCTCGACATGCGTCACATCATGGGCGAAGTGTCGGGCATTCGCCGCATGGGCGCAGCCTCACTCGATCTTGCCTATGTTGCAGCCGGTCGCCTGGACGCTTTCTGGGAAGACGGCCTGCAGCCATGGGACATGGCCGCCGGTCTTCTTATGGTGCGCGAGGCCGGTGGTTTCGCCACCGACCGCTCGGGCGGCCAGAAGATATTCGAGACCGGCAATGTGGTTGCCGGCAACGAGCTGATCCACCGCGCGCTGCTGAAGCAGCTCCAGAAAGCACAGCGCGACTGATTCAATCACCGCTGCTCAGCGCGGGACACGTTCCCGCGCTGAGCATGCCTTTATGGCTTCACGCGCCGCCACGGGCGGCTGCCAACCAAATCTCTCCCTAAATGGCGATGCATCAAGCAACAGCGGATCGAACAACTGTTCGGCCATGTGGCTCATGCCTACTGCCTTGAGTCCTGCCCGCAAAAAGCTGACAGGCACTGGCACGAGCCGCGCAGGACGCCCGGCCCCATCCCGCAGCAGCGCCAGCACTTCCGCCAGCGTAACTGTTTCGTCATCACATATCTCGAAGACACCAGCCCCTACAGCTCCTGACGCCCCCGCCTCCAGAACCTGGATGATCGCGTTGCACAGATTGTCTACCGCGCAGAAGCTGCGAGCAGCATCAACGGAGGCGAACGGCAACGGCAACGGCAGGTGCGCGAGTTGCATGAGCCGCGCCCAGTTCCCCGGCGCATCCGGCCCATAGACGAGAGGCGGACGAAGGCTGACGGCCAGCCGCCCCTCACCCGCCTTGGCAAAGGCGCTTACATGCTTTTCACCCAAAAGCTTGGATCTGCCATAGGCGGCCGCCCTGTCGCCGTCACGTTCCGCGCGGCGCGCGGCTATGCTGCTCATATTGACGAGGAGTTGCACTTCGGCCTTTTCCATGGCTGAGACGAGCCGCGCAGTACCTGTATCGTTGGCCATAAAGAACTCGGATTCGTCATTAACTCGCCCGTGGGCGGGACCGGCCAGATGCACCACGGCATTCACACCGGAAAGCGCCCTCGCCCAATCCGTATGCGGACCGATCTCGCCGACGACGAAATCGTCACTGCCTGCCGCGGCCGTTTCGCTGCGCAAGGCCCTGCGCACCTCGTGCCCGTGCTCGGTGAGCATCCTGCACAAATGCCTACCGACAAAGCCTGTCGCGCCCGTCACGAGTATCTTCATTGACCGTTCCCGTCCCCGCCATTGCTACATCCGCGTCTCGTGGCGGAACCCGCATTACATGCTACACGTTGCCCCAGCGCCGCAACCGGCTTTCAATTTGGTCACAATTGCGCTTACAGTCTGGGCGCTCGGGCACATACCGATGAGGAGAGAATGGCCTTCATGAAATCGCTGGGAGCGGAACGTCTCACCGTGGATGAACAATATGATCCGCGAAGCCTGTCGAGCCCCCACGTCTTTTTCTATTCGATGCTCATTTTCCTGGCCATCGTAGGGTTCGTGGCCGCAATTCTCTATCGGCAGATTTCCGCGGCATTCCAGAGCAATCCGGGCCTGAACGGGCTGATACTCGGCGTATTGGCCATAGGTGTTCTCCTCGCACTCATGCAGGTGATCCGGCTTTTCCGCGAAGTGCGGTGGGTAAACTCCTTCCTGGCCGGCACGGAAGCAACCGAGCCTGTTTTGCTTGCGCCCATGAAGTTGCTCTTGAGCCGGTCCTCAAGCATGGCCCTGTCTACCAGCTCCATGCGCTCCATTCTCGATTCGATCGCCACGCGTCTTGATGAAAGCCGCGATACCTCGCGCTATCTCATCGGTCTGCTGGTCTTTCTTGGCCTGCTCGGCACCTTCTGGGGCCTGCTTCAGACAATCGGCTCAATCGGCGACACGATCCAGTCCCTCGACCCCGGAACCGGGTCAGCGAACGACATTCTGGATTCGCTCAAGACCGGCCTCTCCGCCCCGCTGGCGGGCATGGGCACGGCCTTTTCCTCCTCGCTTTTCGGCCTTTCCGGCTCGCTGGTTCTCGGCTTTCTCGACCTGCAGGCGGGTCGCGCTCAGAACCGCTTTTACGTTGAACTGGAAAACTGGCTCTCCACCGTCACCGATCTCGGTTCCGACCTTGGAGAAGGCAACCGCGCCGGCCAGTCGGAAGAGCTGAAGGAACTGGCAGAGAAACTGCGCAACATGCAAGAAAGCGGCAGCGCCTCCAATCCGAAGACCGCAGCCGCCATGGCCTCGCTTGCCGAAGGCATTTCGGGCCTCGTGAAGAATATGCGCCAGGAGCAGCAGATGATGCGCGACTGGGTAGAGGCCCAGGCATCCGACCAGCGCGCGCTGCGCGAGACACTGGAAAGTATCGCGGTCTCCCTGAAAAAGCGCGAGCGTGAGGACAGCGAATAAATGGCTCTGGCGCGTAACAGGCGCAGGACAGGCAGCGTTGACTACTGGCCGGGCTTTGTCGATGCCATGGCCACGCTGCTTCTGGCCATCATGTTCCTGCTGTCGGTCTTCGTGCTGGCACAGTTCTTCCTAAGCCGGGAGATTTCCGGCAAGGACGAGGTCCTGGACCGGCTGAACGCGCAGATCAACGAACTGACGCAGCTTCTGGCACTCGAGCGCGCCAGCAATCAGGATGCCGAAGACACCATCGCCAGCTTGCGGGCCTCTTTGGAAGATGCGACGGACGAGCAGTCCCGCCTGCAACAACTTCTGGCAAGCGGCAGCGGCCAGAGCGAGGAAGCGCAGGCAAGGCTTGGCGCACTCACCGAAGAACTGAACGAGGAGCGCGGCGTCAGCCAGCGCGCGCTGTCGCAGGTGGAACTGCTCAACCAGCAGATTTCCGCACTGCGCCGTCAGATCGCGGCACTGGAAGCAGCACTTGATGCTTCCGAAGAACGCGACCAGGAGTCGCGTGCAAAGATTGCCGATCTTGGTCGCCGCCTGAATGTCGCGCTTGCCCAGCGTGTGCAGGAACTCAACCGCTATCGATCGGATTTCTTCGGCCGCCTGCGTGAGATCCTTTCAGATCGCGAGAATATTCGCATCGTTGGCGACCGTTTCGTCTTCCAGTCGGAAGTCCTGTTCCCGTCTGGTGCAACCGAGATCAATCCCAGCGGCCAGGAAGAGATGCAGAAACTTGCTGACGCCATTCTCGACCTGCAGAAGGAAATTCCACCCGAGATCAACTGGGTGCTGCGCGTGGATGGCCACACCGATGACGTACCCCTATCCGGCACGGGCCGCTACCGGGACAATTGGGAGCTCTCAACCGCACGCGCGACGGCAGTCGTGAAATTCCTCATTGAGCAGGGCGTTCCCGCCAACCGTCTGGTCGCCGCAGGCTTTGGGGAATATCAGCCACTCGACCCCGCCGACACGCCGGAAGCCCGCGCCCGCAATCGTCGCATCGAACTCAAGCTGACTGAACGCTGATTCTTCCAACCAGGTAAAATGTATGTCCTTTGAAAAGCTCGACAAGCTCGGAACGAAGCTGCACGCCCTTTCGCACGCGCTCTCCATTCTCGGTGCAGATGAAGCGACGCATATGGCCCCTGGTGGCGGTGAAGCGCGCGCCGAAGCGATGTCAGTTCTTTCGGGCATGTATCACCGCGAATCCGTTGCACCGGAAATCGCCGACTGGCTTGATGCAGCCGAACAGGAAGACCTGAACGGCGACCAACAGGCAGCCGTGAGGGAATGGCGCCGCCGCTATCTCGGCCTCACCTGCCTGCCCCCGGAATTCGTGGAGCGGCAAACGCGCGCTTCCATGCGCTGCGAACAGCTTTGGCGTGATCTGCGCGCCCGCAATGACTGGGTCGGTTTCGCACCGGTCTTGCAGGAAGTGGTTGAGCTGGAGCGCGAACGAGCGGCCCGTCGCGGCGAAGTGCTCGGCCTCTCCCCCTATGATGCGCTGATCGAAATGTATGATCCCGGCAGCCGCGTCGAACAGATCGCGCCTGTATTCGAGGAACTGAAAAACTTTCTGGTCGACTTCGTGCCACGCGCGCTCGAAGTGCAGGAAAAGCGTCGCGAAAAGTCGCCCACCCGCCCGCTTTCGGGCAATTATCCGATCGAAAAGCAGCGCGAACTTGGCTTGGCGATGATGGCCGCCGTGGGCTTCGACCTGACGCATGGCAACCTCTCGGTCTCCCACCATCCCTTCTGCGGGGGCGTGCCTACAGACGTGCGCATCACCACGCGTTACCGGACGGATGAATTCCTGTCGTCCCTGATGGGCACGCTGCACGAAACAGGCCACGCCCTCTACGAACAAAATCTGCCCAAGGAATGGGCGCATTGGCCCTTGGGCGAAGCGCGCGGCATGTCCATGCACGAAAGTCAGAGCCTGTTCGTCGAAAAGCAGATCGGCCGCAACCCGGCCTTTTGGCACTGGGCGCTGCCGCTGGTTGAACAGCATCTCGGCGAGAGCTGGTCGCAGGACGAAATTCTCGACCATGTGCATCATGTGGAACGCGGCCTGATCCGCGTGGACGCCGACGAGGTCACCTATCCGCTCCATGTCATCCTGCGCTTCGAAATCGAGCAGGAACTGATCGGCGGCAGTCTTGAGGTAAAGGATTTGCCGGAAGCGTGGGATGAGCGCATGAAGCGCTATCTCGGTCTCTCCACGATCGATTCCCCGAAAGACGGGCCGATGCAGGATGTGCATTGGCCATCATCCGCATTCGGCTATTTTCCGTCCTACACGCTCGGCGCGATGATGGCCGCCCAGCAGTGGAGCGCGATCAAGCGTGAGATGCCCGATCTGGACGAACAGCTTTCGTGCGGCGACTTCGAGGCCGTCAATGACTGGCGCCGCACGCATATCTGGAGCCAGGCCTCACGCTGGTCCACGCCCGAATTGATAGAGCGCGCCACCGGCGAACCTCTCAACGCAAAACACTTCCGCGAGCATTTGGAAGAGCGCTACGGAAGCTGAGGCTTGCATCCGCCTCCTGCTGCTTCTGACGGCTGCCGCTACTCCGCCGCCGCGCTTTTGAACACGTTCGCGCCGGCATCGAATTGCAGCCTGGCAAGACGCGCATATGCGCCACCGCGCGCGACAAGCTCCTCATGCGTGCCTTCTTCCACCACACGCCCCTCCTCCATCACGAGGATGCGGTCAGCCTTGAGGATCGTCGCCAGCCTGTGCGCAATCACCAGCGTGGTGCGTCCTTCCATGAGCCGCTCCAGCGCCTTCTGGACCAACGCCTCGCTATGAGCATCAAGCGCCGAGGTGGCTTCGTCCAGAAGCAGGATCGGCGCATCGCGCAACAGCGCGCGCGCAATCGCCAGCCGCTGCCTCTGCCCGCCTGAAAGCGTGACACCCCGTTCGCCGACCGGCGTATCATATCCCTTGTCGAGCGCCTGAATGAACTCGTCCGCCAATGCCGCCTTCGCCGCAGCTTCTATCTCCACAGGGCCGGCGTCTGGTTTGCCAAAGGCAATGTTTTCGGCGGCACTGCCCGAGAACACCGTCACGTCTTGTGGAACAATCGCCATGGACGAGCGCAGCGCTTCCGGGTCCACCTCGCGGATATCGACCCCGTCTACCGTGATCCGACCGGAGGAGACGTCATAGTACCGCAGGAGCAGGCCGAAGATCGTGCTTTTGCCAGCCCCGGAGGGCCCGACAATGGCGACCGTCTCTCCCGGCTTCACCGAAAGGCTCAAGCCGTTGAGTGCGGAAGTTCCCTCGCGCGAGGGATAGGCAAAACCGACATCGTCGAAGCGTATCTCGCCGCGCGTGGGGGATGGCTTGGGCACCGGATTTCCCGGCGCTGCTACCGCCGGTTTTTCATCAAGCAACTCCCCCATGCGCTCGGCCGCACCGGCGGCCTGGGAAAGCTCGCCCCAGACTTCCGACAAAGCACCAAGCGCACCGGCGGCAAGCACGGCATAAAGCAGAAACTGCCCCAAAGTGCCGCCGCTCATCTCGCCCGAAAGAACCGCATGAGAGCCCACCCAAAGTACTGCCACGACGGAGGTAAAGGTGGTGAAGATGGCAAAGAAGGTCAGTACGGATCGCGCAAGTATGGATTTGCGCGCGGCCTGATAGGCGGCCTCCACTGCAGAGGAAAAACGCCCCGCAGCACGCTTTTCACCCGTAAATGCCTGCACCACGCGCACCGCACCAATCTGCTCCCCTGCATAGGCCGTTGCCTCGGCCAGCGTATCCTGCGCAATACGGGAGCGACGGCGCACCGAGCGCCCGAAAGCCATGAGCGGAAGCACGATGAAGGGTATGGCCACCACCACCAGCAGAGAGAGCTTGGGACTGGTCAGCACCATCATTGCGACAGAACCTGCCCCCATCAGCGTGTTGCGCAATGCAACCGATGCCGATGCGCCCACGGCTGACTTGATCTGCGTGGCATCAGCCGTCAGACGAGAGACGATCTCACCCGACTGCTCACGGTCGAAGAAGCTCGGCGACAGCTTCATCACATGCGCGAACACGTCCTCGCGCAGGTCAGCCACGACCCGCTCGCCAAGCGTGATCACGAAAAGATATCTCCCCGCAGAGGCAACAGCCAGAACCGCGGCCACCACGATCAGCATGGAGAAGTAGTTGGCGATGAAGGCGCTGTCGGATTCGGTGAAGCCATGGTCGATCATACGACGCACGGCCAAAGGCAGCGTGAGCGTGGCGCTAGCGGCTAGCAGCAGAAATACACACGAACCCGCAAGCAATCCGGGATAGCGTGTCACATATGGCACGAGACGACGCAGCGGCCCCAGTGAGCGTCGCGACCGGTCGTCTTTTTTCACTTCGTCCTGCATTATGCCCTGCCCAACCGGAAGCTTGATCGGCACCAACCGGCCAAGCCCCCTTGTGTCCCAACGGCGCGTGATGTATAGGCACGCCAACCTCAGGCAAGCCGTAGACCTCATTGGCCGCGGCTTCAAGTTTTTGAGCGTGGGCGACTTTGCCGCATCGGCAGCCAGCGCGAAGTGACCAACAGGAATTTAGGACCGAGCGATGAAAGCCGATATCCATCCCGACTATCACACCATCAAGGTCGTCATGACGGACGGCACCGAGTACGAGACCCGCTCCACCTGGGGCAAGGAAGGCGACACCCTTCAGCTCGACATCGATTCCTCCACGCATCCGGCATGGACCGGCGGCAACCAGACCCTGGTCGACCGCGGCGGCCGCGTCTCGCGCTTCAAGAAGCGCTACGAAGGCCTCGGCATCTAAGCCCCTTCTGGACGTTAAGTACGAAAAAGCCCGGCCATCGCGCCGGGCTTTTTCTTTGGTGCGTGAGGAGCCAGCCCCCCCCCGAGGGGGCTGGCGGATGGCTTTTTATCCGTTCTTCTCGTGCCAGATTGAGTGATCGATCTTGCCGGCAAGTTCAGGATAGTCGGCGGCGTGGAAGACGGGCAGTTCACCCGCCTTGCGCTGCTTGAGATAATCCTGGGTCAACTTCACCACCGTCCCGGATAGCAACATGATGGCGATCAGGTTGATCGTCGCCATGAGACCCATGGATGCATCGGCTGCGTTGAAGACCGTGGCAACGCTTTCATACGCTCCCCACAGCACCATCAGGAGAACCGCACCGCGCATCAGGACGATCGGCAGTCCGCTGCCCATGCCGAGAAATGTCATCGCATTCTCTGCGTAGGAGTAGTTGCCAATGATCGAGGTGAAGGCGAAGAAGAAGATCGCGATGGCAATGAAATAGGCGCCCGCCCCGCCGATATGCGTGGCAAGAGCATCCTGGGTGAGCTGCACGCCTTCAACGCCGTTGCCCGGCACGAGCGCGCCCGACAGAAGGATCATGACTGCAGTCGCGGTACACACAAGGATGGTGTCAATGAACACGCCCAGCGCCTGAACAAAGCCCTGAGACGAGGGATGATGCGGCTCGGGCGTGGCAACCGCCGCGATATTGGGAGCCGAACCCATACCCGCCTCATTGGAGAACAGGCCACGTTTAACGCCATTGAGCAGCGCAGCCATCACGCCACCTGTCGCACCGCCTGCCGCTTCGCGCAGACCAAAGGCGCTGCCGATGATGTCTGCCAGCACCCCCGGCACCTGCCCGATATTGGTGATCAGGATGTATACGGCCAGAAGCAGGTAAAGGATCGCCATGAATGGAACGAGCACCTCGGCCACGCGCGCGATCTGGCGAATGCCACCGAATATGACGATGCCTGCCAACACCGCGATCACAACGCCCGTACCGACCTTGGGGGCACCGAACGCGCCCTGCATCGCATCCGCGATCGAATTGGCCTGCACGGCATTGAAGATGAGTCCGAAGGCCAGGATCAGGAAGACAGAGAACAGCGCACCCGCCCAAGGCGCACGGAGTCCGCGCGCGATATAGAAGGCAGGGCCGCCGCGGTAGCGCCCGTTCTGGTTCTTGACCTTGTAGAGCTGCGCCAGCGTGCTTTCCGAATAGGCCGTGGCCATGCCAACCAGCGCCACCATCCACATCCAGAAGATCGCGCCCGGCCCACCTAGGCTGAGCGCCACCGCGACACCGGTCAGATTGCCGGTACCAACGCGAGAAGCAAGGCTGACCGTCAGCGCCTGAAAAGGCGAAATGCCTGCCTTGTCTTCGCTCCGCGAGGAGCGGATGACCCGGAACATCTCGCCGAAATGCAGGATCTGGATCAGCTTCAGCCGAAACGTGAAATACAAGCCTACACCGAGCAGCCCGTAGACCAGGATGTAACCCCAGAGTATGTTGTTCAGGAAATCGATTATGACTGACATTCTAGTCCCTTCCCGCTGCAGTAGGGAATGATCAGGCTCCCATTGCGAAAGCCTGCCCTCACGAATATACACGTTAAACGTGCAGTTACTTCAACTTATTGCCGAGTGGAACTGGACTGTCCACCCGAACAAGTGGAATTGTCAGGGAAATTAGGGCGCTGGATCATCGTGACGAGTAGAAGCCGCGTCGATGTGCCCCAAATCCCGCTCGGGGTTCACACGATCCCGCACCTTCTGCTTCAGCGTCTTGATATCGGGAAAACCGCCATCACGTTTGCGATCCCAAACCAGTTCGCCATCGACCTCGACCTGGAATATGCCGCCGCTGCGTGGGCGCAGGCAGACCTCGCTGGCGGAAAGCTCTGTCGAAAACGTGGAGAGCAACTCCTGCGCCATCCAGGCCGCGCGAAGCAGCCACTGGCACTGGGTGCAATAGGTGATCGTGATGCGGTGCACCGGCGAAGACATGTCTGCACTCATCACCGGCGCTCCCCAAATCAGGCCGCGCTGAGCTTGGCCATGGTTTCGTCGTCCACCTCGAAATTGGCATAGACGTTCTGCACGTCGTCATCATCTTCAAGGGTCGCGATGAGCTTGAGGATTGACTGAGCGCGCTCTTCGTCAACCGGAGTGCCCGTCTGAGGCTTCCAGATGGCCTTCACGGATTCAGCTTCACCGAGGCTTGCCTCGAGCGCGGTGGTGACGTCACCGATATCCTCGAAGGTGCAAGTGATGACATGGCCGTTTTCATCCGACTGCACGTCCTGCGCACCGGCTTCGATGGCAGCTTCCATCACCTTTTCAGCGTCTCCGGCAGAAGCGGGATAAATGATCTCGCCCACACGGTCGAACATGAAGGAAACCGAACCCGTCTCGCCCAGCGACCCGCCGGACTTGGTGAAGGCAGCGCGGATATTAGATGCAGAGCGGTTGCGGTTGTCGGTCAGCGCCTCGACGATGACGGCGACCCCACCCGGGCCATAACCCTCATAGCGCACCTCTTCGTAATTTTCCGAATCCGTGCCGGAGGCCTTCTTGATCGCGCGCTCGATATTGTCCTTGGGCATCGACTGCGCCTTGGCGTTCTGGATGGCCAGACGCAGGCGTGGATTCATCGCAGGGTCTGGCAAGCCGGCCTTGGCTGCAACAGTGATTTCACGAGCAAGCTTGGAGAACATCTTGGAACGGACCGCATCCTGGCGACCCTTGCGGTGCATGATGTTCTTAAATTGGGAATGGCCGGCCATGGGGCTCCTTCTCCGGGCTTTTCTGCATGTTCAGATTGCCGGGCCTTATAGTGAAATTGACAGCCAACGTCCAGCAGAACGGCCATTTCTGCGCCCTCTTCACAATTGCGCAACATCGCTATCAACCAGCTTCGCATCAGGGTTGCTTCGGCCTAGGATGGCGTAACGCAACAGGGAGGACGCCCGATGCTCGTCGCCAGACTGTTCGCATGCACAGCCTTCATGATCTCACTGGCTTCTTCAGCGGTAGCCCAAGTCCAACGCCCCAGCACCTGCATGGCGGTTGCCCAAGCCTTGCCGCAAGTCACCTATGTTTCGGCACCCCTCCGCCAAGCCGCAACCGGCGACACGGTCCAGATCACCTATGCAGGCCATTCCACCTATCTGATAGACACCCCCGCGGGCGTTCGCATTGCGACAGATTTTTCGGGCGCATATGGCAGCACACCGACCCCGAACGTGGTCACGATGAACAAGGCGCACACCACGCACTTCACCCTCTCACCACCGCCAGGCATCGACCACATCCTGCCCGGGTGGGACGATAACGGCGGAGGGATTTCCCATTCACTGCTCGTGGACGACGTCTATGTGCGTAACGTAACCACAGACATCTCGCGCTATGGCGTGTTCGAGGCCGATGCGAATTCGATCTTCATTTTCGAGGTCGCTGGCCTGTGCATCGGCCATCTGGGCCATCTGCACCACCGCCTGACGGATACGCATTATGCGGAAATCGGTCGTCTGGACATCGTGATGGTGCCCGTCGACGGCGGCATGACCCTGGCCTTGGACGGGATGAGCGAGATCACGCGCAGGCTTTCATCTTCGATCATCCTGCCCATGCATCGCCATCGCACACCCATGTCCGCCTTTACCAGCAGGATGGGCGAAGGCTTCGATATAGAGTTCCGCGACGGCAATAGCCTTGAAGTGTCGCTCTCAAACCTGCCCCGGCGACCGACGATTATCATCCTCGCCGGGGTGTGAGCGAGGCGCTAGTGCAGCGTGGACTTGTTGGCCGCATCCTTCTCGCGCTTGCGCCGCGCCAGCATGTTGAGGCTTTCCACAAGAGCCGAGAAGCCCATGGCTGCATAGATGTAGCCCTTCGGCACATGGAAGCCGAAGCCATCGGCAATCAGCGTCATGCCGATCATGAGAAGGAAGCCGAGAGCCAGCATCACCAC
>Ga0310345_10005235_pt1 | contig 11587 bp, 10 predicted proteins | sample HC15DNA20500_MG_FD_204667 | JGI IMG/M metagenome (GOLD analysis project Ga0310345, IMG submission 204667) | Marine microbial communities from station ALOHA, North Pacific Subtropical Gyre - HC15-DNA-20-500_MG | ecosystem: Environmental > Aquatic > Marine > Oceanic | place: Pacific Ocean: North...
TGACGCCGAGAAAGGCAATTCCGACACCAAACTGCTGGCAGATGACAAGATCAAGCGCGTCGTGATGTGTTCGGGCAAGGTCTATTACGACCTGCTGGAAGAGCGTGACGCCCGCGGCATCGACGACATCTACCTCCTGCGCTTTGAGCAGTTCTACCCCTTCCCCGCGCAATCCGCCGTGAAGGAGCTGGAACGTTTCAAAGGGGCCGAGATGATCTGGTGTCAGGAAGAGCCCAAGAACCAAGGTGCATGGTCCTTCATCGAGCCCAATATCGAATGGGTTCTGGGCCGCATCGACGCGAAACATGGCCGCGCCTCCTATGTGGGCCGCGCCACCTCGGCCTCGCCCGCCACGGGTCTGGCCAGCCAGCACAAAGCACAACAAGCCGCCCTCGTTGACGAGGCGCTGACCATCAAAGGAAAGTAAACCATGACAAGCGAAGTACGCGTCCCAACGCTGGGCGAATCCGTCACAGAAGCCACCGTTGCCACATGGTTCAAGAAACCCGGCGATACCGTCGCGGTGGATGAAATGCTCTGCGAGCTGGAAACCGACAAGGTGACGGTCGAGGTGCCCTCCCCCGTCGCCGGCACCCTGAGCGAGATCGTGGCCCAAGAAGGCGACACCGTGGGCGTCGACGCCCTGCTGGCCAATGTCAGCGAAGGCGACAGCGGTTCTGCCGCTGCGCCCAAGGCCAAGGAAGCCGCCGAAGACTCTGGCGCCGCCTCCCAGTCCGACCGTGGCGGCGATGCGCCCAAAGCCATCGACGCAGGCGCTACCGAAGTCGCCGCGCGCGAAGGTCAAAGCATTGACGTGCTGGTGCCCACCTTGGGCGAGTCGGTGACCGAAGCGACCGTGAGCACTTGGTTCAAAAAGGTCGGCGACAAGGTCGAAGCCGATGAGATGCTCTGCGAGTTGGAGACCGACAAAGTTAGCGTCGAAGTCCCCGCCCCCGCCGCAGGCGTGCTGGCCGAGATCTTTGCCGAAGAAGGCAGCACCGTCGAAGCGTCCGCCACGCTGGCCGCGCTGACCACCGGCGCGGGCGCTGCCGCCCCCAAGGGTGAAGACGCGCAATCCGGCGCCGGTGCCGCGCCTGAGACCAAGCCCGCCGATGGCAAGGATGTCGAAGACGCGCCTTCCGCCAAAAAGGCGATGGCCGAAGCGGGCATCAGCCGCGATCAGGTCACAGCTTCGGGCCGTGACGGTCGAGTGATGAAGGAAGACGTGGCCAAAGCCGTGGCCGCAGGCGCCTCCGCGCCGAAAGCCGAGGCGAAGCCGACCGCGCCGCGCGCTGCCTCCGCCCCCGATGACGCCGCCCGCGAAGAGCGCGTCAAGATGACCCGCCTCAAGCAGACCATGGCGCGCCGCCTGAAAGAAGCGCAGAACACCGCCGCGATCCTGACGACCTTCAACGAGGTCGACATGACCGAGGTCATGGCCCTGCGCAACGCCTACAAGGCCGACTTCGAGAAGAAGCACGGCGTGCGGATGGGCTTCATGTCCTTTTTCACCAAGGCCTGCTGCCACGCGCTGAAAGAGATCCCCGAGGTCAACGCCGAGATCGACGGCACCGACGTGATCTACAAGAACTACGTCCATATCGGCGTCGCCGCGGGCACGCCCACGGGCCTCGTGGTGCCGGTGATCAAGGACGCCGACGCGATGTCCTTCGCCGAGATCGAGAAGGCCGTGAACGCCATGGGCAAGAAGGCCCGTGACGGCAAGCTCACCATGGCCGACATGACCGGCGGCACCTTCACCATCTCCAACGGCGGCGTCTACGGCTCGCTGATGACCGCGCCGATCCTGAACCCGCCGCAGTCCGGCATCCTCGGCATGGCGAAGATTCAGGACCGCCCGATGGCGATCAACGGTGAGGTCGTGATCCGTCCGATGATGTATATCTCGCTCAGCTACGACCACCGCCTGATCGACGGCAAGGGCGCTGTGACCTTCCTCGTCCGCGTCAAAGAGATGCTCGAAGATCCGCGCCGCCTGCTGATGGATCTGTGATACTATGGGCGGGGGGCGACCCCCGCCCTATCTACCTGTGGACCCGTGGATTTTCCCACAAAGCGAAAGGACACAGACCATGAGTGAAACCACCCTCCTCGCCGCCTATGGCCTTCTGGTGATGCTGACGATCCTCTTGCAGGTGCTTGGCGCGACCCGGCAACTCTCGATGGGCTACCTGATGTCCTCGCGCGATGAGACGCGCACCACCACCGGCATGACCGCCCGTCTGGGCCGCGCGCTCGACAATTCCGTCGTGGCCATGGCGGTCTTCGCCCCCGCCGTGCTGCTGGTCGAGATCATGGGCCGCAACAACAGCGCCACCTTGCTCGCCGCGCAGGTCTTTCTGCTGGCGCGGATCATCTATCTGATCGTCTATGCACTCGGTGTGCCGACGATCCGCACGCTGGCGTGGCTCGCAGGCTATGCCGCCACCGCCGTTCTCTATTTCCACGCGCTCTGAAAGGCATTCCCATGCAGATGATCTGCCACTTCGACGTCACCGATTTCGCCGCTTGGAAAAACGCATTCGACGCCGATGCCGAGGCGCGGCGCAATGCCGGGCTCTCGGTGCTGCAAATCTGGAAACACGCCGACAGCAGCACCAAAGCCTCTGTCCTGTTGGATGTGAACGACCGCAAAAAGGCCGATGACTGGCTCGCCCGCTCCGATGCGCTGAGCAGCGATGACAAGGGCACCGTGACCAGCTCCACCGCCTATTTCGTGAAATCCGCATGAGCGCCGAGCTGACCGTCCTGACCCTCGCGGCCCTGCTGCAAGGGCTGCAATTCGTGCTCTACGCCGTGCCCGCCAACCGTGAGCTTGGCCCCGGCTACACCATGTCGGCGCGTGACCGTGAGCCGTCGCGCGCGATGAGCGACCGCACCGCCCGTCTGGGCCGCGCATTGGACAACCATTTCGAAGGGCTGATCCTTTTCGGCATCGCCGTGGGCGTGGTGCAGATGTCGGCCCAGAACACCGCCTTCACCGCCGCCTGCGCTTGGGTCTATCTCATCGCCCGGCTGCTTTATGTTCCCGCCTATGCGCTTGGCCTGCGCCCGCATCGGTCGTTCATCTGGATCGTCGGTTTCGCCGCGACCATGCTGATGCTGCTGGCGGCCCTCATTTAACCCTATCCCCAAACACCCGCAGGCAGCGGCGCTTGCACCTGAAACCCGCGCCTCATACCTTGCCTGCACCACCCGACTGCTAAGGAGACCCCCCATGTCGAGCTATGATGTCATCGTGATCGGCTCCGGCCCCGGCGGCTATGTCGCCGCCATCCGTTGCGCGCAACTGGGCCTGAAAACCGCCTGTGTCGAAGGCCGTGAGACCCTCGGCGGCACCTGCCTCAACGTGGGCTGCATCCCCTCCAAGGCGCTGCTCCACGCCACGCATATGCTGCATGAGGCCGAGCATAATTTCGAAGAGATGGGTCTGAAGGCGAAAGCGCCGACCGTCGATTGGAAGCAGATGCTGACCTACAAAGACAAGACCATCGAGACCAACACCAAGGGCATCGAATTTCTGTTCAAGAAGAACAAGATCGACTGGCTGAAGGGCTGGGGGTCGATCCCCGAAGCGGGCAAGGTCAAGGTCGGTGATGAGGTCCATGAGGCCAAGAACATCATCATCGCCAGCGGGTCCGAGCCTGCAGGGCTGCCGGGCGTCGAGGTCGATGAGAAAACCGTCGTGACCTCCACCGGCGCGCTGGAACTGGGCAAGATCCCCAAGAAGATGGTGGTAATCGGCGCAGGCGTAATCGGGCTGGAACTGGGCAGCGTCTATGCCCGTCTCGGCACCGAGATTACGGTCGTCGAATATCTCGACGTGATCACCCCCGGCATGGACCCCGAGGTGCAAAAGACCTTCCAGCGCATGCTGAAAAAGCAGGGGCTGAACTTCGTCATGGGCGCTGCCGTGCAGAAGACCGAAGTCGCCAAGGGCAAGGCCACGGTCAGCTACAAGCTGCGCAAGGACGACAGCGAACATGAGATCGAAGCCGATGCCGTGCTCGTCGCCACAGGCCGCAAGCCGGTGGTCAAGGGCATGGGGCTCGACGATCTGGGCATCAAGATGACCGAGCGCGGCCAGATCGCTGTCAACGAGCATTGGGAGACCTCCGTCAAAGGCGTCTATGCCATCGGCGACGTGATCGAAGGCCCGATGCTGGCCCATAAGGCCGAGGACGAAGGCATGGCCGCCGCCGAAGTCATCGCGGGCAAGCATGGCCATGTGAACTACGGCGTGATCCCCGGCGTGATCTACACCCACCCGGAAGTCGCCAGCGTGGGCGAAACCGAGGCGACGCTGAAGGAAGCGGGCCGCGCCTACAAGGTCGGCAAGTTCTCCTTCATGGGCAACGCACGGGCCAAGGCGGTCTTTGCCGGCGACGGTTTCGTCAAGCTCATCGCCGATAAGGAGACCGACCGCATCCTCGGCTGCCACATCATCGGCCCCGGCGCGGGCGATCTGATCCACGAGGTCTGCGTGGCGATGGAATTCGGCGCCTCGGCGCAGGATCTGGCGATGACCTGCCACGCGCACCCGACCTATTCTGAAGCCGTGCGCGAAGCCGCACTGGCCTGCGGCGACGGGCCGATCCACATGTAAGACGACGGGGCGGGCCAAGGGTCCGCCCCTTTTCGTTGCGCAGGCGGCGCTCGCTGCGGCTATCGCGCGTTAACATCCCTGCCCTACAACCTCCCCCGTCGCGACATTCACGGAAGACGAGGCCCCTCGCGGGTCATGTCGATACGTAGAGACATGCAGGGTGACGCCTGCTCTTTCCACCACCCTCGGCGGCGCCGCCACTTTCGAACGGCTTCCTAAATATCCAAGATTGCATCCCGCGAAACCATCGTTTCAGCGGGCACTACAGCATGCCGATAAATTGCGAAGGGCAGCGCCGACCCGCGGGGTGGTGCTGAAAGCGCCGCCCCAGGGGGGCGGGTCGGCGCTGCCCGGCCTGCGGCCGGGCGTGTCATTCCGAGAGGCCTCAGACCAAAAAGGCGAGCGCCCCGCGCCTACCCCGCCTCCGCAGGCCGCCACCCCGCCTCGCGCAGCAGCGCGTCGGAGTGGCTCTCCACCTCCTGCTCCAACCGCGCCATGAAGACGCGCTTGTCCAGCCCCGGCTCGATCGGCTCCAGAAACTCCACCACGGCCAAGCCCGGTCGGCGGTAGAGCCCCCGGCGCGGCCAGAAGTAGCCCGCATTGGTCGCCGCAGGCACGCAGACCTGCCCCAGTTGATCGTAAAGCACCGCCGTGCCGACCTTGTAAGGCGCGCTCAGCCCCGGGGCGACGCGGGTGCCTTGGGAATAGATCACAATCTGCCCCGGCTCCACCCGGCCCGCGTTCACGTCTTCCATCATCTTGGTGATCGCCTGCCCGCGCTTGCCCCGGTTCACGGCGATCATTTGCATCCGCTTGGTGTATTGCCCGATCACCGGCATCCAAAGCACCTCGCGCTTCATGATGAACTTGGCCCGCGGCAGGGCGTGGAAGATCATGATGATATCGAGGAACGATTGATGTTTGGCCGCGATCAGAACCTCACCCTCGGGGATTTGGCCGCGCACTTCGCAGCGCAAGCCGATCAGCCAACGCGCCGTCCACATGGCCCAAGCGGCATAGGCTTTGCAGCCCGCATAGGCGCCGCGTTTGGAAAACATCGCCCAAGGCGCGAAGGCCAGCCCGATCACCGGCATCGCCACGGTCACCTGCACGATATAGAGGATCGAGCGGACCCATTGCAGCAGCTTCATGTCAACTCCCTCAATGTACGCCGGGCGGCGGCCCCGGTGGCGGCAAAGGCGACCGCGCCGACGAGAAGCGGCACCATCAACGGCACGGCCCAATGCCAGCCTTGGAAGCCCAGACCGGTCAGAAATCCGCCTGCCTCGCCCGCGTCAGGCAGCAACACCACCGCGATCATGCCCAAAGCCGTGCCCGCCGCCGCGCCCAGAAGCGCGCGCAGGGTGAAACGGCGGATGAAGGCCCGCGCGATATAATCATCGGTCGCCCCCACAAGCCGCAGCACCGCGATCACCTGCGCATTGGCGGCCAGCGCGGCCTGCGCGGCAAGCGTCACCATCGCAGCCACCGCCGCCCCGATCAGCAGCGTCGAAATCCAGCCCAAGAGGCGCAGGCGGCTCGCTGCCGCCACCAGCGGCGCGCGCCAACGGCTGTGATCGTCAAGCACCGCGCCCGGCACTTCAGCCGACAAGCGCAGGCGCAATCCCACAGGGTCCAACCCCTCGCCTTCCTCGACCACTTCGATCAGGCGCGGCACCGGCAGGTTCTCCATCGCCAATTCCGGGCCGAACCACGGGGCGAGCAACTCTTCCTGTTCCGCATCCGTCAGCGCACGGGCCGAGGCCACGCCCTTGGTCGTCTGCAACACCTTCAAAGCCGCCTCCGTCTGGGCCGCGCGTTGGTCCAGCGGCGCCACGATCCGCACCGTCGCCGACTGCGCCAACTCCTGCCCCCAGACCCGCGCCAACCGGCCCGAGGCCAGCGACAGCGCCAAGGCAAAGACCGCCAGAAAGGCCATCGCCCCCGCGGCGAAAAGGGTCAGTTGCGCGGTGAACCCCGAAGGCGGCACCACGCGGTCGGCCTGCCGGTCGCCTTTGAAAATCGCGCGCAGGGCGCCCAGATCGAAGCGCTTCACAGATCCGCCCCCGCCAGTTGGATGCGCCGGTTCGCGATGCGCAGCACGCGGGCCTGCACATGCGCCTTGGTGGCGCGGATGAGGCCCAGATCATGGGTGGCGATCAACACGGTCTTGCCCATGCGGTTCAACTCGATCAGCAGGCGCAGCAGCCGCTGGGACATCTCCCAGTCGATATTCCCCGTCGGCTCATCGGCGAGGATCACATCGGGCGACATGATCACCGCGCGCGCCAATGCGGCCCGCTGCCGCTCCCCGCCCGAGAGCTCAGGCGGCAGAGCGTCGGCCCGGTTGGTGAGGCCAACCCAAGACATCAATTCTTCCAGATCGGTGCCCCCCGCCTCGGCCCCGCGGCCCGACACATTAAGCGGCAGGGCCACATTCTCGGTCAGCGGGAGGTGGTCGAGGAATTTCACGTCTTGGTGCACCACGCCGACACGGCGGCGCATCAACGCGATGTCATCGCGCCCCAGCCCGCGCACATCTTGCCCGAACATCCGCAGATGCCCCGCCGTGGGCAAAAGCGCCCCGTAGCAGAGCTTCATTAGGGTGGTCTTGCCCGCGCCCGAGGGGCCGGTCAGAAAATGGAACGATCCGGGGGCGAGTTTCAGCGTGATGTCGGACAGCAATTCGCCCCCGCCATAGCTGTAGGCCACATTTTCGAGCTCTATCACGCATCCACCTTAAAAAACTTCGACCTGTTGTGCCTCAGCACCGGAAAGGATTCAATCACTCAGAACCCCAGCACCCTGCCCAGATATCACTTTTCCTACGTTATTCTAGGACATATGCTGCCCGTTACGATCTCAGAGCACCGAACGAACCCAGGAATGACCATGCGGCTGATCTGCCCCAACTGCGACGCGCAATACGAAGTCCCCGACGATGTGATGCCGGCGGCGGGGCGTGATGTGCAATGTTCCAACTGCGGGCAGACCTGGTTCCAGCATCACCCCGACAATGCGCCGGAGGCCGAAGAGGATGATTTCGCCGACGACGTGATGCGGATGAAGCAGCGCGGCTCGGATGAGGACACAGAAGCCGCCGCAGCGGCAAGCCTGCCGGATTTGCAGCCCTTCGGCGATGAAGAGGAAGACGCGCCCTTCGAAGACGATCAAGACGACGACTTTGAAGACGCATTCGACCCCGAGGAGGAAACGCCCCAGCCCGCCCCCGCCGCGCCGGTGCGCCGCCCCCTCGACCCCGCCATCGCCGAGATCCTCCGCCAAGAGGCCGCGGCAGAGCAAGAAGCCCGCCGCCGCCGCCAGTCGGAACCGCTGGAAAGCCAGCCGGACCTCGGCCTAGACGACGCGCCCCAGCCGCAGCGCACGCCCGAGATCGCCGCGGAAGACCATGTGCCCGAGGATGAAGACGCCCGCCGCGCCCATGAGGCCCGGCTGCGCATGGCCAAGATGCGCGGAGAGCCGGTGCCCGAAAGCGAGGTCGACGCCTATGGCAGCGCCTCGCGCCGCGATCTTCTGCCCGATATCGAAGAGATCAATTCGACCCTGCGCCATGACGGGCAAGAGGGCGCGCAGGCCGGGCCCACCCCCACCGCCGCGCTCGACCGCCCCGAAAAGCCGCAGAAATCCGGCGGGTTCATGCGGGGGTTCACTATAATGATCGTCTTGGCGGCCCTTCTCGCGGCGGTCTATGTCTACGCGCCCGAGATCGCGCAATCCCTGCCGCAGGCCGATCCCTATCTGTCATCCTATGTGGCATGGATGGACGATGCGCGGCTCTGGCTCGACGGGCAGTTGCAAGACCTGCTGGTCTGGCTCGACACCGTGGCGACCCAGTCGCAGGGTTAATCTCGATCAGAACCGATCCAACAGCCTGTTAAGGTAATCCCGCTCGACCTCGGGCCGCTCCGCCTCGCCCGAGCGGCGGCGGATTTCGTCCAGCAACCGCCGCGCGCGACCTTGATCGTCCGGCCCCTGCGCCAGCGGCGCGTCCGAGCTGTTGGCCCCGCTGCCGCCCTGCTCTCGCCCAAGCGGATCGCGCCCCTCGCCACGCTGATCGCCGCCCTCTGCCGTGCCTTGGCCCGGCTGGCCTGCGCGTTGCTCCTGCTCCATCGCTTCACCGAGGGCGCGCATGCCCTCGCGCAGCGCCTCCATCGCCTGCGCCTGATTGTCGATCGCCTCGGCCAGTTCATCGCGGCGCAGCGCCTCTCCGGCGCGGTCCATCGCCTCTCCCGCGCGGTCCAGCGCGTCGCGGGCCGCGTCCCCCTCAGCCGTGCCCTGCCCGGGCAAACGCCCTTGCTGGCGGCGCAGCGCGTCGCGCAGTGCTTGCTGGCGTCCGGCCAGCCCTTCCTCGCCCCCTTCTTCGCCAGAGGGGCCGCCCTGCCCGCGCTGCCCTTCATGGCTCTCGCCGCGCCCTTGCCCGCCGTTGCGGCCTTCGTTGCCGTCACTCTCCCCCGCGCCGGTGCCGGGGTTGAACTGCTCTTGCAGGTCGCGGAAGGCCTGATCGCTCAGCCCCTGTTGCTCGCGCAGCGTATCCGACAGCCCCTCCATCGCCTGTTCACCGGGCGAATTGCCGCCCTGTCCGGGCTGGCCTTCGGTGACGCGCATGTTCTCCATCATTTCCTGCAACTGGCGCAGCGCCTCGGCGGCTTCGGCCATGCGGCCCTGTTCCATCAACTCCTGAATGCGGTCCATCATGCGCTGCAGATCGTCTTGGGTCATCTGCATCGCCTCGCCCTGCGGCTGCTGGTCTTCGCCCGCGCCCTCTTGCGCCTGCTGTCGCTGGAGTTGCTCAAGGTAGTCTTCGGTGGCGCGGCGCAACTCGTCCATCAACTCGGCGATTTCGGCCTGAGAGGCGCCGTTCTTCATCGCCTCGTTCAACCGATCCTGCGCGCGGCGCATCCGCTCAAGCGCATCGGCCAGCACGCCTTCTTCCAACTCAATCGCCAGCGCCCAAAGGTCTTCGGCCAGCTCGGTCTGCACCTCTTCGTCCAGCCCGTAGCGCGCCCGCAATTCCAACCGCCGGATCACCTGCTTGAGCCGCAGCGCCGTCACCTCCGAGCGCAGATCATCGCCGGGGGCATAACTCACCGCGCGCAGCACCTGCGCAATGCGCGGCGCATTGGCGCGCGACCACAAAAGATCGCGCCGCATCTCGATCACCCCTGCCGCCGCCGGATCGAAAAAACGCCGCCCCGGCAGGGTCAACTGGCTCACCTCGGTCACGGCCTGCTGTTCGGAGGCGTCCAAGACCGAAAGTTGCAGCGACACCGGGAGATTGGCCCATGGGTGTTTCGAGAAATTTTCGATCAACGTCTCTTCGAAATCGCGCCGGTCGCCGCTGATCGGCATGGGCAGCGGCACGACGATCTCAGGCCGCGGCTCGGGGTCGACGGTCAGACCATAGCGCCGGTCGATCGAGGCCAGATCGAGGCTGATCCGCGCTTCCCCGGCTTCGACGCCATAGTCGTCGCGCGCAAGGAACGGCAGGCTCATCTCTCCCAAAGCGGTCACCTCAGGCGGGCCAAGTCGTTCGACCTGCGGCACGGCATCGGGCAAAAGCGTGATCTGCCACGCCCGCGCCCCCGGCCCGTCGATGCTGATCTCACCGCTTTGGCGCAGGGTGAAATCCTGCGCGGGTTCCGAGGATGCCGCCACTTCGCGGCCCGAGACGTTCTCAGCCACCGTCAGCGCGCCCAATTCGCCATAGAGCCGCAGGGTAATTAGCGTGCCCTCAGGCAGCGACAGCACCCCGGCCTCAAGATCGTTGAGGTAGAGCGTCGGCTTGCCGGTATGGCGCGGCGGCTCGGCCCATCCTTCCCAAACGGAGCCGGAGGCGAGCGTGCCGCCCGCCCCGCCGGGGGCCAGATGCGTCACCTCCCCCAACCGCCAGACGGAGCCAAAGACAAGCGCCACGATGAACCCAAGCAGCGCCACATAGCGCAGCGCATAGGGATCGGCCTGCGCGACCCGAAGGTCGCCCTTCACCGGCTCGGCCGCAGCCGCCCGCGCGGCCATGCGCCGCTGATGCGCTTGCCAGACCGCCGCCGAGGCGGCATCGCCCGCGCCAATCACCTGATCGTCCAAGAGCGCGCGAATGGGCCGCCCCGGCAGGCTGGCATCCAAGCGCGCCAGCGCCGCCGCGCGGGACGGCAGGCGGAAACGGCGCAGGGCAAAGAACAGAGTAAAGAGGGCCGCCAGACCGATGACGGCCAGCACGGCCCAAAGCACGCCGCCCGCCAAAGCATCCTGCGCCCCCATCATCAGCGCCGCCAGCACCGCCAGCACCAGCGCTAACATGGGCCAAAACGCCTGCACCAGCGCCTCGGCCAGCATCCCCGCCCAGGTCAGCCGCAGCGGCCAACGCAAAGCGCGCAGCCCGTCTGTCCTGTCAGTGGATGTCTCCATGCGTCACGCTCCGGTGGCCCGGCGGCGGGATGCCGTCAAAGCCATTCAGGGATGGTATCGCGGTTTATCATTTCGTCAAAGCTTGGCCGTGGGCGGATAACCGCGAATTGATCGCCGTTCACCAGCACCTCGGGGATCAGGGGCCGCGAATTATACTCGCTGCTCATCACCGCGCCGTAAGCCCCGGCAGAGCGGAAGGCCACCAGATCGCCTGAGCCCAGCACCGGCATCATCCGCTGTTTGGCGAAAGTATCACCGGATTCGCAGACCGGGCCCACGATATCGACGGGGCGCGGTTCGGCCCCCGGGGCGGGTTCGTTCAGCGGCACGATGTCATGCCAAGCGTCATACATGGCAGGGCGGATCAGATCGTTCATCGCGGCGTCGAGGATCAGAAAATCGCGGCCCTCGCCGGATTTGAGATAGATCACCTCGCTCACCAGCACACCTGCGTTGCCTGCGATCAAGCGGCCCGGCTCGATCTCGACCTCGCAGCCCAGATGCCCCAGCGTGCGCTGCACCATCGCGCCGTAA
>Ga0310345_10005236_pt1 | contig 11583 bp, 8 predicted proteins | sample HC15DNA20500_MG_FD_204667 | JGI IMG/M metagenome (GOLD analysis project Ga0310345, IMG submission 204667) | Marine microbial communities from station ALOHA, North Pacific Subtropical Gyre - HC15-DNA-20-500_MG | ecosystem: Environmental > Aquatic > Marine > Oceanic | place: Pacific Ocean: North...
TTTGCTCTCCCCTTCGCCTACAGTGGAATGGTTCTCGCTGCGGAGGGCTTACCAACATGGCAACAGTTCCTGTGGATAACAATTGCCATGGTGAGCGCGAGAACGCTTGGCATGGCCGCAAACCGGCTTATTGATCGTCACATCGATATAGAGAATCCCCGAACGTCGCAACGTCACCTCCCTAGGGGTCTTGTCCTACCCACTGACATGTGGGCACTAACGATCATTTCAGGGCTCGTTTTTTTCATCGCAGCAGCGCAGCTTAACCTCCTAGCTCTACTACTTGCGCCAGCCGCAGCCGCATACCTGATCTTCTACCCCTTCACCAAACGTTTCACCTGGGCTGCTAACTTTTTGCTCGGATGGGCACTGGCCATAGCACCCTCAGCTGCATGGATAGGCGTAACGGGTAATTTGAGTTGGGAACCAATCTTACTATCCACTGCGGTGGCTTTATGGGCAGGAAGTTTTGATATTCTCTACCACGTCCAAGACATAGACTTCTATCGGGTGAGTGGACTACATTCTGTTGCCGAGCGGTTCGGGATCAAGAACGCCTTTCGTGTATCCGCCAGCCTCGACGCAGGTGCGATCGTGTGCCTTATGGGAGTAGGGGGCCTACTCGATCTCCCCTACCCTTACTACCTAGGTACCATATTGGCCGCTGGGGTTATGGCATACAAATATAAGGTTGTGTCGCCTAACGATCTTTCTCGAATGGGCACGGCTTTCGGACGTACGAACGCTATTGTTTCAACAACGGTATTTTCTGGTACTTTAGTATCGGTGGTGGCGTTCTAATGTAGAGTCGCTGAGGTACCGGATGATTCAACTCCCCGCCTCACTACCGGAGCTGCATCACGGTTTATTACTACGTTGATACACGCTGGAAGACCCGACGAGCCTGCACGATCAAGCGCCTGGGGCAAATCATCGGCATTAGTTACATACTCTCCATGAGCACCGAGGGCAACAGCGACCTGGTCATAGCGCGAAGACAATAGCTCTGTCTCAATAGTTCTATCTTCACCGTACTCACGTAGCTGGATCTGGTACTCGGCGTTCCAGGCAGAGTCGTTACCCACAACAGCAACAAAATCAAGCCCGTAGCGAACTGCAGTGTCTAGCTCCATGGCATGGAAACCAAACGTCCCATCTCCAAGCATTGTTACGATTCGTGCGTTGGGACGGGCAAGCCGTGCTGCCATAGCAAACGGGATGGCAGTGCCAATTGAGCCCGCGGGGCCATTAATGATCCGCGTTGAAGAGGTGATGCATGCCTGCGCCCATTGTCCAAACTCACCACCATCAGATATAAATATTGACTCATCAGCCCCGTTTAAGTACTCCTGCACAGCTTGCGTAACCTCGTAGGAACATAGTGGCTCTCCAGGTATTGCTCTCATATTCAACCAACTGTCCGGTTGGTACGACACAGCTGAGGACACTTCAACCAACCATTCGGTCTCACTTACCTCTATCTCAGTAGCCACATCTGTAAGCGGTCCAACCACACTCAGGGGGTCTGCCTTAAATGTGGTTAAGCGTGCACTATCACCAACGTTACGAACCGTACTCTTTAGAACATCTTCATCTGGATCGATCTGCACTATGCTGGCATCAGGATCAATGGCCTCACCGAGCTGCAACGTGAAGTCAAGCTTTTTGCCCATCAGAAGTATGAGATCAGCACTGGCCAGTACTTCAGCAAAAGCACCTAATGCTGGATCGTTTATACCACGGGGGCTTTCCATACACACTACTGGTATGCCCGTAGTGATCCCAAAATTTCTGATTGCGTCTGCCGGGTCACCTCGAAGCATCATCGAACCAGCCAAAATCAATGGCCGATCTGCAGAAGACAACAGATGTACCACTTTCTGCAAGTCACCATCTGCGAGTTCCACCGCAGACGGTGGTCTTCGTCTGACCTGAAGCAATGCTCCTTCGAGATCATCGACCTCACCATTTATCGCGTCTGCCGGCAGGGCGATATGAACTGGCCCTGGTCGTCCCGACAACGCTATGTCAAAGGCATTAGCGACATCATCTCCGAGACTCAGGGCGTTTTTTGCTGTCCACGATGCCTTCGAAACATAGCTAGCCATTTCCGCCTGTTCCATCTCCTGAAAGGCTCCACGACCCAACTGAGGTAAAGGTGCATGACCACTAAGCAACACAACCGGAGACTCGGAAACTCGCGCAACATATAACCCGGTGAGTGAGTTCGCAAAGCCAGGGCCGGCTGTGACTAACGCCACCCCAGGTTGACCCGTAAGGCGACCCCATGCATCCGCCATATGGACAGCAGCAGCTTCTTGTCTAACATGCACCAATTTAATCCCTGCATCAATGCATGCGTCGTATACTGGCATAATCTGGTTACCCGACAACGAGAAAATCCGGTCGACTCCTAGATTAGCCAGGGTTTGTGCTAATAGATCTGCTCCGCGCATAACGGTCCTTATTACCTCACACCCAACCCATTTTCCCCATTGCCTCACGTAACTCTACTTCATGTTCAGGACTGACCGGTTCCGTAGGCAGTCGTGGAGGACCCGATGGGTGACCGACAATATTCATCATTGCTTTGGCCAGACGGTAGCCTCCACCAGTTGCGGATACTTTTGCAAAGATCGGTGCAAAAACCTCGTCCTCACGCTTTACCATCTCCTCAGCCTCATCGTAGTGTCCTGCCGCTAGCAAGTCAGCTACTCTCAAGTCATGAGCTGGGTATGCAGGCGCAAAGGCGCTTACAATACCGGCCCCTCCATTTTTGAAGCATTTGACATGTTGGCCTGAGTTATCGATCACGTTGAAAGTGTCGGAAAATTCCTTCATCTTGTCGTAGCCATCCGGGTCAGGGTAATTCCACTTTATTGCAGCAACGTGTTCAGCATCTTTGAGCCGTAACACTGTCTCCGGCTCAATAGGATCACACCCAAACCAGTAAGTGTTGTAGATCATAATCCCGATGTCGATGGCATCCGAGATCATTGTAAAGTGCTTTACATACTGATCCTGGTTTGGTTTATGGTTGTACGGTAGTTCGATCTGTAGACTGTTTGCTCCCATGTCTTGCGCGATTTTCGCGTCTTCGATAGTCCGGAGGGTATCTTTAGACTTTAGCCCACACATAACGTTTACACCAGATCCACCTGCGGCTACAACAGTGCGTACGAGATCAGGCCATTCTGTATCCCGGATATCAGGACCCTGGCCCCATGCAGAGCAAAGCTTTATCATCGATTTATCGGTTCCCAAACCCTGCTCAACCCACCACTGCGTCAAATCAGTTGCAGCAGCCAAGTCTAGTTCGTAATTGTTATCGAAGGGCGTTGGGACAGCGACCGACACGCCTCGCATGATCTTTCTGAGTTCCTCACGATTCATGGTTTCCTCCATTTGTTCTTTCCTAATGACACCGTAACATCGGGCAAGGTGACGATCAAGAAAGAGGTATGATTCACCACCGTAAACGCAGGACGGCGGCTTAATACGTATAATGCCAACATCAAGGTGGTACCTCGATGATCAAACTCACTTGTGCACTGTTAATTGCTGTACTTCCACTGTTGCTCAGTTGTGGTTCCAAGGAAGACCCTTTCGCCATCGGTGACAGGATATCTCCCACTGCTGTTCCCACTCAAAAGGCTGTTACTGGAAACCAAGCGGGCTCAACTCCCATAGCGACTCCTACAGCAGGACCTCGGTCAACTGAGAGGAAGGAACCAACAAAAGATGAACTTATCAAGTTCGCACAGTGGGAGGATAATCGTATCAAGTTGGCCAATTGGGTAGCAGCGTACCTTATAGCCCATGGCCTCGATCACCCAGTTCGGCTAATAGACGTAGAAGATGGCCGTTATGAGGATCTTTTCAAAACGAACGATGTAGACATTGTTGTGGAGGCTGACAATGAATGGGCAAAACAACAAATTGATTCCGGGGTAGCAACCTCCATGGGAACTGTTGTGACCGGTGAATCCACATCAACATTGCTTATTCATAACTCTCTAATCGATCGCGCACCGGAGGTTGTAGAATTTCTCCATAGTTATGGGTTCGACAAGGAGGATTTTGCATCTCGGGCGGCAACCATTCGAGGTGGACGATTGGCTAGAACAGCAGGCATAGTGGGCCTCACATTTATCAAGCGCAACGAACAAGTCTGGACGCTATGGGTCACACCTGAAGAGGCAGACGCTGTTCGAGAAGAGATGCAGGGCGGGAACATCGGACTTTGCCGAGAATGGGAAGTATACGCACCAAACGATTCTGGAAATCAACGAACACGTGTCTGCATAGATGATCCCTCAAAACATGGTGGGAACTATTAGAATCACCGTCGCCTAGAGTAGGGAGCAGGCGAAGGTGGTATCTTCCGAGTTATCCTTTAACTGGCCAGCCCAGTCCTCGGAAAATCTCGCGTAGTTCATCCATCAGCTTATCTGACACCCAATGAGAAGGTTCGCGGGTTTCGCCACAATCCTGCCCCACGACTTTCATGTAAGCTTTTAGATGCTGATAGCCACCAGAGTCCTCTTTGACCTTTGTGCGCCAGACACCAAGTCGCCCATTTACGCGGTCAATCTCTGCTTGTGCCTCGTCATATCTGCCTGCTTCCATAAGTTCCCACACTTTAAGCTCATGGGGAGCATAGGCGGTCGCATCCGAGGTTATATATCCTCTCCCTCCAAGCTGATGGCACAAAACGGGCTTACCACCATTGTTGATCACGTTAAAGATGTGCGAGTACTCCTTCATCTCCTCGTATTCCCTGTCGGGAGGGGCAGAGTACTTCAAAGCAACGATGTTCTCCGCATCCTTCAAGCGCATCATCGTCTCCGGCGTGATGCCTGGGCATCCCCACCAAAAAGTGTTGTAGATCATAATGCCTACATCATCAACACCATCTGAAAGATCAGTGAAGAAGCGTACATAGTCATCTTGATTCGGGTGGTTAAAAAATGGCAGATCAACTTGAAGGCCTACAATCCCAAGATCTCGCGCCTTTTTGGCATCCTCGATCGCCAGGTACGTGCTGCTCTTTGTCTTGACGGCAGCCATGAAGTTTGCGTCGGGAGCGGCGTTGACACTTGTACGGATCACTCCTTCCCATTCCTCGTCGGTCATACTGGGCCCTTCACCCCCAGCGGCACAAACTTTCAGTGGGGCAGTATTTGTACCGAGTCCTTGCTCCACCCACCACTGTGTCACTTCTGTAATTCGCCCGTAGTCAATCTTGCCGGCCTTGTCCATGGGTGTGGGCGTAGTAACCAATACACCTTGGATACGCTGTTGTAAATCTTGTCGGTTCATGTTCCTCTCTTGCTCATTGGTTTTTTAACTACTGCGGAATAATAACGCACGGTTGGTACAGCCGCAATGAAGGTCTCCCACCACATGATGGATAAGAAACCTACCTGAAATAAGATCGTCAACCCATACGATCCCTCTAAAGCGTCCAACCCAACTCGTTAAGAACGCCCTTCGCTTCTACGATTTCATCCTCTGAGCAGCGGAGAGTTGGGGGTCGGGTTGGACCTGCAGAGTTACCCATTGCTTCCATTAAACCTTTGCCTTGACGGTAACCACCAGACTTGGCACTAGTTTTAGCAAGCCACGGCCCTAGGACACTGCCAACGTGATCTTTTTCGGCCTGCGCCTCATCATATTTACCATCTTCCAGAAGAGTCCAAACCCTAAGATCATGTTGAGGATACACAGCAATCCAAGGACTAATGTAACCTCTGCCACCATTCTTATGGCATCTAACAGGCTGGCCTGAGTTATCAATAACGTTAAAGGTATCAGCAAACTGGCACATATCTTCATACTCAATATCAGTTCCTTCCGGGGCACTCCATTTCAAAGCTACAACATGCTCTGCATCCTTGAGTTGCAGCATTGTCTCAGGACGTATCGCCTCAACCGAAGGGTCTGAAGAGAACCAATGGGTGTTGTATATCATGATGCCTATGTCTATCGCGTCCGAGATATCGCTGAAAAAACGAACACAGTCATCTTGGTTAGCATGGTGCATGAACGGTATATCAATCTGAAGACCTATTGCACCAAGATCCTGAGCCTTCTTGGCGTCTTCGATCGTATGTAAGGTGTTTTTCGTCTTTAAAGCACAAATGACTTTCGTGTCACTAGGAGCAGCCCGGACCACTGTACGTAGCAGGTGAGGCCACTCGTCATCACTTAGGTCCGGCCCCTCCCCCATCGCGGCCGATGTCTTTAGAGGCGACGTCCCAGTACCCAATCCTTGGTCGACCCACCACTGGGTTAGCTCGTATGTCCGTGCAAGGTCGACATTAAACTCATCATCCATTGGGGTTGGGATTGTGACAATCGTGCCACCGATCATCGTCTTAAGTTCTTCGCGATTCATCGTTTTACCTCCAGGTAAGGGCTAGTACTCATCCTAATCTTACCTGCAGTATCGGTACAGCTATAACAGGTGTCAAGCGATAATAAAGGAGACGCAGTCACCTGTGAACAAAACTTCCTTATCTATCCCTTATGCCCGGAGGATATCTTATATACCTCAACACGGTAAAAGCAGAGAGGACACCCTAGCTGAAGGGTGTCCTCTCTGCTTCGTAACTATGTTTCTCAGCTAGCTAATGCAGCGCTACTCAGCCTCCGCAGACCCTGCTCCCTCATCTGCCTCACCATCTCCCTCTTCACCCTCAGCAAGTTCGCCTTCCTCACCCTCAGCAAGTTCGCCTTCCTCTAGTTCAGCCTCAGGCTCAGCCTCGATCCTAGGTGCAAGGACTCTAGCAACCACATCGTCGTCTTCAAGAAGAATCTGGGCACCTTCCGGCACATCAATCGCGGACACCAAGACTACATCTCCAAACTCTAGCAGATCATCGATAGAAACACTTAGCGCCTCAGGCATCTCGAGAGGCAATGCTTCAACTGGTAAAGTTGCGGTTGGTTGTATAACGGTACCACCTTGTTCGCGAGCTGCCGGTGATTCGCCCAACAACGTTAATGGCACCTCGGCTGTGATTTTTTGAGATATATCTACACGCATAAAATCAACGTGCAAAATCTCCTCACTCACAGGGTGCCTTTGAACTTCTCGGATAAGGCACACATCGTTGCCTTTCGCTCCCTCAACAGTGACCGTAATAGCTATATTCGCTCCTGCTTTGGGAACGAGCCTACCTATCGTCAATCTTTCGCCCTGAAGAGTTAACGCTTCAGCGCTCTGCCCGTACATGTGAGCAGGCACGAAGCCATCTCGCCTCAACTGGCGAAGCTTTTTCCCTAGTACACTACGCGGCGCAAGCGTTATCTCTAAATTCTCTCTCGCCATACTTAAGCTTCCTCTTTACGTAGAGCGACCCCGAGGGGTTCGGGGTCACGGGGCCATTCTAGCATAATGTGATGGCACTCACGATAATAATGGTAGCTATGTAACTCCCTATCCTCAGAATTATTGTAGACTTCTTGTAGGTTAGTAGAGAAGAGTTCCCCGACTAGCTTCTCCTACGCCCTTCATGAAAGACGTAACAGCCAGCAAGCCCCGTATCAAATGTGTTAACCCCCTGTTGACGATTAAGGAAATATTCCACTAGGGAACTTACTCTCCTTAATCAGTAAACCGGATAATAAGTAGGAAAGGGTACTTCTATGACTGATCTGGACGTTGTTACTTATGGATTTTCAATGACTTCTGACCAAGGTGGACTAGGTTGGTCCTCTGTATCATTACTAAAAGTTGCGGATAAGAACATCCTGGTGGACACGGGTCCCTCTGGACGACGTGGTTTATTAGTGAATGCGCTGAAAGCTAAGGGACTGACTCCTGATGAGATCGATACGGTCATTCTCACCCATCTCCACTGGGACCATTGCCAAAATGTCGACTTATTTCCCGACGCCTCTATTCTTGTGCATCCTAAAGAGATTGATTACAACAAAAACCCGAACGCCTATGACTATAATGCCTCGTACGCTGTAGCAAGCATGCTGGAAACAATGAAGGTTACCCCGATCTCCGATGGTGACAAAATTACGGAAGAGATCACAATCATTGATACACCTGGCCACACCCTAGGCCACCTAAGTGTTCAAGTGCAGATCGATGAAGATAGGGTTCTCATCGCAGGAGACGCGATGCCTGATGCTGCCACAATCGAACGTAAGCTTCCCTACAACGTTTTCTTTGATGTGAAACAGGCTACCGAAAGTGTCGAAAGGATGGTGGACTCTTCAGACGTCTTCTACCCAGGGCACGACCGACCTTTCCGATTAGATCAAGTTGATGGGGGCGGAGTCCAGTACCTTCACGGCCCAACTCAAGTAGAGGTTTTCGCCAGTAACGACGGAGCTAACATAGCGCCCTCCATGACCTATAACGTTCAATCTATACGGAAGCCAAATATCGATCTCGTCCAACAATAGTCGGACAGTACCCTATTCCTTTGGACCCCACAACAGCTAATCGCGCATCCTGGGCGGCGGGTGCTAAAATGCATACCAATTCCATGATCAGTTAATCCCCCCGGAGTCTGTGCATGCCGCTTGAGAATATCGTTGTTCGGGGCGCCCGCGAGCATAACCTCAAGAACATCAACGTTACTATCCCACGGGAAAAACTCGTAGTTATAACAGGTGTGTCTGGATCAGGTAAGAGTTCTCTCGCATTCGACACAATCTACGCTGAGGGGCAGCGACGCTACGTGGAATCTTTGTCTGCCTACGCCCGGCAATTCCTAGGCCGTATGGACAAACCGGAAGTGGATTACATAGAGGGCCTGTCACCTGCCATTTCGATTGACCAAAAAGGTGTTTCTCGTAATCCTCGCTCAACTGTAGGTACTGTCACCGAAGTTTTTGATTATCTTCGACTACTGTTCGCTCGAGTGGGTCATCCACATTGCTACAAGTGCGGTCGTACAGTAGAGAGTCAGACCGTTCAGCAAATGGTCGATGCGATTATGTCCTTGCCCGATGAATCACGAATCCAGATCCTAGCCCCAATGGTCCGTCGCAGAAAGGGCGAACATAAAGAGGTTTTTGAAAGCGCCCAATCGGCTGGGTTTGTTCGAGTCAGGGTGAACGGGGAGATCCATGAACTCTCTGAGCCCTTCAACCTTGACAAGCGGAAGTGGCACTCTATCGAAGTAATCGTTGATCGTCTTGTAGTAAGTGAGCGACTAGAGCATAGCAGAATAGCTGACTCGGTCGAGGCAGCTCTCAACTTGACTGGGGGGACCGTACTCGTCTCGGTTTCAGAGGACGAAGAGTTACTATTTTCTGAACAGTTCGCATGTGTTAATTGCAACATCAGTCTAGGTGAACTCGAGCCGCGCACCTTTAGCTTCAACAACCCTCATGGGGCATGTTCCAAGTGTGCTGGACTAGGATACAAACTAGAAGTCGATCCCGACCTAGTAATCCCAGACCACAACATAAGTATCGAGGAAGGTGCCATCTCACCTTGGATGCGCTCTGGAACTTCTGATACGTGGTTGATGAGCGTACTGCATTCCGTGGCACAAAAGTATGGTTTTTCTACTGCGGAACCTGTGAAGGATATGACTGCAGAGCAGTTCGATGTTTTACTCCATGGAGTCAGGGGCAAGAGAATCCGAGTCAGGCACCGAAGCAAGCGAGGACGTGTACATGAGTGGGCAGCAGCATTCGAGGGAGTCGTAAACAATCTTGAACGTCGGTATCGCCAAACCGAGTCCGACCAGGTCAGGACTGAAATTGAACGCTATATGTCTCAGAGAACTTGCCAATCTTGCAATGGTCAGCGCCTACGGCCCGAAGCTCTAGCCGTCACGATTGGGGACCACAACATCATTGACGTAACAAGCAAATCAATCGAAGAAGGGCTTCAGTGGATTGCTGCACTTGGAGGTAACGTAACCAACTCCACTAACGGAGCTAGTGTATCCCCCGACAGCGTATCAATCACTGGTGTTGCCAATGAATTTGTCAGTGTACAGAGCCGTAACTCAACTGACCTAGCTACTTCGCCAAGCGGTAAGCCTATGCAGCCTCTAACTGAAAGGGAAATGACCATAGCCTCTCAGGCTCTGAAAGAAATAGAGGCAAGGCTACGGTTTTTATACGAAATTGGGCTAGATTATCTAACATTGGAACGAACGGCATCGACTCTTAGCGGGGGAGAAGCCCAGCGCATTAGGCTAGCTACACAAATAGGATCAGGGCTCATAGGTGTTCTATACGTCTGTGACGAACCGTCAGTGGGTCTACATCCTGCCGACGATTATCGCCTCATTCAAACGCTCCTGCGACTCCGGGACTTAGGTAACACAGTCCTAATTGTCGAGCATGATGAAGCAATCATGCGGGCAGCAGACCATATTGTCGATATGGGCCCAGGTGCTGGGGAATTTGGGGGCAACGTGATAGCGACAGGTCCGATACAAGACATTATCAACTGTGAGGAATCTATAACTGGTCAATATCTAGGATTACGTAAACAGATTCCTGTACCCGACAAAGTGAGACCGGGCAATGGAAACACCTTAGTTATCAATGGTGCTCAAGAAAATAATTTAAAGGATCTTGAAGTAAAGATTCCACTTAGCAAATTGGTATGTGTCACCGGTGTATCAGGGTCAGGTAAAAGCACTCTCATAAACGAGATCCTGTACAAAAAGCTAGCCCAGAAAATTAATAAGTCCCGTGAGAGACCTGGTGAGTCAGGAGAGATTACCGGTACCGAATTCATCGACAAAGTTGTAAACATAGACCAATCCCCTATTGGTCGTACTCCCCGAAGCAACCCCGCCACATACACAGGCACCTTCACTCCTATACGAGAGTTGTTCGCAACCGTACCTGAAGCCCGGATACGAGGATACAAGGCTGGCCGTTTCTCTTTTAATGTTAAAGGAGGCCGTTGCGAGGCATGTTCTGGCGACGGTTACATTCAAATCGAGATGCAGTTTCTTCCTGATGTAACTGTCCCATGCGAAGTATGCGAAGGCCAGCGTTACAACCGGGAAGCATTAGAAATCAGATGGAAGACTAAAACTATAGCTGAGGTGCTGAACATGACGGTTACCGAAGCACTCGAACATTTCTCAAACATCCCTCGATTAAACAAAAAGCTCCAGACCATGTACGACGTCGGTCTCGGATACATCAGGCTTGGCCAACCTGCGACAACCTTAAGTGGAGGTGAGGCACAGCGAGTCAAGCTAGCTACAGAACTTTCAAAACGAGCTACCGGTAACACACTATATATCTTGGATGAACCTACCACTGGGCTCTCATTCGAGGACTGTGCGTATCTACTAAGAGTACTCCATAGGCTCGTTGACTCTGGTAACACTGTTATTCTCATAGAACATCATCTGGACCTTATAAAGAACGCGGACTGGATAATAGACTTGGGCCCAGGAGCGGGTGACCGAGGGGGCGAGATCGTAGCCGAAGGGACACCACTGGACCTCGCCCGTATGGATCATTCAATAACTGGCCAGTACTTGAAGAAAATCTTGGACAATTTCAAGGTCGCCGCCAGTTAAAGCGTGTGGCTCATTAGCGGTACCCACGATTCTGTGAAATGCCCGAGAT
>Ga0310345_10005237_pt1 | contig 11582 bp, 16 predicted proteins | sample HC15DNA20500_MG_FD_204667 | JGI IMG/M metagenome (GOLD analysis project Ga0310345, IMG submission 204667) | Marine microbial communities from station ALOHA, North Pacific Subtropical Gyre - HC15-DNA-20-500_MG | ecosystem: Environmental > Aquatic > Marine > Oceanic | place: Pacific Ocean: North...
TCCTAGATTCAGTACGTTCGCAACTTCCCGTTCTATGTTATCCCTTGCAAGTCCCCATCCATGTACCTTAAAGGCCTTGTACCCTAACTCCAGACACTGATGGGCGAAATCCTCAAAGTCACTGGGCGTTGTAAGTCCTCCGTTTTCGTCGCCATGTAAAGTGGAGGCATAAGCTCTAAGTGGGCGCTTTTCTCCTCCAAGAAGGCGGTATAGAGGTTCGTCATAGAACTTACCAGCTATGTCCCATAAACATATATCGATTACCCCCATTCCCAACCCAGCCCAATGTCGTGAACCACGTTTCAGGTCGTTGTATATAGACTCGCGAGCTAGAGCACTCTTGCCAATGAGGTAGGGAGCAACTGCCTGAATTTCAGCCAAAGACGGGCCTGCAACGTCTGGATACTCGCCTACGATGCCTTTATCAGTGTGGATCCTTAGCATCGACCCGGACTGAGAGAGTTTTCCACCAGGTTCGTATACTTTATTGAATGTGTTGTAGTCCGTGCCGACGTCATGAAGGGTGTACTCGAAGTGGACTGACTCTACCTGGGTAATTACGGGGGCTTCTCTCATTGGACCTCCTTGAAATTTGTTAGTCTTCAGGCCAATATGGCCCATGGTTATCATATACCTTTCGACCCTCTATGCTGGCGGCGGCCCCGCCGCAGATTGCCGTGACGGTAACCACCTCCGCAGCCTGAAAGCAGGAGCCCTATACCACGAGGGTGTTCCTTGGTGTGGCGCAGGTGATGTCCTGTTTCACAATGTCGACGCGGCTGAGGATGATCTCTGGATTCTTCGGATTGGCGAGCTCTCCGACAACCATGGCGTATATGGCACTGCCCACCCTCTGCCGCGGGGTCACCTCTGCGTCGGAACCTACCGTAAGGCCTATCCAGAGTTCGTTCGTGGCAACGGTCGAAGGGGCGATTGGGTTTGTGTTGCCAAGATGAGTGCTGAACAGGCGGTCGGCGGTCGTGACCACCCGGGTCTCTGACCACAGCGGAGTGCCACCGCTGGAAGCAGAGTAGAAGGCGAAGGTGTAGTTCCCATCGTCTACGAGGGCACCAGTAGAGTCAGTGAGCACGGCCTGGAAGGGTATCAGGCCGGGAACTTGTGCCGAGGAGTCAGTCCAGCTGGTGCGAGGCTGACAGGATGTCGTCGCTATGTTTGGTTATCACGACCATTGCGGCGATAACGACAGAGACGAGGGCTACTATGCTAAGTAGTTTCATCATCCCGCTGGTCCACGAGAGGGATATGCTTACGGCTTCAGCTTGATGGGTAGAACGATACCACCGTGCACATGACTATGCCAGTCACGTCCGCATGCTGGTGTGCTAGTCACCACCCCGCACAACTCTGCCTCTGGGGGCAGTATAGCTTAGGGGCCTACGGCCTAGCCGACCGTGTGCTATCCGAGTTTAGCTCCAGCGCGGTGGCCATCCCAGCTATTAAATGACGCTAAGCCCTGGCCTGACATGCTGGGTGCGTCCACCGGCTGCATAGCACTTTCGTGATCTCCAGTGGAAATTTATCATGCCTAGCGCATTCTCTCCCTGAGGGCGCCAACCGCACCCCTCACCTACGCTACCGAACGACGCTTGAAGCCTAGGTGTCAAGGTAAAAGACTAAACCTCATCCACCAACTCGTACGGCGTTGACGTGCTGTAATGGACGAATGCCAGAACTGCCTGTTCACGAAAGGACAGGTGTCCTCTACCGGATAGTTTCGGCAATTTTGCGTAGATGGAATCAGTATATCCAGCCACTTAGGGCAGGATCGATGCCCAGTGATTCAGCGATGGCCGAATTTTGAACCCCAGAGATCATGAGCATCACCACCTGCCTCTCAACGTTCGTCAATCTATATAAAAGGGACCGATTGACATATTGTCTTCCCAATTTCCGCACGATATTCAGGTCGAGTACCAATTGCCCATTTGCGACTGACGCAACAGCTCGAACAAGATCTCCTATGTCAGCAAGAGAATCTTTCAACAAGAAGGCTTTCCGCTCTGGGTCTCTCTTGATGAGCTCCTTAACAAGCCTCGGGTGATCATAACTTGATATCATTACGATCGCTGTTTTTGGGCGCTGTTCCAAAATCTGATGAGTTGCACGCATACCATCCAATTTGGGCAGAAACGCATCGATTAATACGACATCTGGAGCTAGCTCCGATGCCTTCTTAATAGCATCTTGGCCATCTTCTGCAACTCCCACGACTACGAAATCCGACTGTGTCTCAAGTACTCTTTTGTAGTGAGTACGAACGAAGGGATGACAGTCGGCGATCAGTATCCGCGTCCTAACGTCTTGGGTCAACTTTTCCCATGCTCCTGACTAGATTCCGTAGGTCATTAACTAACTCATTAGCATCAACGGTCCCGTGCTCTTCAATCAGACGCTTAGTGTGAGGGTTGGCGCTAACCTTCGTCTTAAAGATGCTTTTCAAATCTCCCGCCAAGAAACCTAGAGCGCTATCCATCACAGGCGCCTCTGGTGTGGGAATTTCGTCAACAGGATTTGATAACTGCTCTTGCGGCTCGACACCGTCAGCCGTTTCCTCCACGGCTACGTATCCCGCTGCTTCGCGCACTGAATCTTGAGGCACGTCGGATGAGATGGGGCGCATCACCGTTTGCTGTCCTTGGCTAGCATCCGCATCCGCGTTCTCGTTCTCTGGCATCGCAGCTGGACTTACTTTCGTTATCGGACGAGAAACCGGCAACGACTTGTCAGATTCTTCACGCTCAATGTGTATGGCCTTCCGTGATGGGGGTGCTTTGCTTTCGAATACGCTTGCTGCAAGGTCTGGGTCCAGTTGATTCAACTCTTCAACCGGCACCTCATCTGATCCCAGGCTCATTTCGACAGGGACGCTAGTCAAGTCGAAGAAACTTCGAATGTAAGCAGTGGGGTCATCCGCAGCGATTCCTGAGGGCTGTCTAGTTCGTATAAAAATCCGCTGAAGCCACCGTTTTATGGGCTCAATGAACATAGACTCACCCATCGTTTCACCTCTCAATATCACGTTGCAAATAGTTGTTCCGCAAGCATAGGCACGGTTCCCAACACGACCCCCGAGACCACACACATGATGCCGAGATAGGAGGCGATCATTAGGTTGCTGCCTCCAGCAGTAAATTTCGGCGCCAACGAGTTGGCCACGGTCAGTATGATTATCACCATTATTATCGCGTAAGATGTTACTCTCATATCTTGGGTGCCGAATATATCCAATCCTCCGGCTAGATCGCCACCCTTCGGAATAGAGATCCTGGACGGCAGTAGCACGTTGTCCGGTATCTCGACACCGCCTGTAGTCTCGTTCAAAACCTCGCTGGAAACCACACCAAGCATCGAGTTGAATGTGGCGATTATTTCCAGCACAAACACCAGGATGAATACCATAGTGGCGTGCATCGCCATGGTGAGAAATGAGAATGTGGAGACCGTGAGGTGTCTGTCGGCGCGCAACTCAGTAACACTCATGGCGAATTCGGAGCAAATCTGTCCTACCTCAGCAGGATGGCTACCGAGCTCGGCGGCATCAACCATCATCGTTGTAGTGCGATTCGCCAATTCGCTGCCGGTCTCTCGTCTGAAATGCTCCCAACATTCTTGTGTCGGCAATTGGGGGGCCAAGCGTGCACGCAACCGTTCGATGTGTGGACCAAGCGACCCCATAGATCTGCTGTCGATTCTATTTAACGCTCCGGTCAGAGTTACCCTGGTGGACCCCGCGATTGCCCCAAGGCTACGTACAAAAGTCGGTAGCTCCAAGTCCAACCGGGTCACGAGAACATCATCCTTCCAGATGTAATACCCTGTCGGTTTCAAAGAGATTCCTACCAACAAGAAGGCTAGGGAAAACCCGGACAGAAGGTCTAACTGGAATACAAACAAGAGCGCAGCCGTTATACCAATCCCAACAGGTGGCACGATGAAAATCAGAGTCCTGGCGCGTCCCCTCTCTTTGGTTGTCCTTGATGGAGCGGTATAGACTTTCGTCTCTACTGGCGCCATGGCCTTGAGGCCGAGTTCTTCATCTCAACCACGGCGGCTTCGCTGCTCGTGATCATCACGCTGATCGATCTCGACCATCGTCTCATTCTGAACAAGATAGTCTTTCCCTCGATCCTGGTCTTGCTTGTGCTCTCGCCGTTCTGGGCGCAACTGGGTTATGAACGCCCTTTCTTCGGCGTGGCCGGCATCCTTGGTGCCTTCGCGAACTCTCTGACGGCGGGGATAGGTTACCTGCTGCTGATCCTCGCTGTACTGCTGATCAATCCCAAGGGCATGGGGATGGGTGACGTCAAGCTTGCAGGCCTCCTGGGCCCGTTGGTGGGGTTTCCGTTGGTCTTCGTTGCATTTTCTGTAACAGGAGTGGTTGGAGGTGGGGTCGCCGCCTACTTGTTGTTGGCGAGGGGACGGGAGCGAAAGGATGTCATTCCATATGGTCCGCTCATGGCACTGGGAGCGATCGTCGCCATCCTAGTGGGTACGGACATCTGGGGTTGGTCTTCCGAATTAGCCCTGAGTTTCGGAAGCTAGTAATCTGCACGCCGAAAACTAGTCCAAGTTTGATGTTAGCAACCTGGACCGGCAAAAGAATGGGAAATGCCTAGGAAGTAGCTTGCATCAGAGCAGGTCATCCATAAGATTTGAGAGGCGGAGGTGGCCTTGGTCCAGGGTCGTACAAGAGCCGAGTCGGACTCGACCTTCTCTTCGTCTACCGTGCGGGTCACCGCGCCTCGTTAACCAACCTCAGGAGAAGGACATTCTCTCGGATAAAGCAACGAGGGGGAGTCCCCGAGGCCCTGACTTTCCGAGACCTACGGCATAACTGCGGAGGCTATCTCCTGTCGGAGGGCGCGCCCAGACCGATGTTTAACAAAATATTGGGTCACGCGACCCCCGCAATAACGATGAGCGTTTATTCGCACGAACTCCAAGAGGGCGCAGAGGAGGTGTGCGAAGCGATGTCCCGCATCGTAGTGGAGGTCCGCTGCTCCTGTGGTCTCCGGAGTTCTGGTACGCGACGAACCCCTAGGTTCCAAGCTCACCAGCCACACCTGCCGCATGCTCCCGCGATGGCGAAATGCAACCGTACGGTTGCAGTACCGATGATAAACCCCACCCGGCTCAGAGGTGTGCTAACTGACCAAGAAGTAGGTGCTACAGACGGTGATGGATGGTGGGCCAGCCTGGACTCGAACCAGGGACCTCAGTCTTATCAGGACTATTTGCCCCGTCTCAGGCGGCATCACGTGCCTCAGCGTTTCGGCCATGGGACTCCGGTCAGGCTCCTGTGGATCGATTCGGATGCGCAGGCCTTCTCGTCAGAGCATCGCCCGTTGGGCACGACGCCGAAGCCCAGCACGTCCTACGTACGGGCTCTACGTACCCATCGATGGTCCTAGGATGCTCGCTCAGGTCTATGGACTGCATGTCCTGTCCTGTAGACGGTTTGAGCTGAGGCGATCTGGTACACTCTCTCCATGTCGACGGGTAGCTCCCCTCTTACGTCCGAATCGGGTTTCGCGCGCCGAGCCCGTGGCGTCTTCTACGGCTGGCGCCTAGTCGGCGTTGGGGCCTTCATGCTAACGCTGATGTCGGTCTGCGTCTTCAACGGGATGGGCCCGTTTCTGTTCACCTTGGAGAGACGCTTCGGCTGGAGCCGGACACAGCTCTCACTCGCGTTTTCGTTCGGCCGGCTGGAGGGCGCGGTCCTCGGTCCGGTAGAGGGCTTTCTGATAGACCGGCTTGGCAACCGGCGTATGATCCTCATCGGCTACACAATCATGGGGATCGGGTTCCTGATGTTCTCTCAAGTACAGAGCCTGTGGCAGTTCTATGCCGTTTTCGTTCTGATCAGCCTCGGCTCGGGTTTAGGCGGATGGCTGGCCGTCGTATCGCTCATCAACAACTGGTTTGTCCGCAAGCGATCTATGGCGATGGCGTCCACCATGTCCGGCATCCATATCGGCGGATTCTTGGTACCGGTCCTGGCTTTTGGACTCGAATCTCAAGGCTTTCGTGTGACAACGTTCGGCATCGGCATCTTTCTCCTGATAACCGCCGTGCCAGTGGCCCGCGTTGTTATCCGCAACCACCCCGAGGAGTATGGCCTTCGTCCGGACGGCGACCCTCCCACGGCCGCCACCACGCAGGCTGAAGGGGCAACTACCGCGCCAAGCGATGAGCAGGACTTCACGGTACGTCAGGCACTGGCGACACCTCCTTTCTGGATAATCACCATCGCGCACATTTCCTCCACAATCTCTATTGTAACCCTGTCAATGCACCTGGTCCCCAAGCTCACTGACATGGGGATGACGCTGACCAGTGCGTCCCTCGTGGTGACGGCCTACACGGCTGTGGCGTTGCCAGCGCAATTTGTTGCTGGTTTCGCTGCGGACCGTTTACCCAAACGGCCACTCATCCTGTTCTTCCTGGTACTTCAGGCATCGTCGATGATGGTGATCGCCTTCGCGGACAGCGTGTACACGGCCTACCTGTTCGCGGTCATGTACGGGATAGGGTTCGGCGGCAGGACCCCGCTGCTGACTGCCATCCGTGGAGAGTATTTTGGGCGCAAAGCCTTCGCGACGATCATGGGCCTGTCGATGACTCCCATGAGCATCACCATGATGGTAGCCCCGCCGTTCGCCGGCTATATGTTCGACACCACCGGGAGCTACGTCGTTCCCTTCACCGCATTCTCAGTCTTGGGCTTCTTCGGGGCCTTTCCGGTGCTGTTCATGCGAAAGCCCAAGGCGGCCGCTGCAGTCATCAGTGAGACTCACTGAGCCTGCGGTCCTCAGCGCAACGGGGCCCGTAATCCGCCGTACCCTGGCGCATAACACGGAGATTGGAACAAACCGGCCGAGATCATTATTAGACTTCGCACAAGACTCCTCGACAACGCAGATCATTGGGAAATGAGCAACTGTGGGCACTGCGCCGCCGCTTTCGCAAGGCTCTTTAGGCTCAAGGAGTGCATTATTTGCGGGTCCCGACTGGAACCCTAGGAAGATTTACAGGACGCGCCGTCGATCTTGAGCGCCGCAACGGCATGAGCGTAATTCCCTGCCTTGTCCCCAGAACGTCCTTGACCTAGACCCGCTGAATAGCCTCGATACGTTGCAGTAGCGGTGGATGAGTGTCGTTGAGGAATACGTGTAGCGGGTGAGGCGTCAGATTCGACAGACTCTCGGCCGAGAGCTTCTTCAGCGACTCTACCAGCATCTGAGGCTCGTCGATAGTCTCCGCCGCCCAACGGTCACTCTCGTACTCGTGCTTCCTCGAGACGTAACTCATTGCCATCGACAGAAACATATTGATGGGGGTATAGACGAGGCTGAAGAAGAGCAGCCCGGTATAGACCGAGGTCTCGTCCATAAAGAACGCGTCATGCATGCTCGTGCTCTCCATAAAGATAGAGAGCAGAAAAAAGATCACGCCCGTGTTCAAGATGCCTATCACCATACTCTGTAGGACGTGCTTTTTCTTGTAGTGGCCGATCTCGTGGGCCAGGACTGCCACGAGCTCGGGGACTGTCTGACCTTCGATCAGCGTGTCGAAAAGGGCTATCCGCTTATTTCGACCGAACCCCGTGAAGAACGCGTTGGCCTTGCTGCTGCGCTTCGAGCCGTCCATGACGAGGATGTTGTTAACCGTGAAGTCGACCGAGCGTGCGTAGCCCAGGATGGCCTCGCGCAGCTCGCCTGGCTCGAGGGGCGTGTACTTGTTGAACAGGGGCATGATCCAGGTCGGAGCCACGAACTGTAAGGTGAGTGAGAACAGCGCGACGGCGATCCAACAGTACAGCCAGGCCAGCAAACCGGCGTATTCGAAGAAGGCGAGGACGCCAGACAGCATCGGACCGCCAAGCACGACCATCAGCGCTAGCCCCTTTAGTCGGTCCATGACGAAAGTGCGGGGAGTCGTCTTGTTGAAGCCGAACCGCCCTTCGAGGACGAAGGTGGAGTAGATGCTGAAGGGCAGCGTCAGCACCAGGTAGCCGATTATCAGGATGCCGATGTATATCAGGCCGGCAGCGATCGTATGAGAAACCCAGCCGCGGACAATCTCGTCGAGGTGGTTGAACCCACCAACGAACCAGAAAACCAGGAGCACGATCAGGCTGAAGGTACCGGTTGCAAAGCCGAAGCGGGTAGTCACCCTACTATACTCCTGAGACTTGCTGTACACCTCGGGCTCGTAGACCCCTTCCAAAACCGCAGGAGGCTCGCGCTGAAGGGCCCTCAGGTTCAGCAGGTCGGAGACAAGCCCCAAGCCGTACTCGACAAGAAGCGCTATTAGGATGATCACGGAAAACGTGTTCATTTAGATCATTCCGCTCGTATCAGAGATCACGCTCGGCAGTGGACTCACGGCCAGTGTATTGAGCGACCGTTGGTTGCGTCAACACGTGGGTACCCTCGGTTGGGGCTGGAATAACGCCGGAATGCTCGGTACAGGAAACCCCATTTCCGATACGTACTACGCGCCTGCACAGATTGGATCGGACACCGACTGGTCCGCTGTTGATGCAGGGGTAGCTCATACGGTTGCTCTCAAGAACGGTACCCTAATTTTGCCAATGTTTCGGTTAGGTTTGCACATGGTGTCCATCTTAATCCCTCACCAATATCGATGAATTCGCATGATGCCGGATCTGTTCCACGTTCACCTCTTTGACCTAGCGGTGTCTCCCAATATTCCTTTTTGTAATTCTTTAGAGCCCATTGCTCTACGACCCTAGCGGCAACGTCTGACTGGAGCGGAAACCATCTCACATCAAACTCACCGCCATCATTCTTGATCCATTTCATTGCCCGCACCCCTGCGTGCGACTCATAAATCAGACCTGTCCGACAAAAACCCCGCTCCACCGTCAACTGACCTATCTGATGATAGAGTTTAGCTATCAGCGCCTCCTGACTCTTGTCTTGGTTTGTGTGACCAGAACTGAACAGCTCAGGCGCGTCCTCGGCCAGTTGCTTCTTCCAGTTGCTGATCAGCGTTGGATGGACCTCGAACCGGCTAGCCAACTCTGAGATCGTATGATCTCCTCGGATCGCCGGCAGGGCTACTTTCGCCTTGAATTCCGATCTTTGCTTCCTGCGTGATTGTTTCATCTCACGCCCCATGCATCTCTGCTATCTTAGGAGCTTGAATGTAGCTTAACCACCTGTCCAGTTTTTGGGGTCCACCTCAATTAAGGCTTATAGGGCGTAAAGGCTTGAGTAGATGACTCTAGGCAGAACAGGCAAATCTGTAGGGTTGTTCATCATCCTACTGGGGCTCTTTGAAAGTCTCTACCTGCTAACTGACCAGTCGGAGGCTATAGCCATCCTTGCCAGGACTACAGCCCATCTCACAGCTATGGGGTTGTCTGTATTGGGAGAGGTAGTACGGGTAGAAGGAGTATCCCTTTATTCCCCTCTGCTGAATATGCGGATAGTGTCCGAGTGCACGGCTATCACTCCAACGATGGTCTTCGCCGCAGCTGTTTTAGCCTTCCCTTCGTCCAAATCGGTCAAGCTTAAGGGCCTTATGTTTGGTATAGGGGCACTGTATCTGATTAACCTCGTTCGGGTGGTCAGTCTTTTCTACATTGGCACTCATGCTCCTGACCAAGCGGAGTTTGCGCATATCGTAGTGTGGCAAGTAGTTATGGTACTTGTTGCGATAGGACTATGGTCTCTCTGGGCTGGCAGGTACGGTGAACGCCGTCGTGCGTAGGATCCCATCACAAATCACTCACATTGTCCTGTGGGCGATCACAGGATTCGTCGTCTGGTACTTTGCTGCCAACTCGTATGAGCGCTTATTGGGTGGCATCGCCTGGGATCTTTTCCCCCAGAAAGAGGTGTTCTTGGCTCTGAAGTACCATGTCTTTTCTATTGGCCTGATAGGTGCTGGGAACACTCCACTCCCACAGTTAACTCTGATAAGTCACAACTTCGGCTTCGGCCTGGTCGTTACCGGCTCAGTTATCCTGGGAACCAGAGGACGCTCCAGGGGCTTGCGCCTTATCGGGTTATGCTGTGCTTGGCTGCTCCTGCTGCTGACACAGGCCGGGTTGCTGGTGGCTGCGTCACATACCTATCTGATGGCGGCCTCCCAATCAGAGACCCCTTTGGGGTTTTCTGTGTTCGTCAAGACAGTGCATCCGACCGTTGTGATCCTTCCAATAGTGATAATCGTGCTGTGGCTCGTGATCCCATTTGAGAAGAGGATGTCGGGGTTGGTGAACATAGCACCCCGACCGACCTCAGGCCGCAGACGAGCCGCTAAGCCATAGCTCCTCCTCCTCGCTCTCGGCTGTACTGCCCCCAAAGGCATAATGATATCGGAGGCAAGGAAGGAAGTAGGAAGTATGCCATTCATGAGCTCAACAGTTTGTTATCTAAGAGGCCCTCACCACTACTAAGTTCGAGTCATACTGGTCCTCAATGGAAGCTCCCACTAAACAGGTTCGTCCGCGCGATATCGCTGTGGTTTCCCTGGGAGACGTGGCTGTCTTCTTGGTGTTCGTAATCCTTGGCAAGACGGAGCAGGGAACCATTCAAAGTAGAGTATTGCTCCGTACCGCACTGCCATTCGCAATAGTCTGGTGCGTTATTTCTCCGTGGCCAGGAGCGTACAGGGCTTCTACTCTCTACAATCTTAGGACAACGGCACGGAGAATCGCCACTCAGTCTCCAGACTGTAAGGTGCTTGTGGCGACGGGCTTGCCTCGCGGTTCGTCTCAGTAGTAAGTTTGTCTCCACACATCGCTATTTCTATGGTTAGCCGTAACTCCGGACTTGAGTCCGGGGACTGGTCGATCCTCACCGGGCGTGGATGTACCTGGTTTTCGTAGGGTCTTCGCCAGGGTCTTTGCCAGATGCAGGTAGCAAAGGAGGGGTCCTATGGCCGTCCCCAACGGCCGCGAAAAGTCGCTGGTGGTCATACAGCTTACCGGCGGGAACGATTATCTGAACACGGTCGTCCCTTACAGCAACGAGCTTTACTACGACAGCCGTCCTACTGTGCACCACAGCCAGGACGATGTCATCAAACTCGATGACGAGCTAGGGCTGAACCCACGCACGGGTACGGTCAAGCGGCTTTGGGACGACGGCATGGTGGTGATAGTAAACGGCATCGACTATCCCGAGCCCAACCGCTCCCGCTTTCGGTCTATGGACATATGGCACACCGCCGAGCCCACCAATGTAATTGGCGAGGGGGTGTCTCGGCCGGGCGGTCAGAGACCTTGACCTCGAGGGTGAGAACGTGCTCACGGGGCTGAACCTCGGTCGTGGCCTCCCAAGGGCGCTTTCCTGCAGGGGCGTTCTCATAGCTTCAGTGGGTAACTTAGAGACCTGCGGGCTGTTCCCCGACATTCAGAGCAAGTAGGCGCGCCAGAAGACGGTCTATACCTTCGCCCGGATGTACGGTGGGGCCGAGGGAAGCAAGCGCAAATAATGGAAGGCGTTGTTGCGATCTAAAGGGACTGGAACGTCTCATATGGATTAAGTAATGAAAGTCATCGTGACAGGCTCGGCAGGCTTTAT
>Ga0310345_10005238_pt1 | contig 11574 bp, 11 predicted proteins | sample HC15DNA20500_MG_FD_204667 | JGI IMG/M metagenome (GOLD analysis project Ga0310345, IMG submission 204667) | Marine microbial communities from station ALOHA, North Pacific Subtropical Gyre - HC15-DNA-20-500_MG | ecosystem: Environmental > Aquatic > Marine > Oceanic | place: Pacific Ocean: North...
CCGGTTCCTGCGCGTGGCTGGTGTGGCCGAGAATGCGGGCGCGGATGTTGAGGCCGTGCCTGTCGGCATCGGCCTGCCGGGCCAGCACCAGTGCCGCCGCGCCATCGGAAATCGACGAGGCGTTGGCTGGCGTGATTGTGCCGTCCTTCTTGAAGGCGGGTTTGAGGTGCGGGATCTTGTCGGGCCTCGCATTGCGCGGCTGTTCGTCGGAATCAATCACCTGAGCTCCTGCGCGGGTGGTGACCGTTACCGGCGCGATCTCGCGGGCGAAGCGGCCCTCCTTCTGGGCGGCGAGCGCGCCTTCGAGGCTGCGAATGGCGTAGGCATCCTGTTGGTCGCGGGTGAACTGGTATTTTTCAGCGCAATCCTCGGCAAATGAGCCCATCAGCCGGCCCGGCTCGTAGGCGTCCTCCAATCCGTCGAGGAACATGTGGTCCTTGACGTTGGCATGGCCGAGGCGCGCGCCGGAACGCATCTTGTCGAGCAGGTATGGCGCGTTGGTCATGGATTCCATCCCGCCCGCCACGACGATGTCGCCATTGCCCGCCTTGAGCTGGTCGTGGGCGAGCATCACGGTCTTCATGCCCGAGCCGCACATCTTGTTGAGCGTGGAAGCGGGCACGGAGTCGTCGAGCCCGGCATGGAAACCGGCCTGGCGGGCCGGGGCCTGCCCCTGCCCCGCGGGCAGGACATTGCCCATCAGCAACTCATCGACCTGTTCGGCTTTCGCGCCCGCATCGGCAAGGGCGGCCTTGATCGCGGTGCCACCCAATTCTGAAGCGGTGAGCGAGGAAAACTCGCCCTGAAAGCCGCCCATCGGCGTGCGGGCAGCGCCTGCTATCACGATCTGGTCAGACATTTCTTTCTCCATCCCGCGATTCAGCGGTGCTTGAAATCCGGTTTGCGCTTTTCGGCGAAGGCGGCCATGCCTTCCTTCTGGTCTTCTGTGGCGAAGAGCGAGTAGAACACGCGGCGTTCGAAACGTATCCCTTCGTCCAGCGTCGTTTCGAACGCTCGGTTGACGGTTTCCTTGGCGATCATAACTGAAGGCTGCGAGAAAGAGGCAATAGCCTCGGCGGTGGCGAGCGCTTCCTCCATCAGTTTTTCCGGTTCGACAATGCGTGCTACCAGTCCGGCGCGTTCGGCTTCGGCGGCATCCATCATGCGGCCGGTCAGGATCAGGTCCATCGCCTTGGCCTTGCCGACGGCTTTCGTCAGGCGCTGCGTGCCGCCCCATCCGGGAATGACGCCGAGTTTGATTTCCGGCTGCCCAAACTTTGCATTGGCCGAGGCAATGATGAAGTCGCACATCATGGCAATCTCGCAGCCGCCGCCCAGCGCGAAACCGTTAACGGCGGCGATCATCGGTGTGCGAGTCGCCGCAAAGCGCTCCCAGCCCGACTGGATGTCGGCCTTGAACATGTCCATGTAGCTCTTGTCCGCCATCTCCTTGATGTCGGCCCCGGCGACGAAGGATTTCTCTCCCGCACCGGTGATGACGATGCAGCCGATATTTTCATCGGCATCGAATTTCGCCGCCGCTTCCAGCAGGCCGTGCATGACATCGTGGTTGACGGCGTTGAGCGCCTCGGGCCGGTTGATGGTGATGACGCCGATGCGGCCCTTCGTTTCGGTGAGGATTACGTCTGCCATCTATTTGCCTCCCAGTTCGTCAAGCGCGCGGATGACGCCGGAGAAATCGGTGCCGCCGTTCCCTGCATCAACGAATGCCTGGTAGAGCTGCGAAGCGCGGTGGCCCATCGGCGTGTTCTGTCCGGTTTCCTTCGCCGCCTGCTGCGAGAGCAGCAAGTCCTTGAGCATGAGTGCTGCGGCAAAGCCCGGCTTGTAATCATTGTCCGACGGGGATTTGGGACCAACGCCGGGCACCGGGCAATAGGTGTTGACCGACCAGCAGGAGCCCGACGAAGTGGAAACCACGTCGAACAGCGCCTGTTGTGAAAGGCCAAGCTTTGCGGCGAGCGCGAAAGCCTCGCAGGCGCCGATCATGGAAATGCCGAGCAGCATGTTGTTGCAGATCTTGGCGGACTGGCCGGCGCCGCCGTCACCACAATGGACGATTTTGCCGCCCATGACCTCAAGGGCAGGCTTTGCCTTTGCGTAAGCCTCTTCAGGTCCGCCGACCATGAAGGTCAGCGTTCCCGCTTCCGCGCCGCCCACGCCGCCGGAAACAGGTGCATCGACGCAGAGCAGGCCGGCATCAGCCGCCATCTTGTGCGCTGCCTTGGCGCTCGAAACGTCGATGGTGGAGGAATCGATGATGACGGTCCCCTTGGCGCAAGCCGGCACGATATCGGCGAAGACGGCGCGGACGATGTCGCCATTGGGCAGCATGGTGACGACGATCTCCCTGCCAGTCACCGCCTCGACCGCCGATCCGGCAATCGAAATCCCCGCTGCCTTGGCTGCTTCCAGAGCCGCCGGGACCATGTCGAACCCGGCCACGCTGTGGCCCGCCTTGACCAGGTTTGCGGCCATGGGCAGACCCATATTGCCGAGACCGATAAAACCTATTTCCGCCATTTGGCTCCTCCCTATCCGTTCACCGCTGCCGCTGTGTTTTCTTCATCCCCAATCGGGGCAAGCATGGTGGCAATCTGTTCTTCGCTTACATCTTCAAGCCGGGCCGTCTGCCATTGCGGATTGCGGTCCTTGTCGATGATCTGGGCGCGTACACCTTCGAGAAATTCGCCATGCGACATGGAACGCCACGTGAAACGCAACTCATTGGCAAGCGCGTCCCTCACATTCCCAACCCGCCGGTTCTTGCGGATCAGTTCAAAGGTGCAGGCGGCCGAAAGCGGGCAGCCGCGGCGGATGGATCTGGCCGTCTTCTGCGCCCATTCATCCGAGCGCGTCTCCAGTATGCCGAGGCAATCGATCGCGTCCTGCCCGGCAAAGACGGCGTCGATGTCGGCTTCGATGGCGCTGAGATCCGAGTCGCCCGGCGAAGAGGAGTAGCCGACAACGCGCTCGGCTTCGCCGGTATTGCACAGCACGGAGATGAGCGAGGGCCAGTCGTCACGGTGGACGAAGACATCGGCAAAGCCAGCGTGGATCGCATCGGCGGCGCCCATGCGCGCACCGGTCAGGCCAAGATATTCGCCGAGATGCCCTGGCGAGTTTGCGAGCAGAAACGAGCCGCCGACATCGGGGATGAGGCCGATGCCGCATTCGGGCATGGCGACCTGTGTCGTCTCGCAGACAATGCGGTGCGATGCGTGGCCGCCTATGCCGACACCGCCGCCCATGACGAAACCCTGCATCAAAGCCACGACCGGCTTTTCATACTCGGCCACCGCCGCATTCATGCGGTATTCGTCGGACCAGAACTTGCGGCCATAGGCGAAATCGCCCGCCATGCCGGTCCGGTAGAGTTTCTCGATATCGCCGCCGGCGCAGAACGCCTTGTCGCCCTCAGCGTCGATCAGCACGAGTTGCACTTGGTCGTCTTCGCGCCATTCGATCAGCGCGCTTTCGATGGCCATGGCCATGTCATAGGTCAGCGCATTCAACGCATTCGGCCGGGACAGCGTGATGCGCCCGGCCCGGCCCTCAATGCGGATATGAATGTCCTGCGCTTCGCTCATGCAGCTTCGTTCAGCATGTGGCGGGAAATGATGACGCGCATGATCTCGTTGGTGCCTTCCAGTATCTGGTGGACGCGCAGATCGCGCACGATCTTCTCCATGCCGTAATCGGCGAGGTAGCCGTAGCCGCCATGGATCTGTAGTGCGTCATTGGCGACGTTGAAGGCGGTGTCTGTGACGAAGCGCTTGGCCATGGCGCAATATTTGGTTGCGTCCGGGGCTTTCCGGTCGAGCTTCCAGGCCGCCTGATGCAGGAACACGCGGGCGGCTTGCAACTCAGTTTCCATGTCGGCCAGCTTGAACTGCAGCGCCTGGAAACCGGCAATGGGTTTCCCGAAGGCCTTGCGTTCTGTCGCGTATTGCAGCGCCTTGTCGAGCGCGAACTGGGCTGCCCCCAATGCGCTGGCGGCAATGTTGAGCCTGCCGCCGTCGAGGCCCGCCATGGCGTATTTGAAGCCCTTGCCCTCTTCGCCAATCAGATGATTCGCGGGCACCTTGCAGTCGTCGAACTGAACCAGCGAGGTGGGCTGTGCCCGCCATCCCATCTTGCGTTCGTTGGCGCCGTAAGAGAGACCATCCGTGCCTTTCTCGATCATCATGGCCGAGACGCCCTTCGGTCCGTCATCGCCGGTGCGCACCATGGCCAGATAGAGGTCGGAAAAGCCGCCGCCGGAAATGAATGCCTTGGCGCCATTGAGTTTCCACTGATTGCCGTCAAGGTCGGCGCGGGTGCGCAATGCGGCGGCGTCCGAACCCGATCCCGGTTCGGTCAGGCAGTAGGAAGCAATCTTTTCCATCGTACACATCGAAGGCAGCCAGGTCTGGCGCTGCTCTTCGGTGCCGAAGGAATCGATCATCCACGCGCACATATTGTGAATGGAGATGAAGGAGGCGATGGAGGGGCAGCCATAGGCCAGTGCCTCGAAGATCAGCGCCGCATCCAGCCGGCCCAGCCCCGAACCGCCGACATCCTCGCGAACGTAAATGCCGGCCATGCCGAGTTCGCCGACGGAGCGCACCACGTCTTCGGGGAAATGGCCGGTCTCGTCCCATTCGATGGCCTTCGGAGCGATGTTCTCATCGGCAAAGGAGCGGGCCATGTCGTGGATGGCCCGCTGTTCGTCACTTAGTGCAAAATCCATCGAACCGCCTCCCTGCGCTTCGGTGAAAAGCGGTCCCGTCAGTTCATCGTCGGGATCGAGAACTCCGCGCCTTCCTTCACGCCGGAGGGCCAGCGCGAGGTGATGGTCTTGGTCTTGGTATAGAAGCGGAACGCATCCGGGCCGTGCTGGTTCAGATCGCCGAAGGAGGAACGCTTCCAGCCGCCAAAGGTGTAATAGGCGAGTGGCACGGGAATAGGCACGTTGACGCCGACCATGCCGACCTCGACGCGTGAAGCAAAGTCGCGCGCGGCATCGCCGTCACGGGTGAAGATGGCGACGCCGTTGCCGTATTCATGGCTTGAGGGCAGGTCGAGCGCATCGTCGTAGTTTTTCGCCCGGACCACCGACAGGACGGGACCGAAGATCTCTTCCTTGTAGATGGTCATGTCGCGGGTGACGTTGTCGAACAGGCAGCCGCCCATATAGAAGCCGTCTTCGTAGCCCTGCATCCTGAAGTCGCGGCCATCGACGGCAAGCGTCGCGCCCTCGTCGATGCCCTTCTGGACATAGCCCTTCACGCGCTCCAGTGCCGCTGCAGTGACCAGCGGGCCGTAATCGGCAGACGGATCGGTGGAGGGACCGATCTTCAGGCTTTCGACACGGGGAACGAGCTTCTCCATGAGTGCGTCGGCGGTGGCCTCTCCCACCGGCACGGCAACCGAGATCGCCATGCAGCGTTCGCCCGCAGAACCGTAGCCCGCGCCGATCAGTGCATCGACGGCCTGGTCCATGTCAGCATCGGGCATGACGATCATATGGTTCTTGGCGCCGCCGAAGCACTGAACGCGCTTACCGTTGGCGGTGCCGCGGGCGTAGATATATTCGGCGATTGGCGTGGAGCCGACAAAGCCGATGGCCTTGATGTCGTCATGGTCGAGAATGGCATCGACGGATTCCTTGTCGCCATTGACGACCTGGAAGATACCGTCGGGCAGGCCCGCTTCCTTGAAGATTTCGGCGAGCCGCATCGGAACGCCGGGGTCGCGCTCAGAAGGCTTCAGGATGAAGGCATTACCAGCGGCGATCGCGGGCGCCGCCTTCCAAAGCGGGATCATCGCAGGGAAGTTGAACGGCGTGATGCCCGCGACGACGCCGAGCGGCTGGCGCACCGAATAGATGTCGATGCCCGGACCGGCATTCTCGGTGAACTCGCCCTTCATGTGGTGCGGTACACCGAGCGAAAACTCCACGACCTCGAGCCCGCGCTGGATATCGCCCTTGGCGTCGGGGATGGTCTTGCCGTGCTCGCGGGCCAGCAGTTCGGCCAGTTCGTCATACTCGGCATGGACCAGTTCGAGGAACTTCATCAGCACGCGGGCGCGGCGCTGCGGATTGGTCGCCGCCCATGCGGGCTGCGCCGCCTTGGCGGCTTCGACTGCTTCGCCCAGTTCGGCGGCAGTGGCCAGCGCCACTTGCGCCTGCACCTCGCCGGTCATCGGCAGGAATACGTCAGCCGTGCGGCCGGATTTGCCCGCTACTTCATTGCCGTTGATGTAATGACCATACTGTTTCATCGAAATCCTCCCGTCGGCCAGCTTTTCTGCGGAATTTGCGGCCCTGTCTAGAACAGCATTTTTTCTATTCCAACCTTTGATATTCCATGCTCATTGTGCAAATTTGCACAACACCACCTTTCAGGGATTACATCGCAAATGAACTGGGATGACTACCGGTTTTTTCTCGCCGTCGCGCGCAGCGGCAGGCTTTCTGAAGCTGGCCGGCAGCTCAAGGTCGATCACGCGACGGTCGGGCGGCGCATCAAGGCGCTGGAAGCCTCGCTCGGCGTCAGCCTGTTCGACCGTTCGCCGCAGGGCTATCAGCTCACCGATGCAGGGCAGCGTCTCGTCGATACAGCCGAGGGTATGGAAAGTTCGGTGCTTTCAGCCTCCGCCGAGATCGGCGGTGCTGACAAGGTGATCTCAGGTACCGTGCGCATCGGCGCACCGGAAGGGGCAGCGAGCTATCTGCTGGCAGATGTCGCAACGCAATTATGCCGGGCGCATCCGCAACTGGAATTGCAGATCGTGGCGCTGCCGCGCACCTTCTCTCTTTCCAAGCGTGAGGCCGATATTGCAATTGCGGTTTCTGCGCCGAGTTCGGGCCGGCTGAAGTTCCGCAAGATCGCCGACTACACACTGCATCTCTACGCGACGAAGAATTATCTGGCCCGTCACCCGGGCATCGAAACCGTGCGCGACCTGAAGAAGATACGCGGCATCGGCTATGTGCCTGAGTTCATCTATGACAAGGAACTCGACTACATCCCTCTGATCTCGCCCGAGATCAAACCCTATCTGACTTCCACCTCAGTCCATGTGCAACTGGAGGCGACGCTTGCCGATGGAGGCGCATGCATCCTGCACGACTTTATGGCGGTGCAGTATCCGCAGCTAGTGAAGGTGTTGCCGGATCAGGTGTCGTTCACTCGCTCGTTCTGGTTCATCGTGCATGAGGACTACGCCAAGCTCGAGCGCATCCGCGTTGTGTCGGACGCCGTCATTGACCATATGCGCAGCAGAATCGCCGCCCCGCAGAACCGGGATGTTGCGCGGATGGCGGCTCAGTAGGTCCGGTTCACCGCGAAACGCGCCGCTGCGGAGAGCAGTCTGCCACGGCTTCCGAACGGCTCAAGACTGGCAATGGCGTCGTCCGCAAGGCCGCGTGCAATTGCGCGGCCCTTATCCACCCCATGTATGGAAACCAGAGTCGCCTTGCCCCGGCCCTGATCCTTGCCGGTGTTCTTGCCCATAGCCTCATGTGACGCGGTGGCATCGAGAAGGTCGTCTGCGAGCTGGAACGCCTTGCCGAGCTTTTCGCCATAGGAAACGAGCGCGGCGCGCTCATCCGGCGAGGCCCCGCCGATCACCGCACCGGCTTCGCAGGCGAATCGGATCAGCGCTCCGGTTTTCATCGCCTGTAGCGTCTCGATTTCGTCTGCGGCGAGGTTGCGACCCTCGGCGGCGAGATCAAGCGCCTGTCCGCCTGCCATGCCGCCGACCCCTGCCGAACGCGACAGCATCCCCACCAGTTCGACCGCCACCGGGGGCTCAAGCGCGGGAGAAGCCAGAAGATCGAATGCCATTGTGAGCAACGCATCACCGGCAAGGATGGCGGTCGCCTCATCGAAGGCGCGATGCACGGTCGGTTTGCCACGGCGCAGATCGTCGTCATCCATGGCGGGCAGATCGTCATGGATGAGCGAATAGCAATGCAAGCATTCAAGTGCGCAGGCCGCATCAAGGGCGGCTTCGGGTTTAACGCCGAACAGCGCTGCCGTCTGCATCAGCAGGAAGGGTCGCAACCTTTTGCCGCCGCCCAGCGAACCGTGCCGCATTGCTTCGAGCAAGTTGGCAGGGCGCACCAGTTCACCGGATACAGCATCGGCACCAAGCGCCTCGGCGAGCCGGTTCTCTACCAATACCGCACATTCACGCATTGCGGCTTCCAGTGCCACAAGTGAGGGTTCCGGCAGATCTGATGCAGATTGGTTCATTGCTGGCTGCGGGCGCGTGGTTTATTGCCTGTTTGGCGGTGCGCATGGTGGTTTGCACCGTAAGGGGCGAAGGTCAAGCCGGATATGGCCGGCTTGCGAGGGGCATCGGAAGGCAGAAATTGGCCGGTGAAAGCCAGAAGAGCGCGAAACGACGGCTTTGGCCAGTGCCGCCGGTTGATCCGCCGGAACCGGACGATTCGCGCTCGCGCCGCCTCCTGCGCAGGCTGCTTGGCCACGTCACCTGGAAGCGGGCTATCCTGTTCATCATCGTTTTGGGCATGATTCCTGCCCTTCTCGGCATCTTGTACCGGCTGGAGTTCGTGCGGCCCGTTTCGACGCTGATGCTTGCGCGCTGGGCGACGTTCCAACCGGTAGAGCGGCAATGGGTCGAACTGGAGAACGTCGCGCCCATCATGGTCTACTCAGTGATCATGTCGGAGGACGGGCAATTCTGCGCGCATCGCGGCATCGATCTAAAGGAGCTGGGAGCCGTCATCGGGAACGCGCTAGACGGGGAGAAGACGCGCGGCGCCAGCACCATTCCGATGCAAACGGCAAAGAACCTGTTCCTTTGGACCGGACGGTCCTATGTGCGGAAGGCGCTGGAGATACCGCTGGCCGTCTACATTGACGGGTTGTGGCCCAAGAAGCGGATCATGGAGGTCTATCTCAACATCGCCGAGTGGGATGAGGGCGTATTCGGTGTGGAGGCTGCGGCACAACACTATTTCAGCCGCAGCGCCTCAAAGCTTACAGCCAGGCAAGCGGCGTTGCTGACCGTTTCACTGCCCGACCCCAAGGGCCGCAACCCGGCCAGGCCCTCAGGCAGCCTGCAGCGGCTGGCTGGCGTGATCCAGCGCCGAGCGGCCAAAAGCGGCGGCTATATCCAGTGCGTCAAGTGAGCGCAAAAAACCTGCCAAGAAATACGGTCCCGGGGGCTGGTAAAACTTGTGCGCTGCATGTATAAGCCGCGCCTTGAAAGCCCCGGGCCAGCCCGCGCTTGCTGAAGAGCGCAACAGGGCAGGCGGATTGAACAGGGCAGATTTTCGAATTTTGGAGTGAGACGATGGCTGTCCCCAAGCGAAAAACTACGCCGTCCAAACGTGGCATGCGCCGCTCGGCCGACGCGCTCAAGGCTCCGGCCTATGTTGAAGACAAGGATTCCGGCGAACTGCGCCGTCCGCATCACATCGACCTGAAGACAGGCATGTATCGCGGCCGCCAGATTCTGGAGCCGAAAGACTCTGTCTGAACGGCTGACAAGTTTTACAAAATGAAGAAATGGCCGGCCCAAAGCTGGCCATTTTTTGTTTGAGAATTAAGCTGGATGGCCGAGTGCAACCAAACTCGATGACGGAGTGCTTGAAGTGGCAATTCTGACCAATGTTCCGCTGATGATCGTGCCCTTTATCGCCTACAATCTGGTGGCACTCGGGCTGCTCGGCGGCGGTGCTCCCGATCCCTGGCAGTTGGAGGTGACCACACTGGGAATGGTGTCGGGGGCAGAGTGGCGCATGGAGCTGGGTGATCTGATGATCGTGCTGGGGCTTGGCCTGCTGTTCTTCGAGATCATGAAGGCAACGCGCGTTGGCGCGGACACGATCGTCGATCACCTGCTCTCGACCGTGGTCTTCATTGCCTATCTGGTGGAGTTCCTGCTGGTGCAGGCCGCGGCCACCTCGGTGTTCTTCATCCTGATGGCGATCACCTTCGTCGATGTGATTGCAGGCTTCTCGGTAACGATCCGCTCGGCGACGCGCGACGTTTCCGTCGGCGGGCCATACTAGAAGCTCGCAGATTTACAGGCCGGATTTCATTCCCGCCGCTTCAATACCCGCCACGGCGCATTTCTCGTCATTGTCGGAGGTATCGCCAGTAACGCCAACCGCGCCTGCGACCGTTCCCGACCCATCAAGGATTGCTACACCGCCTGGCACCGGCACGATCCCGCCCGGTATGGCCGAACCCAGCGCAGCAAGGAAATGCGGGCGTTCGCCGGCCTGATTGTGCAGCGCACGCGACGAGGCGCCGGTGAGGATCGAGGCGCGTGCCTTGCCCGCTGCGATTTCGAAGCGGTAGGGGGTGCTGCCGTCCTGGGCAGAATAAGCCTTGAGGATGCCGCCGGCATCAAACACCGCCACTGCAAGCGGCTTCAGCCCCAGTTCCTTGCCCTTTGCGATGGCGGCCGCGGTGATTGCGCTGGCCTGATCAAGTGTCAGTTTCGTCATTGATTTTCTCCCCTTGCCGGTTTCCACTAGCAGGCCCCGCCTGTCGTGAACAGGCATCAGGAATGCCATTCGCCGGAAAAACGGGAAAACAGACTTTGCGCAGATTTGATGAACCCGGCCGCTCGCCGGTCTATGCCACGAACGCCGCAGCGGCAACCTCGCACCCGCTGGCGACGCAGACCGCAATGACGATATTGCGCGAAGGCGGCAATGCGGTGGACGCAGCTATCGCCGCGGCGGCAACCCTGTGTGTCGTCGAGCCGCACATGACGGGTATTGGCGGTGATTGTTTTGCTATCGTTTGCGAACCGGATGGCTCGCTGCATGGCCTCAACGGGTCGGGCCGTGCGGCGCAGGGCGCCGATCTCGGCTGGTATCTGGAAAACGGTTTTTCCGAAATTCCGGGCGACAGTATCCATTCCGTGACCGTCCCCGGCGCTGTCCGCGCCTGGGAGGCCCTGCACGGCCGGTTCGGTTCGATGGATTTCACCAGGCTCTTCGCCGATGCCGTGCAGTATGGCCGCGAAGGCTACCCTGTCGCGACAAGGGTGGCGCATGATTGGGCCACCCTCGTACCCAAGCTGTCATCCAATGAGGGCGGGTTGTTGCATTGCCTGAAGGATGGCCGGGCGCCGGTTGCCGGCCAGATGATGGCAGCGCCAGCACTTGCCGATGTTCTGGCGGGAATCGCTGCCAAAGGTTCGCCGGCATTCTATGAGGGTGAGGTTGCCGCCGATATTGCGAGAACGGTGCAGGAGCATGGCGGATTCATCACCGAGGCGGACATCGCCGCGACAAAACCGGACTGGGTCGATCCGGTCAGTACACGGTTCATGAGCCGCGATGTATTCGAAATTCCACCCAACGGGCAGGGGATCATCGCGCTTGTCCTGATGCGGATGTTGGAACGGCTGGGCATTCCCGAGGGTGCCGCTTCCGGAGAGCGATTGCATCTGGAACTTGAGGCTGGGCGGATCGCCTATGCGGTACGCGACGCCCATGTTGCAGACCCCGCGCACATGTCGATGACAGCCGAAGATCTGCTCACGGACGCTCATATCGAGGCGCTTTGCGGCCAGTAT
>Ga0310345_10005239_pt1 | contig 11574 bp, 7 predicted proteins | sample HC15DNA20500_MG_FD_204667 | JGI IMG/M metagenome (GOLD analysis project Ga0310345, IMG submission 204667) | Marine microbial communities from station ALOHA, North Pacific Subtropical Gyre - HC15-DNA-20-500_MG | ecosystem: Environmental > Aquatic > Marine > Oceanic | place: Pacific Ocean: North...
CAGCTATTTGTTCAGCTTCTTTTTTCTTGGGATCTTCACCACTAATCTCATCAAGCTTTTTTTGTACAGCAGTTTCAATGCGTTTTTTATCAGCTTGAGTAATACCATCAATATCTTCTACTTGTTTATTTAATTTGTCCAGATTATCAAAACCATTAATCTCATCAAGCCTTTTTTGTACAGCAGTTAAAACAACACCTCTGGCAGTTAAAGCAACTTGAATGCGATCTTTATCAGCTTGAGTAATACCATCAATATCTTCTACTTGTTCATTTAATTTGTCCAGACTATCAAAACCATTAATCTCATCAAGCCTTTTTTGTACAGCAGTTAAAACAACACGTCTGGCATCCAAAGCAGTTTCAATGCGTTTTTTATCATCCTCAGTAACAATTCCAGCAATTCCATAGACATTTTCATCAGCTGCTAAGTTCTCTAATTGGGTTACTTGATTCTGATTATTAAAATCTTTAATCTCATCAAGCTTTTTTTGTACAGCAGTTAAAACAACACGTCTGGCATCCAAAGCAGTTTCAATGCGTTTTTTATCATCCTCATCAGTAACAATTTCAGCAATTAATTCTTCAATAATGTCCAAATCATCCAGATTATCTGAAGCCTTAATTTTACCAATTATAAGAGGGGTACCTTTGGTCGACAAAGCAGTTTTAATGCGTTCTTTATCATCCTCAGTAACAATTCCATCAATTCCATAGACATTTTCATTAGCTGCTAAGTTCTTTAATTGGATTACTTGATCCAGATTATCAAAACCATTAATCTCATCAACTAATCTTTCTACCTTCAATTTATTCATAGTTATATCATGTTGCCGTATTTGACTCGGTGTCATATTCTCCTTTTTAACGCGTGCACTAATTTTTTCAATGTCCTTTTCTTCTACCATCACCTTATCAGCATTAAGAGTCACAAATCGTGATTTAATAGGATCAAAAAATGGTTTGCCTTCATCAATATCTTCCCATTTATTTTTGTTATAAATTTTGTTATTTTTAAAATTTATATCACCCTGTTCAATTGGTCTTAATTTTGTTCGATTAGTAATATTCTCTCTTCCTTCCTCAACCAATTGGCCAAAGCCTTCTTCACGATATATATAGTCTTTCTTCTTATCCTGGGCATCAACACCAGAGATAATGTCTCCATCTTTATAATTTTTAAATATTCTTTCATCATTTTCTTTAATTTTTGCATCTAAATTATCTGTAGCGCGTATTTTATCTATTTTACCAGATATAAATTTATCTTCTTGTAAATCTTGTTCAGATATCTCATATTTAATATATCGTTGCCCGGTAGCACTTATGTAATCCTTTTTACTTTTAATTTTGCTATCATTGTATTTTAAAATTTTACTTACATTTATTGGTTTTTCTAAAATAATTACTTTTGTATCCTCTGTCCCACCAATATGAATAATCTTCTTTGAATTTTTATCTCCTTTACTTCCTCCTGATGATTTTTTATATTCTGACCAATCTGGTATATCTGCCCATGGTATTTTTGAATCTTCATCATGTAATGGCTTAACATTTAATAATAATATTTGCTCGGTCGCATAGTTTTGTGAATATTTTGTTTGACAATCATCATTAAGTTTATATTTACACTTTAACACTGGATACTGTAATATAAATGGATTAGTAAAAATCAGTGAATTTTGCTCATCACTGGTAAAAGTATTTTTTGATTCAGATGTACCATCATGATAATGTGTATAATTTCCATTTAAAGTATGATTATCACCTATTTTTATTGGTATGCCAGCAATTTTTAAAGAATAAAATGCTGGTTCTTCCAATTCAACTGCTTTTGGATTTTTATTTATTACATATACATCTTGACCAATATCTAAATTCCAAGAATAACCTATAGATTTTTGTATAGCTTCATTACAATCACCGAACCCTGTATGGTCCGCATTCTGCTTCAATTTCTTTTGCCACCGTGTAAGACGATTCAATCGTTCATCGGTTCTATCTTTAAAATTTGGATCCTCTAAATCTGTAATATTTTCCAGAGGATCTAATATCTCATCTATAAAGTTTTTAAACTGTGTATTACCATTAGATTCATTAGCAAAACTGGATGAAGCAATTAATTGAATAGCAGAAGCAAACCAACAAGTATTCCTGTTTGTTATATTTAGAGGTTGTCGTTTATTTAAATAGTTGGCTTTTTTACTATCTGTATATAAAAATGTATTACCACTTCGACACATATCTATTCTCATATCATAATTAACATCTTCTCCAATTTCCTCAATGGGTAGGAGGTCATTAATTTTATACCATTTAATACTATTAGTTGCATTATCATATCTTTTAGCATAACAATAATAATGACGACCAAACGTATAAATAGTAGCAGCCGTAAGATAATATTTTATATTATTTATTTCTATTTCATCTAATATATCAATAAATGGTCTTCTCGTAGGAATTATCGTTTGAGTCGATGGGTCCTGTCTGTACATATGCATTTGAATTATTATATCTTTTATAGGATAATCGTTTAAAACTCGGGTTGACTCGTAAGTTTCTGTAATTATATCACGATTTGAATTATCTTTACATCTCATACTAGTGGATAGTATATCATAATCATTAAAATGATTATATATATAATCATCTATTGTTCTCGGATCTTGTCTATGATTATTTTGAGAATCTTCATAAGTACATGTGGGCGCTGTCGCGGTAGGAGTTCCAATCATACTTAATTGGGTAGGAGGAATTCCAATCATACTTAATTGGGTAGGAGTTCCAATCATACTTAATTGGGTAGGAGTTCCTATTGGAATTCCAATCATACTTAATTTATCATCATCATCATCATTTAATTTATCATCATCATCATCATATGGCCATTTATACATTTGTTTAATTTCTTCTTCAATTTCATCTTGTTTTTTGAAAACTTTAAATGAGTCGGGTTCTTTTTTTAATATTTCGATTATTTCATCTTCATCATCAAGTATATAAAAATCATTTACATTAGTTTCTGGTTCTCCTTCAATATTAATTAATTCTTTTCTTTTTATTCCTTTATTTTGTAATATCTTTTTTATCTCTTTTATTCTTGATTCTTGAGCTCTATCAATCTCGTAAATATTGGATATATCCTTTGATCTAAGGTCACGAACATATTCTTCTAAATTAATTCGTTGTTTTTTGCCACCAATATATAATTTTTTTTTTTTGTCATTTTTTTCTTTAGATAAAAAATTAATACTTTTCTTAATTAATTTGTTATTTGAATCTTTCATTAATATTATATAATATCAAGCAATAAAATTAATATTATATAATATTTTATTAAAAAGCGATTCTTATTCCGATGGAAATCCAAGTAAAGTTTTTTCTGCTACTCTTCCTCCTTTTTGTTTTGCTTCTATTTCTACACCTTTTTTTTGGATCCATTTATCAATCTCTGTTCTGTTCTCAAAATTTTGAGTAGTTGCAATTTTAGACCTTTCTTTTATTATATCTTCATTAAAAGTATCTGTATCTCCAATAAAAAAGTCATAATTAATTCCACCATTAATACCATCTATTTTATTTAAATCGCCTTCATTTTTATTTTCTTTTAGAAAATAGTCTATTTTTTCTGGAAAATTTGGATCCTCAAAAATATATACTCTTTTAATATTTTCATGTTTTTCTAAAATTTCATTAATTGGGATTGGTTTACCGCCGCCATTTTGCTTTAAAAAAATTTTTTTTTTTTTTCTCTTTGGCTGTTTACCTCCAATTCCAGTAAAAGTTGGAACATCCGTAACATTAAAATTTCCTTGACCACGTAGCCATTGATTTATACCTGTGTCATTATTATAACGATCAGTATCTGAAATATCTTGTACTTTTATACTCTGGTCTATTTTTTCTATATTAACATACTCTTTTGGAACTAGATAAAAGTGTAGGTGATGTTTTTTACCATTTTCTTCGTCCCATGTTCCAATCTTGTATTTTCGTAAACTGGAAACATTTTGACTATTTACACCCTCTACTTCAAAAATTTCTCTCATATTTTGAGGTCTTTTGTTTAAAATAACTAATCTTTTTACATTTTTATCATCGTCAAGGTCATTTAGTAAATCTTGAACATTTTTTGATTCATAATCAGCCATGTAGTAAACTATATATATTATTATATAATAATAAAAAATTTTATTTTTTTACTTTAATAATTTGTGGTAATCCACTTTTAAGTTTTTTACCAGAATATCTATATCCTTTTCTTAATTTTCCTTTATTTCCACCAATTTGGATAATACCTTTATGTTTTCTAATTTTTTTATGTTTTCTATTTTTTTTGCCAGCTGACATACCAACCATAGTATTTGTCGTAGGTACACCTAACATGGTGGTGGTTATCATAGGTACACCTAACATAGATGATTCATCTGTTGAGATAATAACAGGAATATTGTCTTCATCTGTAGTAGGTATTGTCAGAATTTCTGGTTTCATGATTTTAAATTCATTAGTTTTACCAATACGTTTATATCTATATTTCCTAGTAGGATCTTTTTCTATATTTTGTTCTTCTTTTTTCATAATCTTATTTATTAACTCTTTAATCTTTCCCTTACCCTTGTTAACTTTTTTTGGTGTCCAAACTTCATAATCTAGAATACCTTTATCACCGGTATTATTTTTTTTAATAATAGGAGGAATTCTTTGAAAATATACATCTAAACTGTTCTTCCACTGATGAAAATCATCTTTATTAATTATATATATTTGTTTATATGTTGGATCAAGTTCATATGGTATTAATTTATTATCTTTTCCTGCCTTTGTATCAAAACTAAGTGTTTTAATAGAACTTATATTATGATTTTTATCTTTTTTTTTTTCTGTATCCATTTTATTATATAATTAGTATATATAAAATAATAATTTAAGTATATTTATGTATTATATCCAGGAATTAGTGAAGGAAGTGAATTTTTGACAAAAAAGTCAGCAAATACAAGAGAAACAATAGCCATTAATTTCATTAATATATTCAAAGCTGGACCAGATGTATCCTTAAGTGGATCTCCTACAGTATCACCAGTAACAGCTGCTGTATGTGCTACTGAACCTTTACCTCCATGATTTCCTTTTTCAATAAATTTTTTAGCATTATCCCAAGCACCGCCAGTATTAGAGGAAGAAATAGCCATTTGAACACCAGATACTAATGTTCCAGCAAGAAGACCTGATAATGCCTTTATTCCAAATAAAAATCCAAATACAATAGGAGTAAAAATAACAAGAAGTCCTGGAAGTATCATCTCTCTTAAAGATGCTTTTGTTGAAATAGCAACACATCTTGCATAATCAGGTTTGACAGAACCATTCATAATTCCTGGTTCTTTTCTAAATTGGTCACGAACTTCTTCAACCATTTCTTGAGCTGCCTTTCCTACTGATTTCATAGTCAAAGCTGAAAATACATAAGGTAACATAGCTCCAATTAATAATCCAAAAAATGTAAATGAATGTAAAATATTGATACCTTTATATCCTAATCCAGCACGAGTTACAAATGCCCCAAAAAGAGCAAGAGATACTAAAGCTGCAGAACCAATAGCGAAACCTTTCCCTATTGCTGCAGTAGTATTACCAGCAGCATCTAAAGCATCAGTTCTATTTCTTACTTCAGAATCGAATCCAACCATTTCTGCAATACCGCCAGCATTATCAGAAATAGGTCCGTATACATCTATTGTTAAACCAATAGTTAAAGTAGATAACATTCCTAAAGCAGCAAGAGCAATACCAAACATATTAGCGAGTTGAAAACTAATTAAAATAGTGGTTGCTAGAAAAATAACAGGAATTGTTGTAGACATATTTCCAAGAGCGATACCATAAATAATATTAACAGCTGCTCCTTTGTCACAAACACTTGCGAGTTCTCTAACAGGACGATGACTATGACTTGTCATATATTCTGTAAAATATCCAATAACTAAACCACACCATAAACCACAAATAATAGAAATAAATGCGCCAGTATTAGTAGCTTTAAATGAACACCAAGAAGGCATATCACTATCCCAAATAAAATCACTATTAGTAACATTATCAGATAATTCAACACAAAATTTAGATGGTAGAAATAAATATGAAATACAAGCAATAAGTGGTGTTGTTAATACAGTTGATACAATTAATTGAATTTTCAATGATTTTTCTACATCCTCTTCCTTTTTTACTTTATAAAAGTTAGGAATTAAAGCGGTTAAAATCCCGGAAATTATACCAACACTACTGATTAATAATGGAAATAGTAGTGCCCCCCAATATTTATTTAAATCAGGACTAATTGAAGCAATTACTAAAGCAGCACAAGTTGCTTCAGCAAATGAACCAAAAAGGTCTGCTCCCATTCCAGCAACATCACCAACATTATCTCCTACATTATCAGCAATTACAGCTGGATTTCTAGGATCATCTTCTGGAATTCCTTGCTCTACTTTACCTACTAAATCAGCCCCAACATCAGCTGCTTTAGTATAAATACCACCACCAACACGTCCAAAGCAATAGATGAACCACCTAAACCATATCCAGCAATACATTCAAAAAGAGCTTGACCATTTCCAAAAATAGTTAAATTAAAATACAAATGATACAAAGTAATTATTCCATATAAAATTAACAATCCTAAAGAACATAATGTAAAACCCATTACCGCTCCTCCACTAAAAGCAGTATTAAATGCCATTGACCAACTATGAATTGCCCCAATTGTAGTCCGTGCATTAGTATAAACAGCTATACGCATTCCAATATAACCAGAAAGCATAGAAGTTAAACCACCAACAACGAAAGATGCTGCTGTCAACCCACCGCGTTTCCAACAAGAACCATCTGTAAATTGAACCATTCCATCAATTACTTTAGCATCACCACAATTTCCAGCAGTTCCAACTAAAATAACAATAATTGTTCCAAATATTACAAGAAATATATACATATAACGAAATTCTTGAGCTAAAAATGCGGATGCCCCTTCAGAAATAGCTTCATATACAGTTATTAATTTAGATTGATCATAACCCCGTTGTTCTTCTACAGAAGAAGGATCGATAAGATGATATCTATCAATTGACATATCATGATAAACTTTGATTTTTCTAATTTTCAAATATTGATACAATGCGAATAAAAGTCCAAGAAAACCAGATGTACAAATAAAAATTGTAACATACTTATCATTTAAAACTGGAACACTTGGAGAAAAATTATCAGATAAACTCATTTTAAATATTTATAATAATTGTTTTTTATGTTTTATAATATTAATCAATTTTAAATCTTAAATATAAAACTATTATTAAAAATAACTAATAATTTATATATCAATATTAATATTTTACATTAAAATATAGAAAATTATAAAATATTAATATTATATATATAATGTCTAAAAATAGTGATACTAAAAAAAAATCAAGAATTATGACATATAGTAATCCAAAATTATATGAAATTTTAGATAAAATTCCATTATATACAAAAATGTCTCAACATAATGTAGGAGAAATAGTCAGATTTAAAAATAATTCATTAGCACAAATAATAAAAAGAAGAAAAACAGGACGAAAAGCATTAATATTTATAAGTTCAAAAAATGCGTCTAATTTAACTAATCTAATTTATAACCAAAGAATGAAATACCTTAATTGGCCAAAAAAAAAAGATAAAAATTTTAAATCAAAAATAAAAGAAATTTTTGAACAATTAAATTATTCTAAACCATCAAATAATTTTTATAATCAAGATGCTTGTAATGCTAATAAATATGGACCAATTAAACTCGGTTATTATCAAAAAATTGTTAGTTCATATTTAATATATGGTCCATATCGTGGTCTTCTTGCTTGGCATGGATTAGGTTCAGGAAAAACTTGTACATCAATTGATGTATTAAATTCATTTATATTACATATCCATTTAAATAATGAATTTTCAACTAGAATTTTATTAAATAAAAATAAAGATGAACTTGATATACCAGTATCTCCACAAAAAATATATGTAGTTATCCCACCAATTAAATCATTAGAAGAAAATTATAGAAATGAAATTTCAAAAACATGCCCATCAATTATTAAAACATTCGTTGAAAATTCACGAACTAATAAAGATGGTTCAAAACCAAAAATAGATCCAACAAATAGAATTATAAATAAATATATTAAAATAATTTCATATGTTTCATTATCAAATAGAGTAAAAAAAGGAATAATTAAATTAGATGATTCCCTATTTATACTTGATGAAAGTCATAATTTATTATATCCACCAACAAGATATAAAGACCAATATGATTATTTAGTCACAAAAATAAAACAAGCTAATAATATTAAAATATTGCTTCTTACCGCTACACCCGTTTTTAAATCACTTACTGATTTAACACGTCTCATTAATATTATGAAACACGAAACAGAAAAACAATTACCTGAAACACAAAATGATTTTAATAAAAAATATTTCAATATATTCGGAAACTTTAATGAAAAGAAATTATCAAATGATATACAAGGATATATTAGTTATTATGATATAGAAGATAATGTTTCACTTTTCGCAAAAAAAGAAATACTAAAATCAAATAAAATGACAATTTCAGAAGAACATTATGAAAAATGGATAAAAACAAATAAAAAAGAAAACTTAAAATATAATATTACAAATCCTGATGAAATATATCATCAAAAATTTAAAAATGAAAAATTTACTAATGCTGTTTCAGGATATTATAAAAAATCATCTGCTATGAGTAACTTACCATTAGCATATTCTAGAAAGGGTATATATACTGAAAAATTTGAAAAATTACTTAAAAATATTGAAAAATATAAAAAACAAAAACACTTTATCATATCACGACATAAATCAGCTGGTGCAAATGGGATAGGTTTTTTTTTAGAAAAAAATGGATGGACAAGATTAAGTGAAAATAAAAATGATCATGGAACAAAAAAACCGATTACAAATATCAAAACTGGAGAAAAATTTGCAAAATTAAATGAACAATTGAAATTAGGAAAAATTAAACAAAAAACATATGAAAATCGAAGAAAATCATTATTTGATAATTTCAAAGGTAATTTATATAAAGGATTTGTTATCTTCAATAGCACAAGCACAGTTAAATCAATTAGTCAAGGAAGAACATTGTTTAATATAGCTGAAAATACTGATGGTAAATATATTCGTGTTTTCATAGGAGATGAAAAATTTTCTGAAGGTATTTCTTTAATGGATACACTACACGTTCATTTATTTGAACCCTTTTATTCTAAACAAAGTGAAAAACAAGCAATAGCAAGAGCTGTTAGAAGATGTTCTCATAAACGACTCCCATTTAAAAAAAGAGTTGTAAAAATTCATAAATATTATAATATTAAAGAAAAAAATGCTTTTTATAAAATATTCGATCAAGAAGATACTATGACAGATAATACTATTGAAAAATACTCATCTGTAAAACAAATATTATTACAACAAATAATTAATAATTCTATTAAATCAGCAATAGATGCTTAATTAAGAAATTTTTAAATATTTTTATTAAATATTAATGAATAACGAAAATAATTTACATTTAATAAAAATTTGCGAAAAATTAGATAAATTACAACAAAGTGTAAATCAATTACAAAAAGATGTAGAAATTTTAAAAAATAATAATAAATCAATTTCATATAATTGTGAAAAAATGAATAATCATATTAATTTTATTGAAAACATATATGAAAATGTTAAATCTCCCCTTGAATATTTATGTAATAAAATTTACTATTTAATGGGTACAAATAATACATTAACTATTTCTTCAATAAAAAAAAGTTAAACTTAATAATATAAATTTAATAAAAAAATTGATATTATTATTTTAAATAATAATAATATGTTTAATAACAAACATAATCCAAGTGCACCCCCACTACTTGATAATCAAGAAAATCGACACTATTATCCGCAAATTCAAAAATATGAACCAGGACAAATTAATGATTTATATATAGTTCATTTAGAACAAGAAATCTCAAATGTTTTGTCTAAATATAAACATCAACATAATACTACATATGATAATATGATTTACGAAATAACTAAAAAATTAAATAAATTTAAAAATAATCATAATATTCAAAATAATCAACCACAAATACAAGAAAATAATAGTACAGAAATTGATAAAAATTTTGAAAAATTTGAACAAAATTTTAAATTATGTCAATATTTTTATTCAAAGGGACAAAAAGATTTATTTGATCATATAAATATTATCAAAAACAGAAAAAAAGAATTAGAAGCTATGCGACGTATTCCACAACATTTAACCAGAAAAGTATTTGACGAAATTCAAAAATGTAAAGAATTAGAAATATTTTATAAAAAAACATTTGAACACAAATATGGAAAATATCATAAATTCAAAGCTAAAATTATAAAAAAAGAAAAAGAAGAAAATAAATTAAAATCAAGTTATAAAAGTTTTATGAATAAATATTGTTAAAATGCGTTTAAATAATTTTCTTTTGTAACTATATAAATATAAAAATGGCTATACAATCTGTTGTAGTAAGCAAAAATGGACAAAATGTTCGTGTTTATAAAAATACTAAAGGCATGTATATCATGCGTGGAGGAAAACGTGTATATGTTCAAGAAGGTTCTGGATGGGTTGGTGACATGGCATCCGCAGCATTCAAAAAAGCAAAATCAGCAGCATCAGCAGTTGGTTCAGCCACATTAGCAGCAGCACAAAAAGCTAAAGAATTAGGAACAGCAGCTGTTGCCAAAGGACAAGAATTATATGCACAACAAACTGCAGCACCTGTAGCAGGAGGTTCTAACAAAACTGGTAAATACGTAATTGTTAATCACAACGGAAAAAACATTAAAGTTTACAAAAATACCAAAGGTATGTTTATCATGAGAGGAGGTAAAAGAGAATATATCCAAGAAGGTTCTGGATGGTTAGCAGATAAAGCATCAGCTGCATGGGCAAAAACAAAACAAGTCGCAAGTAAAGCTAAAGATGCAGCAGTTTCAGCCGCATCAACCGTAGGAAATGTAGTTGCTACAGGTCTCAAAAATATGCCAGTTCCAATGATGATGGGAGGAGCATCAGACCAATATTACCAACAAGGTGGTGCTGGTCCAGCAGTAGCAAGAATCTGTACACTTTGCCAAGCAGGTGGAGCAACATTTGATAGAAATTCACAAATTCTTATTGGAGGAGCAATGTACAATCAAATGAACGAACAATCTGGTGGTTCCGGTATTACTATTACGCACAAACGTAAAAAATATCAAGTATTTATTACCAAAAAAGGCAAATTCTACTATAAACAAAATGGTAAAAAAGTAATGGTCCAAGAAGGTTCAGGTTTCTTCGGATCTATTGTAAGTGGTCTTGCAAAAGGAGCAAAAGCCTTAGGAAAAGGAGCTTTTAAAGCAGCAAAAGCAGTTGGTAAAGCAGGATTAAAATATGGTAAAATCGCAGCAACCAAAGGTTTGGCACTTGCCA
>Ga0310345_10005241_pt1 | contig 11573 bp, 12 predicted proteins | sample HC15DNA20500_MG_FD_204667 | JGI IMG/M metagenome (GOLD analysis project Ga0310345, IMG submission 204667) | Marine microbial communities from station ALOHA, North Pacific Subtropical Gyre - HC15-DNA-20-500_MG | ecosystem: Environmental > Aquatic > Marine > Oceanic | place: Pacific Ocean: North...
GGTTGATGCGGGTACAAATAGGGGTCAACCTGCTGGTTTACTTGCTGTCTGAGGCTCTATATTTGGACGCGATCCACAAAAGCAGAAAAACCACGGCAACTGTCGCGTACGTATAAATATGAACCGTCATTCCATCCAAGTAGCGGGAATAGAGCACGTTGGGAAGTAGGCCGATGGACAAAAACAAGGCAGTGCCCAGCACCCACAAAATAACTCGGTCAGTCAAATTGCTTTGGTTCGACATACAGTATCGCTCCAGAGAAGTTGGTAGTATGGACTCCCGACTGCGAGCGTGTCAAACGACCAGCTCATGGCCCTGCGACACCGATACCCCACCTGTAAACAAGCTGGCCTCCGTGGTCGGCTGTGAGTATTAGCCAGAACAAGCCCATGACCCCGCCGATCATTAGTACGGCCCAGAGCGTCCATCGTCTGTTTGTGATTATCCATCCCGCGGTGAGACGTAGCACCGTCAGCACTACAAAATAGATCGTCACACCTAGAGCGAGCGTCCAGTGCTCGTTGACAATGCCGTGGGCCATTCCAGGGGTAAAGACGGTAGAAGCCGCAGAGCGACCTGCGATATAGGTCACGACGAGAGTCAGCGTGCCCAAAACATGTAAAGCCGTCACAGCGGGTCGCAGTGGCTCCTGGCTTAAACGTGTAACGGCCGCGAGGTCCGCGATCACGGCAGCGGTAAGTAGTCCGATCGGGAAGTGTACAAGGGCAGCGTGAAGATTTGGCAGTGCGCCTTGCATGACTGATCCTACTCTTACGGCGTTACCCGCCAAGCCGACAGATGTGTCCAGCTGCGTAACGCTGTACGGACCCATTCGTCAGTCTCGTCCTGGTGGCAGGACGCGCACGGGTTGGGTATGCCATATCTGTCGGTTAGGGTTGGTGAGATAAAACGGAACGTGTGACTGCGTACGTTGATGTCTCCAATGGTCCGCGCGATGGTTGGCATATGGCAGGCTACGCACTGGCTTCCTTCTGAATCAGCGGGATGACGAGTATGAGCCTCGACTGACCCGCGAGGCCCGGGTTGGAGTTGTGGATCGTGACACGTTAGGCATACCTCATTGTCCGGCGCAATGAGGTCGGCCTCGAAATCCGTGCCATGAACATCATGGCATCCCGAACAGGTGACGCCTTTGACATACATCTGGCTCTGCACGTAATCGTTGCCTTGCATCCGGTTCTTGTGAGCCGATCCATCTGGCCAGTGGGAAAATGTTTCTTCGCCGAGGTGATGCTCCTCGAGTTCCCAAGTGTCGCTTAAGCGACCGCCGGGCTCATACCCGACGGGCCAGTCATAGTGGAGTCCGCCAACGGGGTTGCCGGTCGGTCGGCCTTGAGAGTGACAGCGGATACAAATATCGGTGGCGAGGAACGGTTCTAGACGGCTGGGATTAATGATGTTGCCGTTAACGGGTTTGGAGACATGATTTCCTCCCGCCCCGTGGCAGGCCTCGCACCCAACGTTCCATTCGGTGGGAGTTTTAGTTTGCAGATCATAGTTAACCGAATGACAGCCATCGCAGAGTGGTCCGGTTGGGCGCTGCATGGGATCGTTCGGATAGAAGTCGGTCCACCAGTCACCCCCTGGTTGGGGATGGTAACGACGCCAATTACGGTTTTGAACGTCCCATTGGGCTGGTAACACGAACAGGTCGTCACCGCGTCTCGTGAAGTACCGCTGTTTCCACTTGCTGCCGTAGGTGAAAGTAATATCGTCGATGCCAAAGGTGACAAGTGGACTATCGGTGTCGAAGTCAGCGAGAATCGAAGCAGGTCGTTCCTGGGGATCCTGGAGTACGTTGGCCATGAGCGTGTTTTGCCACCGTGTGTAGATATCGGTGTGACAGTCTTGACAAGCTGACGAGCCAACGAAGCCGTTCGTCGCTGTGGTCTGAGGGGAATGGTCAGGCGTTTGTGAGCAAGCAGAGAGAAGGAGCAGGGCAGCTACCGCGAGTCGCGCAAGCCACGAACGTGGCTCCCTAGCGATCTTGAACATATGAGGAATCCTACCAGTGTTTGGGTGTGCACTATCGTCGGAATCGTGTGGATGACGTCGTCCGCGGTTGCACAGGAGGCACGGTGCATGTTTCTGTGTGCCCCAGAGCTCAAGATCGAGCCTACGATCACCTTTGAACCAATTTTCAGGTTTCCCACGGTCGAAGATCTCGAACACGGCGAAGTCGTGGCGCGGAAACGCCCGACAACGGAGGCGGTGTTTGAGTTGGTCTTGGCTCTCAGTATTCCTACGGAGATTCCGCGTATAGGGTTTACCTTCGAAACAATTTTCATTCCGTCGGGTGACGTGGGAGTGAACCCATTTACTGGAACCGTGGCTGAACAACTTGGACGGCAGTCTCTTCGTGGTAACGAGATGGAAGTCGAACTCGAGCTCAATCTGAGTGTGCTAGAACCCGATCAAACGGGAGGGTGGATAGATTCGCACATCGACATTGTAGATAAGATCAGCGCGGCAGAGCGTCCAAGCGACAGCAGCAGCTATACCCACAAGCTCAATTTTGAGTGGGACACAGCCTTTCTCCTATTCAAGTGGTTAAGTGAAGACAACTGGCTTCGAAATGTCGAAATTGAAGGGTCGTTGGATTACGTGGCGACCGGACTTCCGCGTGCTGGGGATGTCCTGGGTGGTACCGAGCGTTTTGTCAGCGACGACAGTCCATGGGCATTTTCACTAGTGTTTGTATTTCCTCTGGCTCCCCTATTACCGTAAAGGGGCCAAGAGGACATGCCGAGGTGGCGAAACTGGCAGACGCACAGGACTTAAAATCCTGTGAGGGTAACCCCTCGTGCGGGTTCGATCCCCGCCCTCGGCACTTTATTTATTGGGAAAATTGACAACCTCAGACGGCGGCGGCCACTCAGTCGAGCCATATGAGCAAAGAGCAACACTGGATTCGGAGGTATGGTGATTTTCTCTGGTCGAAAGTGCAAGTCGTGTCGCCCGTCAGGCGCCGGCATAACGATCCCACTCCAGATATTAAATTGATTTGCCGCGAGGAGATCGTGGAAGCAATGAAACAGGTGCTGACTGACCAAGGTCCGACGGAAAAGAACGAATTGGCTGTTCGGATCGCTAGATTATTGGGCTTCGGCTCAGTCAGGAAGGCGGTGGCGCAGGACATTGGCAAGGTCGTTAGTGGGGCAATCAAGAAGGGGCAAGTGATTACGAAGCAGGATGATGGTCGAGTGGGGCTCGTCGAGTCAGGCGCCCTCGGCGAGGCGCTTCGTCCTGACCGCTCACGTTGAGAGGAGATGCTATGTATATACCCAGATTTCTCGTCATTCTGATCCTTATTACCATCTTGGGAAGCGTTGGCTGGATATCTGCTCAGCCACGCACAGGCATTTTATCTGCCCAAGACCTCCACGAGATCGAACAGCTCATAGAAGGGTACCACCGTGGAATGGACATCGGGCCTGAAGACGCCTCATGGGTCTTTGCCGAAGATGCTGTATTCGAATACTCAGCAGGATCGGTCATCGGAGCGACCGTCAGCGGTAGTCATGAACTCAAGAAATTCTATGCCGAGCGGAGGCAGACCAACACGGCTCGCCATCTAGTCTCCAATGTGGTAATTAAACCGACCCCAAACGGTGCGACGGGATCCCTCTACATGACCACCCTGAATCGAACGGACGACTCGCCGGTGACTGTGACTGCTTTCGGAATATACGAGGACATCTATGCGAAGACAGCAGCTGGTTGGCGCATTAAGCGGCGCGTCTACACCCAGCAGATGCCACCCGCACAAGCACAGTGACAGTGATTAATGCTCGACATCGACGCCGGTCATTAGCTTCAAGTTGCGGGCATTGCCTTCGTGGCAGGCGTATTCGTATAACTCTTTCCGATCATCGCGTCCGCTCGGTCCAGCCATTCGTTTAGACGGTTGCCGTTGAGTTCAGGCCACGCGCCGCGCTCAATTACCTGGAAGATCATCCGATTGATCTTCATCAGCGGGAGATAGGCTACACCTGCCTATCGATCACTAACGCGTTCTATATTCAATCGTTTGCAGCGTCAAGTCGACACTTGACAGCGTCGAGTCGATGCTTCCTAAAGTTTCCATGATTGTTAGTGCCGCAGGAGGAGGACTTTTTTTGTAGCTTTCGTATCCCGCAGGAAGCAAGCCTCCAAGAATCTCATCAAGCTTCTCCTCGATACCGCTTAAATTAACTTTGTCAAAGTTTGACACGTGTCCTCTCCTCTCGCGCTCTTCGTAAGAGCGCTGCCTAATGCGTGACCTAGCCTACTCAGAGGCGGTCTCCGGTTCAATAAAAGACACGCACAAACACGGCATTCAGGCGTAGGCGGTACGGTAGGATGCGTCAGGCTGGTTGCGGAGGTACAGATGCGACAACGACTCGTGATGACGGCGGTGGTGCTGGTGCTCCTCGGCGTGATGCCGACGACGGCGGCGGGGCAGGATGCGACGGCGGCCGCTGTGAGGGCCGTTGACCTTGCTTGGGGCCGGGCTTACGTTGCCTGCGACGGGACGATCTGGGATGCTCTGCTGGCCGATCATTTGACCTTCATCCACAACAATGGGTCGATCGACGACAAGGCGAAGCAGATGGCCAGTGTGAAGGAGTGCGGCATCGATTCGTTGAACAGCCAGGTCACGAGCGTACGGCTCTACGGCAACGACACGGCTGTGGTTCTAGGTGCGATGCAGGGTAAGGTCAAGGGAGGTGACTTCCGGTTCGATCTGCTCTACACGCGTGTGTATATCCTGCAGAATAGCGCATGGCGTCTCGTGGCGCATCAGTCGACCGATGCACCGAAGAGAGGTGCGTCGTAACATCACCCGGCGCTGCATGTGGTCGAGCGATTCACCATCGTTGGTGACGGTAGGCTCGACTACGAAGCCACGATCGAAGATCCGAACGTATTCGAGAGACCGTGGAAGATCGCATTCCCTGTCTGGAAGAGAGCACCGGACGGTTACGTCCTTTTCGAGTACGCCTGTCACGAAGGCAATCGGTCGACCGATCTGGCGTCGTCGCTCTACGCCGATTCGTCCGAGCAGCCCTGAGGTGCGTGTGTCAGGCGCCCCCCGCCGTTGATCTTCGGTGACGATTTACCGGAGTGGCTGACGGTTCAAACGGGGACGGGGGTTAGTTACGTGGGTGGGCGGCGAATAATAATTTGGCTATGTCAAGTCGCGCAGCGCGAAGGTTGAGAGATTGTCCAGAAATAATGGCTACGTACTGCTTGCCGCTCACTTCGTAGTCGTCGGGCCGTTGAATCGAGACGCGAGTTTCGGTTTGCGGGGCTAGGGAGTGTCGGCTTTCGGGTATCTGGTCGCAGTCCACAGTATCATGCGACTTGGACGACCTGAGCGCACGCAGATGTGTTAGGTTTGACTCTGCGATGTCTGCCACGATTCTTCGCAGAGCCAGCGTCATAAGCGTAGCGGTCGTGGTGTTTCCTGCATTGGTGCAAGGCGCCACTTCCCTGGTCGATGCCGCCGCGCGGCAAGATTGGCCAGCGGTTCAGGTTCTAGTCGACGATGGCGCCGACGTCAACACTCCACGCGCCGACGGTGTCACCGCGCTTCTGTGGGCAGCCCATTGGGACAATCTCGAGACGGTGAAGTTGCTGCTCGACAGGGGGGCGGATCCAAACGTAGCGGATGATCACGGTGTGACGTCTCTCATGCGGGCTTCCGAGAACGCTAGCGTCGAGGTCGTGCGGCTGCTCTTCGAGGCAGGTGCCAACCCGAACGCCGCACAGACTAGTGGCCTCACGGCATTGATGCTCGCGGCTGAAACGGGGAATCGAGATGTAGTCCGGGCCCTGTTGACCCAGGGGGCCGAGGTTAACGCTGTGACTCACAATTCAGGTGTGACCGCACTGATGTGGGCAGTCGAGGCACCTCATCCCGACATCGTGTATCTGCTGCTTGAGAGCGCCGCCGATGTGAGCATGTCATCGAAGAAGGGGTTTACGCCGTTGCTGCTTGCGGCTCGCAAAGGAGACATAAAACTGGCCAGGTTTCTGATTTCGGCTGGGGCCGATGTGAATCAGCCGGGGTCGGATGGTACTCACCCATTGCCATTGTCGATCATCAGCAGCCAGGACAAGTTCGCCCAGTTCCTCCTTGAGCAGGGTGCCGACCCGAACGGCACCATCGGTGGGGTGCCTGCGCTCCACGCGGCGGTCGGCGACGTCGGCACCTGGCTTGGAGACTGGTATCGGATCCACGGCCGACGGGCAGTCGACGCCGGCGGCCGGGGTCTGAAGGGACTGACTCCCCAACGGCGGTTACCACTCGTTGAAGCGCTGCTCGCGCGTGGTGCTAACCCCAACGGACGGATTACTACCTCGGCGGTCGTTCTCGGCTATATCGGGACTACACGTTACGGGGTGTTTGACCAGAACTCGGTCGGCACCGGGGATGTGCGGGGTGCGACGCCTTTGTGGGTCGCAGCTAAGTCTTCCAACGGTGGCGGGTTGCAGGGGGCGCAGGGGCCGACCGCGGCGTATCGCTACGACAGTAGTCCGGACATCATCCGGACCCTCTTTGCTGCTGGGGCGGACCCAAACCTGACGACCGATGACGGGACGACACCGCTGATGATGGCCGCAGGCCTCGGCGTGCGGTCGCATCAGCCGCTGACGTCTCGGGGTATCCCGTCGCTCAGTGCGGAGGGAGCGGTTAGGGTGCTGGTCGAAGCGGGCTCCGATGTGAATGCAGTTAACCATGGTGACTTCACGGCGCTTCATGGTGCTACGTTCCGAGGACTTAACGAGGTTATTCATTACCTGGTTGAGCAGGGGGCTGACATCGACGCGAGGGACTATCGGGGGCGTACAGCCTTTCGTATGGCTGAAGGAGCGAAGCAGTCGTTCCAGTACCAGGCGTTTCCCGGAACGGCGGATTTTTTGCAACAGCTTGGAGCCAACACGCGTCTAGGCATTCCGGGAACGATTCACGAGCGTGCCGATCGCATTCTGCTTGATGGGAGTAGCGAAGGGTCTGAGAGTCGGTAGGGGGCTGGAGTGTCAATGAGAACGAGACAAATCGGGAGTGCGCTTGGTCTCGCTCTCGTCACGATCGCGGTATCTAGCTCCGCACAGACCGAGCTACCTGCGGTTCCATCGCGGGCTTTGTTGGACCGTTACTGCGTCACCTGCCACAACGATCGGCTAAGAACAGGCAACCTGATGCTTGACCGAGTTGACCTCGGTCAGGTCGGTGCTCATACCGAGGTGCTCGAGAAGGTCATCCGGAAGCTCCGCGCTGGCCAGATGCCCCCGGAAGGTCGGCCACGTCCAGACGCTGACACCATCGATGCGTTCGTGACAACGCTCGAAGTAGCGCTCGACCATGCGGCGCGCGCTGAACCAAACCCCGGTCGAGTTGCGTCGCGTCGGTTGAACCGTGTTGAGTACGTCTACGTGATCCAGGACCTGCTGGAGTTGAGTGTCGACGGCGCTGAACTGCTGCCGAGCGATATGGCTGGGTTCGGTTTCGACAACAACGCAGACGTCCTGGCGATGACACCCGCGCTGATGGCGCGCTACATCGCTGCCGCGACGAAGGTTAGTCGCGTAGCGGTGGGCAGTCCCGAGAACCGTCCTGACGGCCGCGTCTATTCGCTTGGTTTCGAAATCCAGGACGCGCGGATGCACGAAGATATGCCTTTCGGAACCCACGGTGGCCTGGCTGCACGGCATTCCTTTCCGCTTGATGGGGAATATATCTTCACGATTCGGATGAAGCGGTCTGCCGGCGGGACGAGCGGGCGGATTAGTGGTATTGCAGAGAATGCCCACGACATTGAGTTACGCATCGATCACGCCCTCGTCAAACGGTGGAACATCGGCGGTAGGTTTCCCGGTGCGCTCCCTGGACTCGCCATTGCCGACGATGATGTTGAGGCGATCCGCACGCACGAGTATCGGATGACGGCCGATAAAGATCTGGAGGTTCGCATCCCGGTTGAAGCGGGACAGCGGTTGGTGAGCGTCGCCTTTATCGATTCGAACCCGACGCCGGTAGACGGCGTCTACGGGCAGCCCGGCATAGATCGGGTCTTTATTGCAGGACCGTATGACGGGCGCGTTCCCGACGAAACGCCTAGCCGTCAGCGGATCTTCGTGTGCCGTCCGGCGAGTGCCGCCGTCAAGGATGAAGAGGTTTGCGCACGAGAGATCCTCGGGACGCTGGCCCGCCGCGCCTACCGGCGACCCGTCACAGCCCGCGACCTCAAGGTCCTCATGCCGTTCTACGACGCCGGTCGGCACCAGAGCGGTTTCGAGGCCGGTATCGAACGCGGACTTGAAGCGATATTGTCGATGCCGGATTTTTTGCTTCGCGTCGAGCGGCAACCGACTGGCGTTACCGCTGGCGACATCTACAATCTTACCGATGTTGAGATGGCATCACGACTTTCGTTCTTCCTATGGCGAAGCATTCCCGATGATGCGCTGCTCAGCGTGGCGGCCGAAGGTCGACTGAGCGATCCGGATGTTCTCGCCGTTCAGGTGCAACGGATGCTCGCCGACTGGAGGGCCACGCGATTCATGAACGACTTCGTCGGTCAGTGGCTCCAGGTGCGCAACATCAATGAACAGGCACCGGATGGTGGGTTGTTCTCTCAGTTCAATGACACGCTCCGCAAGGCAATGGTGACAGAGACTGAACTATTCTTCGAGAGCCAGCTTCGCTCGGACCGACCGGTCCCAGAATTGCTCCGCGCGAGCTACACTTATCTGAATGAGCCACTCGCGCGTCACTACGGTGTAGACGATATTTACGGAAGCCGATTCCGTCGCGTCGAATGGGAAAACGACCATCGGCATGGTTTGCTAGGTCACGCCAGCCTGTTAACCATCACGTCTTATGCGAACCGTACGTCGGTTGTCCTGCGTGGCAAGTGGGTGTTGGATAACCTGCTGGGAGCTCCGCCGCCGCCGCCGCCGCCAAACGTGCCGCCTCTTGCGGTGAACGACTCGGCTGATACTCCGACATCGCTACGCGCGAAGATGGAACAACACCGTAGCAACCCGGTCTGTTCGAGTTGTCACGCAAAGATTGACCCGTTGGGTTTTGCTCTCGAGCACTTCGACGCCATCGGGCGCTGGCGTGAAACTGACCGTGGAGCTGCGATTGATGCTGCGATTGACTGGGACGGTCAGATGGTCGACGGACCGCGGGCTTTTCGCGAAGCGCTGCTGGGTCGTGGGACTGAGTTCGTGCGGACCGTGACCGAGAAGCTGCTCACCTACGCGCTCGGGCGAGGGGTGACCTACTACGATGCTCCCACCGTTCGGCAGCTTGTGCGTAACCTTGAGCAAGAAGACTACCGCTGGTCGTCGCTGATCATGGGGATTGTCACTAGTGACCCGTTTCAAAAGCGAAGGGTTCCTGAAGTGGTTCACTCGGTTGAATCGACGGTTGCGAGCCATTCTCGTTGAGGCAATAATGGGGAGAGCAACATGTACATCACGAAGAAGCATCTGCCACGACGCACGGTATTGAAGGGACTCGGGACGGCGCTGGCACTCCCGCTGCTCGACGGCATGGTCCCCGCCCTGACCGCACTCAGTAAGACCGCGGCAAACCCGGTCCGTCGGCTCGGGGTGTTCTACGTCCCAAATGGGATGTCGATGCCCTACTGGTCACCGAAGCGGGAAGGGCCATTGGCCGAGCTTCCGCCGACCCTGCGGTCACTGTCTGCGTTCAAGGATCGGGTGCTGCTTTGTGGTGGACTCGACGACGAGGCGGCGAACTTGGTGAAGGGAGGCGGCGACCATTCGCGCTCTGCTGGAACGTTTCTAACATGCGTGCCGTACAAGCTCACCGCTGGCGCCGATGTGTATGCCGCTGTGTCGATGGACCAGATTGCAGCCCGTGAGTTGGGGAAGGAGACCCAGCTGACATCTCTTGAGCTAGGCATCGAATCCAACGCGATGCTTGGATCCTGCGATGGTGGTGCAAGCTGCGCCTACACGAACACAGTGGCATGGCGTACCCCGACTACACCGCTGCCGATCGAGAATAACCCGCGTGCGGTGTTCGAGCGGCTGTTCGGGACAAGCGGCACCACCGATCCCGGAGCCCGTCTCGCTCGGATGCGCAGGGATCGGAGTCTGCTCGACGCGGTCAACGGCGAGCTGCGCTATCTTGCGCGTTCGCTCGGTCCAGGTGACCAGCTCAAACTGGACGAGTATCTGTCGGCGGTTCGCGACGCCGAGCGACGCATTGAGATGGCCGAGCGGCAGAACTCGAGCGAGCTTCCGGTGGTTGACCGACCGATTGGCACGCCGAGCGACTATGCTGAGCACGCCAAGCTGCTCATGGATCTGCTGGCGCTTGCGTATCAGACTGACCTCACGCGGATCAGTACTTTCATGTTGGCCCGTGAAGTGAGCGCGCGCGCCTATCCCGAAATCGGCGTCTCAGATTCCCACCACCCGTTGTCGCATCATCAGGACCGTGCGATCAACCTTGAGCGGTTGCACTTAGTTAATGAGTACCACTTCCAGCAATTCGCCCATCTCGTCAAGCGTCTAGCTGAGACGCCTGAAGGAGACGGGACGATGCTCGATTCGACGCTGTTCCTATACGGCACTGGGATCAGTGACAGCAACACCCATTTCCACGAGGATCTGCCGATTGCTTTAGTTGGTGGCAAGTCAATAGGGGTTACGGGTGGGCGCTACCTGCGGTATCCAGAAGGAACCCCACTCGCGAATCTTCACATGACCATCCTTGAGAAACTCGGGACACCGGTTGACGCGTTCGGCGACAGTACCGGCCTGCTGAAGCGACTCTCCGTCTGAGAAGTGCTATTACCTCGACGGGTGGGTATGTCGTGAAAGACGGACTGAGTACATCCTCGATCCCGCTTTCTGCAGCACGGGGCTTCGACACCCTCCGCCTCGCCTCGCCTCGTGTTGAACGCCTCCCTCGTAGGCGGTAGAATCAGCGTCTCCGTCACATCGTCGCTCTTAGGAGGCAGCAATGACGAAAAGCCAATTCCGTGAGTTTTTGTTCGGAGCGAAACACCTTGCCGGACTGCTGGTCGCAGCAGCTACGGTCGCTGTACTTCCTTTCATGGAAGTTGGTGCCGTTGGACAAGAAGTTGGTGCCGGTGGACCAAGTGTGTCGGCGCTGCCAGAGACTCAGAAGGCGCCGGGATATAACCCGACGACCCCAGCAAAAGTTGAGCTGGGAAGGCTGTTGTTCTGGGACCCGCTTTTGTCGGGACCCCAAGACGTAGCCTGCGCGACGTGCCATCATCCCCAAAGCGCCTATGCGGAGGACCGCGACCTGTCGCTCGGCGTGACGGGCACCGGCCTGGGCCGCTTCCGGCGTGACGGGCATCTCGTCAAACGCAATAGTCCGACGGTTCTGAACGTTGCTTTCAACGGCATCGATGAATCGGGCCGCTACGACCCAGCGACTGCGCCGGCGTTCTGGGACAATCGCATCAGGAGCCTCGAATCGCAGGCGCTCGAACCGCTCAAGTCGTTTGAGGAAATGCGAGGGGACACCTACCCGGAGGATGAGGCTCTCGCG